>FTKD01000483.1_pt13 | contig 14547 bp, 13 predicted proteins | sample 1658191 | NCBI WGS metagenome assembly FTKD01 (sample SAMEA3914808, study PRJEB12502) | metagenome | biome: forest; material: soil | place: Canada | collected 2011-08-03 | depth 0.3 m
CCCCCGGCCACCGAGATCGAGATCCGGGACGCGTCGCTCCAGTTCGTCCGCAAGCTCAGCGGCTTCAGCGTGCCCTCCAAAGCGAACGAGGAGGCCTTCGAGCGCGCCGTCGACGCCGTCGCGGCGTCGGCACGGACGCTGATCGCCGCGCTCGTCACGACCGCCCCGCCGCACGACCGCGCGGTCGAGGCGGCCAAGGCCAGGGCTCGTTCGGCAGCCCGATTCGGCTCGGGAACCTGATGGGGAGCTCAGGGACCCGACTGCAGCGCCTCGCCAGGGGTGATCAGCGCTTGGTCGGCGGAAACCCCGGAATCGGAAAGATCGACTCGCCCGGCTTGCTCATCTGCTCCTGCATCTGCTCGAACAGCTTCTTGGACTGCTCGAGGTAGTTGCCCATCAGGTTCTGCATCATCGGCGCCTGGCCGCTGATGAACTTCGTCCAGCCGTCCGGGGTCAGCGCCGACGAGTCGTACAGGCCCTTGCCGGGCTCCGCGAAGCGGCCCTGCATCTCGGCCAGCGCCTGCAGGTTCTTCTCCAGGTAGGAGCCCATCACGCCCTGCATCGCGTGGCCGTAGAAGCGGATGATCTGGGCCAGCATCTGGGTGTTGAACATCGGCACGCCGCCGGTTTCTTCCTCCAGGATGATCTGCAGCAGGATCGCGCGCGTGAGTTCCTCGCCCGACTTGGCGTCGCGCACTTCGAACGGCGCGCCTTCAAGCACCATCTTCTTGACGTCGGCCAGCGTGATGTACGAGCTGGTGAGCGTGTCGTAGAGACGGCGGTTGGGGTACTTCTTGAGGATGCGGATGCCGGCAGGCGCTGCCGGATCGGCGTTGGCCTTGGTGGTGCGGCGCGTCGTGACCATGGAATGTCCCCGTTCGAATGTGTGCGGTTGCGTGTCGATTCTAGAGGCGGCGCGCTGCACTGCAGCAAGGGATTCCCCCGTCCGTTGCAGCCTTGTTGAACGGCTTGCGCGGCCCGCGGCTGCACCGCCCGTGCGTCAGGGTCTTCACGAGCCTTGTACGCTTGCACTGTCAGTCCTCCCCCTCCACGAGACCCTGAACGAGAATGAGCACCGAACAACGCATCGAACACGACGCCTGGGGCGACATCCCCGTCCCCGGCGACCACCTGTGGGGCGCGCAGACGCAGCGCTCCATCGAGCACTTCGCCATCTCCACCGAACGCATGCCGCCCGAGCTGCTGCATGCGCTGGCGCTGGTCAAGAGCGCGGCGGCCCGCGTCAACGAACGCACCGGGTTGCTGGCCGCGGACAAGGCCGACGCCATCGCGCGGGCAGCCGCCGAGGTGATCGAAGGCCGCTGGGAGGCCGAGTTCCCGCTCGCCGTGTGGCAGACGGGCTCGGGCACGCAGAGCAACATGAACATGAACGAGGTGCTGGCCAACCGCGCGTCGCAGTTGCTGGGCGGCCCGCTGGGCCTCGAGCGCCTCGTGCATCCCAACGACGAGGTCAACCTGGGCCAGTCGTCGAACGACGTGTTCCCCACCGCGATGCACGTCGCGGCGGTGCAAGGCATCGCGCAGCACGTGATCCCGGCGCTGCAGGGCCTGCGCGCCACGCTGGACGCCAAGGCCAGGGCCTTCGCCGGCATCGTCAAGATCGGCCGCACCCACCTGCAGGACGCGACGCCGCTGACGCTGGGCCAGGAGATCTCCGGCTGGGTGGCGCAGCTCGATCAATCGGAACGCCAGCTGCACGCGGTGCTGCCCGACCTGCGCGAACTGGCGCTGGGCGGTACCGCCGTGGGTACCGGCCTGAACACGCCCGCCGCATTCGGCGTCGACGTGGCTGCCGAGCTGGACCGCATGACGGGCCTGGGCTTCGTCACCGCGCCGAACAAGTTCGCCGCGCTGGCCGCACACGACGCCATCGTGCGCGCCCACGGCGCGCTCAAGGCGCTGGCCGTGGCGCTCACCAAGATCGCCAACGACGTGCGCTGGCTCGCCAGCGGCCCGCGCAGCGGTCTCGGCGAGCTGCAGATCCCCGAGAACGAGCCCGGCAGCTCCATCATGCCGGGCAAGGTGAACCCGACGCAGTGCGAGGCGATGACGATGCTGTGCTGCCAGGTCATCGGCAACGACGTGGCGGTGGGCATGGCCGGGGCCAGCGGCAACTTCGAGCTGAACGTCTACAAGCCGGTGATGATCCACAACCTGCTGCAAAGCGTGCGGCTGCTCGACGACGGCATGCGCGGTTTCGACAAGCACTGCGCGCAAGGCATCGAGCCGCGGCGTGACCGCATCGCCGAGCTGCTGCAGAACTCGCTGATGCTGGTGACCGCGCTCAACCCGCACATCGGCTACGACGCGGCCGCGCAGATCGCGCGCACCGCGCACGCGAAAGGATTGAAGCTGCGCGACGCGGCCATCGCGTCCGGCAAGCTCACCGGCGAGCAGTTCGACGCCTGGGTGCGCGCCGAGGACATGGTGCGACCGGGCTGACTCGCGAGCCCGCGCGCGGGCGATCGGCAAACGTGACGGCAGGCTCCGCGCAGCCCCGGAGCATCCACTTGCGCGAAAGCGCGCGGGGATGCTGGCGCACTCCGCGCCGCCCTCGCCTCGCACGCCGATTGCCCAACGGTGTCCACCCAGCTCGACCGGAGACACCGACATGGATGAACAGCGACTCAGTCGCCGACGGCTGCTCACGGCAGGCGCCGCGATCACCGCAGTGCCCGTTGCCGCGGCGGCCGCCGCCCTCGGTGGCGGCGACGTGCCCTTCAAGGAAGGCCAGGCCAACGCGCCGGCCGCGATCGCCAACCTCTCGGGCTGGACGTGGTTCACGGACGCCGAGGCCGACTTCGTCACCGCAGCGGTCGCGCGCCTGATCCCCGCCGACGACCTCGGGCCCGGCGCCGTCGAAGCGGGCGTTCCCACCTTCATCGACCGCCAGCTCGCCGGCCCGTACGGCCGCGGCGAGCGCTGGTACATGCAGGGGCCATGGAGTCCCGGCCTGCCGACGCAGGGCTGGCAGACGCGGCTCACGCCCGCCGCCCTGTACCGCGCGGCGATCAAGGCCGTCGACGCCGCCGTGGTGCGCGAATCGCGCGGCGGCAGCTTCGCCAAGCTCGCCATCGCCGACCAGGACGCGTTCCTGCAGCGAATGGAAAAAGGCGACGTCGCCCTGGCCGGCGCCGACGCGAAAGGCTTCTTCGCGCAACTGCTGCAGAACACGCTCGAAGGCTTCTGGAGCGACCCGATCTACGGCGGCAACCGCGACCTGGTCGGCTGGAAGCTGATCGGCTTTCCCGGCGCGCGCTACGACAACTCGTCGTTCGTCGCACAGCACGGCGAGAAGTACCCGTTACCCCCGGTAGGTATCAAGGGCCGCGTCGAATGGATCAGGAGCTGAGCGCATGGCCAAGAAACTACCCTCCGTCGATGCCCTGATGATCGGCTTCGGCTGGACCGGCGCGATCATGGCGCAGGAACTCACCGATGCCGGCCTGAATGTGCTGGCGCTCGAGCGCGGCGCCTGGGCCGACACGTCGCGCGAATTCGCGACGACGTTCGCGCAGGACGAACTGCGCTACTTCTGGCGCCACGACCTGTTCCAGACGACGGCGCACGACACGCAGACGATCCGCAACGACGCCAGCCAGGTCGCGCTGCCGATGCGCAAGCTCGGCTCCTACCTGCCCGGCACCAACGTCGGCGGCGCGGGCGTGCACTGGAACGGCCAGACCTGGCGCTTCCTGCCGTCGGACTTCGTCGCGCGCAGCCACAACCTGCAGCGCTACGGCGCGGCGGCCGTTCCCGACACGATGTCGATCCAGGACTGGGGCGTGACCTACGACGACCTCGAGCCGCACTACGACCGCTTCGAACGCCTGTGCGGCATCAGCGGCAAGGCCGGCAACCTGCAGGGCCAGATCCAGCCGGGCGGCAATCCGTTCGAGGGCCCGCGTTCGCGCGAGTATCCGAACCCGCCGATGGCGATGAGCTATCCGCCCACGCTGTTCGCCGAGGCCGCGAAGGGGCTGGGCCTGCATCCGTTCCCGCAGCCGTCGGCCAACATGTCGCAGGCCTACACGAACCCGCTGGGCGTGCGCCTGGAGGCCTGCACCTACTGCGGCTTCTGCGAGAAGTTCGCCTGCGGCAACTACTCGAAGGCCAGCGCGCAGACGACGATCCTGCCGGTGCTGATGAAGAAGCCGAACTTCAAGCTGCGCACCGAATGCGAGGTGACGAAGATCAACCTCGACTCCACCGGCAAGCGCGCGGTGAGCGTCACCTACGTCGACGCGTCCGGCGAGGAAGTCGAGCAGCCGGCCGACCTGATCGTGCTGTGCTCGTACATCCTCAACAACGTGCGCCTGCTGCTGCTTTCGGGCATCGGCGCGCCGTACGACCCGCAGACCGGCCAGGGCGTCATCGGCAAGAACTACGCGTACCAGATCACGTCGTCGGTGAACCTGTTCTACGACGACAAGATCCTCAACCCGTTCATCGGCGCCGGCGCGCACGGCATGCTGGTGGACGAATGGAACGGCGACAACTTCGACCACACGGGCCTGGGCTTCATCGGCGGCGGCTTCGTGGGCGTGGTGCAGACCGGGGCGCGGCCGATCGAGACGCACCCGACGCCCGAAGGCACGCCCAACTGGGGCGGCGCCTTCAAGAAGGCCGTCGCGGCGAACTACCTGAAGTCCATGAGCATCGCCACGCACGGCGCGGTGATGAGCCATCGCGGCAACTACCTGGATCTCGACCCGACCTACCGCGACGTCTACGGCCGCCCGCTGCTGCGCATGACCTTCGACTACACCGACAACGAGCACCGCATGTCGGACTACCTCACCGACCGCGCGACCGACATCGCCCGCGCGATGAAGCCGCGCGAGATCCGCATCAACAAGCGCAAGGGCAGCTGGGACGTGGTGCCCTACCAGACCACGCACAACACCGGCGGCGCGATCATGGGCAGCGACCCGCAGGCGAGCGCGGTCAACCGCTACCTGCAGTCGTGGGACGTCTCGAATCTGTTCGTGATGGGCGCCAGCGCCTTCCCGCAGAACCCGGGCTACAACCCGACCGGCACGGTGGCCGCGCTCGCCTACGCCTCGGCGGCGGCGATCACGCAGCGCTACCTGAAGACCCCCGGCTGGCTGGCCTGAGGAGTGCGCGCCATGCGAACCCACCCCCTCATCGCGCTGGCCGTCGCGGCCGCGACCATCACCACCGTGACGGTGTTCGGCCAATCGGCGCCGACGCTGCCCGCCTCCGCCGCGCCGACAAAGAAGCCGCGCCACGCGGACGCGGCGCTCGATGCGCGTCCGGCCGCCTCGTCTGCGGTGCCGGCGTGGCTCGCGGCGCCGGCCGCGGCGTCGCCCGCCGCCGCCGCGTCCGCCAGCGGCATCCTGCGTCCCGCCGCGACGGCGACGCCCGTCGAGCGCGGCCGCTACCTCGCCGCGGCCGGCGACTGCGCCGGCTGCCACACGACGGTCGGCGGCGCGTCCTATGCCGGCGGCCGGGCACTGGCGACGCCGTTCGGCACGGTGCTGTCCGCCAATCTCACGCCCGACGCGACCGGACTGAAGGGCTGGAGCGCCGACCAGTTCTATCGCGCGATGCACGAGGGCATCTCGGCCAACGGCGACCACCTGTATCCGGCCTTCCCGTACAACTACTTCGCGCGCATGCCGCGCGCCGACACCGACGCCCTCTTCGCGTACCTGCAGTCGCTGCCGCCGGTCGTCAACAAGCCCGACCGCAATCAGTTGCCGTTCCCGTTCAATATCCGCGCGCTGATGGCCGTGTGGAACCTGCTGTACCTGGACAGGGCCACGTTCGCGCCCGACGCGTCGCACAGCGAGCAGTGGAACCGCGGCGCGTACCTGGTCGAGGGCCCGGGCCACTGCGCCGCATGCCACACGCCCAAGACCATCCTCGGCGGCCCGCAGAAAGGGCACGACTTCCATGGCGGCGCGTTCGGCACCTGGTTCGCGCCCGACCTGACGCCCAACGGCCGCACGGGGCTCGGCGGCTGGACGCGCGACGAGACCGTGGCCTTCCTCAAGACCGGCCGCAACGCGCATGCCTCGGCCTCCGGCGAGATGGGCCTGGTCGTGCAGGACTCCACGTCTAACCTGGCCGACGACGACCTGCAGGCGATCGCGGCCTACCTGGGCGACCGCGTCGCGTCGCCGTCGGTGCAGATGACGCCGCCCGACACCGCGCTGATGAAGACAGGCGAGGCGATCTTCGTCGACGAATGTTCCGCCTGCCACCTGATGCACGGCCAGGGCCAGACGCTCGCGTTCCCGCCGCTGGCGCACTCGGCCAACACGCAGCAGATCGACCCGACGACGTCGCTGCGCGTCATCCTCGCGGGCGTGCAGGCGTCGCCCACGCGCGACGCGCCGACGCCGTTCACGATGCCCGCCTTCGCGTGGAAGCTCGATGACCAGCAGGTGGCCGCGGTCGCCACCTACGTGCGCAACAACTGGGGCAACGCCGCGCCGGCGGTCGGCGCCGACCAGGTGGCCAAGCTGCGCGGCAAGCTGGTGTTCGACGCCAGCGCATCGGGCCACACGCCGGCGACGCCGCTTATCAAGCCGGGCCCGAACACGCTGGGCGTGGCGGACACCGACAGCCGCGACAACGGCACGGCGCGGGCCGGCCGCGCGGCACCGGCCAGCGATCCGGCGGCGAGCGCGAGCAACGCGCCCGCTTCAGGAAGTTAGCCCGGGCCCTGCGGCGACAACATCTTGACGACGCGCATCTCGCCGCGCTCGCCGGCGCCGCTGCTGGTCGTGTGGTGCTCGCTGCGCAGCGTCAGCAGGCGATCGCCCAGCACGCCATAGGTGGTGCTGGTGTCGTCGACCGCCTCGAAGCTGACGACGACGAACGCGCGTCCCTTGACCGTGACGTGGGCCGTGCTCGCCAACGGCGTGCCGTCGGCGGCGATCCAGATGGCCAGCGTCGCGTCGAACTCCTTGACATACTTGCGCTGCTGCTCCGACAGCGTCGTCGACGGCATCGTGAACGACAGCAGCCGCGCGGGCTTGCCGCCCCAGGTGTCGGCCGTCTCGTTCTTGAAGACCGACTTGTCCAGGTTGCGCGACAGCGCCGGCGCCGCCGACGCCATGGTCATGGCCTCGGTCGGATCGAACTTGGCCAGCGCCCAGACGGTGGGCGTCTTCGCCTTCGGATCGCGGATCAGTTGACGCGATTCGGCGTCCATGCGCGCGAGCATGTCCTTCGCGTAGAGCACCTGCAGCCCGCGCGCGCCGTCCTCCAGCGTCACGCTGGCCTGCCCCTGCTTCTCGAGCGCGTCGGCGCCTTCGCCGCTGCGCTCCGTCGTCTTCAGGTCCAGCGTCGCCTTCACGGGCGTCTGCGCCTGCAGGCGCGCGAGGGCGGCCTTGAGATCGGCGAGACCATCGGCGTGGACCGTGCCTGCAGCGAGCAGCGCGGCAACGAGCGTGAACGGACGGAGGAAAAGCCAGTGGCTCATGGGGCGATCGGCATCATGGGCATGACGCCATCGTAGCGGGCCGGCGCGTCACGCGCGTTGCTTGAGCGCCAGCACCGACAGTCCGGAGGCGATGAACGTCAATCCTGCACCGACATTGAGGCCGGTGCCGGTGCGCGGATGCCGCTTCAGCCACGCGGCCAGGCGCGCCGCCGAGCCGCCCAGCAGCGTGAAGATCAGCGCCGTCAGCAGTGCGAAGATCGCCCCGTAGACCAGCATCTGCACGACCACCGGTCCGCGGCTCGCGCTGACGAACTGCGGCAGGAACGCCAGCACGAACAGGCCCGGCTTCGGATTGAGGACGTTGGACAGCAGGCCGGTGAAGAACACCTTGCGCAGCGACTGGCGGGCGCTCGGCTCGAACGAGATCAGGTCGCGCGCGGCGAGCGCCTTGACGCCCAGCCAGATCAGGTACGCGCCGCCCACGGCCTTCACCGCCCAGAAGGCCCACGGCGTGGTGTGCAGGATCAGCGAGAGGCCCAGCGTCGCGGCCAGCGTGTGGAACAGGATGCCGAGGCCGGCGCCGACCGACGACAGCGCCGCCGCGCCGCGCCCCTGGCTCAGCCCGCGGCTGATCGCGAGGATGTTGTCGGGGCCCGGCGCGATCACGACGATCAGGCAGGCGGCCAGGTAGGTGAGCAGCGTGTCGACGGGGAACATGGACGGGCCTCGAGAAGGTGGACGGACCGCCGCGGTCCGGACGCAACGATGTGGACGACCCGCTGATTGTGACGCAGGGGGTCATGGGTGCGCCGCTTCGCACCGCCTGTCACCCGTTTGTCACCTTTGTACAGGAACTCAAATTAGAGACATCGTTCACACGACAAAGCCGCCTTTTCAGAGAACAATCACGGGTTAACCCGAGAGCCTAATTAGCCATGCCCACCCAGACCAGGATTCACACTCTTTTCACGCCGATCTGCCATGCCGCGTTGCTCCTGCTCGCGAGCGCGCAAGCCGCCAGCGCCGCCGACAACATCAATGGCGCGGGCTCGTCCGCGGCCTCGCCGGTCTACAAGATCTGGGCGACCGAATACGCGAAGACGCACGCCACCGCGCTGGTGTACGACCCGGTCGGCTCGGGCGCCGGCATGGCCAAGATCAACAAGCGCGAGGTCGACTTCGGCGCATCGGACATCATCGCCAGCGCCGCCGACCTGAAGAAGAACGGCCTGGTGATGTTCCCCACCGTCATCACCGGCGTCGTGCCCGTCGTCAACCTCGCCAAGCTGCAGTCGAACGCGCTGCGCCTGAACGGCGACGTCCTCGCACGCATCTTCCTGGGCCAGATCGTCCAGTGGGACGCGCCGGAGATCCGCGCGCTGAACCCCGAGGTGAAGCTGCCGGCCCGACCCATCCACCTGATCGTGCGCGCCGACGGCTCCGGCACGACCTATCACTTCTCGGACTACCTCAGCCGCACCAACGCCGCCTGGAAGCAGAAGTACGGCGTGGCCAACCATTTCGCGTGGCCGGCCGGCGTCATTGCGGTCAAGGGCAGCGCCGAGGTCTCGAAGGCCGTGCGCGCGACGCCGGATTCGATCGCCTACATCGACTACAACTACATGGTCGACGACGGCCTCGCGGCGGTCTCGATGAAGAACGCCGAAGGCCAGTTCGTCGAGGCGAACACGGAGAGCTTCCACGAGGCCGTGATGCACAGCACCTGGTACACGACGGGCGATTTCTCCACCGAGATCAACGACCTCGCCGGCGCCAAGTCCTGGCCCATCACCATGGGCACCTACATCGCCATTCCGCGCGTGAGCGCCACCGGCGAGCGCACCGAGCGCGCGCTGCAGTTCATCACCTGGGCCTATCTCAACGGCGACACGCTCGCCCGCCAGGCCAAGTTCGTTCCGCTGCCCGAGCGCGTGCAGGCGAGCGCCTACGCGGAGATCGCCAAGGTCTCGGCGGAGTCGGGCGAATCCATCGGCATGAAGCTGATGGGCAACCTGCTGAAGTAGACGCCAGGGCCGCGGCCGGCGCCGCGGCGATGTCCTGCCGGGTTCAGACCAGGGCGAGCTGGGGCGTCGGACGCGGCAGCGGCCGGTGCGCGAACTTCGCCGGCAGATCGATGACGACGCTGAACGCCGTGTACTCCTGACCCGGCGGCGTCGGCTTCAGGGCCAGCGTGATTTCACCGCCCTCGGCTTCGACGAAACCGCGCACGGCATCCATGCCCACGCCGCGGCCGGACACCTGGGTCACCGCGTCGGCCGTCGAGAATCCGGGGGCGAAGATCAGGTTGGCGACCTCCACCGGATCCAGCGCCTCGGCCTCGTCGATCAGCCCGTTCGCGATCGCACGCGCACGCAGCCTGGCGAGCGACAGGCCGCGGCCGTCGTCCTGCAGCACCAGGCGCAGGTGGCGATCGTCGAGGCTCAGCGCCAGGTCGATCCGCCCCGCCGCCGACTTGCCCGCCGCCAGGCGTTGTTCGGGCTTCTCGATGCCGTGGTCGACCGCGTTGCGGTAGAGATGCATGAAGGCGTCGCGCAGCATGCCGGCGATCTGGCTGCGAACCAGGATGCCGTGATCGCGGATGACGCTGACGGGCGCGCTCTTGCCCAGCTCCGCGGCCAGCGACGGCAACGAGTCGAGGACGCCGGCGATCGCGTCGCCGATGCGCTCGGACCCGATGCCGCGCAGCGTGGCCGTCGCGTCGGCGACGACCCGCGCCAGCGCGCCATGGTCGCGCGGCGGCGCCTGCTCGAGGTCGTGCAGAAGCTGGCGCAGCTGCTCCCTGGGCACCATGACGAACTTGTCGACCGCCCCGCGACGACCCAGCCCGCGACGGCCCAGCTTCACTTCGTTGATGCGGACGTAGTCGTCCAGCACGCGGCGTCCTTCGGCGAGTTCCGCGTGGAGCCGGTCCGTATCCCAGCGCGCGACGTCGCCGCGCAGCTGGTCATAGGTTTCCTCGATCTTGTGGACGGCGTTGGTCACGTGCACGAGCCCATGCGTGCGCGCGTTGCCCTTGATCGTGTGCATGTTGCGGAACAGCACGGCCACGGCCGTCGCGCGATCGGCGGCGGACGCGGGGGCCGCCGCGGCGATCAGCGCCGCGTTGCGGTCGAAGAATCCGGTTGCACCCTCGACGAAGTCGTGGAACTTCTCGTGCGCCACGGCCAGGATCTCGCCGATGATGGCCAGCTCGCGTTTTTGCGCGCTGGCGGCGCGCGCCAGTTCGCGCAGCTCGGTGACGTCGCGGATGCACAGCAGCAGCCGCGTGATCGTTCCCGACGCGTCGGTCATCGCGGACCAGTTCAGGTCCAGCACCTTGACGCGGCCGCCGAAAAAGGTCTTCTCGATCTGCAACGGCAGCAGGTGCACGTTGAACTCGAAGTTCATCTCGTCTTCGCCGATGCAGGCCGCGACGGTCGTCTCGACCTGCGCCAGTTCGTCGCCGCCGAGGCCGGCCTGGCCGAAGACGACGTCCATGACGGACTGGCCCGCCAGGTCGTCCTGCTCGAGGATCGTCTTCAGGAAGTCGGAGTACTCCGGATGGATGCGGCCTTCGCCGTGCAGCGTGAGGATGCCCTGCGGGATCGCGTGCAGCATCGAGTGGATGTCGGCCGTCTTCTGGCGGATGACCTCCGAGCTCTGCTGGATCTTCTCGACCATCGTGTTGAACGCCAGCATCGACTTGCCGATCTCGTCCATCCGGTTCACGGGTACGCGCAGCGTGAAGTCCTGGCTGGTGGCGATCTCGCTCATCTTGACCTGCATCTCGCCGACCGGCCGCACGATCTGCCGGTACAGCATGAAGCCGATGCCGCACAGCAGCAGCACCGCGCCCGTCGTCACCGCGGTGAGCGTCGCCTGCGTGCGGCTCATGTCGCCGTTGAGCGAGGCGATGGCCGCATCCTTGCTGCGGTTCTTCTCGACCTGCAGCGTGCGCATCACCTCGCCCTGCTCGCGCAGGTACTGGTCGACGCTGCCCGCCATGTTGGCCTCGGCGAATTCCTTGCGGCCGGCCAGCTTGAACCTGGCCGTTGCCTCGATGGCGTCGAAGTAGTTCTGCAGGCTTTCCTGGGCCTCCTTGATGAGGCCGCGTTGCGCCTGGCTGTCCGCACCGGCCAGTTGCGCCGCGAGCGACGCCTGGAGCTCCGCCTTGCGCGCCGTCAGCGCCGTGCGCGCCTCCTCGACGGTGTTCGCATCGTCGGCCGCGACCATGTTCAGCGTGGCGATCTGGACGTCCTTCAGCTGGGCCAGCAGCGCCATCGATTGCATGGCGCTCGGCACGACGCCCTCGGTGACGGTCTTGACCTTGGTCGCGCTCTGCCGCGCCTGCACGACGGCGTAGCCGCCGACGAGCGCCAGCGCGGCGAACACCAGGGCGATGAGCAGGGAAATGCGTTGTCGGATGGACATGGCGGTTGACGACCTCGGATGCTGGATTTGCGTCGATGAGGAGCCGCCGACACAGGGCCCGGGAGACCGTGTGGCAGCCCCGCTGGCAGGCGCTGGAAGCGCTGGAGCCCGGTGGCTTTGCGTCCCTGGCTTTCGCGCAGGTTTGCCGTGTTGCGCTACCGTCGTGGCAGCGAAGAGAAGTATCGGAATGTGTTGCGACCTGCGTGTGACAACGCGGTCAGCGGGCGGTTCTCGTTCAGGCCTCGACCAGCTTCTTGAACGTCGCCAGCACGGCCTCGCCCTTGAACGGCTTGACGATCCAGCCCTTGATGCCGGCGGCCTTGCCGCGCTCCTTCATGATCGGGCTGTTCTCGGTGGTCAGCATCACGATGTTGACGGTCTTGTTGCCGAGCTCGCCGCGGATCTTCTCCGCCATCGTCAGGCCGTCCATGTTGGGCATGTTGACGTCGCTGACGATCAGCCTCACCTTCGGGTCCATGCGCAGCTTGGACAGGCCGTCCTTGCCGTCCGTCGCGGTGGCGACGTCGAGACCGTTGCGCTTGAGAAAGCCCGCGACTTCGTCGCGCACCGTGCTGGAGTCGTCTACGACGAGGATTTGTGCCATGGGGTTGCCGTGATTGATTGAAGGGTTGGTCGGTCAGAACAGTTCGAGTTCGCCGGTGTCCACTTCCGCGGCGGCCGCGGAATCGACGTGGAAATCGACCATGCCGTAGCTGGCGACGCACAGGCTGGCGTACAGCGTCAGCTCGCCGTCGAGCACGACGCGGTAGTGCTTCACGAGGTCGCAGCCGAGCAGGTCGACGTACTTCATGCAGTCCCTGTCGATGATGTTGGGCGTCGACATGCCCACGTGCGGAAAGTGCGCACCCAGCTCGCGATTGAGCGCGCCACAGCAGACGTTGCCGCATTCGGCGACCCGGTCGTGGAACTCGTCGTCGCTCAACGCCGGCGCGCCGTCCGCGGCGTTGCGGTTGAAGTAGGCCCGCGTGGCGGCATCGGGCTTGAAATACAGGATCGCCATCAGCCGGAACAGGTAGGACGACACCGTGAGGACGACGATCTTCTTCTCGCCGATCAGCGCGAGCGAATCGAACGCGGACACGTCGACGCTCGCCCCCGCCACCGGCATGCCGTTCTTGAGCGACGACAGGAGCAGGCGCTCGAAACTGGCCTTGGCGCGTTCGGTGATCATGCGGCCACCGCCTCGGCGGCGAGCACGTCCTTGGACTTGTTGTTGATCAGCTCGAGGCCGGTGACGGCGCCGACGATCATCTTGCCGCCGGCCTGCAGATCCTGGAACGTGGTGGTGGTGATCAAGTCGTTCTTGTAGAGGTTGGCGCGGTAGTCCTTGGACAGGCGCTCGGCGCGCCCCGCCAGCGTCCGGATCTCGTTGGCCACCACCGAGAAGCCGCGTCCGTGATCGCCGGCGCGCGCCGCCTCGATCGACGCGTTCAACGCGACGATCACCACCTGGTCGACGATCTTGGAGAACTCTTCGCTCTTCGCGTGCATCTCGCGGTTGTGCAACAGCAACTCGTTCATCTCGGCATGCCAGCGCTCGAAGGTCTTGACGACGCCCAGCAGGTGCGTGATCTCGCCGGCCAGCGAATCGCAGTGGCGCAGCGCCTTGCCCCGGGTGTCGGCCGCGCGCTCGCCCACGTCGCGCAGCAGGCGGGCGTGATCGCGTTGCATCTGCGCGTTCTGCGCCGCGCTGTCCTTGCGTTGACGCTCGGCGTCGGCGCGCTGCGAGCGAAGCTCCTCCTGCGCCGCGCGCAAGGCCTCGGTGTGGTCGGGCACCTGGGGTTGGGCGGCCAGGAAGTCGGCTGCGGCCGTCCGGGCACGCCGGACGCCAAGCCAAGCGGGAACGCCGGCGAGGACGACGCCGATGGCGAACCCGAAGAAGATATTCAACATGCTGTTCCAGGAAATGGTGGCGCAGGGTTGCGCGCGACATCGCGCGATCCGTCCGGCAGCTCTTTGCGGACGAATTGATCGAGCGGGTGCAGCCGACCGAGCTTCAAGCCCGGCGGCGCAACACCTTCTGAAAGCGCTCGTTCGCGGAACTGCCCGCGCTGGCGATGTCGAAACCGAGTTGCCGCGCCGACTCGAAGACGCGCACCGTCTCGCACAGCCCGCTGGTGCGAACGACCCGATAGATCTCGCCATCGTCGCCTTCGACGCCGATGGTCATCGATTGCAGGTTGTCCAGTGGAGGTTGCAGGCGCTGGAGCGCTTGCATCAGCGTCACGTCCGACGAGGGGACGGGAACGTTCGCGACGAGGTCGGTTTGCATGGGAATCCGCAAGGGAAAACCCTAGTTTCACCGGTCGATGTGACAGCTCGAAGACGCCTAGTCGGCGGTCGTCCACTTTCGTGAACTAGTCGAGCTTTCGCGGCCGGCCGATTCTCTTCGCGAGCGGTGCGCGAACCGATCCGGGACTCGCGGCGTGCCGCGTCGATCGAGTCGAAGCGCACCGCCGGGAACAAACGAATCAACGCGACCCGGACAGAAAAAAGCCCCGAACAACTTGCGTCGTTCGGGGCTGACTTTGAATGAAGCGGCCTCTTTGCAGGCAGCCGCCAAATTCTTTCCTGGCCTCTTGTTCCGGTACACCCTCTTGCGTGGTTTCCCGTGGGGCCTTGTCTTCATTCGCCATGGGGCGCATGCGACATGGATT
>FTKD01198798.1_pt1 | contig 14541 bp, 17 predicted proteins | sample 1658191 | NCBI WGS metagenome assembly FTKD01 (sample SAMEA3914808, study PRJEB12502) | metagenome | biome: forest; material: soil | place: Canada | collected 2011-08-03 | depth 0.3 m
ACGTTGAACGGCACCATGCCGTCGAGCACGTTATGACGCGGCAGGGCCTGGCGCAACACGGCGGCATTGCCGATGCCGTTCTGCAGGCTCACCACCAGTGCATCCGGCCTGAGCACGGCGGCGAGTTCGCGACCGGCTTCGGCGGTGCCGGCGGATTTCACCGTGACCAGCACCAGATCGGCATCGCCGGCGGCGGCCGGCGTGGTGGAAAAACGCAGTGTGGCGCGATCGACGCGCAGGTCCGCGCCGTGGAAGTCGGTGAGATGCAGGCCATGCTTGTCGAGTTCGGCGGCGAGACGCGCACGGCCGACGAACTGCACGTCGGCGCCGGCGGTTTGCAGGCGGCCGCCGACGTAACAGCCGATGCTGCCGGCGCCGAAGATGCAGATTCGCGCCGGCCTGGCGGTGTCCGCGCTCAGCTGTCGTAACCGGGATTGGCGCGTTCCAGCTTGCGCAGCAGGGCCGGCCAGGCCAGCGCGCCGCCCCCGCCGAGGGTGACCTTGGCCACCTGGGCCTGGGCCAGGTCGAGGATCTTCTGCGCGATCGGGATCAACTCGCCGCCGCCGGACTGCGCCCGCACCTGCACCATGCAGGCGGCCTCGAAGATGTACATGGCGACGAAGGCTTCGGCCACGGTCTGGCCGACGGTGAGCAGGCCGTGGTTACGCAGCATGAAAAACACTTTTTCGCCGAGATCGCGTACCAGGCGCGGCTTCTCGTCTTCGAGCAGGGCCACGCCCTCGTAGTCGTGATAGGCCAGCGAGGACAGTACGAAGAAGGCCTGCTGCGAGATCGGCAGCACGCCACCCTTCTGCGCCGACACCGCCACGCCGTTGACCGAGTGGGTGTGCATCACGCAGTGCGCGTCCTTGCGCGCGCCGTGGACGCAGCTGTGGATGGTGAAGCCGGCCGGGTTCACCGGGTAGGGCGAGTCCATCACTTTTTTACCGGCGGCGTCGATCTTGACCAGAGAGGAAGCGGTGATCTCCTCGAACATCATGCCGTAGGGGTTGATCAGGAAGTGATGCTCAGGCCCCGGCACCTTGGCCGTAATGTGGGTGAAGACCAGGTCGTCCCAGCCGTACAGCGCCACCAGGCGGTAGGCGGCGGCCAGGTCGACGCGCGTCTGCCACTCCTCTTTGGAAACCTGCTGCTTCACGTCCGACGGGGTCTTGATGGCCTGTACGCTCATGGCGCCCTGCTCCTGTTTGTTGTGCTTGCGCCCATGTTAAGCGTTGCGCAATGTCGTGGAGTGTCAAGCGCGCGACATTCCTTCGGGTAAAAATGACCCAATCCGCATCGAAAGGAAAGGGCACATGGCTGAAGCTGAAGGCAAGGTGCTGTTCATCACCGGCGCCGCGCGCGGCATCGGCGCGGCCACCACCAGGGAAGCGGTCAGCCGGGGCTATCGTGTGGTGCTCGCCGACATCGACGGCGCCGCCGCCCTGGAGCTGGCGCGCGGCCTGGGCGACGCGGCCCATGGCCTGGCGCTGGATGTGCGCGATCCGGCGCAATGGCAGGCGGCGCTGGACCAGGCCTGGCAGCGCTTCGGCCGGGTCGACGTGCTGATCAACAATGCCGGCGTGGTGCACACCGGTTACGTGCTGGACGTGTCGTTCGAGCAGCACCGCCACACCATCGAGGTGAACTACCTGGGCAACATCGCCGGTGTGCTCGCCGCACTGCCGCGCTTCATCCAGCAGGGTCACGGCCACTTGGTCACCGTGTGCAGCCTCACCGCCTACATGCCATTTCCCAGCCTGGCCAGCTATGCCGGCACCAAGCACGCGCTGCGCGGCTTCCACCACTCGCTGGCCTGGGAGTACCGCAGGCAGCCGCTGCACTTCACCATTGTCTATCCGCCGGCGGTGGAAACGCCGATGCTGCAACTGGAAGCGCAGGACGACAGCGCTGTCGCCGCTTTCGGCGAGCCGCCGATTTCACCGGAGGTGATGGCGCGGGCCATCGTCGATGCAGTGGCGAAGCGGCCGCGCGAGGTCACCGTGCCGGCCTTTCAGGGCTGGCTGCTGCGCGCTTTCGGCGCGTTCGGCTGGATCATGCGCATCGTGCTGGCCGATCTGGAGAAGCACGGCAGGAAGAACCTCGCCGCGCGCAGGGCGCAGCAGGCGAAAGCGGGCTAAGCCGCGCACTACCAGGCAATACGCCCGCTGAAAATTTCCCAGGTCATGCGGAAATCGCCCAGGGCGCTCCACAGCGGATGTTTGAACGTCGCCGGCCGGTTGCGCTCGAACACGAAATGTCCGGTCCAGGCGAAGCCGTAGGCGGCGACGGGTTCCAGCAACAGCGCCGCCCAGTGTTGCGTCAGCAGCACATACAGCGGCAGCGCGATCAGGCAGACGGTGCCGACCACGTGCAGGCGGCGGCAGGTGCGGTTGGAATGCTCGCCCAGGTAGAACGGATAGAACTCGGCGAACGAGGCGAAGCCGCTGCGTGGCGCAGCGGCGGAGGCGGAAAGGGAAGTATCGGAATTCATCGCGTGGACCTTGGCATTTGACCGGGCGGTCGGCCGACCGCGCTTGCATCTTGCCGCCGACGCGAGCAAAACACTGTCGCCTGCATGACAATCCGGCAGGACACAGCGGGAGGACTGATGCATAGCCAGGAACGAAGCGGGGGCGGCGATGGCGATGGCCTGTTCCTTGACCTGCCGGCGGAAACGGCGACGCAGTTCGCCAGCCTGGCCAGCCGGCGGCAGCTCGGCCACGGCGAACTGCTCTACGCGCGCGGCGACTCCGCCGAGGCGCTGTATGGCCTGATCCGCGGCAGCATCCGTCTCAGCAACGTGGCGCCGGACGGGCGCGAGGTGCTGGTGATGCTGTTCCAGCCCGGCGACTGGATCGGCGAGGTGTCGCTGTTCGACGGCCTGCCGCGCACCCACGACGCCTATGCTGTGGGCGAAACCGAAGCCTTCGTGCTGCCCAAGGCGAAGCTGCTGGCGCTGCTCGACGCGCAGCCCCTGCTCTATCGTCACTTTGCGGCGCGGTTGGCGCGGGCGCTGCGCATCGCCTTGAGCTACATCGACGATGCCGCCTTCCTGCCGGTGCCGCTGCGCCTGGCCAAGCGCCTGCTCGAACTGTCGCGCATCTATGGCGCGGACACGCCGCTGGGCCGGCGCATCGACCTGCACCTGCCGCAGGAAGACCTCGGCCGCATGCTCGGCGCCTCGCGGCAGAGCGTGAGCAAGGAGCTCAAGCGGTGGGAGGCGCGCGGCTGGATCAGTGTGGAGTACGGCAAGGTGCTGATCCGGGATGCGGCAGCCTTGCAACAACTGGTCGGTGAAGCCGGGCGGCCTTCGGCAAGACAATAGATCGCGGACGGAGGAAAATCATTTCGTTCGGCATCGAAGCATAGCCACCACCCCGTATGCAGAATGGAGCCCGCCATGCCCACCACCAAGCAACACTGCGCCACCATGCGCAAGCTGCACCAGAGCGGCTGCTTCGTCATCCCCAATCCCTGGGACGTAGGCAGCGCGCGTTACCTGCAAAGCCTGGGCTTCAAGGCCCTGGCCACCACCAGCTCCGGCGCGGCCTGGAGCATGGGCTCGCCCGACAACAACATCACGCTGGGCATGGCGCTGGCGCACATCCAGAGCATGGTCGAGGCCAGCGACGTGCCGGTCAACGCCGACTTTGAAAGCGGCTTCGCCCGCGATGCGGCCGGTGTGGCGGGCAATGTGGCGCTATGCCTGGAAACCGGCGTGGCGGCGCTGTCGATCGAGGATTCGCGCCGCGACCCGAAGCGGCCGCTATACGAACTGGCCGAAGCGGTGGAACGGATACGCGCCGCGCGGGCGGCGATCGACGAGCGCGGCAGCGGCGCCCTGCTGGTGGGCCGCGCCGAATGTTTCCTCACCGGTCATGCCGAGCCGCTGCGGGAAGCCGCGCGCCGGCTGGAAGCGTATGCCGAAGCCGGCGCCGACGTGCTCTATGCGCCCGGGGTGAAGACGCGCGAGGACATCGCGCTGCTGGTCAAGGTGGTGTCGCCGAAGCCCCTGAATATATTGTCGATGCCGGCGATGAAGCTGAGCGTGAACGAACTGGCCGAACTCGGCGTGCGCCGCATCAGCGTCGGCGGCGCGCTGGCCCGCGCGGCCTGGGGCGGCTTCATGCGCGCGGCGCAGGAGATCGCGCGGGACGGCAGCTTCAATGCGCTGGCCGAGGCGGCCTCGGGTGCAACCCTGGACAAGTTCTTCACCGAGGATCTGGCGCAGCGGAAAAAGCCGCGTTAAAAGCGGATCACTGGTGATCCGACAGCGACAGCGTTATTGCGCTACCCTCTGCGCGGCCGCCTGGTGCCGCAGCACAAAGACCGTCCCGCGATGATCGTACGCCCGAAGCTGCACTGGTTCCGCATGATCTTCGTCTGGCGCGGCTCGGTGCTGCCCAAGATGCTGCCGCGCCTGGGCCTGATCCTGGCGCTGGGCCTGGTGGCGGTGCCGGTTCACCGACTGGTGCTGTCGCGGCTGGCGTTCGACCTGAACATCCAGCCCTTCACCCTGGTCGGCATCTCTCTCGCGGTTTTCCTGGGCTTCCGCAACACCGTCAGTTACGAGCGCTACTGGGAAGCACGCAAGCTGTGGGGCCAGTTGCTCAATGTGTCGCGCTCGCTGGCGCGGCAGGCGCTGAGCGCGACGCAGTGGCCGCCGGATGGGGCGGAGACGCGCGGCTTCGTGCTGACGCTGGCGGCCTTCGCGCATGCGCTGAAGCACCAGTTGCGCGGCAGTGATCCCGCCCCGGAGCTGAAGGATCTGCTGCCGGCGCCATCGCTGCAACGGGTGCTGGCGGCGCGCTATCGCCCGGTGGCGATCCTGCTGTTGCTCGGCCAACAGCTCGGCGATGGCCGGCGCGGCGGCCGGATCAGCGAGATGATGGCGCTGGCAATGGAAAACAATCTGAACCAGCTCGCCGACGTCCTGGGCGGCTGCGAGCGCATCGCCAGCACGCCGATCCCGCTGCCTTATGCGGTGCTGCTGCACCGCACGGTGTACGGCTTCTGCATGGCGCTGCCATTCGGCCTGGCTTCGACTGTCGGTTGGCTCACTCCGCTGTTCGCGGTGTTCATTTCCTATACGTTCATCGCGCTCGATGCCATCGCCGACGAGATCGAGGAGCCGTTCGGCTCCGATCCGAACGACCTGCCACTCAATACCCTGACCCTGGGAATCAAATCCAGCCTGCTGGAACTGCTCGGTGATCCGCTGCCGCCGCTGCCTGAAATTCCCAGGGACTTCATCCTGCTGTAGCGCATTCGCCGCGCCTAGCGGGTGGCGGCGGGTGTGACGCGCCATACCGCATTGCCGACATCGTCCGCCACCAGCAGCGCACCGGCGCGGTCCACCGTCACGCCCACCGGACGCCCCTGCGCGTTGCCGTCCGCGTCGACAAAACCGGTGAGCACATCTTCCGGCTGGCCGGCAGGCTTGCCGTCGGCGAAGGGCACGAACACCACCTTGTAGCCGCTGCGCGGCTTGCGGTTCCAGGAGCCGTGCTGGCCGACGAAGGCGCCGCCGGCATAGTGCTGCGGCAGCAGCGCGGCCTGGTAGAAGCACAGGCCCAGCGAGGCGGTGTGCGGGCCGAGCGCGTAGTCCGGCACCAGGGCCTTGGCCACCAATTGCGGATTCTGCGGCTGGGCCCGCTCGTCGACATGCTGGCCGAAGTAGCTGAAGGGCCAGCCGTAGAAGCCGCCATCCTGCACCGAGGTCATGTAGTCCGGCACGAGGTCGCTGCCGATCTCGTCGCGCTCGTTCACGGCGGTCCACAGCGCGCCGCTCTGCGGCTGCCAGGCCAGGCCGTTGGGATTGCGCAGGCCGGAGGCGAAGACGCGGAAGTGGCCGCTGGCGGGATCGACTTCGAGGATGTCGGCGCGGTTCAGCTCCTTATCCAGACCGTTCTCGGCGATGTTACTGTTGGAGCCCACCGTCACATAGAGCTTCGAGCCATCGCGGCTGGCCAGGATGTTCTTGGTCCAGTGGTGATTGATGGTACCGGCGGGCAGGTCGGTGAGCTTCACACCCTGAGCAGTGATCTGCGTATCGCCGGTGTGATAAGGAAAGCGCAGCACCGCATCGGTGTCGGCCACATACAGCGTGTCGCCGACCAGGCTCATGCCGAAAGGCGAGTTCAGGCCTTGCAGGAACACCGTACGGGTTTCCGCCACGCCGTCGCCATTGGTATCGCGCAGCAGGGTGATGCGGTTGGCGCTGGGCACGCCGGCGCCGGCGCGGCGCATGACCAGCCCGGCGATCCAGCCCTTGATGCCGGTGGCGTCATCCGGCTGGGGCGGGGAATTGGTTTCCGCCACCAGCACGTCGCCGTTGGGCAGCACATAGAGCCAGCGCGGATGGTCGAGCCCGCTGGCGTAGGCACTCACCGCCAGCCCGGCCGCGGCGACCGGCTTGGCGCCTGCCGGCCAGCCGGTGGCCTTGGCGATATTCACCGTGGGCAACAGGCCGTGCACCGGCGGCGGCAGTACCGGATGCGGGCCGCTGCCGGCCTCCACCGACTGGGTTGCCTCGTCGGCGCAGGCGGCGAAGCCCAGGCCTAGCAGGGCGGCCAGCAACAGCTTGGGGACGGTGGGGCGCATCGGGTGTTCCTCGTTGACGGTCGGTATTTGTGACAGGGCCAATGAGGCCCAATATTCAAAGTAACCTTAGCTCATTGCCACAAATTCGTTTCGTTATGGCGACTCCGCGTGCAGAATCGGCGCATTGACGACACTGGAAGTCTTACACCCGATGAAGAGCAAAGTGATGCTGCTGCGCGCCGGCGTACTGGCGCTGGCCTGCGCGTACTCCGCCGTACCAGCGGCGCCCACGGCCGGCGACTCCGGCGACTGGAGCAAGGACCTCCAGGCCTGGCGCGACGCGCGCGCGCAGAAGCTGTCCGCGCCGGAAGGCTGGATGTCGCTCACCGGCCTGGAGCCGATCGCCCCGGGGCGCAACCCCTTCGGCGGCGCCGACGACAACCCGGTCCATCTCAAGGGCCAGGCGCCGGCCCATCTCGGCGTGCTCGAGCGCGACGGCAATACCATCAAGCTGCTGCCGCCGTCCGGCGGCTTTCCCGCCGAGCTGCAGGTGGACGGCAAGCCGGCGCAGGCACAGATTCTGCACGCCGATGACGAGCCGCAGCCGACCCGCCTTACGGCCGGCACCCTGGTGTTCTTCGTCATCCACCGCGGCGACCGCTACATCCTGCGGGTGAAGGACACGCAGGCGCCGACGCGCACCCAATTCCAGCATCTCAACTGGTATGCACCGGACTCGGCCTATCGCGTGCAGGCGAAATGGACGCCCTATGTGCCGCAAAAAACCATCTCCATCGCCAGCATCATCGGCACCGAGGACAAGTCGCCGGTGCCGGGCGTGGCGCAGTTCAGCATCGGCGGACGGAGCTACACGCTGGAGCCGATCATCGAGGAGCCGGGCGACAAGGTGCTGTTCTTCATCCTGCGCGACAGCACCAGCCCCAAGACCAGCTATGGCGCCGGCCGCTTCCTCTATGCCGACTTCCCCGACCACGGCATCGACCAGCCCGGCACGGTGTGGCTGGACTTCAACCGCCTGCAAAATCCGCCCTGCGCCTACACGCCCTACGCCACCTGCCCCCTGCCGCCGCGGCAGAACTGGCTCAAGGCCGCGCTGCCAGTGGGCGAGAAGAAATATCACGAGGGTGCGGAGGGCGTGGCGGAACGCTGAAGCCGCGCTAGTGCACGGCAACCAGGCTGAGCTGGACCTTGGTTGCACCGGGCAGGTTCTGCAACGTCAGCATCGGCGCGTCGGCCGCCGAGGTGACTGTGGCGCCAGTGACCGTGACCTGATATCCCTTGGGATAGTGCTGGGCGACGGGTACGAAGATCTGGGTCGGCGTCGTCACCGCCGCATCGGGCGTATAGCTGAAGCTGAAGGCCGCGCTGTCCGCATCGAAACTCTGCGCTGTCGGCGTGCCGGCGGTGGCCAGCGGATAGGTGCGGCTCAGCACCGCGGCGATCGGCAGCGGCGTGCCGTCGGAGTCGAGCACGGCCTCGCCGGTCTGACCGGTGGGATCGTGGAACTGCTTGGCCGACCAGTACATCCAGCTGAGGAACTCCGAGTCGGCCAGCTTGCCGTAGTTGGCAAGATCGCCCGGGTTGTTCTCGGCCCCGAACTCGGTCATGAACCAGGCCGGGCCGCCCGTCTGTTTGGTCTGCATCAGGCCGCGGCTGAGCTGCTCCTCGCTGATGATGACCTGTTCCAGGGCGGCGCTGGCGGGCGGCTCCGGATAAACATGGAAGCCGTAGACCAGGCCGGAAAACGGCAGCGGCTCAAGCACCGCCACGGTGTTGGGGCTGCCCAGGTTGGCCGCCTCGCTCGGCTCGAAGAAGATGAGATGCCCGGGATCGGCCACCTGCAAGGCCGGGATCAAGCCGCTGTCCGGCGATTGCTGCGGCGGCAGGGTCAAGGCGCAGGACAGCGGCGCGAAGCTGTGGCCGGCGTAGAAACACTGCAGCTTGCGGTCGAACAGCGCCGAGACGAAAACCGTGATGTCCGACGGTTCGTTGAACAGGTCATAACCGAGCACCGCCGGGTTGCCCTGGTAATGGGCGGCCACCGCCGCGAAGGCGCGGATGTACTCGCCCTGCAGGTTGCCGGACACGTCATTGGCCCAGAAGTGGTCGAGGGCGATGGGGATGCGCAGGTCGGTGAAGTTCGCCGTGCCCCAGGCCGCTTGCGTCGACGCCGGCAGCGGCGAGGCGGTGGACAGCGGCGAGGTGCAGACCGCCCACAGCGGCGCGCCCTCGGCTTTCCACGGCGTGGAGCCATTGGGGTCGTAGAAGGCGGCGCTGTAATCGTCCTGGTGCATGTCGATGAGGGAGCGGATGCCGTGCCGGGCCAGCATGGCGATGAGGCCGTCGATGTGGGCCAGGTAGGCGTCGACAGTGGCCTGGTCGAACGGCTCGTCTGCCGTCGCCAGCGCCGCGAACGGCGTACCGCTGCTGTGCGCCGTGCAATAGCGCGCGTCGTTGGGCTGCACCCCGGACGGCCCCGGTTCCAGTCCGGCCCAGATGATGCCGACGCGGGCGCTGGTGAAGCCCATCGCCGCCAGGGTTTCAACTTCGCTTTCGGTGATGCGGCGCTCGGGATCGGCCTCGCTGGTATCGAGGGCGAGATAGTAGTTCGGCTCGCTCGCCGCCGCGCCGGCCGGGCCGGGCAGGCAGGGCGCACCTGCCGCAGTCGACACCATGCTGGTGGATTCGCACTTGGCGACGATGTTGAAGCCGTGGAACTGCAGGCGCCGTCCGCTGGCATCGACCAGGAACGGGCCGCCCGGCGCGGTTACCAGGCCCTCGATCGAGGGCGGCTCCTGCAAGGCCTGCGCCGATGCCACAGGGTCGCTGCTGCCGCCGCAGGCCGACAGGAGCATGGCCGCTATCAGCCCCGCCGTGGCGACCGGCCGTGTATCGATGATTGTCCGGCCCCGAACCATAACAATCTCTTCCGGTTACAAACGATTGATGTCGTATGGGCAGGTTAAGTGTCTGTCAGACACCGCGCTTGACTGCCGGCGCCACACGGCGGAATCTGGCATTGGATGTCAAGCGGGGTGCCTTGCGGCCGCCGATATTCTGCAGTCATATGCGGGAGAGCGGGCTGATGCGCAATCATCGCGGCGTTTCAGACGCAATGACTTGCGTGCCCACTGCTCAAAACTACAAGCGCTATAAGGCTCGCAAAGTAGTCCGCAATGGGGCTCGGGGGAGAATGGGATGAACAGCGAATTGCACAGTGCGCTGCGGCGAGCGGATCGGCGGCGGCTCCGATTGACTGCGCTCGCGCAGCAGGAGTTAGGACCGCAGGGCGGGATGCGCTACGCTTTCCCGCCCTGACACACCCGATCAACCCGGCCCCTCCATGAACCCCATCGAAAGCGCGGTACGACTATGGCTGGACAGCGTGGTGATTGGGCTCAACCTGTGCCCGTTCGCTGGCAAGCCGGTGCGCGAGGGGCGCGTACGCATCTGCGTCAGCGAGGCCGCCGACGAACTGGAGCTGCTGACCGAATTGCAGTTCGAGCTGCGGAAGCTGGATGAAACACCACCGGCGCAGCTGGAAACCACCATCATCGCCATCCCGCAGCTGCTGGCGGACTTTGCCGACTACAACGATTTTCTCGACCAGGTGGATGCGCTGCTGGAGCAGTTCGAGTGGGCCGGCGACTACCAGGTGGCAAGCTTCCACCCGCTCTACCAGTTTGCCGGCACCATGCCGCAGGACGCCGAGAACCTGACCAACCGCGCGCCTTACCCGCTGCTGCACCTGCTGCGCGAAGACAGTGTGGAAGCGGCGCTGGACAGCCATCCCGATCCGGACCGCATTCCCGAGGACAATATTCGCAGGATGCGGGAACTGAGCGCGGAGCAGCGCAAGCAGCTGTTCGGCTATTTGCCTGGCGAATAACCGGTGGGAGAGGTGGGCCGAGGCGCTTTAAACGACCGCCGCCGCCTCTGCTTCCGGCGCTCCAAAAAGCTTCTTCGCCGCCCGTGGAAATTCCGCGCGCAGCTTCAGCTTGGTCGCCTCGACCACATCCAGGGCAACGAGCCTGACGGCGTTGTGATGCAAGGCGATCAGATCTTTCTCGGACAAGACCCCGCTGTTGATCTTTTCGAGAATCAGGTCGGTTGACCGTGGCTTGATCGGGATGGACTGTTTTTTATTATTCATGGGTTCTTTTGCGTCCTGGCGCGAGCTGTGCGGGGGCTGCCGCGACGCCTTCCTGATGACGTCGTCGGGGTTGCCCCAATAGCCCACTGTAGTGTTTTCCCGAATTTGGTGCGCTGAAGCCCCCATGAAAGAGGGCCGAAGTCGGTTATTTTCGGCTGAGCGCTGATTATCGCGACGAAACGTTCAGCTATGGGCTTGACTGGACGGCCACGATTATTCATATTTAACATATATGAATAAATCAGGAGTCTCCAATGGCTACAACCAGCTTGAGCTTAGGCGAACACTGGGAGGTGTTCATTCGCAATGAAGTCGCCAGCGGACGCTACGGATCGGCCAGCGAGGTTGTCCGCGATGCGCTGCGCTCACTGGAAATACGCAAGACCAAGCTCGATGCGCTGCGCGCCCATCTGGCCGAAGGTGAGGCCCAGGCCGCACGTGGCGAGTTCGTGGAGGGCTACTCGCTCAGCAAGCTTGTCACCGACGCGGATGCGGCTGGATGAAGCCGACTTTTCGGCTCACGCCAAACGCTTACGATGACTTGAAGAACATCGCGCGCTATACCCGGGACCAATGGGGCGGAGCACAGCGGGATCGATACTTGAGCGCGCTGAATGATCGTTTCGGATGGTTGGCCGAGCATCCCCGCAGCGGCAAACATCGTCCCGACATCAGTGCCGGCTATTACTGCTTCCCGCAGGGCGCGCACCTGATTTTCTATCTCGTTCGCACCGATGGCATCGACATCATTGGCGTGCCACACAAGCGCATGGATGTGCTGCACTACTTCGGCGAATAAATTAGCCCGGGACCGGTGGAATCATAATTTATGAGAAGTTATTACCGCGTGATGTTGGGCCGCAAGAGCGTGCATGCCGACGACTGCTTTGTTGGTGGATTCAAGAGCATCCATCACACGCAGCACTGTGCCGAAACTCGGATTGCCTTCCGGCGACAGTGCGCGGGAGAGCACTTCACGCGCCATCCCGGTATCGCGCGCAATCTGCGTCATGCCACGCACCCGGGCAACCGTGCCCAGCGCATGCGCGATCAACGCCGAGTCGCTTTGTTCCAGCGCGGCTTCCATGTAGGCCGCGATCTCTTCGTCGCTGCGCAGATGTTCAGCGCCATCCCAGCGGGTGGTTTTGAGCTTGCCCGTACCGATTCCTCAAAGTTGTGTTGTCAGCGCCTTGGCTTGCGCGACGTCCCGTGCCCGAGCATATTCAATCGTGTCTGACCCTATTGATTTGTTGATTTGCTATTGATTTGATGTGGTGCCGCTTATCCCGTTGGTCCGTCAACCGTACGACGAGGCATCTTATTCCGAAAGCGCAGCCCGAAGCCGCTCACGTGCCGCGCGCTGAATCAACTCCTCGCTATCGGTGTACGCCCGAGTCCAGGTATCTGCGGCATCCTCCGGTCGCATGGCAGCCAGCGCCTCGTAGGCTCCCAGTCTGGTCCGTCGGCACGGATGGTCGGCCGCCAAATCGTGCAGCAGCTGTTGCGTGTTTTCATCTCCGACATACGCGGCGATTTTTAAAATGGATACGCGAACGGTGGCATCCACACCGCCGGGGTAGTCGGCCAGGGTGCTATTTGCGAGGTCGAAGAAATATTGATCGCGCACGCGGACATCCGGCGTAGAGATCATGAAATTGAGCGTCAGGCTCAAGTCATCGGGCGGCAGCTGGGTGTGCACATCCCGGCCTGCGCGGTAGAGGGTGACCATCCCTGTTTTCAAATGCGAGCGCTCGACGAAGCGAAGATCCACGTGTTCGCCGACGTGACCCTGGACCTGGCTGCGATCGTATTCGTACAAATCGGTTTGATAGCCGGGACCGTGATAGCCCACGGTCATGAAATGATAATTGTGGTCGTGGGCCGAGTTGTAGGAAAATTGATCTTGATAAATGCGTCCGCCGGCGATGTCTGCAGCTGAGGGCCAAACGTTGGCACGCAGATAAAAATCACGGCCACCACCCAAATAAATCGACTGGGTGGAGCCGATTGCCGCTTTGCGGAATTGCTCGTCTACCATGCGATTGAGCTGGCGGACTACAAGCTCCGGGTCGTTCGCCAAGCCCCGAAACATCTGTCCGGCGGCGGCAATGCTGTCGATGTCGTAGAGATCAACATGCGCCTGGACGTGATCGACGAACTCGTCAACCGTCACCACGGCGTCGTTGTCTGCTGCTATGTGAAGGGCCATGACCGGTCAAACCTTGGCTTGCTTTTGGGCATTGAGCTGCTGCAGCGTTTTTGCTGCGGCCCGCCTCACATGAGGGTGCGGGTCGTTTACGGCCTGTTCCAGTTTTGGAACCACGGCTTCGGCACTGATGCGAGCAAGATTCTGAATCGCAGCCCAGCGCACAGCATGGTGGCTATGGGTGGTCAATTTCTCCAATGGCGCGCGCGATGAGGTATGTCCGAGCCTCCCGAGGATGTTCGCTGCGACGCGCAGCTGCGTCCACGTCAGCTCGCTGTCGTTTGCTTGGTGTGCTTTCAGCGTGTCCTTGTGGAATAACCATTCCATCGGCAGGAATGAGGATGTGGCGAATTTTGCCAATGGCACTGGACGCTCGATCTTGAAGTCGTAAACGTACAGGTCGGATTCCGCGCGCAGGATCTCGCCAGGGGCCGTACTTCCTGAGCGTACAAATTCAAGCGTCACCGACGGGTCAAAGACATCGTTCCGATAATGCCCCGGTAGCCGGTAAACATCGTAGATGAGGCTTTCTTTCCCGAGAGGCGCATACATACCGAGAAACGAGGCGGAATGAATGAATTTGCGCGGCTGCTCCACAAGAAATACGGAAAGGGCGAATGCCGGGCCGCGCGTAACCAGCAGCTGATTGGGCTTCCAATCGCCCATACGGCTGTGTTGGGACACCATCAGCCCAAGCTCGCTGTTGATGTGGTCATGCAAGGCGCGGCTGCCGACCAGCTTGCCGAATTCGTCTTCCAGTTCCCAAAAGGAGCGAATCTCCTGGCGGCGGAACCGTTGGTCAACCCGGGCAGAAAACTCGGACAGGCGCGGGTCGGCGGCACTAGGCTCCGGCCCCATAGGCGCCGCGGCGGAGGTGCTGCTAGTCTGCATTTGCCATGTTCCGTGTTCCTTCACGGCCGTCATCATACCGCCGCTTTGGGCATTGCGGCCGTGCAGCGCCGTTTATCGGTCCTGGGCAACGATCCGGCAGCTTTTGGGTCTTGCCCTCAAGGCGCTCCTGGACGTACTGCATGTACCGCTGCTGCTGGTACAGCTTGGCCAGTTCCGCAGAGAAAAGGGGGCGGGGCCGGATATTTCAACTCCGACCCGCCCATGATGGGCCCCGCCGGACTTGAACCGGCAACCAAAGGATTATGAGTCCTCTGCTCAAACCAATGGAGCTAAAAGCCCGCGCTAATCCGCGCCGGGCCAGCGACAACGGCGCCCACTCCGGCGTGAGCGCTCACGCTTCCTGCAAGGCGCGGATGACCGCCTTTGGTTCGCGCTCTATGACTTTCAGGAGCGTCTTCGCCGCGCCTGTGGGCTGCCGCTGTCCTTGTTCCCACTTGCGCAGCGTGGAAGCGCTGACGCCGATGGCGGCGGCAAAACGGTCCTGCGACAGTCCAATGCGTTCGCGCGTCCTGCGCACCGCGTTCGGAGACACCTTGACGCGATGCGCGCGATAGCCGGTGCCCTCGCCTTTGGAGTGCGCCAATGCCTCGGCCATCGACGCGACTAGGTCCTTGCCCAGTTTGCTCATTTTCAAGTCGCTGATTTAATGGTGGGCCCTCCGGGACTTGAACCCGGAACCAAAGGATTATGAGTCCTCTGCTCT
>FTKD01000560.1_pt4 | contig 14481 bp, 10 predicted proteins | sample 1658191 | NCBI WGS metagenome assembly FTKD01 (sample SAMEA3914808, study PRJEB12502) | metagenome | biome: forest; material: soil | place: Canada | collected 2011-08-03 | depth 0.3 m
CTGGAGCACGACGCCGAGGCGATCGAGGCACTGCGCAAGTTCGGCTTTCGCGTGCACTACGGCGATGCGACGCGGCTGGACCTGCTGCGCGTGGCCGGCGCCGCGCGGGCACGCGTGCTGGTGGTGGCGGTGGACGGCATCGAACCCAGCCTCGAGCTGGTGGACATCGCGCGCGAGAACTTCCCCAACCTGACGATCGTCGCGCGCGCCCGCAACGTGCAGCACTGGTACCAGCTCAACGAACGCGGCGTGCACCACATCGAGCGCGAGACGCTGGACTCGTCGTTGATGAGCGCCCGCAGCGTGCTCGAGGCCATGGGCTTCGAGCCGCATCGCGCACGCACGCTGGCGATGCGCTTCCGGCGCCACTCCGTGCAGCAGCTCTACGCGATGGCGCCGCATTTCCGCGACGAGTCCAAGCTGATCTCGCTGGCCCGCGCCGGGCGCCAGCAGCTGGAGCAACTGTTCGCGCAGGAACGTCTCGACCATCCACCCGTCGCGCCGACCTGGGACGCGGGGCCGCAGATGGAAGAAGAGTTCGACGACGTCGTGCCCGCGCAGCCTGCCGCGAGCGACGACACGACCAAGCCTTGACTCTCCGACAAGGCCCCTCAGGTTAAGCTCAGGTATCGTTCAGCGACGCCTGAGGCTGCCCTTCGATGATGCACAGATCCCCATCCCCCATCGCTCCCATCGGAGTGCCGCCCGTGCGAATCCTCCTCGTTGAAGACGATCCCCTGCTGTCCGATTCCACCGCACGTGCCTTGCGTTCCCAGGGCTGGGTCGTCGATTGCACCGAGCGCGGCGAACCCGTGGCCGTCTCCGTGCGCCAGGATCCCTACGACCTGCTGATCCTCGATGTCGGCCTGGCCGGCATCGACGGCTTCGAGACCTTGCGCCGCGTGCGCGCGCAGGGCTCCGACCTGCCGGTGCTGATGCTCACCGCGCGCGACGCCATCGAGGATCGCGTGCGCGGGCTCGAGAGCGGCGCCGACGACTACCTCGTCAAGCCGTTCGCGTTGAGCGAGCTGGTGGCGCGCTCGCGCGCGCTGGTGCGCCGCAACCAGGCGCGCGGCGGCAGCGTGCTGGGCCTGGGCAACCTGCGCATGGACCTGGAGGCGCGCCGCGCCTACATCGGCGAGCAGGAGCTCGCGCTCGCCGGCCGCGAATGGTCGATCCTGCAGTTCATGCTCAGCCGCACCGGCAAGATCGTGGCCAAGGAGCAGATCATCGCGGCGATCTCCAACTGGGACGGCACGACGTCCGACAACGCCATCGAGGTCCACGTCTCGCGCCTGCGCTCCAAGCTGGAGCCGGCGGGATTGAAGATCCGCACGATCCGCGGCTTCGGCTACCTCCTCGAAGAGGCCTGACGGGCCAGCGACGTCCGCGCACACGCGTTGGGCGATACTCGAGCATGACTTTTCGCGTGCTGAGCGCGACCTGCGTGTGACAGCCCCCGCTTCTTCCGCACGCGACCCGCGCGGCCACTTCCAGTTCGACGCCCGTCCCAGCATCCGCCGCTCGCTGGTGATGTGGCTCGTGCTGCCGCTGGCGCTGCTGGTGCCCGCCACGGCCATCCTGTTCTACCGCCTGGCACTGGCCCCGGCGCTCGATTCGCTCGATCACGCGCTCGACGGCACCGCGCTGGCGCTGGAGCGCCTGGTTCGCGTCGACGACGGCGTCCTGACGCTGGTGGTGTCGCCCGAGCTCGACAGCGCGCTGCGCGCCGACCGCTACGACGACGTGCACTGGGTGGCGCTCCGCCCCGACGGCCGCGTGCTGGCCGGCGACCCCGAACTGGCCAGCCTCGGCGGCCCGCCCTCGGCGGTGGACTGGCGCTTCTTCGACGCCGACTACAACCACCAGCCGGTGCGCGTGGCGCTGCACAGCTGGGCCTGCGTGCCGGCGACCGGCCAGCAGCCCGAGGGGCAGTGCGAGGCGCGCGTCTCCGAGACGCTCAACAAGCGCCATGGCGTGGCGCGCCAGGTGCTGGCGGCCGCCGCCTCCTCGATGCTGCTGGAAGCCCTGGTGCTGGCGGTGATGGGCTGGCTCGCGATCGTGCGCAGCCTGCGTCCGGTGGAGAGCCTCAGCAAGGACATCGAGCAGCGTTCGCCCGAGCACCTCGGGCCGGTCGTCCGCCCGGACATCCCGCGCGAGGTGGCGCCGCTGGTCACGGCGCTGAACGACCTGTTCGCGCGCGTCGTCACGGCGTCGGCCGCCGAGAAGGCGTTCATCGCCGACGCCGCGCACCAGCTGCGCACGCCGCTGACGGTGCTGCGCACCGAAACCGAACTGGCGCTGCTGGAGGCCCATCCGCCGCAGCTCGAAGGCCTGCTGCGCCGCCTGCACATCGCCACGACGCGGGCCGCGCGGCTCGCCAATCAATTGCTGTCGCAGGCGCGCGCCGAGCATGAGCGCCACAACTCGTCGATGGAACGCTTCGACCTGAAGCAAATCGCCAGCGAAGCCGCCGAGGAATGGGTGGCGCGCTCGGTGGACGCGGGCGTCGATCTCGGCTTCGAGCTCGAGAGCGCACGTGTCGACGGCCACGGCTTCCTGCTGCGCGAGATGCTGGCCAACCTGCTGGACAACGCGATCAACTACGCGGGGCACGGCGCCCGCGTGACGATCCGCACCAGCGCCGCGGAGGGCGTCTCCGTTCGGGCGATGCTGGAAGTGGAAGACAACGGTCCCGGCATCGCCCCGGAAGACCGCGAACGCGCCTTCGAGCGCTTCCAGCGCGGCAACGCCGGCGGCACCGGCAGCGGCCTGGGGTTGTCCATCGTGCGCGACATCGCCGGCCACCACGGCGCGCGCGTCGAACTGCTCGACGGCCCCGGCGGCGTCGGGCTGAAGGTGCGCGTCACGTTTGCGCCACTCGAGGCGACCGTGCGCACCGGACGACACTAGACCCTGCGCCAGCGCGCTCCGGCCGCTTCGCGCGACAATCGCGCACCATGTTCCAGCCGTCCCAGCACGACGTCCGTCGTTTCTTCTGCGAGACCCATGCGCTCGCCGCCAGCGGTGCGCCGATGTCGCCGATCCAGGTCCTCGCCTCGCAGTGGATCGCGGAGCACCCCGAGTACCACGCCGACCTGGCCGACGTCGACGCCGCGCTCGCCGCGGTCTTCGACGTCGAGGACGGCCGCACCAACCCGTTCCTGCACCTGGCGATGCACCTGACGATCAGCGAGCAGTGCAGCATCGACCAGCCCAGCGGCATCCGTCAGGCGGTGGAACTGCTGGCCGCGCGCAGGCAGTCGCTGCACGACGCGCACCATGCGGCGATGGACTGCCTGGGCGAGATGATCTGGCAGTCGCAGCGCAGCGGGCTGCCGCCGGACGGCCATCAGTACCTGGACTGCGTGCGGCGCAAGGCGACCACGGACTGATACGCCGGGCGCTGGATCACTTCACGGTGACCCAGCTGACTTCCAGCCAGTTGTCCGGCCGATGCACGAACGTCACCCCCGTGCGCGCCGCCCACGGGATCACCTGCCGGTGCAGCGGGATGTGGTGCACCTGCTCGTTGTGGCGCAGGAACACCTGCTTGATCAGCGCGGCCCGCTTGACCGGATCGGCCTCGCGGCTGGACGCCGCCGCGAGCGCGTCCAGCGTGTCGTCCTTGTAGTTGCCGTAGTTGTAGAAGCCGACGCCGTCGGGACCGCGGTTGCGGTAGATCGGCGTGAAGATCGATTCGGGGTCGGTGATCGAGCCACCCCAGCCGAGCAGGTAGAGACTGGTGTCGAGCTTGTCGATCTTGGGGAAATAGGTGGTGCGCGGCATCGAGTTGACGTGCACCTTCACGTTGATCTTCGCCCACATGGACGCCAGAGCCAGGCACAGGCGCTCGTCGTTGAGGTAGCGGTTGTTCGGGCAATCCAGCGTCACCTCGAAACCGGCGGCGTAGCCCGCCTCGGCCATCAGCTTCTTCGCGCCGTCGAGGTCGAACGGCAGGCGCTTCTCGACCTCGGGGTCGTCGAGGCTGCCCGCGCGCGAGGGCACCGTCGCGCCCGTGGGCTGCGATTGCCCGGCCATCAGGCGGGTGCGGATCAGCTCGATGTCGACGGCCTCGTACAGGGCCTTGCGCACGCGCAGGTCCTTGAACGGGTTCTTGCCCTTGACGCTGGAATAGAGCAGCTCGTCGCGCCCCTGGTCCATGCCGATGAAGAGGATGCGGTTCTCGGGGCCGTCCACCACCTGGATGCCCGGCGTCGCGCGCAGGCGTTCGACGTCGCTGGTGGGCGGGTCGAGCACGAAGTCGAGTTCGTGCGACAGCAGCGCCGCCACCCGCGTGGCGCTGTTGCGGATCGGCGTGTACACCACCTCCTGCACGTTGCCTTCGATGTGGCCCCAGTAGTTCGGATTGCGCCTGAGCACGCTGCGCACGTCGGGCTGGCGGCTCACGAGCATGTACGGGCCGGTGCCGTTGGCATGCAGCGCCGTCCAGGTTTCCTCCTTGGCCACGAAGTTCTGCGGGCGCGTCACCTGGTGTTCCTCGCACCAGGACTTGCTCATGATGAAGACCGTGTTCAGGTGCTGCAGGAACACCGGGTCGAACTGCGTGCTGTCGAACTCCACCGTGTAGTCGTCGATCTTCTTCGCGTCGCCCAGCGGCGTGGCGTACACGGCGATCTGCGAGTTCTTGTCGCGCGCCCGGTTCATCGAGAACACGACGTCGTCGGCCGTGAACGGACGGCCGTCGTGGAACTTGACGCCGCGGCGCAGCTTGAAGGTCCAGCGCGTGGGGCTGTCCTGCCTCCACTCGGTGGCCAGGGACGGCACGATGGCGAGCTGCTTGTCGCGCGCGACCAGGTAATCGTAGATCTGGCCGTTGAACATGTTCGTCAACCCCTCGTTCTGCGAGTACGGATCCAGCGTCTGCGGATCGCCCTGGCTGGACCAGCGCAGGGTCTGCGCCTGCGCGGCCACGCTCAGGCTCAGCGACAACAGGAGCGCCGTCGTCAGCGCGACAGGACGAGCACGAAAGAGGCGAGTAAGAAACATGGACGCATGCTTTCGGGTTGTGAACAGGGCCGGCCCCATTGTGGCGGCACGAAGCGCCTCGGAAGCCCCGCCGCATCTTCGTTGCACGCGTCCGGGTGTCCGGTTGCCCAGCGGTGTTAATGCCGTGTTAAAGTCATCGGTTGATGACAAATCCGCACGAATGCCGCTTTGTTCACAGATCGAAAACGCGCGCCGGCAATGATTGCTTAGGCAGGAATTTCATGGGGACATCGTGTGCGAGCGGGAAAACCCGACTACCATGCCCCGCTGATCGTCGCGCCGTGAGGCCGCGACGCGCCTGAATACCGAGGAGCAGGAATGATTAACGAGATCCTCCGACGCCCGCCCTGGCGCACCACCGCCTTGAGCATCGGCATCGGCATGGCCTTGACGGCCTGTGCCGTCGGGCCCGACTTCCACGCGCCAGAAGCGCCGAAGGTCGCCGACACGAGCCATCCCTACACGCCGGCCGCGCTGCCGGCGATGGCCGCCAGCGGGAGCAGCCCGGCCTACGTGCCGCAGCACTTCGTCGATGGCCAGGACATCTCCGCCGCCTGGTGGGAGGCCTTCCAGTCGCCCGCGCTGAACGCCCTCGTGCGCTCCGCGCTGACCCAAAGCCCCACCGTCGCCGCGGCCCAGGCCACGCTGCGCCAGGCCGAGGAGAACTACCGCGCCGACTACGGCTCCAAGGTGTTCCCGTCGGTCACCGGCCAATTGAGCGGCACGCGCCAGCGCTACGCGATCGCGCAGGCCCAAGGCGTCCCCGCCGGCACCACCGGCAACCTGTTCCAGGCCGGGCTCGACCTCTCGTACACGCTGGACATCTTCGGCGGCAACCGCCGCGAGCTCGAAGGCGTGCGCGCGGCCATCGACTACCAGCGCTTCCAGGTCGAGGCCACGTGGCTCAGCCTGACGTCCAGCGTCGTCGCCACGGCCATCCAGGAAGCCTCGCTGCGCGCCCAGCTGCAGGTCACGCGCGACGTCGTCGACAACGAGACGAAGTCGCTCGACGTGATCGCCCGGCAGGTGCAGCTCGGCGCCCTCGCCCGCTCGGCGGTGCTGCAGCAGCAGACGCTGATCGCGCAGGCGCAGGCACAGATCCCGGCGCTGGACAAGGCCTTGGCGCAGACCCGCCACCAGCTGGCCGTGCTCGCCGGCCGCCTGCCCGGCGACGACGGCCTGCCGGCGTTCGACATCGATTCGCTGACGCTGCCGCGCGAGCTGCCCGTCAGCGTGCCGTCCGCGCTGGTGCGCCAGCGCCCGGACGTGCGCGCCAGCGAGGCCCTGCTGCACGAAGCCAGCGCGCAGATCGGTGTCGCCACCGCGAACCTGTATCCGCAGATCACCCTCAGTGGAGGCGTCGATCGCCAGAGCCTGAAGATCAACAAGCTGTTCGACACCGGCACGACCGGCTGGAACCTGGCCGCCGGCCTGGTGCAGCCGATCTTCAACGGCGGCGCGCTGCAGGCGAAGAAGCGGGCCGCCGTGGCCGCCTACGACGCCGCGCAGGCGCAGTACCGGTCCACCGTGCTCGATGCGTTCCTCGACGTGGCCAACACGCTGCGTGCGATCGACACCGATGCCGACGCCGTGACCGCCACCGCCGATGCCGAGCGCCTCGCCCACGAATCGCTGGATCTCGTCGAGCGCCAGTACCAGTTGGGCGCCGTCAGCTATCTGGCGTCGCTGGACGCGCAGCGCACGTACCTGTCCACGCGCGTGGCGCTGGTGCAGGCGCGCGCGTCGCGCTTCACCGACACCGCGGCGCTGTTCCAGGCGCTCGGCGGCGGCTGGTGGAATGCCCCCGACGCCGTGGCCTCGGCCGCGAGCGCGCCGGCACCTGCCCGCTGAACGCACTGACGACGACACACTCCTGCGTCCACCGAAAGCTCTGACGAGCCGGCGGACGCGACGACTACCGAACACGAAATCTGGAGAGAGAACATGACGAAGCGGATGCTCATCATGATTGGCGCGGTCCTGGTGCTGGTGCTGGTCCTTGCCGGAGGATTCTTCCTGCACATCAAGACGCTGATTGCGTCGGCGCCCAAGCCGTTCCCGCAGACGGTCACGGCCACCAAGGTCACGTCGCAGGACTGGCAGCCCGCGCTGGCGGCCGTCGGCAGCACCGTGGCCGTGCGCGGCGTGGACGTCACGACCGAGATCGCGGGCCTCGTGCGCGAGATCCATTTCAAGTCGGGCCAGGACGTGAAGAAGGGCGAGATCCTCGTCGAGCTCAACGCCGACTCCGACAAGGCCCAGTTGCTGGCGCTCGAGGCCGCAGCGGACCTGGCGGCCTCCGTGCTCAAGCGCGACAAGGCGCAGTTCGACGCGCAGGCCATCGCGCAGGCCCAGATCGACGCCGACGCGGCCGACCTGAAGAGCAAGCGCGCGCTGGCCGCGCAGCAGCAGGCCATCATCGACAAGAAGACGATCCGTGCGCCGTTCTCCGGCAGGCTGGGCATCACCACCGTCAACCCGGGCCAGTACCTGAATCCGGGCGACAAGATCGTGACGCTGCAGACGATCGACCCGATCTACGTCGACTTCAACCTGCCGCAAAAGCAGGTCGGCGCGCTGCAGGTGGGCCAGGTGGTCAACGTCACCAGCGACGGCTTCGCCGGCGTGAGCTTCCCCGGCAAGATCACCGCGATCAGCCCGAAGGTGGACACGACGACGCGCAACGCCGTGGTCGAAGCCACCCTCGCCAACCCGAAGCACCAGCTTCTGCCGGGCATGTTCGCCAACGCCAGCGTCGAGGTGGGCGACAAGAAGCACTATCTGACGCTGCCGCAGACCGCGATCACCTACAACCCGTACGGCTCCACCGTGTTCGTCGTGATGACGGCCGACGAGGCCGCCGCGGCAGCCAAGGCGGCCGCCAGCGGCGCCTCGGCCGCGGCGCCGGCCAAGGCCGCATCGGGTTCGAGCCTGGTGGTGCAGCAGGCCTTCGTGGTCACCGGCGAGACCCGCGGCGACCAGGTGGCCATCCTGAAGGGCCTGAACGAAGGCCAGCAGGTCGTCACCAGCGGCCAGGTGAAGTTGAAGAACGGGACGTCCATCGTGATCGACAACTCGGTCGTTCCGGCGAACTCCCCGAATCCGACTCCGCAAGAACATTGAGGCGCACGCCATGAAGTTCACCGACCTCTTCATCCGCCGGCCCGTACTGGCCGGCGTGATCAGCCTGCTGATCGTCGTGCTGGGATTGCGCTCGCTGTTCAGCCTGCCGATCAACCAGTACCCGCGCACGGAGAACTCCGTCGTCACGATCTCCACCACCTACTACGGCGCCGACGCCGCGACGGTGGCCGGCTTCATCACGCAGCCGCTCGAAAGCGCGATCGCGCAAGCGCAGGGCATCGACTACCTGTCGTCGTCGAGCGCCTCGGGCGTCTCGACGATCACCGCCACGCTGCGGCTGAACTACGACGCCAACCGCGCGCTGACGGAAATCAACACGCAGGTGAACTCGGTCAAGAACCAGTTGCCGGCGCAGGCGCAGCAGCCGGTGCTGACGGTGGCCACGGGCCAGACCACCGACGCGATGTACCTGGGCTTCTACAGCAACGAGCTGCCCACCAACAACGTCACCGACTTCCTGTCGCGCGTCGTCAAGCCCAAGCTGGACTCCATCACCGGTGTGCAGACGGCCGAACTGCTGGGCGCGCGCCTGTTCGCGCTGCGCGCCTGGCTCGATGCCGACAAGATGGCGGCGCACGGCCTCACGGCCACCGACGTCAGCACGGCGCTGACCGCCAACAACTACCTCGCGGCGCTCGGCGCTTCGAAGGGGCAGATGGTCACCGTGCCGCTGACGGCCGGCACCGACCTGCACTCGCTCGACGAATTCAGGCAGCTGATCGTCAAGCAGAGCGGCGATTCGGTGGTGCGTCTCGAGGACGTCGCCACGGTCACGCTCGGCTCCGAGAACTACGACTTCAACGTCGCCTTCAGCGGCGTGCGCTCGGTGTTCATCGGCATCAAGGTGGCGCCGGAGGCCAACATCCTCGACGTGGCCAAGCGCGTGCGCGAGGCGTTCCCCGACCTGAAGAACCAGTTGCCCAACGGCGTGACCGGCGAGATCGTCTACGACTCGACGGACTTCATCAACACCTCGATCACCGAGGTGGTGAAGACGCTGGTCGAGGCGCTGCTGATCGTCACGGTGGTGATCTACCTGTTCCTCGGCACGCTGCGCGCCGTGCTCGTGCCCGTCGTCGCGATGCCGCTGTCGCTGATCGGCACGTTCTTCGTGATGCTCGTCCTCGGCTACTCGATCAACCTGTTGACGCTGCTCGCGCTGGTACTGGCGATCGGGCTGGTGGTCGACGACGCGATCATCGTCGTCGAGAACGTCGACCGCCACATGAAGGAGGAGCACAAGACCCCGATGCAGGCGGCGCTGATCGCGGCGCGCGAGCTGGGCAGCCCCATCCTGGCGATGACGGTGGTGCTGATCGCGGTCTACGTGCCGATCGGCTTCCAGGGCGGCCTGACCGGCGCGCTGTTCACCGAGTTCGCGTTCACGCTGGCCGGCGCCGTGGCGGTCTCCGGTGTCGTCGCGCTGACGCTGTCGCCGATGATGTGCTCGCGCATCTTCACGCCGGCGCAGGACGAAGGCCGGTTCGTCAAGGCGATCGACCGCGTGTTCGAGAAGGTGCGCCACACCTACACGAGCTGGCTGCGCAACCTGCTCGGCACCTATCCCGTGCTGATCGTGATGGGCGTGATCCTGTTCGTGCTGCTGGGCATCATGTTCGTCATGTCGAAGTCGGAACTCGCACCCGAGGAAGACCAGGGCATCGTGCTGTCGCAGGTGGTGGGCTCGCCGACCGCGACGTCCGACCAGATGCAGACGTATGCGCAGCAGGTGTTCAACGTGGCGCGCGGCGCGCCCGAATACAAGCAAATGTTCCAGATCACCGGCGTGCCGACGATCAATGCCGGCATCGGCGGCGTGCTGCTGAAGAACTGGGGGGACCGCACGCGCAGCGCGCACCAGATCCAGGTCGACCTGCAGGACAAGTGGAACAAGATCGCCGGCGCCCGCATCGCCGCGTTCCAGTTCCCGCCGCTGCCGGGGTCGTCCGGCCTGCCGGTGCAGTTCGTCGTCACGACGACGGAGCCGTTCGAGAACCTGAACACCGTGGCGCAGCAGGTGATGGCCAAGGCCCAGGCCTCGGGCAAGTTCTACTTCCTCGATCAGGACCTGAAGCTGGACGCGCCGCAGGCCACCGTCGAAGTGGATCGCGACAAGATCGCGGCGCTGGGCATGACGCAGCAGGACGTCGGCGCCGCACTCGGCGCCGCGCTCGGCGGCGGCTACGTCAACTACTTCTCGATCGCCGGCCGCTCGTACAAGGTGATCCCGCAGGTGCTGCAGGTGAACCGGCTGAACCCGTCCAACGTGCTCGACTTCTACATCAAGACGCCGACGGCCGGGCTCATCCCGGCCAGCACGATCGCGAGCCTGAAGTACAGCGTGCAGCCGGAGTCGATCACGCGCTTCCAGCAGCTGAACTCGGTGACGATCTCGGGCGTGGCGGGCGTGTCGCAGGGCGAAGCGCTGAAGATCCTGGCGGACGCCGTCAAGGAAGTGGCGCCCACGGGCTACAACGTCGACTACGCCGGCCAGTCGCGCATCTTCAGCAGCGAATCCGGCGGCTTCCTCGTCACGTTCGCGTTCGCGGTCATCATCGTGTTCCTGGCGCTGGCCGCGCAGTTCGAGAGCTTCCGCGATCCGATCGTCATCCTCGTCTCGGTGCCGATGGCGCTGTTCGGGGCGGTGATCTTCATCTTCCTGGGCTTCACGTCGATCAACATCTACACGCAGGTCGGGCTGGTGACGCTGATGGGGCTGATCTCGAAACACGGGATCCTGATCGTCGAGGTGGCCAACCACGCGCAGCAGAGAGGCCTCAGCAAGCTCGACGCCATCCTCGAGGCCACCGGCATCCGCCTGCGCCCGATCCTGATGACCACCGCCGCGATGGTCTTCGGTGTGGTGCCGCTGGTGATCGCCTCCGGCGCCGGCGCTGCGGGCCGCCAGGCGATGGGCCTGGTGATCTTCACGGGCATGTCGATCGGCACGCTGTTCACGCTGTTCGTCGTCCCCGCGTTCTACCTGCTGCTCGGCTCGACCCACAAGAAGGCCACGGCCGAGGACGAGGCACTGGACGACGACATGGCGCCCAAGCCGGCGCATTGACCGGTCAGCTGCCGTCCTGATCGGTTGCTCGAGGCCTGGCTGCGAAGTCAGGCCTTTTTCTTTCTGCGTTCTGCGTTCTGCGCTTCGGTGCTTGTGCGGTCTCGTGCCGGCATCCGAGTCCCCCACCGCCCGCACTGGTGTCGGCTTGGCGGTTGGGACAAATACTGCGTCGTAGTTTTTAAAGAGGGTTTTGGCATTGACGGGCCATCAAGGCCGCGTCGATGCCCGCGGCCTGTCACCTGGCAGGGCGCCGGACTTGACGCGAACAACAGGACTTGCCGGCCGTCGCTCCTTCTCGTGATGGACGATGGCACGCCGCCTTCGGCGGCCGCGCCGGGACCGCTGTCGCCCGGAGGCCGCAGACCACTTTCCCGCCCTACCGCTTCAACGCTTCGCAGCCTCCCCAGCCCACAACTCGTCCAGGAACGTGAAGTTCCAGCGATCCGGCGGCTCGCGCCCGATGATGCGGTCGTTCGTGCCGCCCGCGAGATCGAGTCGTTGCAGCGACACCGGCATGCCCGACTTCAGCGAGAAGAAGACGCGCACGACCGGTGCCGTCAGCACCGCCGGGTTCTGCTCGATCACGACCGCCAGCCGCTCGGAGTGCAGGCGCACCAGCGAGCCGGTGGGATAGATGCCGACGCTCTTGACGAACGTGGCGAAGACCACCGGATCGAACTGGCCCTTCCAGCTGGCCATCTTGCCGATCGAGTCGGCCGGGTCCCAGCCGTTCTTGTACGGGCGGTCGGACGTGATCGCGTCGTAGACGTCGCAGATCGAGCCCATGCGCACCAGCTGGTTCAGCTTGTCGTTGGTCAGCTTGTGCGGATAGCCGCCGCCGTCGAAACGCTCGTGGTGGTGCAGGCACACTTCGATGGCCGCCGGGTCGGCGCCGTTGGCTTCGACCAGCAACTCGTAGCCGCGCATCGGGTGGCTGCGCATCACGTCGAACTCCGCGTCGGTGAGCTTGCCCGGCTTGTTCAGGATGTCCAGCGGCATCAGCGCCTTGCCCACGTCGTGCAGCAGGCCGGCCGTGCCCGCGATGCGGCATTGCTCCTCGTCGAAGCCGAGCTCGCGACCCAGCGCCACCATCAGCGCGCACACGGCCACCGAATGCATGTAGGAGTAGTCGTCCTGCGTCTTCAGGCGCGCCAGGCTGACGATCGCGCCGGGGTTGCGGATGACGGAGTCGGAGATCTCCTGCACCAGCGGTGCGCAGGCTTCGGCGTCGATCGCCCGGCCCAGGCGCGCCTCGCCGAACATCTTCTCGACCTGCGCCTTGCCGCGCTTGCAGACGGCGGTGGCGGTGCGCATCTCCTCGGCGAAGCTCTTGGACGGTGCCGGCACCGGCGTGGAGGTTCGTGCGGGACGCGCGGGCGGCGTTGCCGGCAGCGCGGCCGCGACCGGCACGGGCACTTGCGCGGGCGCCGGCGCGGTGACAGCGATCGGCGGCACGACGGCCTCCTCGAGCACGTCCAGGCCCTTGTCGGGATCGATCCAGACCTCGGCGATCACGCTTTCCTGGAGCTTCGTCAGTTGCTCCTGCTCGCGGATGATGAAGCGCGTCTTCCAGAACGGATGGTCCATCCACGCCCCTTCCAGCGCATGGAGGTGCATGCCCAGGCGAACCTGGTCGACACGGATCTTCTTGAGCATGGGCGTGTGGCGGGATCACAGGGGCCGGCGGAAAGCCGGCGCTATCCTGTTTTCGGCCAGACGCGGCTCGACTGTAATGATTCGACAAGGAAATGAATGAAACAAGACCGCCGGCGGCGGTCTTGTCGTGATCAATTCCCGCCGGGGCGCGCCCGGCCGCCGTGCCTACTTGAACTTGGCCTGCGGCACCGTGCGCAGCTCGCCCGGCAGCGTGGCCAGGTAGCTGGTGATCTGGTCGATGTCCTTGCTCGTCAGCGGCTTGGCCATCGCGCCCATCACCGCGTTCTGGCGGCCATAGTGCGGGTTGCCTTCGACCTGGTAGGCCCTCAGGGCGAACATCAGGTAGTCGGCGTACTGGCCGGCCAGGCGCGGGATCGTGCCGTCCGTCGGGGTGGAGAAGTTGACGCCGTGGCACGCCACGCAGGCGGCGAGCTTGGTGTGCAGCGCCTCGGGCACCGGGTTCTCGAGCGCCGCCGGCACCGGCCCGTCGGGCTTGCCGAGCTGCGCGTAGTAGGCCGCGATGTCGGCGATGTCCTGGTCGGTGAGCGCCGCGGCGACGCTGCGCATCGTCGGGAACTTGCGGTCGCCGCTGCGATACGCCGTGAGCGCGGCGGCGAGGTACTTCGCGTCCTGGCCCGCGATCTTGGGCACCTTGTAGACCTGCGGGAAATCGGCCTGGTAGCCCACGATGCCGTGGCAGCCGATGCACATCTGAACCTTGGTCGCGCCGCGTTGCGCATCTTGCGCATGGGCGATGGAGAAGACACCCGCGAGGGCGAGAAGCAAGGTCAGGGTTCTTGTCATCGTCTCGTCTTTGTTGGTCCGCACAAGCGTGTTTCCGGGCGCAGGTCTGATTGCCAAGCCTCGAACGATTATAGGGACGTCCCTTTATACTGGAACGACCCCCTCTGTCCGGCAAAACCCGCCCCCATCGCCATGAAGTTCGAAGGTTCCAGCAGCTACGTCGCCACGCCCGACCTGATGCTCGCGGTCAACGCGTCAATGGCCTTGCGCCGCCCGTTGCTGGTCAAGGGCGAGCCCGGCACCGGCAAGACGATGCTCGCCGAAGAGGCCGCGGCGGCCCTGGGCCTGCCGCTGCTGGAATGGCACATCAAGAGCACCACGAAGGCGCAGCAGGGCCTGTACGAATACGATGCCGTGAGCCGGCTGCGCGACAGCCAGCTGGGCGATCCGCGCGTCAAGGACATCCACAACTACATCGTCAAGGGCGTGCTGTGGCAGGCCTTCACCAGCGAGACGCCGTGCGCGCTGCTGATCGACGAGATCGACAAGGCCGACATCGAGTTCCCCAACGACCTGTTGCGCGAACTCGATCGCATGGAGTTCCATGTGTACGAGACCAAGGAGACGATCCGCGCGATCCAGCGCCCCGTCGTCTTCATCACCAGCAACAACGAGAAGGAGCTGCCCGACGCCTTCCTGCGCCGCTGCTTCTTCCACTACATCAAGTTCCCCGAAGCCGCGACGATGCAGCAGATCGTCGACGTGCACTTCCCCGACATCAAGCAGGAGCTGCTGGCCGCCGCGCTCAAGAGCTTCTACGACGTGCGCAACCTGCCCGGCCTGAAGAAGAAGCCGTCCAC
>FTKD01001403.1_pt2 | contig 14472 bp, 15 predicted proteins | sample 1658191 | NCBI WGS metagenome assembly FTKD01 (sample SAMEA3914808, study PRJEB12502) | metagenome | biome: forest; material: soil | place: Canada | collected 2011-08-03 | depth 0.3 m
CCCGAGCGGGATGTCGGGCGCGATGTTCTTGATCACGAAGATGTTCAGGCCCACCGGCGGGTGGATCAGCCCGGTCTCCATCACGATGGTCATCACGACGCCGAACCACACCAGGTCGAAGCCGGCGGCCTTCAGCGGCGGCAGGAAGATCGGCGACGTCATCAGGATGATGCTGACCGGCGGCAGGAAGAAGCCCATCACGATCACCAGCGACAGGATCGCGGCGAGCAGCATCCACTTGGACAGCGCGAGGCCGACGATCCACTGCGCCATCGACTGGCTGATGTGCAGGTAGCTCATCACGTACGAGAACAGCAGCGACATGCCGATGATGAACATCAGCATCGTCGACTCCTTCAGCGTGGCCGAGAGGATGGGCGCCACGTCCTTCACGCGCCAGACGCCGTAGATCAGCGCGATCAGCGCCAGCGCCAGCAGGCTGCCCAGGCCGGCCGTCTCGGACGGCGTGGCGAAGCCGCCGTACAGCGCCACCATCACGCCGGTGAGCAGGATCAGGAAGGGCAGCACGCGCGGCAGGATCTCGAAGCGCTGGCGCATCGTGAAGTGCTCGTCGAGCAGCAGTGGCGAGGACGTTCCGTCCGCCTCGAAATTGCGCCTGGCGACGCGGTACTCGCGCTGGTAGTTGATCATCGCCCAGGCCGCGAACAGCAGCACCAGCAGAACGCCGGGGCCGATGCCGGCCAGGAACAGGCGCCCGAGCGACTGCTCCGCCGCCACCGCGTACAGGATCATCGTGACCGAGGGCGGCAGCAGGATGCCCAGCGTGCCGCCGGCGGCGATGATGCCCGCGGCGAAGCCGGGCGAGTAGCCGCGCCGGCGCATCTCCGGGATGCCCGCGCTGCCGATCGCGGAGCAGGTGGCCGGGCTCGAGCCCGCCATCGCCGCGAACAGCGCGCAGGCGAACACGTTGGCGATGCCCAGGCCGCCCGGCACGCGCCCCAGCCACACGTGCATCGCGGCATACAGATCCTGGCCGGCGCGCGTGCGCCCGATCGCCGAGCCCTTGAGGATGAACAGCGGAATCGACAGCAGCGTGATGCTGGACATCTCCTCGTAGACGTTCTGCGTCACCGTGTCGAGCGACGAGGCCGGCATGAAGAGGGCCATGAACAGCACGCCGACGGCGCCGAGCGAGAACGCGATGGGCATGCCGGAAAACATCACCACCAGCGTGACGACGCCGAACAGCGCGCCGAGCAGGAGCATGGACATCAGGCGGCCCCTTCCGGCAGGCGCACGCGATTGGCGCTGGCGAAGCACTGGACGAACAGCTGCACGCTCAGCAGGATCATGCCCAGCGACATCAGCAGGTACGGGATCCACAACGGCGGCGCCCACGACGAGGACGTCGTCTGCCCTTCCGTCCAGGCCTCGTGCAGCAAGGTGCACGACTTCCAGGCGAAGAACACGCAGAACGCGAAGCAGAGCACGTCGACGATCGCCACGCGCACGCGATTGACGCGCGCCGACAGCAGCGACGACACCGCCTCGATGCCCACGTGGCCGCGGATCGCCTGCACGAAAGCGCTGCACAGGAACGTGGCGCCGACCAGGCAGAACACCGACGCCTCGTCCTGCCAGTCGGTGGACGCATGCAGGAAGTAGCGCGTGACGACGCTGGACGTGAGGATCAGCGCCGACGCGAGCAGCGCGATCATGCCCAGCACCATCACGCCGCGGTTGACGACGACCAGCGCGCGCGCCAGCAGCAGCAGCCAGCGCGGCGTGGCCGGGTCGATGTGCTGGCGCACGCCGGCATCGGCTGGCGCCGCCGCCAGGCCGACCGGGACGTGCTGGACCTGCGGAGCGCTCACAGCAGCTTCTGCGCGGCCGCGATCAAGGCCTTGCACGAGTCGTTGTGCTCGGCGTAGTCCTTCCACGCCGTCGCCTTGGCGATGGTCTGCCACTTGCGCAGCGTGGCGTCGTCGATGTCGTAGGCCTTGGCGCCGGCCTTGGTGTAGACCTCGGCCACGAGCTTGTCGTCGGCGCGCGCCGCCTCCAGCGCGAACTTCTCCTGCTCCGCGCCGACGGCCATGATGATTTCCTGGTGCGCCTTCGGCAGCTTGTAGAAGACGTCCTTGGAGATCATCAGCGGCTCGAGCATGAACCAGTAGGCCTTGTTGCGCGCGGTGGTGAGGTACTTGGCGATCTCCTCCAGCTTGAACGAGATGAAGCTGGTCGACGACGTCATCGCCGCCTCCATCGCACCGGTCTGCATCGCGGCGTAGATCTCGTTGGACGGCAGCGAGATCACCGATGCACCGGCCTCCTTGAGCATCATGTCCATCTCGCGGCTGCCGCCGCGCACCTTCATGCCCTTGGCGTCGGCCGGCGCCACCAGCGGCGCGTTCTTGCTGGCCACGCCGCCGCCCTGCCAGATCCAGCTGACGATCAGCACACCCTTGTCGTCGAGCGTCTTGGCGAGCAGCCTGCCCACCTCGGCCGTCTTCCATGCGGAGCCCACCTCGTAGCTGGGCACCAGCGCGGGCATCAGGCCGATGTTGGTCTCGGGCACCTCGCCGCCGGCGTACGACAGCGGCACCAGGGACAAGTCCAGCGCGCCCTTGCGCAGCGCCGAGAACTGCGAGTTGGTCTTCATCAGCGACGAGCCGGGATAGACGGCGGCCTTCAGCGCGCCGTTGCTGCGCTTGTCGATGTCGGCCGCGAAGCGCCGGCACAGGCGATCGCGGAAATCGCCTTCGGCGATCGTGCCGCTGGGGAACTGGTGCGAGATCTTGAGCGTGTCCGCCTGCGCCCGCGACACGGTCGCGTAGGGGGCAATGCCGGCGACGGTGGCCGCCTGGACCAGGGCGCGTCGGGTGATCGTCATGGGAATCTCCTTCGTGTTTCCGCAGCGGTTCGCAGGCCTGTGGGTGCTCAGGCGACGGTCATGTTGAATACAATCCGGCTTAGTTTGCATCCAAAGAATGACAATCTCATTAGTGACTACCCGGAATTTTGCAAATGCTTTCCTGGGGATTGCACGCGAGCGGACGATCCTAAAATACAAACCATGTCATCCGCCCGCTTGTCCGAACGTCTGCGCGAATCCATTGAGGAGGAGATCGCCACGGGCAAGCTGCTGCCGGGCACGCGCCTGGACGAGGTGGACCTGGCCACGCGCTTCGGCGTGTCGCGCACGCCGATCCGCGAGGCGCTGCGCCTGCTGCTGGGTGAAGGGCTGGTCGAGACGCGGCCGCAGCGCGGCGCGGTCGTCGCCCAGGTCACGCCGCAGCGGCTGATCGAGATGTTCGAGGTGATGGCCGAGCTGGAGGCGATGTGCGCGCGGCTGGCCGCGCGTCGCATGTCCGACGCCGAGCTGGCGGAGATCGAGGCGGCGCACGACGCCTGCCGCGGCTCGGCCGCCGCGCGCGACGCCGACGCCTACTTCTACGCCAACGAGCGCTTCCACTACGCCATCTACGCCGCGTCGCACAACACCTTCCTGTTCGAGCAGGCCTCGGCGCTGCAGCGCAAGCTGCGGCCCTATCGCCGCCTGCAGCTGCGCGTGCGCAACCGGCCGCAGCGTTCGTTCGAGGAGCACCAGGCGATCGTCGATGCGCTGCGCGACGGCGACGCCGAGAGGGCGGTGCAAAGCATCCGCTCGCATGTGGTCGTGCAGGGCGAGCGCTTCGCCGACCTGATCGCCAGCCTGGGGCAGATGACCGCCGCGGGCACGACGACGGACACGCCGGCGGAACCGGCCGCGAGCGCCTGAGCGACGCGGCCTTCTTGTCGCACGGTTGTCGATTTCGGCCGCCATCGTTCGTCGTACCCTTGCAAGCGGCCCGCGCGCGGCCGCCATCCCATCCATTCCAAGGAGCATGCAATGACCTATGTCGATGGCATCGTGGCCGCCGTTCCGACGGCCAGCAAGGAGGCCTACCGCGAATTCGCCCAGCGGATGGCCGTGGTGTTCAAGGAGTACGGCGCCCTGGCCGTGGTCGACTGCTGGGGCGACGACGTGCCCGCGGGCAAGCTCACGTCGTTCCCGCTGGCCGTCAAGTGCGAGCCGAACGAAACCGTCGTCTTCTCGTGGCTGAGCTGGCCGTCGCGCGCGACGCGCGACGAGGCCTGGAAGAAGGTGATGGCCGATCCCCGCATGCAGCCCGGTGCCTCGCCGATGCCGTTCGACGGCAAGCGGATGATCTATGGCGGCTTCGAAGTGATTTCCAGCCTCTAGAAGTCGTCGCTCGACGGCCGGATCCGTTCGTCCGTCGAGCGGCAAGCTCGCGGAAAGCGAATATCGGCGACCATGTCGGATTGCACATCAACGCGACTGCTCCATGACGCCGCCCACCACCGCGCCCGCCGCCACCACCACCTTTTCCCCGTACCAGAAGTTCGTCGTCGGCCTGCTGGCGTTCCTGCAGTTCGCGGTGATCCTCGACTTCATGATCATGTCGCCGCTGGGCGCGATGATCATGCCGCAGCTCGCGATCACGCCGAAGCAGTTCGGCCTGGTCGTGTCCGCGTACGCCTTCAGCGCCGGCGTCTCCGGCTTCATCACGGCCGGCTTCGCCGATCGGTTCGACCGCAAGAAGATCCTGATGTTCTTCTACGTCGGCTTCCTGTGCGGCACGCTGTGGTGCGGCCTCGCGCCCAACTTCGAGATGCTGCTGGCCGCGCGCGTCGTCACCGGCCTGTTCGGCGGCGTGATCGGCTCGGTGGTGCTGGCGATCGCCACCGACCTGTTCCAGGTCCAGCTGCGCGGCCGCGTCATGGGCATGATCCAGACGGCCTTCGCGGCCAGCCAGATACTGGGCCTCCCGCTCGGCCTGTACCTGTCGAACCACTGGAACTGGCACGCACCGTTCATCGTGCTGGCCATTCTCGGGGTGCTGGGCCTGGCGGTGATCGCGACGCAGCTCAAGCCGGTGGACGGCCATCTCGGCAAGCCGCAGGAGCACAGCCCGTTCATGCACCTGTTCCACACGATCACCGAACCGCGTCACCTGCTCGCGTTCCTCACGGTCACGCTGCTGGCCACCGGCGGCTTCATGCTGATGCCGTTCAGCAGCGCGTTCCTGGTCAACAACCTGGGCATCCCGCTGAAGCAACTGCCGACGATCTACTTCGCGACCGGCATCTGCACGATCTTCTTCGGCCCGATGATCGGCAAGGCGGCCGACAAGTTCGGCAAGTTCAACGTGTTCGCGTTCGGCAGCGCGATGTCGATCGCCATGGTGGTGATCTATACCCACCTGGGCACCACGCCGCTGCCGCTGGTGGTGCTGATCAACATCTTCCTGTTCGTCGGCATCTTCTCGCGCATGATCCCGTTCCAGGCGCTGGTCACCTCGGTGCCGGAGCCCACCAAGCGCGGCGCCTTCAACGCGATCAGCGCGTCGATCCAGCAGCTCTCGGGCGGCCTCGCGTCGGTGGTGGCCGGCCACATCGTCGCGCAGGGCGCGGACGGCAGGATCGAGCACTTCCCCAACGTCGGCTACGTGGTGGTGGGCACCACGCTGCTGGCCCTGGGCCTGGTCTGGAACATCCAGAAGCAGGTGCAGGCGCGGGCGGCGGCCTGATCAGTCCGTGCAGGCGCGGATCACGGGCATCGTGAAGTTGCGGCCGATCAGCGTGTGGGCGAACAGGTAGTCGCAGCGCGAGCGGTCGCAGAGTTCGTCCAGGTCGACCCGGCCGCGCGCATCGCACGGGAACGACAGCGGCAGTTGCTCGTCGACGAGCGGATCGAATCGAAGTTCGAAGGCGAGGTCGGCGAAGCGGATGGGGGCTGACGAGATCATGGAGGCTCCTGCGAGTGCGTTGATCCGCTCATGCAAGCGATGGACCCTGTCAGCCGACATGCCGCGGCGATGTCAGCCGCGTCGCGCGGCCTTCGCAGCGGGCGCCACAGAGGTGAAATCGCCGCAGATGGCGGGCGGACCGGCGTCTTTTGTAGGACTGCACGCACGCCACACTGCGCTAACGTCTGGCTGCGCGGTCGGACCTGCACCGCGAAGATGCAGTCATTCCACCGCCGGAGACCTCCATGAACCAGCCCCTGATCACTTCGCTTCCGCAAGATCGCCGCGAGCAGTTCCAGCCGCAGGACGATGCGTTCCTGGCGCAGTTCGACGACGAGGCGCTCGCACACGCACTGAAGACCGTCTGCTGGCACCCGAAGGACGTGAGCCAGTTCCTGCGCGCCGCGGCTGCGCGCTGAACTCAGTGGGCGGCGACGTCGCGGGCACGCGGCACCGAGCCGACCGCCGGCTCGGGGTTGGCCCATTGCTTGACGAGCAACGCCACCGCGGCGACCAGCCCCGGCACCGCGACCACCGTGAAGATCCCGGCGAACGTGAACTGGCGCCGTGACAGCTCGGCCACCAGGAACGAGCCCGCGATGCCGCCGAAGCGCCCGAACCCGAGCATCCACGCCACGCCCGTGGCGCGGCCCTCGGTCGGATAGAACGACGCGGCCAACGCCGGCAGCGACGACTGCGCGGTATTCATGAACGTGCCGCCGAGGAACACCACGACGACCAGGCTGCCGACGCTGCCGGCCGCCTGCCCGATCAGCCAGATCAGCGCCGCCGTGACGACATAGCCGGCCGCGATGATCCTGTTGGCGTTGAAGCGGTCCATCAGCCAGCCGAACAGGATCGCGCCGCAGCCGCCCAACGGGAACAGCGCGGAGATCAACGTGGCCGAGCGCGCGTCGACGCCGGCGTCCTTGAACAGGATCGGCATCCAGTTGATCAGCGCGTAGAAGATCACCAGGCCCATGAAGTAGGCCAGCCACAGCATCACCGAGCCCACCACGTACTGGCGCGACAGCACCAGCGCGATGCCGGCCTTGCCCGCCGTCGAGGGGCGATCCTCGGAAAGCCGGAACGACGTGGCCGCCGCCGCGCTCGCAGCAATGCGCGACAGCACCGCGCGGATCTTCTCGACCGGTTGAGCGCGCGCCACCATGAAGCGCACCGACTCGGGCAACAGCAGCAACATCGCCACGGCCAGCACCAGCGGTGCAAGACCGCCCAGCATCAGCACGCTGCGCCAGCCGAACTGCGGGATCATCCACGCGGCCAGGAAGCCGCCGAAAGCGGCGCCGAGCGGGAAGCCGCAGAACATCGCGTTGGTGAGCGTCGCCCGCAGACGATCGGGGCAGTACTCGCTCATCAGCGTGACCGCGTTGGGCATCGCCGCGCCCAGGCCCAGGCCGGTGAGGAAGCGCAACGTGGTCAACTGCCCCAGCGAGTCGGAGAACGACGAGGCCAGGCAGGCGACGCCGAACACGAGCACCGCCGACACCAGCAGCTTCTTGCGTCCCAGCCAGTCGGCCAGCGGGCCCGACGACAACGCGCCGGCGGCCAGCCCGAACAGCGCGGCGCTGAGCACCGGCCCCAGCGCCGGCTTGGCGACGCCCCATTCCTTGACCAGCGACGGGGCGATGAAGCCGATCGCCGCGGTGTCGAAGCCGTCGGCCAGAACGATCAGGAAGCACAGCCCGAAGATCGTCCACTGGAACGCGGAGAACCGGTGTTCGTCGAGGAACGACTGGACGTCGACGCTCTGGTTGGCTGGCATGGCTCGTTTCGCTATGTTGTCGATGATCGGCGTGCGCGGACCAGCGGGTTTGGGCGCAGTGTCCGGGCGTACCCGCGCGAGCGCGCCCGGGCTTTCCCTCGAATGTTCGGATAGTGCAAGCGTTGGGCGCTTATGTGCATCTCGTTGACCCGTATCGGTCGCACGCATTCATGCAGTCGAGCGGCAATGCGCCCAGTCGGCCCCGCTGGCGATGACGAACTCGCGGAACGCCGCGTTGACGCCGCCGAGCAGGGTGTCGCGGCGCTGCACGAAGCACCAGTCGATGTGCTTGGGCATGTCCACCAGGTCCAGCACCGTCATCAGGCCGGCCTGCAGCTCCACCTGGAACGTGTGGGCCGACAGGAAGCTGATGCCCATGCCGCACATGACGGCCTGCTTGATCGTCTCGTTGCCCGCCAGCTCCATGCCGGCGCGCACCTGGATCGCCTGCGACTGCAGCAGTTGCTCCAGGAACTGCCGCGTGGCCGAGCCCGGCTCGCGAAAGATGAAGTGCTCGTCGCGCAGGTCGGCCCAGCGCAGCCGCCGGCGCTGGGCCAGCGGGTGGTCCGGATGCGCCACGATGCAGTGCGGGTTGCGCGCGAACGTGGTCGCCTCGAGATCGCCCTCCGACGGCGGATAGCCCGAGATGGCGATGTCGAGCTGGTGCTCCTGCAGCATCGCCAGGACGCTCTCGCGCTTGGCCACCGTGAGCTTGAGCCGCACTTCCGGATGGCGCTGGTTGAACGCGTGCAGCAGGCGCGGCGCGAAGTAGTGGGCGGTGGACACCACGCCGATGTGCAGCAGGCCGCGCTGGCCGCGCGTGCCGTCGTCGTTGACGTCGGCGCTGTACGCCACGAGCGCGGACTCCGCGGCCCGCACCTGCGCGCCGATGATGCGGGCGTGCTGCAGCAGCTCGCGCCCGGCGTCGGTCAGGCGTTGGCGATGCTGGCGGTCGAACAGCGCCGCGCCCACGTCGGTCTCCAGCTGGCGGATCTGCATCGAGACGGCCGGCTGCGTCATGTCCAGCTGCTCGGCGGCACGCGAGAAGCTGCCGCAGGTGGCCACCGTCTCGAAGACGCGCAGGGTTCGCAGATTGAAGGGCTTCATCGTCGCGGGCGAAACGAGCTCGGGAGTTTCCCGAGGCGGCGGCGGACTGCCGTCATCCGATCCGAGGGTGAACCCCCACGCCGGGCCGGCATGGCGCCGACCCCGGCTCGGCCGTTCACGGACCATATCACTTTGCTTATGCAAGTGATCAATCTTCATCAGTTGCGGCTTCTGGCCGCGATCCCTACCCTGCAATCCTGCATTCAACGCACGCTCCCCCACTGATGACCACGACCCCGCTGCTGCCCTTCCCCCGCTGGGACGACGCCCGCGCCGCCGCACTCGACGAACCCGACCGGCTCCTGTATCGCTCGAACCTGCTGGGCTCGGACCTGCGCATCACGAACTACGGCGGCGGCAACACGTCGGCCAAGATCCGCCAGATCGATCCGCTCACCGGCGAGCCGGTGGAGGTGTTGTGGGTCAAGGGCTCGGGCGGCGACGTCGGCTCGATGAAGCTCGACGGCTTCTCCACGCTGTACATGGACAAGCTGCGTGCGCTCAAGAAGCTGTACCGCGGGCTGGCCCACGAAGACGAGATGGTGGCCTGCCTGCCTCACTGCACCTTCAACCTGAACACGCGCGCCGCCTCCATCGACACGCCGCTGCACTCCTCGCTGCCCTACAAGCACGTGGACCACATGCACCCGGATGCCGTGATCGCGATCGCGGCGATGGCGCAATCGCAGGCCATCACGCAAAAGGTGTTCGAGGGCAGCGTGGGCTGGATGCCGTGGCTGCGCCCAGGCTACGAACTCGGCCAGCAACTGGCCGCGTACGACGCGGCGCATCCGGGGCTGCGCGGCATCGTGCTGGGTGGCCATGGCCTGTTCAGCTGGGGCGACACCTCGAAGAGCTGCTACGAGAACACGGTGGGCCTGATCGAGCGGGCGCAACGCTGGCTGGCCGAGGAGCGCAGCGCCCGCAAGGTCCAGGCGTTCGGCGGTGCACGCTTCGAGCCGCTGCCCGCGCCGGCGCGTGACGCCACGCTGGCGCGCGTGCTGCCCGTGCTGCGCGGCCTGGCCGCCGAAGGCTCGCCCAAGCTGCTGCACGTCAACAGCTCCGAAGAGGTGATGGCCTTCGTCGATTCCAACGATCTCGAACCGCTGGCCGCGCTCGGCACATCCTGCCCCGATCACTTCCTGCGCACCAAGATCCGGCCGCTGATCGTGCCCGAATCGGTGTATTCGCTGGAAGGCCCGGCGTTGAAGACCGCGCTGGACGCGCTGCTGGCCGACTACCGTGTGGGGTATGCCGCCTACTACGAACGCTGCAGGCGAACCACCAGCCCGCCGCTGCGCGATCCGAATCCTGTCGTGCTGCTGCTGCCGCGCATCGGCATGGTCACGATCGCCAAGGACAAGGCCACGGCGCGCATCGCCGGCGAGTTCTACGTCAACGCGATCAACGTGATGCGCGAGGCGAACGCGGTCGACCGCTACGTCGGCCTGCCCGAGCAGGAGGCGTTCGACATCGAGTACTGGCTGCTCGAGGAGGCCAAGCTGCAGCGCATGCCGCGCCCGAAGCCGATGGTAGGCAAGGTGGCGCTGGTCACCGGCGGCGCCGGCGGCATCGGCCAGGCGATCGCGCGCCGCATCCTGGCCGACGGCGGTTGCGTGGTGCTGGCCGACATCGACGACGAGGCGTTGACGCGCGTCGGCACCGATCTCGCCAAGACGCACGGCGCCGACCATGTGCGCGGCGTGCGCTGCGACGTCACCGACGAGGCCAGCGTGATCGCGGCGTTCGGCCGCGCGGCGATCGAGTTCGGCGGCGTCGACATCCTCGTCAGCAACGCCGGCATCGCGTCGGCCGCGCCGCTGGAAGACACCACGCTCGCGCTGTGGAACCGCAACCAGGCCATCCTGGCCACCGGCTACTTCCTGGTCGGGCGCGAGGCGTTCCGCCAGATGAAGGCTCAAGGTACGGGCGGCAGCATCGTCGTCATCGCCAGCAAGAACGGCATGGTGGCCAGCAACCAGGCCACCGCCTACTGCGCGGCCAAGGCCGCCGAGATCCAGCTGAGCCGCAGCTTCGCGCTGGAAGGCGCGCCGCTGGGCATCCGCTCCAACGTCGTCAACCCCGACGCGGTGATCCGCGGCTCGAAGATCTGGACGGGCAAGTGGAGCGAGGAACGCGCCGCGGCCAACAAGATCGCCGAGCAGGATCTCGAGGCCTTCTATCGCGACCGGTCGATGCTCAAGCGCAGCGTCTTTCCCGAGGACATCGCCGAGGCCAGCTATTTCTTCGCGGCCGAGCACCTGAGCGCCAAGAGCACCGGCAACATCCTCAACGTGGATGCCGGCAACCTGGCGGCATTCACGCGCTGAGAACCTGGAGAAGCCCATGGCCCACATCGCACAAGACGTCATCGCCGCCCACAACGACGCCCGCCTGCGTCATCTGCGCAACGACTACGAGCACCTGGGCGAGCAACTCGCACGCCGCGGCGTCGACATCGAAGCTATTCGCGCGCAGGTCGCCGCCTTCGGCGTGGCGATCCCGAGCTGGGGCGTGGGCACCGGAGGCACCCGCTTCGCGCGCTTCCCGGGCCCGGGCGAGCCGCGCCACGTGTTCGACAAGCTGCAGGACTGCGGCGTGATCCACCAGCTCGCGCGCGCCACGCCCACGGTGTCGCTGCACATTCCATGGGACAGGTGCAGCGACTGGAGCGAGCTGCGCCAGGCCGCGTCGGCCCAGGGCCTCGCGTTCGACGCGATCAACTCCAACACCTTCTCCGACCAGAAGGGCCAGGCGCACAGCTACAAGTTCGGCAGCCTCTCGCACACGGACGCGGCCACGCGCGCGCAGGCGGTCGCGCACAACCTCGAGTGCATGGCGATCGGGCAGCAGTTGGGCTCGAAAGCCCTCACGGTGTGGGTGGGCGACGGCAGCAACTTCCCGGGCCAGCAGCATTTCAGGCGCGCCTTCGAGCGCTACCTGGAGAGCGCGCGCCAGATCTACGCCGCGTTGCCGGACGACTGGCGCATGTTCATCGAGCACAAGATCTGCGAGCCGGCGTTCTACAGCACCGTGATCCAGGACTGGGGCTCGAGCTTCCTGGCCGCGTCGTCGCTGGGCGCCAAGGCACAGTGCCTGGTCGACCTGGGCCACCACGCGCCCAACGTCAACATCGAACTGATCGTCGCGCGCCTGGTGGCCGCCGGCAAGCTGGCCGGCTTCCATTTCAACGACAGCAAGTACGGCGACGACGATCTCGATGCAGGCAGCGTCGCGCCCTATCGCCTGTTCCTGGTGTTCAACGAACTCGTGGCCGCGGCGCACGAAGGCGTCGCGGGGTTCGAGCCGGCCTACATGCTGGACCAGAGCCACAACGTGACCGACCCGATCGAGAGCCTGATGACCAGCGCGACCCAGGTGCAGCGCAGCTACGCGCAGGCGTTGCTGGTCGATCGCGCGGCGCTCGACGCGGCGCAGGAGGCCAACGACGCGCTGGCCGCGAGCCAGTTGCTGAAAACGGCATTCCAGACCGACGTCGAGGCGCTGCTGCAGCGCGTGCGGCTGGACGCGGGCGGCGCGATCGATCCGGTCGGCGCCTATCGAACCAGTGGCTACCGCCAGCAGGCGGCGCAGGAGCGCCCGGCGGTGTCCGGAGGTGGCGGCGGCATCGTCTGAACGACGGGTCGCCGTGGGTTGCCAGCGGGGCGCTGGCCGTGTTTCGTCCCAACGCATGGGGGCCGGCGTGGTCGGTTCCCGAACTTCAAATCAACAAGGACAGGAGACCTCAATGAATCAACGCAAATCCCTGCTGCTCGGCGCCCTGCTGCTGGCGGCGCTGGTGCAGCCGGCGCTGGCGGTCGACAAGATCGCCCTGGTCGTCAAATCGCTGGGCAACGGGTTCTTCGACGCCGCCCATCAAGGCGCGCAGGAGGCGGCCAAGGAGTTGAAGGACGTCGAGATCATCTATACCGGTCCGGCCAAGGCCACGGCCGAAGGCCAGATCGAGATCATCAACACGCTGATCGCGCAGGACGTCAAGGCCATCGTGATCTCCGCCAACGACCCCGACGCGCTGGTGCCGGTGCTCAAGAAGGCGATGGCGCGCGGCATCAAGGTGGTGTCGTTCGACTCCGCCGTGCGCAAGGACGGCCGCCTGATGCACCTGGCGCCGTCGTCGACCGCGCTGATCGGCCAGAAGCTGGTGACGATGGCCGAGGACGCGGGCGGCAAGAACGCCGAGATCGCGGTGCTCTCGGCCACGGCCCAGGCCACCAACCAGAACGCCTGGATCGCCGCGATGAAGACCGTGCTGGCGCAGCCCGCGCACAGCGGCGTCAAGCTGGTCAGCGTGGTGTACGGCGACGACCAGACCGACAAGAGCTACCGCGAGGCGCAGGGCCTGTTCAAGAGCTATCCGAACCTGAAGGTGATCGTCGCCCCCACCACCGTGGGCGTGGCCGCCGCGGCCAAGGCGGTGCAGGACGAGAAGAAGGTCGGCCAGATCTTCGTGACCGGCCTGGGACTGCCGTCGGAGATGGCGGGCCACGTGCACAGCGGTGCGGTGAAGTCGTTCGCGATCTGGAACCCGATCGACCTCGGCTACTCCGCCATCTACGCCGCCGACGCCTTCGTCAAGGGCACCGCCAAGGGCACGCCGGGCGAGAAGATCTCGCTGGGCCGCGTGGGCAGCGCGACGCTGGACAAGGACAACGAGGCGGCGATGGCGGAGCCGTTCACCTACGACGCGACCAACGTCGACAAGTTCGCCAAGTTCTTCTGATCCGGTCCTTTCCGACACCGCATGCCGTGCATCATCGCGGCATGCAGGACGCCCTCATGACATCCAAGACCATCGAGCCGGTGCTGACCCTGCGCGGCCTGCACAAGCGCTTCGGCCCCACCCACGCGCTGCGCGGCGTGGATCTCGACCTGGTGCCGGGCGAGGTGCTGGCGCTGATCGGCGAGAACGGCGCGGGCAAGTCCACGCTGGTCAAGATCCTGACCGGCGTGTACCGGCCCGACGACGGCGAGATCCGCATCGGCGGCGAGCTGCGCCGCTTCGACCGCGCGCAACAGGCGCAGGATCTGGGCATCGTCGCGGTGCACCAGGAAACCGTGATGTTCGACGAGCTCAGCGCGGCCGAGAACATCTTCATCGGCCGCCAGCCGCTGCGCGGCTTGCCCGGGCTGCGCTTCATCGACTGGCCGCGCATGAACCGCGAGGCGCAGCAGGTGCTGGACCGGGTCGGCGCCGGCTTCGCCGCCACGACGCCGGTGCGCGACCTGAGCCTGGCGCAGCGCCACCTCATCGAGATCGCGCGCGCGCTGTCTCAACAGGCGCGCGTGGTGATCCTCGACGAGCCGACGGCCGCGCTGTCGCAAACCGAGATCCGCGACTTCTACGGCATCGTGCGCGGCCTGAAGGACGCCGGCATCGCCGTGCTGTTCATCACCCACAAGTTCGACGAGCTGTTCGCCGTCTGCGATCGCTACGTGGTGCTGCGCGACGGCGCCTCGGTGGGCAGCGGAACGATGGCCGACGCCGACGAGCCGGGCCTCGTCAAGCTGATGGCCGGCCGCGCGATCGACAAGATCTATCCGACCATCGCCAGCGTGCCCGGCGACGTGGTGATGCAGGTGCGCGCGCTGAGCCACCCGACCGAATTCGACGACCTGAGCTTCGACCTGCGGCGCGGCGAGATCCTGGGCTTCTACGGCCTCGTGGGCGCGGGCCGCAGCGAGGCGATGCTGGCGCTGATGGGACTGAACCCCGCGGCCACCGGCGACGTCACCATCGAAGGCCGGCGCATCGCGATCCGCGAGCCCGCCGACGCGATCGCCGCCGGC
>FTKD01032514.1_pt1 | contig 14394 bp, 10 predicted proteins | sample 1658191 | NCBI WGS metagenome assembly FTKD01 (sample SAMEA3914808, study PRJEB12502) | metagenome | biome: forest; material: soil | place: Canada | collected 2011-08-03 | depth 0.3 m
CAGGGCGAGGTCGCGTCGCTGAAGGACACGATCAACGAGATGATCCGCAACCTGAAGGACACGACGCAGAAGAACACCGAGCAGGACTGGCTCAAGACCAACCTGGCCAAGTTCAGCCGCATGCTGCAGGGCCAGAAGGACCTGGTCACCGTGGGCCACCTGATCCTGTCCGAGCTGGCGCCGGTGGTGGGCGCGCAGCAGGCCGAGTTCTACGTGCTCAACCCCGGCGGCGAGCCGCCGCGCCTGCGCCTGTTCGCGAGCTACGCCTCGGGCGGCCAGACCACCCACGGCAAGGAAGTGCACCTGGGCGAAGGCCTCGTCGGCCAGTGCGCGGTGGACATGCGCAAGCTGCTCCTCACCAACGTGCCGTCGAGCGCGTTCCGCGTGGCCTCGGGCCTCAGCGAGAGCGCGGCGATGGACGTGCTGGTGCTGCCCATCGTGTTCGAAGGGCAGCTGCGCGGCGTGCTGGAGCTGGCGTCGCTGGAACGCTTCAACCCCGTGCACGAAGGCTTCCTCGACCAGCTGACCGAGTCGATCGGCATCGTGATCAACACCATCGAGGCCAACACGCGCACGGAAGACCTGCTCAAGCAGTCGCAGTCGCTCGCCGAGGAGCTGGGCTCGCGCCAGGAGGAGCTGCAGCAGACCAACCAGGAGCTGCAGGACAAGGCGCGCCTGCTGGCCCACCAGAACCAGGAGGTGGAGCGCAAGAACACCGAGGTGGAACAGGCCCGGCAGGCGCTGGAGGAAAAGGCCGAGCAGCTCGCGCTGACGTCCAAGTACAAGTCGGAATTCCTGGCCAACATGTCGCACGAGCTGCGCACGCCGCTCAACAGCCTGCTGATCCTGTCCGACCAGCTGTGCAAGAACCCGGACGGCAACCTCTCGGGAAAGCAGGTGGAGTTCTCCAAGACCATCCACTCGTCGGGCAACGACCTGCTGATGCTGATCAACGACATCCTGGACCTGTCCAAGATCGAGTCGGGCACCGTGGCCGTGGACGCCAGCGAGCTGCGCGTGGACGATCTGCACCGCTCGGTGGAGCGCGGCTTCCGCCACTTCGCCGAGTCCAAGCACGTCGACTTCAACGTGGAGCTCAGGCATCCGCTGCCCAAGACCATGGTCACGGACGTCAAGCGGCTGCAGCAGATCATCAAGAACCTGCTGTCCAACGCGTTCAAGTTCACGCACGAGGGGCAGGTCACGTTCAGCATCGCCACCGCCACCAGCGGCTGGTCGGTGGACAACGACGAGCTGCATCGCGCCGGCACCGTGCTGGCGTTCTCGGTGCGCGACACCGGAATCGGCATCTCGCCCGACAAGCAGCAGATCATCTTCGAGGCGTTCCAGCAGGCCGACGGCTCCACCTCGCGCAAGTACGGCGGCACGGGCCTGGGCCTGGCCATCAGCCGCGAACTCTCGCGCCTGCTGGGCGGCGAGATCCGCCTGGTCAGCACGCCTGGCAAGGGCAGCGAATTCACGCTGTACCTGCCGCAGAGCTACAACCCCGCGCGCGCCGGGCGCCACCCGCGCCCGGCGGTCGCCCACCAGGCCGACACCGCCGCGCGGCCCCGCGGCGTCCCCGCCGTGGCCAAGGACGAGAACCTGGACGACTGGCGCTACGAGGCCGGCGACAAGCAGGCGAGCGACGCCGTCGCCTTCGCCAACGCCGCCGACGACGACCGCGCCAACATCGCCACGGGCGACCGCGTGCTGCTGATCGTCGAGAACGACCTGGCGTTCGCGCGCGTCCTGCTGGCCGGCGCGCGCATGGCCGGCTCCAAGGGCCTGGTCACCAGCACCGGCGCGAGCGCGCTGACGATGGCCCGCGAGTTCCACCCCGCGGTGATCACGCTCGACATCCACCTGCCCGACATGCCGGGCTGGCGCATCCTCGATCGCCTGAAGGGGGATCTCGTGACACGGCACATCCCGATCTGCGTTGTATCCACCGACGACGCCCGCGATCGCGCGCTGCGGTCGGGTGCGCTCGGCTTCCTGGCCAAACCGCTGCAGTCCGCCGACGAGGCCAACGCGGCCATCGCGCAGCTGCACACCTACGCCGAGCGCGGCACCAGGCGCCTGGCGGTGGTGATGCCGCCGTCCCCGCGCCGCAGCGCCTTCATCGCCACGCTGGACACCGACGTCGACGTGGTGCTGGCCGAGGACCGCGAGTCGGCGCGCCACGCGCTGGCCGACGCGGACGCGCTGGTGGTGGAGGACACGCTTGCCGATTTCGGGCCGGAGGACGTGCTCGACGTCGTCGCGGAGCGCCAGGGCATCTGCCAGTTGCCCGTGGTGCTGTACCACGGCGGCGCGGCCGAGACGGGCAACTGGAAGCAGCGCCGCGCCGGCCTGACGATCGCCGAGGCCGCGTCGCTGCCGGAGCTGCGCATGCAGGCCGCGCTGTGGCTGCACCGCAGCCCGGCGGTGCTGTCCGACGAGGATCGCGACATCATCGAGGGCCTGATCGCCGACCGCGACGCGCTCAAGGGCCGCAAGGCGCTGATCGTCGACGACGACATGCGCAACATCTTCGCGCTGGCCACCGTGCTGGACGAGGAGGGCATGGTGATCGTGTCGGCCGACAACGGGCGCGAGGCGATCCGCCTGGTGCAGGAGGATCCGACGATCGACATCGTGCTGATGGACATCATGATGCCGGAGATGGACGGCATCGCCACCATGCAGGAGATCCGCAAGCTGCCGCGCGGCCGCGAGCTGCCGATGGTGGCCGTCACCGCCAAGGCGATGAAGGGCGACCGTCAGAAGTGCATCGAGGCCGGCGCCTGGGACTACATCTCCAAGCCGGTGGATCCACGCCACCTGATGTCGGTGCTGAGGGGATGGCTGTGCCGTTGACCGCCACGACTCCCGCGGCGCCGCCGAACGTGCCGACATCCTCATCGTGGACGACCTGCCCGAGAAGCTGCTGGTCTTCGAGACCGTGCTGGGCGACCTGAACCAGAACCTCGTGTTCGCGCGCTCCGGCGCCGACGCGCTGCGCCAGATCCTGCGGCGCGACTTCGCGGTGATCCTGCTCGACGTCAACATGCCCGACATGGACGGCTTCGAGACGGCTTCGCTGATCCGCAGCTACAAGCGGGCGGCGCACACGCCCATCATCTTCATCACGTCGTACGCCGACGAGATGCAGACCGCGCGCGGCTACTCGCTGGGGGCGGTGGACTACATCCCGTCGCCGGTGGTGCCCGAGGTGCTGCGCTCCAAGGTGCGCGTGTTCGTGGAGCTGCACGTCCTGCAGCGCCGCATCGCGCGCCAGGCCGAGGAGCGCGTCGCGCTGGCGGCGTCGGAGGCGGCGCTGCGCGTGGCCGAGGAGACCACCCGGCGCTCCAACCTGCTGGCGGGGCTCAGCCACGCCCTCAGCGGCGTGCTGGACGTGCGCGAGGGCATGCACGCGCTGCTGGCCCACGTGGTGCCGGCGCTGGCGCGCAATGCCACCGTGGCGGTGGTCGACGAGCGCGGCGTCATCGTGCAGGCGGCCACGCGGTCCAGCCTGTTCGAGGACGCCGCGGCCAGCGTCGACCTGCCGCCGGCGTCGCTGCCCAGCGCGCACTTCGCGCTGCTGCGCGAGGCGCTGGACGTGCCGGCCGACGCGCGCGCGCTGGCACCCGCGCTGGTGGACGGCGCGCTGCAGATGCTGCCGCTGGTGCACGGCGACCGCTTCCTGGGCGGCCTGTGGATCGACGGCGAACTCACGCCGTTGAGCGCCGCGCTGATGGACGAGGTGGCCGAGCGCGCGGCCATCGCCTTCGCCACCGCGCGGCTGTACGGCGCCCTGCAGGTGGAGATCGCCGAACGCCGGCAGGCCGAGGCGCGGCTCGAGGAGGCCAGCCGGCGCAAGGACGAGTTCCTCGCGATGCTGGCGCACGAGCTGCGCAATCCGCTCGCGCCGATCCGCAACGCGGTCGAACTGATCCGCCTGGCGGCGCCGGCCGAGGCCAGGGTGCGCTGGGCCGCCGACGTCACCGACCGCCAGCTGCGCCAGCTCACGCGGCTGGTCGACGAGCTGCTGGACGTGGCGCGCATCAGCCAGGGCAAGGTGGTGCTGCAGACGCAGTGCCTGGACCTGGTGACGCTGGTGTCGCAGTGCCTGGACTCGCAGCGCGACCTGCTCGAGAAGCGGCGCCAGACGCTGGCCGTGTCGCTGCCGGGCATGCCGCTGAACCTCAACGGCGATTCCACGCGGCTGGCGCAGGTCATCAACAACCTGCTGTCCAACGCGATCAAGTACACGCCCGAGGGCGGCTCGATCTCGGTGAACGTGACGCACTCCGAGCGCAGCGACGGCGAGTTCGCGGTGCTGGAGGTCAGCGACAACGGCATCGGCATCGACGCCGAGCTGCTGCCGCACGTGTTCGAGTTGTTCGAGCAGGGCAAGCGCGCGCTCGATCGCACGCAGGGCGGCCTGGGCGTTGGCCTGACGCTGGTGCAGCGGCTGGTGCAGTTGCACGGCGGCGAGGTGGTGGCCGGCAGCGCGGGGCCGGGCCTGGGCGCGCAGTTCCGCGTGACCCTGCCGTGCCTGGGCATCGACGAGCCGGTCGCGGCGAGCGACGGCGAAGCCCGCCTGCCTGGCGCCGCGGTGGCGCGCCGCATCCTGGTGGTGGACGACAACGTCGACGTGGTCGAGACCACCACGATGCTGCTGTCCCTGTCGGGCCACGCCGTGCGCAGCGCCAAGGACGGATTGCAGGCCCTGCACGCGGCCGCGCAGTTCCGGCCGCAGGTGGTGCTGCTGGACATCGGCCTGCCGCTGATGGACGGCTACGAGGTGGCGCGGCGGCTGCGCCAGATGCCGGAGATGGCCGGCGCGCTGCTCGTGGCGCTGACCGGCTACGGGCAGCAGGGCGACCGGCAACGCGGCAAGGATGCGGGCTTCGACGCCCACATGCTCAAGCCGGTGGATCCGCACGCGCTGGCGCGGGTGATCGAGGGGCAGGCCGTAGCGCACTGAAGGCGCGGCCCCGGCGGCGGACAGTCAGGTCGCGAAGGTGGTCCGCGAGAAGCCGGAGGGCCGGCGCAGCGTGATCGAGTCGCTGGGGCGGCCCCTGGGCGCGATCATGCGGTCGAGGCGGGTCAGCAGCGTGGGCACGCGCAGCGGCTTGTGCCAGACGTCGCAGAAGGTGGTGCCGGCCGGCATGAACTCGGCCTCGGCGGTGACGGCGACGGCCGGCGTGTCTTCCCAGCCGGGAATCATGCGCATGCGTTCCAGCAGCTCGGTGCCGTGGCAGTCGGGCAGCCGCAGGTCCAGCAGCAGCAGCGACGGTCGCAGGCCGGCGGCGGCGGCCATCGCCGCGCGGCCGTCGACCGCGACGACCAGTTCCAGCTCGGGCCTCAGTTCGAACACCGTCTGCATCAGCAGCACGTTGACCGGATGATCCTCGACGTACAGCACCACTTCGCGCATGTCATTCCCCTGGTGTCGCTGGCGGAGGCAGTCATTCGCTCCTCGACCAGGCGAATATCCAGCAATCGGCATGCCCGGGCAAAACACGCGGATCGCAGCGGAGACGTGCGCCCGCAAGAAGGGTCGTCGGCAACTCTTTCGCGAGCCGTCGTCGCGGTACGTCGCCTCGGCACGCCGGAAGGCACCGCGGCCGGTGCCGCCATGGGCGGTGTCATGGCCGAAGGAAACTCACTGCGGCGTCGCGTCCACCTTGTCGGCCGCGTATTCCTTGAGCCGGTTGTAGAGCGTCTTGAGGCTCACGCCCAATGCTGCGGCGGTGCGTTCCTTCTGCTGGTTGAAGTGCTCCAGCGTGGCCAGGATCAGCTGGCGCTCGGCGTCGGCCATCGATGTGCCGATCGCGATGGTGATGGACGGGCCGCCCAGGCTCGCCGCCGCCGGCACCGAGGCCTGGACGGGCGCCGCCGGGCTGCCCTTGGGCGAGAACATCGACGTCGCGTAGGCACTGTTGGGGCCGTGCGGATCGTCGGGCAGCCATTCCTCGTTGATCGAATTGCCCGAGGCCATCACATAGGCGCGCTGCACCACGTTGCGCAGCTCGCGCACGTTGCCGGGCCAACGATAGGCCTGCAGGCGCTGCGTGGCGGTCGGCGTGAAGCTCTTGGCGGTGCCTTCGCGCTCGCAGATGGCCGAGAGGAAGTGCTGCGCCAGCAGCGGCACGTCCTCCACGCGATCGCGCAGCGGCGGCAACTCGATGGGGAACACGTTGAGGCGGTACAGCAGGTCCTCGCGCAGCTTGCCGGAGGACACGGCCAGCTCGGGCGGCCGGTTGGTGGCGGCGATCACGCGCACGTCGGTTTCCTGGGCCACCGTGGAGCCGACGCGCATGAACATGCCCGTCTCCAGCACGCGCAGCAGCTTGACCTGCAGCTCCAGCGGCATCTCGGTGATCTCGTCGAGGAACAGCGTGCCGCCGTGGGCGCGCTCGAAAAAGCCCTGGTGCTGGCGATCGGCGCCCGTGAAGCTGCCTTTCTCGTGGCCGAAGATCTCGCTCTCGATGAGGTTCGGCGAGATCGCGCCGCAGTTGACTGCCAGGAAAGGATGCTTGCGGCGGCGGCTGAGGTCGTGCACCGTCTGCGCCACGACTTCCTTGCCGGTGCCGCTCTCGCCGGTGATGAACACCGAGACCGCGGTGACGGCGACGCGCGAGATCTGTTCGTAGATGCGGCGCATCGGAGGCGAGCGCCCCCAAAGATGGCCGAAGTGCCCGGAAGCCTCCCACTCGGCCGTGAGCGAGGCCAGCTCGGCCTGGATGGCGGAGGGCCGCATGACACGCGACAGGATGCCCTGCAGCTGCTTCATGTTGATCGGCTTGACGAGGTAGTCGGCCGCGCCCATGCGCAGGGCCTGGATCGAGCTCTCGAGGCTGGCGTGGCCCGTGATGAGCACGATCTCAGAGTTGGCGACCAGTTGGGCATCCTGGAACAGGTCCATGCCGCTGCCGTCGGGCAGTTGCAGGTCGAGCAGCACCAGGTCGGGCAGTTGCAGGACGATCTGGCGGCGAGCGTCCCGCATCGTCCGGGCGATCGCGACGGTGAAGCCCTGGGCGGAGATCAGGGCTGCCATCGTGTCGGCGGAGTCGGCGTCGTCTTCGACGATCAGCGCGTGGGTCATGGTGGTGTCGTGTATTCAGGCAGTCGTTCGGCTCGCCAGGCTGGGCAGGGCAAGGTCGTCATCCGCTGCGCCTCGAACCGGGGAAGCGCGGGCATCTCGTGCTGTGAATCCCTCTGGAGGATACGCCGAGTGGGATTCATTCTGCCCACGGCCGAGCGCATTCCTTGTCAGACGATAGCTCGACCACGGCGGGATCGCCACCTACGGACAGGGGGCCGTCAGGTCAGGTATGGGGATTGCCGTCGAGCTGTCTTCAGGTATTGCCCCGACCGGGGCGCCTCTTCCACCTCACGTCTGCGGGAATGCTCCAGCATGTTCCACATCCTCGCCTGGCTCGTCGTCGGGGCCTTGATCGGCGCGGTCGCCGGCCTGCTGATGCGCAACGACGACGACCAGAGCGTGTTCGTCAACGTGCTCGTCGGCGTGCTTGGTGCCCTCGTCGCCGGCTGGGTCGTGGCGCCGTATTTCGGGCTGCACGCGGGCGACCCGAAGGTGCTGGACTTCGGCGCGCTGTCGGTGGCGCTCGTCGGCGCGATCATCGCGCTGGCCCTGATGAGCTTCCTGCGCGGCCGGCGCCGCCGCTGAGCGGGTGGCACGGGGGTTGCCTCGATGGCTGGACAGCCACTGCTTTCCACAGGAGCCCCCCATGCCCGCCCCCTCCATCCGACCCGCCGCAGACCCTCTCGACGACATCGACCGCGCATCCGGCGGCGTCGACACCATCATGGAACGCCAGGATCGCGCCGACCTGCCCGGTGAACGCTCGGACCAACCGCGGCCCGCGAAGGGCAACGTCTACATCGATGCCGCGCGCGACGTGTCGCGCCGCTCCCTCGATCTGGACCAGGAAGGCCTCGATGACGACCGCGAGGCCGAGCGCGTGGTCGACGGCGACCCCGACGTCGATCTCGCCCGCGACAGCCTCGCGCCGGCCGAACACGGCCAGGGTCCGGACGACGACGACACCATCGACGAGACCGAGCGCGCCGGCGACGATTCGATCCGCTGATCCCGGCCACGCTCACGGGCCGCATGCCGCGCCGTCGTCCGGCGGCTGCGGCGACAGCGTGCGCAGGAAGGCCACCAGGTCGGTCCGCTGGGCGGTGCCGAGCTCGGGTGGGGTCGCGCCGGCGCCGACGGCGTGCGGCTTGACGGCGTCGCACAGGCTCGCGGCGCTGCCGTCGTGCATGTAGGGCGCCGTCTCGGCCGCGCCGCGCAGGCCGGGCGTGCGGAACGCGTTCGGCAGCGGGCCCGGATGGCCGGCGTCGGGGCGGCCGTCCACGCCCAGCGAATGCACCCGCGAGGCGTGCAACGCGTCGTCGCTGAAGGTGGGGCCGGAGTGGCAGGCCGTGCATCCGGCCCGGCCGGCGAACAGGCGCAGGCCGCGCAGCGCGGCGGCGGGAAATCCGGCCGATGGCGCGACATCGCCCGTGTACGCGGCCAAGCGGTCGCGCCAGTCGTCGAACGGCGTGCGGGGCGATGCTAGCGTCTCGACATAGGCCGCCAGGGCCTGCCCCACGTCGCGCTCGACGCGCGCGTCGTCCGCGCCCGGCGGGCCGCCGAATACCGCGGCGTAGCGTGCCGACAGCGCCGCGTCGTCGCGCATCAGCGCCGCCACGCGGGCCTCGGTGGCCGGCATCTCGCGCGGGTCGGCCAGCGGCCGCAGGCACTGCGCCGACAAGGTGTCGCGCGCGCCGTCCCAGCCGTAGTGGCGGTGGCGCGCGGCATCGAGCAGGCTGGGCGTGTTGCGCGCGCCGCTCGCGACGCCCAGCGCCACGCCGCGCCCGTCGGCGAAGCCGCGCCAGGGCTCGTGGCAGCTGGCGCAGCGCAGGCCGGTGGGCGACAGCCGCGGGCTGTGGAACAGCGCCTCGCCCAGGGCGATGCCCGCCGGCTGGCCGGAGGCCGGATTGGCGGCATCCCGCACGGGCGCCGGGGGCCATGGGCCCGGCGCCAGGAGGGCGGCGCGCTCGTCGGGCACGTCGCCGGCCCAGGCCAGCGACGCGAGCAGCAGCGCGCCCGCGGCGGCGGCCCTAGCGGTTGCCCACGGTGGGCGCATGGGCGGCCTTCCAGCTCGCGACCGCGCGCTTGAGCTGCGAATACTCCGTGCACGGCGTGAAGCACAGCTTGTCGAGGGCCCTGAGGTGCTCTTCGGCCTGGGCGATGTTGCCGGTCATCAGGTAGACCTCGCCCATGTACTCGTGGGCGCCGCGGTGGCGCGGGTTGATGGCCAGGGCCTTGTCGTAGTGCAGGAACGCGGCGTCGAGGTTGCCGGACTTGCGATAGGCGTAGCCGAGCCAGTTCTGCGCGTCGGCGTCCTGCGCGTGCTGGGGGCTGCGCGCGACATAGGACTCCAGCAGCGTGATGGCCTGCGCGAAGCGGCCGGCCTCGATCTCGGACACCCCCTGGCTGTACTCCGGATCGACGGTCGACAGCTTGCCGTCTGGCAACGAGGTCATTCCTCCGCCGCCTCCGCCCCCGCCGCCGCCTCCCCCGCCGCCCGAGGCGAAGGCGGGGGGCGCGACGAGCGCGGCGAGCAGGACGGCGCAGGACAGGCGGACGGACGGGACTTGATGCATGGCGGGCTCCTCGGTGTCGACGGGTTCGTGTTGCCGGTGGATGCCGGCGCGAACGTCGGCGGTTCATTCGCTGGCAGCTGCATACCCCCCTGAGTGTTTCGGATCCCGGCCATGGGTAGCAACACCAACTCGCCGGCCCGGTCCTTCGGCGCTATCCTGCGCCAACAACTCCGCCCATTCTGGATGGACTCCGCCTCCACCGCCGAAGACGACCGACGCCTCGACTTGCTCCGGACGCTGGACCTGCTGTCATCCGAGCTGGTGCAGGAGCGCCTGCGCGCCGCGGCGCTGGCCGCCGCCCTCGGCGAGTCGGAGAGGATGCTGGACGATTCCCAGCGCCTGGCGCGCATCGGCAGCTGGGAGATGGACATCGAGACCGGCGTGATCGCCTGGTCGCAGGCGCTGTACCACCTGCTCGAGCGCGACCCGGCGCTCGGTCCGATCGGCGTGCACGAATTCCTCGGCAACGCGGGGCAGGAGACCACGTCCTTCGACCGCGACGCGCGGGACGCGTTCCGCGACTACCAGCCGACGGAGAGCGAATTCCGCTACCGCATGCCGGACGGCCGCCTGCGCTGGATCGGCGCCGTCAGCGCGCCGCTGCGAGACGCCGCGGGCAAGGTGATCGGCCTGCGCGGCACGCTGCAGGACATCACCGAGCGCCGCATGGCCGAACAGGCGGTGCGCGAGAGCGCCGAACGCGATCGCCTGCTGTGGCAGACCACCACCGACGTCGTGATGATGATCGACGAGGACCAGGTGATCCGCTTCTGCAACCCGGCCATTCTGCGGGTGCTGGGCTACCTGCCCGACGAGGTGGTGGGCCAGCCGCTGTCCGTGCTGCAGCCCGAACGCCTGCGCCCGGGCCATCGCGCGGGCTTCGACCGCTACCTGGCCACCGGCGTGCGCCACCTCGACTGGCGCGCCGTCGAGATCGCGGCGCTGCACCGCGACGGCCGGGAGGTTGCGGTGGAGATCTCGTTCAGCGACATGCAGATCGACGGCCGCCGCATCTTCGGCGCCTTCATGCGCGACATCACGCAGCGCATGGAGCAGCGCCAGGCCCTGCAGCGCAGCGAGGAACGCTATCGGCGCATCGTGCAGACGGCCGAGGAGGGCATCTGGATGATCGATGCCCAGGCCGACACCACCTTCGTGAACCCGAAGATGGCCAGCATGCTGGGCTACACGGTCGACGAGATGATGGGGCGCTCGCTGTACGACTTCATGGACGAGCAGGCGAGGGCGCAGGCGCGCGAGAACGCGTGGCGGCGCTCACAGGGCATCTCCGAGCAGCACGATTTCCGGCTTTCCCGCAAGGACGGTTCCGACCTGTGGACGGCCATGAGCACCAGCGCCGCGTTCGACGACGCGGGCCGGTACGCCGGGGCGCTGGCCATGGTCACCGACATCACCGAGCGGCGGCGCGCCGAGGAAGCGCTGCGCCAGCTGGAGGCCCAGCTGCGCGAGGCGCAGAAGATGGAGGCGATCGGCGTGCTCGCCGGCGGCATCGCGCACGACTTCAACAACGTGCTGGCCGGCATCCTGGGCAACACGGCGCTGGCGGCGCAGGACCTGCCGCCGGGGCATCCGGCGGCCGCCAGCCTGGAGCAGATCCGCAAGGCGGGCCTGCGCGGCCGCGGCCTGGTGCAGCAGATCCTCGCGTTCGCGCGCCGCCAGCCGCGCGAGGTGGCCAGCTGCGAGCTGCGCCCGCTGGTGGAGGAGTGCATCGGCCTGCTGCGCTCGACGCTGCCGGCGGGCGTCACGCTGGACACCGCGCTGACGGCCGAGCCGCTTTTCGTGATGGCCGACGCCACGCAGGTGGAGCAGGTGCTGATGAACCTGTGCACCAACGCCTGGCACTCGCTGGGCGGCAAGCCGGGGCGCGTGGCCGTGGCGCTGGCTGCCGTCGACCTGGACGCGGCCGCGGCACGCCACCTGGGCGCCGGCCTGACGCCCGGCGCGTACGCTCGGCTGCGCGTGGAGGACAACGGCCGCGGCATGGACGCCGAGACGCGCGAGCGGATCTTCGAGCCTTTCTTCACGACCAAGGCCGTCGGCGAGGGCACCGGCCTCGGGCTGGCGGTGGCGCACGGGATCATCGCCGCGCACGGCGGCGTGATCCGCGTGCAGACGGCGCTCGGCGAGGGCAGCGTGTTCGAGATCTACCTGCCGCGATCGGCCAGCGGCAGCGCCGCCGAACGGCCCCAGCCCCTGGCCATCGCGCACCGCGGCCATGGCGAGAGCGTGCTCTACGTCGACGACGACGAGGTGATGGTGGTCATGGTGGAGCGCCTGCTCGAGCGCCTGGGCTACGTGGTCACCAGCGTGCACGACCCGGCGCGCGCGATCGAGATGGTGCGCGTGGCTCCGGAGGCCTTCGACGTGGTGGTCACCGACCTCAACATGCCCGGGCTCTCGGGGCTGGACGTGGCGCGCGCGCTGCGGCGCATCCGCGCCGACCTTCCGCTCGTCATCAGCTCGGGCAACCTCCCCGACCAGCTGCAGCACGAGGCCCGCCAGGCCGGCGTGCGCGCGCTCGTCCACAAGCAGTTCACGCTGGAGGAGCTGGGCGCCGTCATCCACTGGGTGCTGGCGGGCGGGCAGCGGCTCGGGATGGAGCCGCTGCAGATGTCGTCGCGCTCATGAAAGACGGCCGGGCAAGCCGGCCGTCGAGAAGGAAGCGGGATACGTTCAGCGCTGCTTGTTCGAGCGGTTGCTGTTGTCGCCGCCTTGCTGCAAGTCATGGCTTTTCGCCTGGCCCGGATCGGACTTCAGGTTGCTGCCTTGCTGGTCGCGACCGCCGCCCGATTGGCTCTGCTGGTCCGAGCCGCCGCTGGGCGTCTGCTTGCCGTGCTGCCCGCCCTGCTGGGGCTGGTTGCCGGACTGCTGGTTCTGCTGGTCGTTCCGACCTTGTGACGCGTTGCCGCCTTGCTGGTTCTTCATGTGTTGCTCCTGGGTTGGGTTGCCCCGCCGTGCTCCGGTGGAGACGGCCTTCGAAGACGTTCGGAGGTCGTCACCGGAAGCGGCAAGGCCCATACCCGTGATGTGAAGCAACTTCACATCGCAGGCTCAGTTGGTGTAGTTCTCCACGGTGCCGACGTCGCGCGGCTGGGCGCTTTCCGGGTCGGCGCCGAACTCTCGCTTGGCGCGACGCTGGCGCAGCAGGTCCCAGCACTGGTCCAATTGCTCGGCGACGCTCTTCAGGCGCGCGGCGTTGGCCTCAGGCGCGACGGGGTGTTCGCGCAGTTGGTGCTCTTCGTCGACGAGCGCGGTGATGCGATCGAGGATGGTCTGGTCTTCCATGGTGGCTCCTGGCAGGGCTGGCGATGGCGGAGGCGACCGCAACGGGCGGCGCCGGCAATCGGCGCTCCTTGGGTCGACCTGCTTGAGGATGCACCTTAGTCGCCGGCCGTCCCGCGGGCAGGGTCATCCAGAGGACGACGAAGGCGAATTGATGAACCTCAACCTAGGGTTTTCATCAGGGCTGCGCCGGGCGTTCGGTGCCGCCTCCCAGTGGACAGGCCGCCAAGGCCAACGCATACTGCCAGTTGGTGTTCGAGCATCGAACCCGAAGAGTTTTCGCCGATGCGCGCGCGAGCGGCACGAGTGGGAACCACACGTCGCGCGCTTCGGCACGAGGGATTCTCACCATGGTGGCAACTGCTCAGCGGATCGAACGTCTCGATCGGCTCGAACGCATCATCCAGACGCAATCGCTGTTGGTCCAGGCCGACCTGGCGCTGAACCCGTTCATGCAACTGGTCATCGACAAGCTGCGCGAGCTCACCCAGGCGCACGGCGCCTCGGTCGATTTCGTCGACGGCGACCACACCGTGGTGCGGCGCGCCAGCGGCGCCATGGCGAGCCACCTGGGCCTGCGCATCGCCAACGCCACCAGCCTAACGGGCGCGTGCGTGCGCGCCGCCGCCGTCCAGCGTTGCGACGACTCCGAGACCGACGAGCGCGTCGACCGCGCCACCTGCCGCATGCTCGGCGTGCGCTCGATGATCTTCGCGCCCCTGCGCCAGGGCACCGCCGCCGTGGGCGTGCTGAAGGTCTTCTCCGCGCAGCCGAACGCGTTCGACGACGGCGACGTGCAGATGCTGCAGCTGATGGCCAGCGCCGTCGTGGCCGCGCTCGCCAAGAAGGCGGCGCTCGACGCCCGCAACGAGGCCGAGGCGCGGCTGCGCACCAGCGAGGAGCGCATGCGCGCGCTGCTGGAGCATGCGCACGACGCCGTCATCTCCATCGACGAGCATGGCCGGGTGTCGCAGTGGAATCGCGCCGCCGAACGCCTGTTCGGCTGGTCGCCGATCGAGACCATCGGCCAGCCGGTGGCCGACCTCATCGTGCCGCCGGCGTTCCGCGCCGAGGTGGCCGGCCTGGTGGCGCGCTACGCCACCGCCGAACGGCTGGAGGACGCCCACCAGCGCGTCACGCTGCAGGCCATCGATCGCGCCGGCCGCCAGATGTCGGTGGAGGTGAGCCTCACCGCCACGCGCGTTGCCGGCCGCTGGGAACTCACCGCGTTCGGCCACGACGTGTCGGAGCGCCGCGAATTCGAGGCCCGGCTGCGTGCCATGGCGCTCAGCGACGGCCTCACCGGGCTGGCCAACCGCCGCGGCTTCATGGAGGCGCTCGACAAGGCCATTTCGCGCCACGCGCGCGGCGGCCCGCCGATGGCACTGCTGTTCCTCGACCTCGACGGCTTCAAGC
>FTKD01000024.1_pt1 | contig 14358 bp, 17 predicted proteins | sample 1658191 | NCBI WGS metagenome assembly FTKD01 (sample SAMEA3914808, study PRJEB12502) | metagenome | biome: forest; material: soil | place: Canada | collected 2011-08-03 | depth 0.3 m
CATCGCGGCGAATCCGTGGAAGTCCATCCAATGACCCTGGCCGTCATCCATACCCGAGCGCTCGTGGGGCTGCATGCGCCTGAAGTCCTGGTCGAGGTGCACCTTGCCAACGGGCTGCCCAGCTTCACGCTCGTCGGCCTGGCCGACACCGAAGTCAAGGAAGCGCGCGAGCGCGTGCGGGCGGCGCTGGCCCAGAGCGGATTCGCGTTCCCGCACAACAAGAGGATCACCGTCAACCTGGCGCCTGCCGATCTGCCCAAGGTGACAACATGGTCGCTATTTGCGAAACCCTCCGCTAAATGCGAAAGGCAGTTGCTATATGCGACGGCGACTGGGTGCCTCTCTGGGGCCGAGGGGTTGCAGCTCTCCCGGGAGCGAGGGGCGAGCTTGTGATGCCCTGACTTCCTTTCGTGCCCATGCGGCCGGCGGCGGCCACCTCCAGTTGAATCTCTGGTTATCCGCGCCACAATGTGCGCGGGGAGGAACGGAATAAATGCCAGGGAAGATGTACCTGCGGTTTTGGGACGTGAGTCACGGAGCCTGCGCGATGCTGCACCACCGAGTGGGCGAAACGGCTGGCCGACTGGCCATGATCGACTGCGGTGATACGGACGACTGGAATCCGGCGGACTACATCACGCAAAGCATGCGTCGAACCCGTCTGGACTACCTGTTCATCACGAACGCCGACCAAGACCACATGAGTGGCTTGCAGGGCGTTTGGGACGCCGGCATTCACGTCGCTGTGTTCATCAAGAACCCATCCTTCAAGGCGGATGCATTTGAGACCGTCAAGCGCCGCAGCGGAGAGTTGTCGTCCGATGCGCTTCGCTACAAAGAGTGCCTGACCAAGTTCACGGGTGAAGTCACGTTCCCGTTCAACGAGCACATGGGCGGCATCACCCGGGAGACCTTTTGGAACAAGTACCCGGAGTTCGACGACACCAACAACTTGAGCCTTGTCATATTCATCCAGTACCAAGGGGTCGGCTTCCTATTTCCCGGGGACCTTGAAGGTCCTGGATGGCAGAAGCACTTGGAGAATCCGGCGTTTCGCACCATGCTCGGCAGGGTCGACATCCTGTGCGCTTCGCATCACGGTCGTCGCAGCGGCTACTGCGAAGACGTCTTCGAGTACTGCGCGCCCAGCGCAATCGTGATCTCCGACAAGTCCATCGTGCACGACACCCAGAACATGACCCAGACCTATCGCAATCACGTGATCAGAAACCATCCTGATGGCGTCTACGTGCGGACCTCTCAGCGCCGCCGGCACGTATTGACCACCCGCCGCGATGGCTGGATCCAGTTCGAGGTGGATGACGAAGGCTTTTCTATCGACACTGAGTACCAGGGATGAGAGGCAATCGAGAACGCTCGCTGAAGTCGGAGAACTTCAAGTGGCACGTCGCTTTTGCGACGACGCATGTCATTGTCATCGCGCTGTTCGTAGCGCCGGAACTGGTGACGAGCATGACCATGACACGGCTCGGCCTCTATCGCTTGCTCGCTGCGATCGTGCTGCCGATTCTGGTGCAGCTCCTCGTGAATGTTCTGTCGTCCAACGCCAAATCTGCGCTCGTCTATTGGAAGCCTCTGGGCGTGTTGCCTGGGACGGAAGCGTTCACGAAGTACGGGCCGGCCGACGTGCGTGTAAATATGGCGCAGCTCAAGCGCAACGTCGGCGCCTTGCCTACCGATCCCAAGGAGCAGAACTCGAAGTGGTACAAGCTCTACAAGATGGTGGAGAACCACGTAGAGGTATCGGTCGCGCAGAAGGATTTCCTGATGTACCGCGACATGGCCGTCTTGTCGCTGTTCCTCCTCGTACTCGTGCCGGCGGGACTTTATTTTGTGGGCGTTGGCGGGCCGCGCGTGATGGGAGCCGCAGGCTGGTTCGCAGTCGTGTACCTAGCCACCGCGCTCAGCGCTAAGCACACGGGCGAGCGCTTCGTGTCCAACGTTCTGGCCGCGCACTCCGCGAAGAAGATCACCGCGACTCGCACCACCACGACGTGAAGCGCTGCCCTTGACATGCTGCTGGCAGTGTCCCAAAAGTTCGGCGATGCTCGCGCCCTTCCCGCACTCGACCTAGCTCCGGTGCAACGCCCGCGCGGTCTATTCGCCAGGAAGAGGCCGCTGTGGGCAGTTGACAGCGCCGCTCTGGCATGTATGATTATCGTACACACAAGGTACGAAATGTGTTCATACCCGGGGGACTTCAATGACTGTTGAGCAGCAACTCAAGGCCGCGCTCGCAAAATTTTGGGACGCGAATGCGGTCCCCGTGTCGCCAGGCGCGACGTCCAGCACCGACGCTGTCGTGCCCATGGATTCCTTGAGTGCAGTTGAGGCGCTGATCGACGTCGATGACATCGTGGGCTTTACCGTCGTGGCCGATGAAGTGATCCGCAAGGGCGGATACGACAACCGAGACCAGTTCATTGATGGACTGACGGCCAAGGTACTCAAGATTGCCGCCGCGCGGGTGACAGCATGAGCAGCGACGAGCAAGACACGGAAGCGCAACGCGCCGCAATCGCCCGCCGGCTCAAGGAGGCCCGCGAGTACGTTGGGCTGTCTCAAGAAGATGTCGCAGCGGCTCTCGGCGTGTCGCGGCCGGCCGTGAGCCTGATCGAGGCTGGCACACGGAAACTGGACTCGGTGGAGCTCGGCAAACTCTCGCGGCTGTTTGGCCGTCCCGCTCAGTATTTTCTGACGGGTGAAGAAGCCGTGGCTGGCTCGGCGAGTGTCGAGTTCTTGGCGCGCACTGTGAGCGGGCTGTCCCAGAACGATTTGAACGAAGTCGCGCGCTTTGCGGAGTTCCTCAAGCGCAGCCCCAAGCCGAGTCCCAAGGGAGACTGATTCATGACACTCCGCGATGATCTTCTTGCGGCTGGGCGACGAGCAGCAGCCGTCCTCGACGACGCGCAACTGCCCGATCGCCTGGCGCAGGGCTTTACGCGAGTCGATCCCTTCGCGATCGCTGCGACCGCCGCCGTACCGATCATCGTGCGACCCCTCGAGAAGCTGCTGGGCGCGTTTTTGCGCGAAGACCAGCCGGGGATCATTCTGAATTCCGCGCGCCCGGCCGGCCTCGTCCACATGACGTGCGCGCACGAGTTGGGCCACTACTTCATGGGCCACAAGTCCACGTCCGATCAGAACATCGACTACGGCTCGAGCGCGGCGTTGATGGAGCGACAAGCTGACCTGTTCGCGTACTCGTTGCTGATGCCCCGTCGGTTGCTGGTTAAGCTGATGACGATCAAGGGCTGGGGTGCGACGTCCTTTCGCGATCCGGTGGTCCTCTATCAACTGTCGCTACGGCTGGGCATGAGCTATACGGGTGCTGTCTGGTCACTCCATCGGCAAAACCTTCTGCCGCTTCCCGACGCGCAGGCACTCGCCGCTGTTCAGCCTGTCGAGATCAAGAAGAATTTGACGGCCGACGTCCTGCATGATCCGGCAAATCAGGACGTGTGGTTGCTCGATAGTTCGGACAAGGACTTGATCCTGGAGCCGCGCAAGGACGATCGCTTCATGATTGAGCTTCCCAGTCGCGCCGGCGCGGGCTACCTGTGGACCGTGTCGGAGGCGGCGCATCAGGGCTTCGAGCTGCGGCCAGTGTTGGTGGATGGGCGCCAGCAAGAACCCGACCCCGAAGAGGTCCTTGTCGGGGGTACGCGATCGCTGCGCTACAGCCTGCAGCCTGCCAACGCGGAACTCACGTCGATGGCACTGAAGTTTCGCGAGGCGCAGCCTTGGCGGCCGGCGACGACTCGAGGCGAATCCTTCGACGTGTCGACCCAGCTCGAGACCATCTCGTTGGGCCTGACGCCGGAATCGCGGCAGCGCCTCGTCAGGGAGGTCGCTGCCCAATGACGACGAACGGAAATACTACTGTGCTGGGCGTGTTCGGCGGCGTGCGAGATCAGGGTGATCGGCCAACCTGCCTGGCCTTCGCGATGTCGGACCTGAGCAAGTATCACGCGGGCTGCGACGTTCTCAGCGCGGAGTACCTCTATCGGGGCGCCGCTCTGGAAACGGCGGGCTGGCAACCGGGCGACGGCACCTACCTGAGCCAGGCCATCGGCGTGGCCAAGGGCGTTGGTCTGCCCCACGAGTCCAGGTTCCCCTACGAACCCGCGGAGCCGGTGCTCCCCATCCCGGCCCTGCCGGTTGGTTCGCCGGAGACGCACTTCAAGACGACGTTCTCGAAGCTCGGGATCCTGCCGGCCGCTGACATCGCTTCGCGCTTGGCCGTCGGCCAGCCCGTGGGCATGATCATCAAGCTGACGCAGGAGTTCTTCGCGGCCGTAGGGGGTGTCATTCCCTTCTCCCCGCTGGTGCTGCCGGACGAGCGTCATGCCGTGATCGCCGTGCCGAGTGGCGAGTCGCTCAAGCCGGGCTACACGCGAATTCGCAACAGCTGGGGCGACACCTGGGGTGACGCCGGCCACGCTTGGCTGCACGACGACTACGTCAACACCCACACCGTCGCTATGTTCGGGGTCTGAGATGGCAAAACTTTTCCAGGAAGATCACTTTGTTCCGGCGTGGCTGGCGGCCTCGCGGTATCTGGATACGCAACCCGATCGGATGGCTCGAAATCTCGTACTGGAGATCGCGCGCCCATTGGAAATTACGCCCACCGACCTCAAAGTGTTCGACATGATCGACGTGGCCTTGCGGGCCCATGCGGACTCGAGCGTTCGCACGGTGGCGGGGACCATCTTCCCTTGGGCGCTATACCGGCGCTTCGGCAGGCCGGCTCTGTACGAGCGCTACGAGAAGATCATCGCGCGGGCCAAGCCGAGCGGCACGTGGGGAACGTATGCCCACAGACTGATGTCGTGGCCGACCGCAGACGGGCGCGGAACCTTTCGACCGCTGGACGAAGCGATCAAGAAGCTCGATCGAGCCGCCCACGGCGGTCATCCGTACCAATCCGCTTACGAGATGGGTGTCATCGCCCCAGCCGTCGATCTGGATCCCAATATGCCCGACGTCGGCGTCGAGCTGCCCACGTTCGATGCTTCCTGCGATGCAAAGAAGATCGGCAACATGCCGTGCTTGAGTCACCTATCGTTCAAGATGACCAATCGCGAGACCGTCGACCTGACGGCCATCTATCGCTCGCACCACTATGCCGCGCGCACGTTGGGCAACCTACTGGGCCTGTCGCAGTTGATGGCGTTCGTCGCCACCGAGGCCAAGCTGAAGGCGGGCGTGCTCACGTGCGTTTCGACCCACGCCGAATTGGATCTCGGCAGCTGGGGTAATGCGGCCTCGAGCCGGGCGCTGATGGCGAGCTTGAACGCGCTCGAATGGGCTCAGAACAAGGCTGCCTGATGGCGTTCGGCTGCGCTTCTCGGCCGCGCAATGGATTTCAGGCCGTAGATCTTTTGCATCCCTTCGCGGAACTCCGTCGTGCCCCCATAGCTCGGGTGACGAACCGCGGTGACTTCGACGTCGAAGTACGACGCGTACTTGACGGCGTCCTGGCCGATGCCGATGACGCGCTTGATGCCGAGCCATCCGATCAGCGTCGCGTTGATGTCATCGACGAGAGCAAGTTCGCTGGCTGAGAACTTCCGATTGGTGAACTGGTCGTCTGGCTCGTAGGGGTGGAACGGGAAGACGTTCCACAAGAACGGCGGCAGGTCGAGCGCGCGCAGCACGGCCCAAATCTCGGCGGCGGTGCGCTCTGCGACGGCAGGCCCCTTCGTCGCCTGTTCGACGGTGCAGCCCGGGTAGACAGACTCCATCTCCGGCAGGTGATATTCGTCCGTCAGCGCCAAGCCTGTGCGCCGACCACCACGGTAGCCGAGGTCGCGGCCCATCCAGATGGTGTCGACGCCTAGGGCTTCGACACACGTCAAGAACGTCTTCAGGTTGCGACGACGTGCAGCCGGCGCCTGGGGTTGATCATGCAGCCCGCACACGTCAGCGTACGGATTGAAGACATTGGCCAAGGAAATGGACGCTAGGGACTTGACGAACTGGTCTGCGTTCATGCGGCGCTCCGTTCGAATTTGATGGTGTGCTCGGTCATGTTGACGACCACGATGCCGCCGCGATTCTCGTGTTTGCGAATTTCGCGAAAGATGGCGAACCCGTCGAGGATGGCTCTTGCCCACTGCCACGGCGGACAGTCTTGAACCTCATAGCCCGCCACCATGCTTTCGACCTGCTTGAGCAGGCCGTAGTCGAGCTTGTTGACCGGGATGTCTTGGTAGAACTCACGCTTTTTGGCGTGGTTGAAGATCCAGGTCGCGATGCCCTCTTCGATGATCATGGCGCGCGCGCCGTCCTGGTTCTCGTCGACGGCGGATTTGGACTTGCGTTTTCGCTTGAGCAGGGCGCGGATGACCGGCGACCACCCGAGGTGCGCTATGTAGGCCAGGTGGAACACGTCGTGGAACCGATAATCGTCCGGCTCAACGCTGTTGTCCGTCAGCCGATCCCCGATGAAGACGCCATTCATGCGCTGCACGACATGCGCTTGCTTGCCATGCCCACGCTCGATGAACTCCATCCGCAGCTCGCGCGGCAGCCGCTCGTGCTCCGGGAACCCCTCGTCGAACAAATCCACATAGACCGGCGGATCCTCGGGCCAACGGGCGGCAATCTTGGCCAGATTGTCGCGGGCCAGCTCTTCCAGTTTCAAGTTGAACGAGCCAGCGACGAGTGCGAGGGTCGCCATGAGGTGTCCGAACAGCGCGAACAGCTCCTTCTTCGGCATGGCGGCGAGTGCGCCCTCCGGCGGCTTCAACAAGTCGCCGCTGGCGCGGGCGAGCTCGCCCAAGAGCTCCGTTCGTCGTGCGTCCAGGCCCGCGCTGTGCACAGCCACGATCCCATCGATGTTTCGAAACGTCGTGGCGGTCGTCGGTGCGCGCTCTGATTCGCCGAGTTCCAGGCGAAGCGACTGCATGCAGGCCGATCCGAGGTCGTCCGCGGCAATGCCGAGCGTATGCGCGACTGCGACGAGGTACCACAGGGCGTCTCCGATCTCCTCGCCGGCGACCTCAGTCTCCGACTCCTTGAGTTGGTCGCGCGCGACCTTCTTGATGGCGGCAAGCAGTCCGCCCACCTCGCCGAAGAACCCGAACATGAGCTTGCGCAAGCCATCAGCGTCCTCTGCAAACCGGTCGGTGGCGCTGGCTCGAGTGAAATATTCGGTCAGTGAGATCGCGGGGGCTTGTGCGTGGGCGGGGGACATCTTGTGTGGGGCCTATGCGCTGGCGGGCATTTCGGAAGCTACTGACTGGGCTGCCAACTGCACCTTGAGGCTCTTTGCGCAGCCGATGATTGTGCGACGGTCGCCGTGGATTGCGCCCAGCTTCAGCGCCACTTCCCGCACGGATACGGTCACGTCGTAGTGTGGGTAGGAGGCGCGATCCTGGAACCACGCGCGCTTGAGGCCCAGCTTGAGCGCGAATCCGTGGAGTTCGTCGAGCGAATCGGCCACGAGGTGGCACCACTTTTTGCCGCGCCAGCTCAGTTGCTCATTGTCGACGTAGACGGTCATGATGGTGCCTGTGCAAAAGTTATGCAAATATACGCACAATGGCGTACAGATTCAACACCTCTTTGTCGGCAATCCTGCTCGGCCGACGGCTGCGCGCCGCGCGAGAGAAGAGGCTGTTTACGCTGGCGCAACTGGCGCAGGCTGTGGGTATTAATCATGGGCAAATCTCGCGCATCGAGCGCGGTGCGTTCAAGACCTACTCTAAGAATGTGCAAAAACTCTGCACATTTCTATCGGTCGACGAGGAGCTCTCGCTGCCGAAACCGAATGACCCGGGCGATGCCCCCGCTCGACTGCTCCTCAGATTGAAGGCCTTTCTGGATGCGTCGCCTGAACAAGCCGCACTGTTCGCGACGCTGCTCGAGGCGTTGGAGGTGCTGCAGGCGGACCGCGGGGTCATTCAGCGCGGGGCCTGAACGCGATCCGCCGGTGCATTGTGGGACGGTGTCTAGCTCATTGAACGAGCCTGACCGGCCTGCGACGCGCCGCCGGACCGCGGGCTCTTGGCGTTCGCTGCGCCCAGGCCACCCAGGCTTTGCTGCAGCCCGCGAGACGTCTGCGACCGGCTCCTCGGGTTGTCATTTCTACGCCCGCGTCGGCGGGGCTCATCCAGTGAGCTTCGATGCGCAGACGATTCGGTGAGCGACCGCTCGTGTGGGTCGCCCCTTGAAATGGAGGTTAGCAGCCCTATCTGAGGGACGAGCTCCACGCGACCGACGAGTCGGCTCGCGCCTATCAAACGGCATGAGGTCACCGAGCACCTTTTCTGATATTGGGAGAGAAGATGAGCGAAGGAATCCAAATTGACTTCCTGCCTGTGGGCGAAGGTGAGCACTGTGGGGATGCGATCGCGATCCGATGGCGCGAAGGCGATGCCTTCCGCGTGATGGTCTACGACGGCGGCACGCAGGAGTACGGTGCAGCGCTTGCGCAGCACATCTACACGCACTTCAACACCACCCACGTCGACTACCTCGTCAACTCGCACCCTGACAACGACCACGCTGGCGGCCTGACCTACCTCGTTGAAAACATGACGGTCGGCCAAGTCTGGATTCACCGACCATGGCTGTACAGCGCTCACATTCGGCGGTACTTCAACGACGGTCGGATCACGGACGCTAGCCTGGCAGAGCGCCTCAAGCGCAAGATGGGCGCCGCGCATCGGCTCGAGCAGGCGGCCCTCGCACGGGGCATCCCGGTGTGCGAACCCTTCGCTGGGCAGCAGATCGGCATCTTCAGCGTCCTGTCGCCGACGCAGGAGCGATACGTCCACGAGCTGATTCCGGCCTTCGAGAAGTCACCTGAGTTGAGGAAGGAAAGCGCGTTCGACTCGGTCGTTGGATTCGTTCGCAAGGCGGTGCAGTACGTAGCCGGCGAGTGGCACATCGAATATCTGCCGGATGGCGTCGCGACTAGCGCCGAAAACGAGAGCAGTGCGATCCTGTTCGCGCCGATGGCGGGTCGCGGGGTGCTTCTGACGGGTGATGCGGGCGTCGAGTCGCTCAAGGCTGCCGCGCAGTATGCGCTGACGCGGGGGGTCTTCCTGCCTACCGCCATCCAATGCGTCCAGATTCCGCACCACGGAGGTCGACACAATGTTTCGACCGAGGCGCTGAACATGCTGCTTGGCGGGCCGCTACCCCATTTCCACGACGAGCCCGAGCGCAGCGCGTGTGTTTCGGCCTCGGAAAAGGCGCCGAGCCATCCCAAGAGGGTGGTGACCAACGCATTCATTCGGCGTGGCTTCAAGGTTGGACAGACCAAAGGCCAAGGCGTCTGCTACACCGACAACATGCCGGCGCGCCCGGGTTGGATGCCGATCGATGGCGTGCAGTTCCATACGGAGGTGGAGGGGTGACTTCGAAGTTTGGCGACGGTCTCACTCTCGTCGTTGTCGAGGTTGTCAGCTACGCGAAGGCCGGAGCCTGCCTGCGCGACCACTGAAATCAAACGCGATGTGGTTGCCCGCAGCTCCGGCCTTGACGCCCGAAGGCCCGACTCGCCGCCACATCTTGAGTACTTGCTAAAGGAGGAGAACGATGTCTCAATTTACGGTTCGAATCGAGTTGCACAACGCGAATGCGGAGGACTACAACAAGCTTCACAAGGCCATGGAGGCCGATGGTTTCTCGCGCACGATCACGGCAAACGACGGCACCGTGTACCACCTTCCAACGGCGGAGTACGACTTCGAGCATGCGTCGATGTCATCAGGCGACGTGCGTGACAAGGCCGGTGCCGTCGCAAAGAAGATCAAGTCCGATCCCGCGGTTCTCGTTACGAAGTCAGCCGGGCGAGCTTGGCGCGGCCTCGACGAGGCTTGATTCGCGTCAGCTGCACCTGGTCGTGCAGTTGCTGGCGAATCGATGGACGCTTTCTGGCGCTCGAGCAAGAACGACGCCGTCACCGGGAGCCAATCAACTGGCTTGCATGCGTCTTCGGCCGCCAGTCGTTGGACGGCTTTCCTAAGGGCCAGTCGCTATCGTCGCCTGTCGGGCGCTTGCTCGGCTGGTGATGTGCCAATTGACGCGCTAACGATTGCTGCCTCCAGACTCGCTCGAGCGCGCTCACGTCGGCTCGACTGGATACGGCGTCGAATTCCTCTTGTGGGTACCCCGAGCCTCGCGGACAAGCCGCATGGCCCGGGAAAACGATGAGTGAGGCAGCTTCAGATTGGAGCGGTGAGTCCCGACTCAAGAACATAGAATCCTATAGGGCTACAATCTATAGGATTCATCCATGTTGCCGAACCAGCTTGTCTCTTTCGTTCAATCCGTTGTCGCTCTTGCGGCAACTGGCCGGACGGCAAGCGCTCTGCGTCATGCGGCGTGTGCGGCCGCATTGACCGCGCTCCCCATCGCCCATGGTGCTGAGCTCCCGGACTGCAAGCTTTTCAACGCGCAGGATTCCAATGCGCGGTACAAGCCAGGCACCCCGAGCATGGCTATGCAACTCGACCCAGCGTCATTGAAGCCTGGCCAGGAGGCTGTCTATACCAAGGACCAACCAGTCCTGAGCTCAGACGTACGATTCGTCGAGACTGCGCCAGTCCTCGTCGCTACCGGCGACTTCGCGTTGAAGTCATCCTGGCCGATGAATCCCGATTGGAAGTTCAAGAGGGGCCAGACCATCGAAGTGCATCGCTCGCTCATTGGGCCTGACGGCAGGGACTACCCCGTCCTCACGCCGGAGCGCGGCATGGTGCTGTTCTTGAACCCGGATGGCGAGTTCTGCAACCAGACCCTGAAGGTCAGGGACGCAACTCTGATCTGGCTAGTCGGGCATCTGACGCGCGCTCCTGACGACGCAACAGTTCAGTGGCAAACCCAAGGCGCGGAGGTTGTGTCGGGACGGCTGCGCATCATTTACAACGGTGCTTCCGCCGGGGCGATGCACTTCCAGGAGGTCTGGGTCAAGGGAAGCCAGGTCGTTTCCACCAGAGATCGCCAGTTCGACCAATTGGCAAACGAGATACAAATTGGCGGGCTGGCGTTCAAAGTGACGGAAGCAAAGGGCGATTCCGTTCGGTTGGCATACTCATTCGGCTCAAGCGTCGTCCTCGCTCGGAACGCTCTTGGCGACATGCCGATCGCAAGACTGCGCTGAGCGTCCGGGTCGCTAGTGTCGGCAAGAGAGTCGCTGACCTGGGAGATACCACTAATCATCCCCAGGTCACTGAAGAGCTTCCTCAACTGAGATACAGCTCCAAGCTGGTTCCTCACGTCGGCTGATTCGCATCACGGTGGACCGATCGGCGCGTCGCGGTCCATCTGTTGTAGGCTGCCCTGCCGACCATTGAGGTCTGTTGGCGAGTCCGTCACGCTGTCGCGCACGGAGTTACCCCCAATGGGACTCAAACGATGCCTTGCTTGCGCGGATCTGTTTGAAGTATCGCCGCGCGTGCCTCAACAAAACTACTGCGGTCGCCAAGAGTGCCAGCGAGAGAGACGCAAGCTCTGGCAGAAGGAGAAGCGCCAAACCGACGCGGACTACCAAGCAAACCAGCTGCAGTGCCAGCGCCGCTGGCGCGAAACTCACCCGGACTACTCGCGACAATACCGTACCGTGCATCCGGACTACGTCGCCCGAAACCGCGCGCAGCAGACCATGCGCAACGCCACTCGACAGGATGCGGCGCTTGCAAAGATGGACGCGATGGCGCCGGCGCGCCCCCTCGACTCCGGCGTGTATCGATTGAGTAGTGTGGGCGGCAGCGATGTTGCAAAGATGGGCTCGTGGATCGTAAGAATCACAGTGCTGTCAGGTACATAGCAGCGACAGCAGTAATTGCAAAGAGCCCACCAGATCGACGTAGCGCTCGTTCGCTGTTACTTTCACAAGACGCCTGTCGGTCGCAAGACGTAGCACGGGGTCAGCGACTTGTAAGAGCCCTAGTCCCGTGCGCCGCGCGCGCCAAGGCGGCAGCCTGCTGAACACGTCGTGGAGGCCGCATATGCAGCCACAAGCCTCACTGGTCCAACATCAGAGCGCACCTATCAAATTGCGCGCTGCTGAGTACGTTCGCATGTCGACCGAACACCAGCAGTACTCGACGGAGAATCAGGGCGACAAGATCCGCGAGTACGCCGCGCACCGTGACATCGAAATCATCGCCACCTATGCAGACGAGGGCAAAAGCGGGCTACGAATCGACGGACGCCGAGCGCTGCAGCGCTTGATCAAGGATGTCGAGAGCGGCGCTGCGCCCTTCCAGATCATCCTCGTCTATGACGTCAGCAGATGGGGCCGATTTCAGGACGCAGATGAGAGCGCCTACTACGAGTACATCTGCAGGCGCGCAGGCATCCAGGTCGCCTATTGTGCCGAGCAGTTCGAGAATGATGGCTCACCGGTCTCAACGATCGTCAAAGGCGTAAAGCGCGCCATGGCAGGCGAGTACAGCCGAGAACTCTCGGCCAAAGTCTTCGCGGGGCAGTGTCGATTGATCGAGCTTGGGTTCCGCCAAGGTGGCCCGGCCGGATACGGTCTGCGCCGAACCCTGATCGACGTCCAAGGAACGGTGAAGGCGGAGCTCGCAAGAGGTGATCAGAAGAGCATCCAGACCGATCGGGTGATCCTGACGCCTGGGCCGGCGGACGAGGTGCGCATCGTCACGCAGATCTATCACTGGTTCATCGAAGACGGCCTCGTTGAATCGGAAATCGCCGGTCGCCTCAACACGATGTGCGTTCGCACTGATCTCGGAAGAGACTGGACGCGAGCAACTGTCCACGAGGTGCTGACGAACGAAAAGTACGTGGGCAACAACGTCTACAACCGAGTGTCGTTCAAGCTCAAGAAGCTGCGGGTTGCAAACCCCCCAGACATGTGGATCCGCAAGGATGCTGCGTTCGCGAGCGTCGTACCACCTGATGTCTTCTACACAGCCCAGGGGATCATTCGAGCCCGAGCAAGACGCTATACCGACGAGGAGTTGATTGGGCGGCTGCGTAGCCTCTACCAGAACCGCGGCTTCCTCTCGGGTCTGGTGATCGATGAAGCTGAAGGCATGCCCAGTGCCGCTGTCTATGCGCACCGCTTCGGAAGCTTGGTCCGTGCATATGAGTTGGTCGGCTTCATGCCGGATCGCGACTATCGATTCCTGGAGATCAACCGGCTTCTTCGACGTATGCACCCGGAACTTGTGCAACAAGTCGAGGCGGAGATTGCCCAACTGGGGGGGAGCGTCGATCGCGATGCCGCGACCGACATCTTGTGGGTGAACCGTGAGTTCACGGTGTCCGTCGTGCTGGCCCGCTGTTGTGCGATTGACGGCGGCCATCGGCGTTGGAAAGTGCGACTGGACTCGAGTCTTGCCCCTGACATCTCAGTGGCTGCTCGGCTCGAAGAAGGCAACCAATCGCTGCGAGACTACTACCTCTTGCCGCGCATGGATGTGGGGCTATCACGCATCAGCTTGGCCGATCAGAACGCAGCCGAACTGGAGAGCTATCGGTTCGAAACGCTCGACTACCTCTACGGCATGGCAACCCAGTCTCGCCTGAGGATGGCAGCATGATTGAGCCCAGACAGCAGGAACTCAGGCGCGTGCCGATCCGATGCGTCGAAGTGCTTAACCCGCGTGAGCGCAATGCACACGTCTTCGGGGAAATCGTCGGCAATATCAAGGCGATCGGCTTGAAGAAGCCGATCGTGGTGACGCCCCGGCCAACTTCAACAGGCGAAGAGCACTACCTTCTTGTCTGCGGAGAGGGCCGAATGAAGGCCTTCAAGGAGCTCGGCGAGGAGACCATTCCCGCGCTGGTGGTCACTGTCAGCGATGAAGACGCGTTCCTCATGAGCCTGACCGAAAACATCGCGCGCCGGCAGTGGCGCCCGCTTGAACTGCTGTCGGGCATCGAGCAGCTTCGGGAGCGCGGCTACACGCCGAAGCAGATCGCTACCAAGATCGGCCTCACCCAAACCTACGTCCAGGGCATCTTGGGCCTCATTCAAAACGGCGAGCAGCGCCTACTTGTCGCCGTGGAAAAAGGCGAAGTTCCACTGAACGCGGCGTTGGCCATCGTTGGCGCTGGCGACGACGACAAGGCTGTTTCAGCAGCCCTCCAAGATGCCTATGAATCTGGCACCCTACGCGGTCGCAGACTCATTGATGCGCGCCGAGTTCTCGAGCGCCGGGCAACTCTTGGTCGATCGATCGCGAAGCGGATGCCACGCAAAATCGGGGACGTGACGACATCCAGCCTAGTGCGAACGTACCAAAAAGAAGTTGAGCGTCAGAAGGCGATGGTGCGCAAGGCGACGTTCGCACAACAGCGGCTTTTGTTTACGGTAACGGCGCTTCAGCAACTCTTTCAAGA
>FTKD01000149.1_pt1 | contig 14315 bp, 9 predicted proteins | sample 1658191 | NCBI WGS metagenome assembly FTKD01 (sample SAMEA3914808, study PRJEB12502) | metagenome | biome: forest; material: soil | place: Canada | collected 2011-08-03 | depth 0.3 m
TCCAGCTTGCCCAGATCGCCTCCGGGCGCGGATTTCGCGGCGGCGCGCTTCCACTGGTCGACGGACGCGGGCGGGAATTCCGGCGCGGCCGAGGGGGAATTCGGCGAAGTGGGCTGGCCCATGAAAACGTTTCTCCTGTCGGCGCAGCCGTCCATCACGACCCGGCCGACGCATGTCTCTCGAACTGGCCCGGTTCGCCGATCGACGAGCTCCGGCCAGGCGTCCTCGAAGGCAGCACGTTCCGCGACCGCGGCAGCCCGCGCGAGGTGCGCCGGCGCCGGGGCGGGCAGGCATCCCGTGATGATACGTGGGCGGGGTCGAGCCGCTCCGCTTGCCCCCTTCCCGGGCGGCGGCGATCGGTGTTGCGCAACGAATTCAGCTTGTCGTCAGATTTGCTTCAGATTTTTCATCTTGGGAAATCTTCCCGGCGTCCGATATCTCCTCGTGGCCGATTCGTCCGTCGGATGAAGACGTGCTTTCCCGTATTCCCTGGAGATTCAATGAACGCGCTCAGAACCCTTCGCATCGGCTCACGCCTTGGAGCGGCCTTTTCCATGCTGCTGTTCGCGCTGTGCGTGGTGGCGGGGTTCGGTGCCGTGCAGACCTCGAAGGTCAACGACAACGTCATCGACATCGGCACCAACTGGCTGCAGAGCGTGCGGCTGCTGAGCGACGTGCGCGGCCTCGCCAACGAGACCCGCCGTGCGTCCATGGCGCACGTGCTCGAGGCGGATCCCGAGGCGAAGAAGAAGCTGCAGGCCACGCACGACGAGGACGTCTCCGCCAAGGTGCCCGCCGCGATGACGGCCTACGAGCACACCATTGCCTCGGCCGACGAGAGGGCGCTCTACGAGACGATCAAGACGACCTGGGCGGCCTTCGTCCAGGCGGATGCCAAGGTCATCGAGCTGTCCAACGGCGGCGACGAACGCTTCGCCGACGCTCGCAAGGCGTCGGCCACCACGCGCGACGCCTTCAACGCGCTCATGGCCGCCATCGAGGCGGACATGAAGTACAACGCCGCCGGGGCCGACAATGCGATGAAGGCGTCCGCGAACACCTACCGCGACGCACTGATCATGGACGGTTCGCTGGTGGCGATCACGCTGCTCGTCGGCGCGATCCTGGCCGTCGCGATCACCCGCTCGATCGTTCGCCCGATCCAGGACGCCGTGAAGCTGGCCGACACGGTGGCCCGCGGCGACCTGACGTCGCGCGTGCAGGTGGTCGGCAACGACGAGCCCGCCCGACTGCTGAGGTCGCTCGTGAAGATGAACGACAACCTGGTCGGCATCGTCGGCCAGGTGCGCCAGACCAGCGACAGCATCGCCACCGGCTCCAACCAGATCGCCAGCGGCAACGCCGACCTGAGCCAGCGCACCGAGGAGCAGGCGTCGAACCTGCAGCAGACCGCGGCGTCGATGGAGGAACTCACGTCGACCGTGCGCAACAACGCGGACACGGCGCGCAAGGCTGCCGAACTGGCGAACAGCGCGAGCACCGCAGCCTTGCGCGGCGGCACCGTGGTGGGGCAGGTCGTGGGCACGATGGACGCCATCACCGGCAGCTCGAAGAAGATATCCGACATCATCGGCGTGATCGACGGCATCGCGTTCCAGACCAACATCCTCGCGCTGAATGCGGCCGTGGAAGCGGCGCGCGCCGGCGAGCAAGGCCGCGGCTTCGCGGTCGTCGCCTCCGAGGTGCGCAGCCTGGCGCAGCGCAGCGCGCAGGCGGCCAAGGAGATCAAGGTGCTGATCACCGAAAGCGTCGAGAAGGTCGAGGCCGGCAGCCAGCAGGTCGACGAGGCCGGCCGTGCGATGACCGACATCGTCGCGCAGGTCAAGCGCGTCAACGACCTGATCGAGGAGATCAGCGCCGCGACACACGAGCAGACGCAAGGCATCAGCCAGGTCGGCGATGCGGTGTCGCAGCTGGACCAGGTGACGCAGCAGAACGCGGCGCTGGTCGAGGAGAGTGCGGCAGCGGCCGAGAGCCTGAGCCAGCAGGCCGGCAAGCTCGTCGAGGCGGTGAGCGTCTTCACGCTGCGCGCCTGACAGAGCCCGGCGCCGGGCGCGGATCCTAGAATCGACCTCACGCGCCGTGTCGAGCGCGTTGTTCGGGAGAGACGGATGCCGCGCTTGCGCTCGAGAGGACGCCTGATCGTCTGGACGCTGTCGGCGATCCTCGTGCTGGCTGCGCTGTTGCTGGCCGGGGTGTCGTGGCAAGTCCATCGCAGCGTGCCGACGCTGGATGGCCAGGCGCAGGTGCCCGGACTGCAGGCGGCGGTGACGATTTCGCGCGACGCGCTCGGAACGGCCGTGGTCAAGGGCGCCAACCGCCTGGACGTCGCGCGGGGACTCGGCTTCGTGCACGCGCAGGAACGCTTCTTCGAGATGGACCTCACCCGTCGTTCGGCGGCCGGCGAACTGGCGGCGCTGTTCGGGCCGGTGGCGCTGGAGCATGACAAGAAGCGGCGCGCGCATCGACTGCGTGCCATGCTGGCGGCGCGCCTGGACGGGATGGACGCGAACGAGCGTGCGCTGCTGCAGGCCTACGCCGACGGCGTGAATGCCGGCCTGGCGCAGCTCGGCGCGCGCCCCTGGCAGTACATGATGCTGCGCGCCGAGCCGCAGCCATGGAAGCCCGTCGATTCGCTGCTGGTGATCGGCGAGATGTTCTGGATGCTGCAGGGCTCGAGCGTCGACGAGGGTCTCGAACGCGCGCAGTGGCGCGAATGCGCCGGCGACGATCTGTTCGACTGGCTGGAGCCGCGCGGCGGCCGCTGGGACGCGGCGCTCGACGGCTCCGTGTTGGCGCCAGTGGCGATGCCCGGGCCGGATCGGCTCGATCTGCGCAAGGCCGCGCCCCCGACTCCGGCGTCCGGCGCAGCCGCCGTCGTCGCGCAGGTCGAGGCGCCGGCCTTCTTCGACGAGGTCGCGGCGCCGGACCGCCACGAGCCCCTGCTGGGCAGCAACAACTGGGCCGTGAGCGGCGCGCGCAGCGTCTCGGGTGACGCGATGCTGGCCAACGACATGCACCTCGGGCTCGGCGTGCCGGCGATCTGGTTCCGTGCGCAGTTCGAGATCGGCAGCGGCGACACCACGATTCGCGCCGAGGGCGTCACGCTGCCGGGCGTGCCGGCCATGGTCGCCGGCTCGAACGGCCATGTGGCCTGGGGGTTCACCAATTCGTACGGGCAGTGGTTCGACTGGATCAAGGTGCCTGCGCTCCCCGATCCGGCACAGGTCAGGCATGTCAGCGAAACCATTGCCGTCAAGGGCGGGCACGACGTCACGCTGGATGTCACGCAGTTCGCCGGCCTGCCGGTGGTCGAGACGAACGGCACGCAGGCCTACGCGCTGCACTGGGTTGCGGACGCGGGCGGGGCCTACGGTCTCGCGCTGGACGAGATGCTGAACGCGCGCAGCGTCGACGCGGCGATGGGCATCGCCGCGCGTTCGGGCATTCCGGAGCAGAACATCCTGGCGGCCGACGACCACGGCGCGATCGCCTGGACGATCGCCGGCGCGCGCCTGAACACGCAGACGCCGGCCGCGGCCAGCTTCGGCCGCTTCTTCCCCGCGTCCGACCTGGCGCAATTGCGGCGCCCGCTGCTGACGCCACCTGGCGACGTTGCGCCGCCTGTCGACGTGAACCCGGACGACGGGCAACTGTGGACGGCCAACGCACGCACCTACGACCCCGCGCCGGACGCCGTCGCGCCATCGCGTCCGGGACGGATGTTCACGGCGTCCATCGGCGATGGTGGCGTCGACCTCGGCGCCCGCGCCCGGCAGATCCGCGAACGGCTCGCCGCCACACCGAAGTTCGACGAAAAGACGCTCGGCGCGATCCACTTCGACGACGAGGCGAACTTCCTGCAACCCTGGGCCGGCCGCATCGCCACGGTGGCGGCGGGCAGCGCGGCCCGTCCCGACGTGACGGCGCTGCTGAAGGCCTGGAACGGCAAGGCAGACGCCGACCAGGCCGGCTACCGGCTCGTGCGCAGCGTGCGCGTGCGCACGCTTGACGCGCTGTGGGCGGCGTGGACGAAGCCGCTCGTCGACGGCCGGCGCTGCGTGAAGCGGGCCTACGACTGGCACGCGCGCTTCGAGTACCCGGCCGAGCAGGCGCTGGACAGCCAGCCCGCGAACCTGCTGCCGCCCGGGTTCGCGAGCTGGGACGCGTTCGTGCTGGCCCAGCTCGACGCGACCGTGGCCGACATGACGCGCAACGGCCAACGCCCGCTGGCCCAGGCCACGTGGGGCGAGAAGAACGCCAGCCACATCGGCCACGTGCTGTCGCGCGCGGTGCCGGCGTTGTCGCACTGGCTGGACATGCCGTCGCTGCCGCAATCCGGCGACAGCAACATGCCGCACGTCGCGGCGCCGTCGTTCGGCCAATCCGAACGCCTGGTCGTGGCCCCGGGGCACGAGGGGCGCGCCACCTTGTCCATGCCGGGTGGCCAGAGCGGCCATCCGATGTCGCCTTACTACGGCGCCGGCCATGACGACTGGGTCGCCGGCCGCGCGACGCCGTTGCTGGCCGGAGCGGCGCAGCACGTGCTCACCTTGACGCCCTGACACGGTCGGGCACGGCGCGGTCCCTGGTCGCGCAGAGGTCAAGTTCGCTCCGGACAGGCCGATACCTGCAAGGTTCCCCCGCTTTGCGGGAGGCCTGCCGAGAACCCTCCGTGCCGCATTCCTCAACGTCCGCGACTTCCCCGGCGCCCAGCCTTCTGCCCTCGGCGGAGTGGGCGACCTGGCGCCGCCTGGTCCAGGTCTACCTGGGCCGCGACACCGAATCCGCCGAGATCCGCGCGCGGCTGGTGCAATGGGTGACGTTCGTCTCGCCGTGGCTGATGGGGGTCAACATCGTCAGCGCCGTGCTGCTGGCGCTCACGTTGCCGGTGGCCGTGGCGCCCTGGTTGCGCTGGTCGTGGTGCGGGCTGCTGTGCGCGATGTGCGCGCTGGGGCTCGTCGGCTGGCTGCGCCATCGCCGCAAGATTCCCACCCGCGTCAGCCCGAAGGTGGTGCGCAAGAGCATGCTGCACGCGGGCGTGCTGGCCAGCCTATGGGCCACGCTGCCGTGGACGATATTTCCCAGCGGCTCGCCGTCGGCGCAGATCCTCATCGCCGGCGTGATGCTGGGCATGGTGGCCGGTGGCGGTTTCGTGCTGACGCCGCTGGCACCGGCCGCCGTGGTGTTCACGGCGATCATCGGCGTCTCCACCAGCGCGGCCGTGGCGCAATACAGCGACCGGCTGGCTGCCGTGCTGTCCGCGCTGATGGCCATCTACACCGTGGTGACCATCGCCGCCGTGCTGCTGGGCGCGCGCCGCTCCGCCGGGGCCTTGCGCGCCGAGCGCGAGGCGGAGCGCCAGGGGCAGCTCGTCAGCCTGCTGCTGAAGGATTTCGAGTCGCAGTCGGCGGATGTCATGTGGGAGACGGACGCCTCCGGTCGCCTGACGCGCGTCAGTCCGAAGTTGACGGCCTTGATGCGTCTCGAGGACGAGGCGGCGGGCAGGCGCTCGCTGTTGAGCTGGTTCGACCAGCAATGCTTCGACGCCGAGTCCAGGCTGGCCGTCGCCCAGTTGCGCCAGGCCTTCTGCACCGGCCAGGCGTTTCGCCAGCGCGGCATTCCGGTGAACATCTCCGGGATGCCGCGACGCTGGTCGATCACCGCCCGGCCGCTGGTCGACGAGGCCGGCGTCGACCAGGGTTGGCGTGGCGTCATCACCGACATCACGCTGGAGCACGACGCGCAGTCGCGCATGCAGCAACTGGCGTTGGTGGACTCGCTCACCGGCCTGGCCAATCGATCGCAGCTGCGCGACAAGCTGCAGCTCAAGCTCGAGTCGGCCGCGCAGAAGCCGGCGGCGCTGCTGTGCCTGAACATGGATCACTTCAAGCGCGTCAACGACATGTTCGGCCACGCGGCCGGCGACGCCGTGCTGCGCGAGACGGGGCGCCGCCTGCGCAAGCTGGTGCGCGCTGCCGACGTGGTGGCGCGCGCCGGCGGCGACGAGTTCGCGATCGTGCTGGACGACATCCAGAACGAGGACGACGCCCTGCGCTTCGGCCAGCGTGTCGTAGCCGAACTCGATCGCGGCTTCTCCAGCGGCTCCGGCCAGATCAACAGCGGCGCGAGCGTCGGCGTGGTGACGATTCCCGGCCACGGCACGACGGTGGACGAGTTGCTGGCCAACGCCGACCTGGCGCTGGTCACGGCGAAAACCGGCGGCCGCGGGCGGGCCGAGCTGTTTCGCACCGACATGGGCGAGCGCCTGCGCCTGCGCATGACGATGGAGCGCGACCTGCGCGTGGCGGTGGCGAAGAACGAACTGCGCCTGCACTGGCAGCCGCAGGTGGACACGGCGACCTGGAGCGTCAGCGGCTGCGAGGCGTTGCTGCGCTGGCAGCACACCGACCTCGGGCTGATCCCGCCGATGAACTTCATTCCGATGGCCGAGGAAACCGGCCTGATCGTCGAGCTCGGCGAGTGGGTGCTCAACGAAGCCTGCCGCGTCGGCGTGCAGAAGTTGCCGGGGTTGATGGTGGCCGTCAACGTGTCGCCGATCCAGGTCGTGCGCGACGACTTCGTGCTGATGGTGCGCAAGGCGCTGGGCGCCAGCGGCCTGCCGCCGCAACGCCTCGAGCTCGAGATCACCGAATCGCTGTTCATCGACGCATCGCCGAAGGCGCTGCGCAATCTCGAACACCTGCGCCAGATGGGCATTCGCGTGGCGCTGGACGATTTCGGCACCGGCTATTCGTCGCTCGCCTACCTGCGCCAGTTTCCGTTCGACACGCTCAAGATCGACCGCGCCTTCGTGCGCGAGCTCGTCACGCAGCACGACGCGCGCGCCATCGTGCGCAGCATCGTCGAGCTGGCGGCGGCACTCGGCATGAGCACCGTGGCCGAAGGCGTGGAAGAGCCCGCGCAGTACGAACTGCTGCGCCGCGCCGGTTGCTCCGGCGTGCAGGGCTTCCTGATCGCGCGGCCGATGCCGGTCGACCAGGTGGTGGAGATGCTGGAGAGCTGGGCGATGCAGCGGGCGCCGAAGTCGGACGCCGTGCCCGACTCGGTCTTCGCGCCGCTCGACGATGCCGAAGCGGGCGAGCTGATGGCGAGCGACGGCGACAGGCTGCACTGACTGCGCCGCCACGCGGCCCGTGCGCGGCAAGAGCCTGGAACTGGGGGAGTGCGGGTTCCGGCAGGCAGATTTGCCCCATTTCGGGGATGGTCGCCTTCTGCAGCGTGCGGCATGCTGCGCGTATAACTTGCATCACTCTGTGGAGGCTCCATGAAATTTCGTCTCGCGCTCGTCGCGGCGGCCCTGACCGCATCCGGCCTGGCCCATTCCGCCACGATCGACTGGAACACCTGGACCAGCAACTCCACCGGGACGATAGCCTCGACCCCGGTGACCGTGACCTTCACCGGCGAGAACAGCACCGGCTGGTACAACAACTATCCGAGCTGGACGCCGGCGACGACCTTTGCGGACGGCACGGTCGTGGCCAACGCGCCCACGGGCTCCAACGGCATCATCAAGCTGTTCGGTGGCGGCGGTGCCAACGCCACGGTCGACACGCTCACCTTCTCGACGGCTGTCGTGAACCCCGTCTTCACGATCTGGAGCCTGGGCCAGGGCGGCGACACGGCGTCGTTCAACTTCATCGGTGCCACGCCGGTGTTCGTGTCCGGCGGTCCGGGCGCCGAGTACGGCGGCCAGTCGATCACCGTCTCGGGCAACAACGTGTACGGCGCCGAAGGCGATGGCACCGTCCAGTTCATGGGGACCTACACGAGCATCTCGTGGACGAACCCGACGTTCGAGAACTGGTACGGCTTCAATGTCGGCATCGCCGGCGTCGCCGCCGCCGTGCCGGAACCGGCCTCGGTGGGCTTGCTGCTGGCCGGCCTGGCGCTGGTGGGCCTCGCGCGTCGCCGCAAGATGCGCTGACGGCTGCCGGCCCGCGCGGGCCACGGCAACGAAAAAGGCCGCTCGTCGAGCGGCCTTTTGCATGGATGGGTTCGCCGCAGTGGCTCAGTGCGCCGGCGTCAGCTCCCACACGAGCAACTGGAACGGTGCGAGGTGAACCGTGGTGCGGCGGCCGGCATCCAGCGGCAGCGGCGTCGGCGTCCGGTACGCCTGCGTGGCGGTCCATGCGCGTGGTTCCTGCGCCGGCAGTTCCAGCACCGCGCCAATGTCGAATGTGAAATCCTGCGCCACGTCGCTCGGATTGCGCAGCGTCAGGATCGCGCGTCCCGGACTCCACGCGGCCCAGCCATAGACCTGCAGGCGTGCCGGATCGTCGCCGACCCAATGGCTGTCGCGTAGCGTCACGGCGTTGGCACGCGCCCATTTCGCCGCGTCGGCCAGGTCGTCCCAGTTGCGCTCGGTGAGCAGCTCGGGCGAGACGTACATCTCCTGCAGGCCGGTGCCGCTGGCGAAGTACGAGCGCACTTCGGCGGCGAAGTCGTCATGCGGATCGCTGTCCAGGCCGCGCGCCTTGCGGGCGTAGACGATGCCGTGCAGCATCAGCGAGTTCAGCGGGAACAGCGACCCGAGCCGGACGATACCGCCATAGGTATCCGCGTCGCGGTACGTGATCCAGCGCTGGCGATTGCTGCCGACGCCGGCGAACTCGTGATCCTCGCCGCCGCGCCAGATCGAGTCCGCGGTGCGCAGCCAGAACGGCGATGGCCAGGTGCCCGTGGTCAGGTTGATGAACAGGTCGGGCTTGACGGCGCGCAGGTCGCCGATCAGCGCGATCGCGGCCGCGAAATCGCTGTCGAACTCGCTGCCCGGCGTCACCTTGTCGGGGCTGCCGGTGCCGTCCAGCTTGAACTGGTTGATGCCGTAGTTCTTCAGCAATCCCAGCGTGGCGGCGTGGAACAGCGCGTAGTACTTCGGGCCCGACAGCGCCAGGCCCTGGTCGTCCACCTCGTAGCCGGCGGCCTTGGCGGCAGCGAGGCGCTCCTGGCGCGGCGGGCCGTAGCCGCCCCACGGCGACAGCCACACGCCCGGCTCCGCGCCGATGCGTTCCGCGGCCGCGCGCACGGGCGTGAAGCCGTGCGGGAAGTGCTCGTTGAACTGCCACAGCTTCTGGTGGTCGTCCCAGCCGTCGTCGAACAGGAACGAGTCCATGCGCACGCCGCGCTCCTTCACGAGCTTGCGGCCATACGTGTCGATGACGTCGACGGCTTCCTGCTCGGTGTAGGGCGTGAAGTAGCCGATGTCGTACCAGGAGTTGTAGTGCAGGAAGGTGCGGAACGGCGTGGCGCGCTCGTTCTCCAGATAGGCGGCGAAGCCGCGCCGCAGCTGGCCGGCCGGCGCCACGCCGAGCACGGCGGCGTAGTCGACCGGCACACCGGCGCGCAGCGGCAGCACGCGGCGCAGGAACATCAGGGCGTGCGTGCCGTCGATACGGGTCTCGGCCATCGGATGCTCGAACCCGAAGAAGCGGTCGTCGGCGATCACCGGCGAGCCGGCCGACGTGCCGGCCGTCCAGGCCTTGTCCAGTTCCAGCTCGAGCAACGCCACCTGGGCCAGGTCGATGCCGCTCGCCGATTCGAAGCGCATCTCCTCGCGCACGTAGTTCGCCCCGTCGCGCAGCGTGGCGCGCCAGGTCACGCGCAGGCCGGTCGTGGCCTCGGTCAGCGTGGCCGACAGCACGACGCCGGAGCGCCGCTCCGCCGCACGGGCCGCGCCCGCGACGCCGTGAACCGCGCCGCAGGTGGGCGCGCCCTCGAGGTGGAACGCGTTCGCGACTATGCGCTTCTTGTCGCGCGTGGTCACCGAGAACAGCTCGCCCTGCAGCGCATGGGGCGTCCGCGTGAAGCCGTTGTCGAAGGCGACCGGGGCCAGGATGCCGTCGTGTGCCGCGAGCGCGAAGCGCAGCGCCTGGTTGCCGAGCTCGACGTCGGCGCCATTGACGCTGCAACGCGCCGCGCCCGGATCCAGCGGCAGCCAGGGCGGCGGCAGGGACGGCGCGGCGGCGTGGGCCGACACCGCGTTCAGCGCCAACAGGGACGCGAGCGCAAGGCTTTTGACGGGCATGGAAACTCCGGGGCTGTCGAGGCGATGGGCGCGATTGTCGCAAGGGAGTCGCGGCGAAGAGCGAGCGTTTGCGGCCCGCTTTTCGAACAAAAAAAAGCCGCTCATCGTGAGCGGCCTCCTTGCAATCGCGGTGTCGCGCCTGCGCGCGCGGCGCGCCGGATCAGCGCTCGCCGATCGGCTTGACGGTGCGCGGAGCGGCGCCGCTGAACAGCTGGCGCGGACGGCCGATCTTGTATTCCGGATCGGAGATCATCTCGTTGAGCTGGGCGATCCAGCCCACCGTGCGGGCCAGCGCGAAGTTGGCCGTGAACAGGCTGGTCGGGATGCCGATGGCGCGTTGCACGATGCCCGAGTAGAAGTCGACGTTCGGGTAGAGCTTGCGGGCGACGAAGTAGTCGTCTTCCAGCGCGATCTTCTCGAGCGCCATCGCCAGCTTGAACAGCGGGTCGTTGTGCAGACCCAGCTCGTTGAGCACTTCGTGGCAGGTCTCGCGCATCAGCTTGGCGCGCGGGTCGTAGTTCTTGTACACACGGTGGCCGAAGCCCATCAGCTTGACGCTGGAGTTCTTGTCCTTGACCTGCGCGATGAACTCGCCGATCTTCTCGACGCCGCCCATCTTCTGGATGTCCTCCAGCATGTTCAGCGCGGCTTCGTTCGCGCCGCCGTGGGCCGGGCCCCACAGGCAGGCGACGCCGGCGGCGATCGCGGCGAACGGGTTGGTGCCCGACGAACCGCACAGGCGCACGGTGGACGTCGACGCGTTCTGCTCGTGGTCGGCGTGCAGGATGAAGATGCGATCCAGCGCGCGTTCGATCACCGGGCTGACGTGGAAGTCCTCGCACGGCGTGGCGAACATCATGCGCATGAAGTTGCCGGCGTAGCTGAGGTCGTTCTTCGGGTAGATGAACGGCTGGCCGACCGAGTACTTGTAGGCCATCGCCACGAGCGTGGGCATCTTCGCGATCAGGCGGATCGCGGCGATCTCGCGGTGCTCGGGGTTGTTGATGTCGGTGGAGTCGTGATAGAAGGCCGACAGCGCGCCGACGAGGCCGGTCATGACCGCCATCGGGTGCGCGTCGCGACGGAAACCGCGCAGGAAGAAATGCATCTGCTCGTTGACCATCGTGTGATGCGTCACGCGGTCGGTGAACGCCGCCTTTTCGGCCGAGTTGGGCAGCTCTCCATACAGCAGCAGGTGGCAGGTCTCGAGGAAGTCGCAGTTCACCGCGAGCTGCTCGATCGGGTAGCCGCGGTACAGCAGCTCGCCCTTGTCGCCGTCGATGTAGGTGATGGACGAATTGCACGAGGCGGTGGACAGGAAGCCGGGGTCGTACGTGAACTTGCCGGTCTGGCCGTACAGCTTGCGGATGTCGATCACTTCGGGACCAATGGTGCCCTTGTAGATCGGCAGCTCCATGCTGGGGCTGCCATCGGAGAACGACAGAGTCGCTTTGACGTCGGACGGGGTCATTGGGAATTCCCTTTCTTGAGGACTTTGGCAGCAGGACGGCGCATCAGCGCCAGTACTTCGTTGACTTCGGGGATGTCGAGCGCGCCGTCGGGTTCGCGGCGCGCCAGCAGGAGGTCGAGCAGGTCGTTGTCGGGCAGGTCCATCAGCGGCTGCAGGCCCGCCACGTGGCGAGTCGTCAGGCCGCTGCCCTGCTCCTGGAAGAACCGCTCGATGAACAGGTCGTTCTCGAGCAGGCCGCGCTTGCACCGCCACTTGAGGCGGTTCAGCTCGGTCGGGTCGACAGCGGCGTTCATTGTGCTGATCGTGTGCAGGTTTGATTGGGGCGGGCGCTCTGGATCAGACGGCGCGACGCACCATCATTTCCTTGATCTTGCCGATCGCCTTGGTCGGGTTCAGGCCCTTCGGGCAGACGTCGACGCAGTTCATGATCGTGTGGCAGCGGAACAGGCGGTACGGATCCTCGAGATTGTCCAGGCGTGCACCAGTGGCTTCGTCGCGGCTGTCGGCGATGAAGCGATAGGCCTGCAGCAGGCCGGCCGGGCCGACGAACTTGTCCGGGTTCCACCAGAAGCTGGGGCACGACGTCGAGCACGACGCGCACAGGATGCACTCGTACAGGCCGTTGAGCTCGTCGCGCTCCTCGGGCGATTGCAGGCGCTCCTTCTCGGGCGGCGGCGTGTCGTTGACCAGGTACGGCTTGATCGAGTTGTACTGCTGGAAGAACTGCGTCATGTCGACGATCAGGTCGCGGATGACCGGCAGGCCGGGCAACGGCTTCAGGACGATCGTCTGCGGCAGCGACAGCATGTTGGTGAGACACGCGAGGCCGTTCTTGCCGTTGATGTTCATCGCATCCGAACCGCAGACGCCTTCGCGGCACGAACGGCGATACGAGATCGTCGGGTCGATCGCCTTCAGCTTGATCAGGGCGTCGAGCAGCATGCGTTCGGAGCCGTCGAGTTCGACCTCGATCGTCTGCATGTAGGGCTTGTCGTCCTTGTCCGGGTCGTAGCGATAGAGCTGGAAAGTGCGCTTGGTCATGGCTTGTTATCCTTCTCGCGTCAGAACGAACGCACGGCAAGGGGAATCGATTCGGTGGTCAGCGGCTTGAGCTTGACCGGCTTGTAGTCCAGCCGGTTGCCTTCGCTGAACCACAGGGTGTGCTTGAGCCAGTCGACGTCGTTGCGGCCGTTCGGGTGGCCCTTGGAATCGGCGGGCTCCTCGTAGTCGACGACCACGTGCGCGCCGCGGCATTCCTTGCGCGCGGCCGCGGACACGATCGTTGCCTGCGCGGCCTCGATCAGGTTCTCGACTTCCAGCGCCTCGATGCGCGCCGTGTTGAAGACCTTGGACTTGTCCTTCAGCGTGATGTTGGCGACGCGCTCGCGCAGCGCCGCGATCTGCGCGACGCCTTCGTCGAGCAGCGCCTGCGTGCGGAACACGCCGGCGTGCTTCTGCATCGACGTGCGGATGTCGTTGGCGACGTCCTGCGCGTACTCGCCGCCCGCGTTCGATTCGAGGCGCGCCAGGCGCGCCAGCGTGCGGTCGGCGGCGTTGGCCGGCAGCGGCTTGTTGGCCTGCGCCTTCAGGTCGGCGGCGACGATGTGGTTGCCCGCGGCGCGGCCGAACACGATCAGGTCCAGCAGCGAGTTCGTGCCCAGGCGGTTGGCGCCGTGCACGCTGACGCAGGAGCACTCGCCCACCGCGTAGAGGCCGTCGACGACGCTGTTGGGATCGCCGTCCTTCGGCGCCACGACCTGGCCGTGGATGTTCGTGGGGATGCCGCCCATCTGGTAGTGGATCGTCGGCACCACGGGAATGGGTTCCTTGGTGATGTCGACGTTGGCGAAGTTGTGGCCGATCTCCAGCACCGACGGCAGGCGCTTCATGATCGTCTCGACGCCCAGGTGGGTCATGTCGAGGTGGATGTAGTCCTTGTTCGGACCGCAGCCGCGGCCTTCCTTGATTTCCTGGTCCATGCAGCGCGAGACGAAGTCGCGCGGCGCCAGGTCCTTGTACGCGGGCGCGTAGCGCTCCATGAAGCGCTCGCCGTTGCTGTTGCGCAGGATGGCGCCCTCGCCGCGGCAGCCTTCCGTCAGCAGCACGCCGGCCCCGGCGACGCCGGTCGGATGGAACTGCCAGAACTCCATGTCTTCCAGCGGGATGCCGACGCGCGCCGCCATGCCCAGGCCGTCGCCCGTGTTGATGAACGCGTTGGTCGACGACTGGTAGACGCGGCCCGCGCCGCCGGTGGCCAGCAGCACCACCTTGGCTTCGAGGATGTGCAGGTCGCCCGTCTCCATCTCGATGGCGGTGACGCCGACGACGGCGCCCGATTCGTCGCGGATCAGGTCCTGCGCCATCCATTCGACGAAGAACTGCGTGTGCGACTTGACGTTCTGCTGGTACAGCGTGTGCAGCAGCGCGTGGCCGGTGCGGTCGGCCGCGGCGCAGGCGCGTTGCACGGCCTTCTCGCCGTAGTTGGCGGTGTGGCCGCCGAACGGGCGCTGGTAGATCGTGCCGTCGGGGTTGCGGTCGAACGGCATGCCGAAGTGCTCGAGCTCGTAGACGACCTTGGGCGCCTCGCGGCACATGAACTCGATCGCGTCCTGGTCGCCGAGCCAGTCGGAGCCCTTGACGGTGTCGTAGAAGTGGAAGTGCCAGTTGTCCTCGCTCATGTTGCCCAGCGAGGCGCCGATGCCGCCCTGCGCCGCGACGGTGTGCGAGCGCGTGGGGAACACCTTGGACAGCACGGCCACGTTGAGGCCGGCG
>FTKD01001487.1_pt2 | contig 14276 bp, 13 predicted proteins | sample 1658191 | NCBI WGS metagenome assembly FTKD01 (sample SAMEA3914808, study PRJEB12502) | metagenome | biome: forest; material: soil | place: Canada | collected 2011-08-03 | depth 0.3 m
GCGAACACCGTCTCCGACGACAGCACGATGGCCGCGTCGGCCGCGCGCGCATGGCGCTGCGCCACCACCTGCAGCGTGAAGCCGATGCCTACCGACAGCACGCCGGTGTAGACGATCGCGCCCAGCGCGAGGCGCAGGCCGTGTGCCGTGATCGGCTCGATGGCCACGCCCAGCATCAGCGCCAGCGCGCTGCAGGCGATGAACTGCCCGCAGGCCACGAGCATCGCGCCGTGCAGGCGATGGGCCGCGCGGCCCACCAGCATCACGTGCGCGGCCCAGGGCACGCTGCTGGCGATCACCCACCAGTCGCCGGCCTTGAAGTTCGACAGGCCGGCCGCCGGGCCACCGCTGGTCAGCGCCCAGGTGCCCACCATGCAGCCGACGGCGGCCAACCAGGTCGTCCAGTGCGGCAGGTGGCGCGACACGATCCAGCCCAGCACCGGCACCAGCGGGATGTACAACGCCGTGAGGAAGCCGGCATTCGTCACCGTGGTGGTGAGCATGCCGATCTGCTGCATCGCGGAGCCGAGGAACAGCAGCGTGCCGAGGCCGGCGATGTGGGCGACGTCACGCGGGCGCGGCTGGCGCTGCTGGGCGCGCAAGGTGCGCCACTCGCGCCAGGCGAACGGCGCGACCACCACCGCGCCGAGCGCGAAGCGCAGGCCGGTGAACGTGAACGCGCCGACGCTGCGGGCGCCGATCGCCTGCGCGACGAAGGCCGAGCCCCAGATCAGCGCCACCAGCAGCAGCAACAGGTTCGAACGCGTGCGCGTCAGCGGCGCATGGCTCGCCTGCGCCGGGACGACGTCGTCGAACGTCGAGGCGTCCGCCTGCACCGGCTGCGTCATTGCGGACGCGCCTTCGCGCGCAGGCGGGCGCGGGCGAGGGCGGCCGCGATGGCGGCGCGCTTCGGATCGTCGATGGCGGCCGGCACGTCGGCTTCGGCGGCTGCCGCGGGCCCCTGCGGCGTGCCCTTGGTGTTCAGGCGCTCGTCCTCCTCGCGTGCGTCGCGCGCGAGGCGCGCCTGGCGGCCCGCGTGACGCACGCGCGCCGCCTCCGCCTGCGCGGGCGACCAGGCCGCCCAGCCGGTGGCTCCGGCGCTCGCTTCTTCGAGTGCGATGCAGTCCATCGGACACACCGGCAGGCACAGCTCGCAGCCGGTGCAATCGGCCTCGATGACGGCGTGCATGCGCTTGGGCGCGCCCACGATCGCGTCCACCGGGCACGCCTGGATGCACAGCGTGCAGCCGATGCAGGTGGCTTCCTCGATGTAGACGATGCGGCGCGGGCCTTCGTCGCCGAACTCGGGGTCCAGCGGCAGTTCGGGCTGCCCCAGCAGCTCGGCGAGCCGGCGGATGCCTTCGGCGCCGCCGGGCGGGCACTGGTTGAGCCGCGCCGCGCCGCCGGCCACGGCCTCGGCATACGAGCGGCAGTCGGGATAGCCGCAGCGCGTGCATTGCGTCTGCGGCAGCAGGGCGTCGATGCGCTGCGCCAGCGTCTGCGGCGCACGAAGCGGCGCGACGCCGGGGGACGGCGTCGCGGGGGTGGGATGCGGGACGGTGGAACTCACCGTCGCGATTATCCCTTCGTCGTGGCGGCGACCTTCACCGTCTTGCGCGCCTTGGCCGGTGCAGCCTGCGCGGCGAGCGCGGGCGTGCGCGTCTTCTTCGCGACGACCTTGGCCGACGCCTTCTTCGCTGCAGGCGTGGTACGGGTCGTCCTGGCGGCCCTGGACGCCGGCGCGTCGCCGAGGCGTTCCGTCTCGAAGCGCTGGATGAAGTCGCGCACGTGCGGGTAGACGATGTCGCGCCAGCGGCGGCCCGAGAAGATGCCGTAGTGGCCGGCGCCTTCGACGTCGTAGTGGAACTGGCGCGAGACCGGGATGCCAGTGCACAGGCCGTGCGCGGCGCGGGTCTGGCCGGCGCCGGAGATGTCGTCGAGCTCGCCTTCGATCGTCAGCAGCGCCGACGTCGTGATGTCCTGCGGGCGCACCAGGTGGCCGTCGACCTCCCAGGTGCCCTGGACCAGCGAGAAGTCCTGGAACACCGTCTTGATGGTGTCCAGGTAGTACTCGGCCGGCAGGTCCAGCACGGCGTTGTACTCGTCGTAGAACTTGCGGTGCGCATCGGTGCTGTCGTCGTCGCCGCGCACCAGGTCCAGGAAGTAGTCGTAGTGGGCCGTGGCGTGGCGATCCGGGTTCATCGCGACGAAGCCTGTGTGCTGCAGGAAGCCCGGATAGACGCGGCGCTGCGCGCCCGGGTAGTTCTGCGGCACGCGGTAGATCACGTTGTTTTCGAACCACTCGTAGCTGCGGTTCATCGCCAGGTTGTTCACCGCGGTGGGCGACTTGCGGGCGTCGATCGGGCCGCCCATCATCGTCATGCTCAGCGGCGTCGGCTTGCCGGCGCTGGCCAGCAGCGACACGGCGGCGAGCACCGGCACGGTGGGCTGGCACACGGAGATCACGTGCACGTCCGGGCCGATGTGGCCGATGAACTCCTGCACGTAGGCGATGTAGTCGTCGAGATGGAACGGGCCGGCATCGGCAGGCACCATGCGGGCGTCGGTCCAGTCGGTGATGTAGACCTTGTGGTCCTGCAGCAGGCTCTTGACCGTGTCGCGCAGCAGCGTGGAATGGTGTCCCGACAGCGGGGCGACCACCAGCACGGCGGGCTGGGTCTTCATGCGGTCCAGCGTGTCGCCGTCGTCGCTGAAGCGCTTGAAGCGAATCAGGCGGCAGAACGGCTTCTCGAGCGCGACCTGTTCCTGCACGACGACGTCGATGCCGCCGCTCGTGACGTGCGTGATCTCGAACTCGGGCTTCTCGTAGTCCATGCCCAGGCGGTGCAGCAGCTCGAAGCCGGCCGCCAGGCGTCCGGCGCCGGGCGTGTGCGTGAACGGCGACAGCGGGTGCTTGTAGAGCTTGGCAGTGGCGGCGGCGAAATCGGCGAAGGGCGCCATCAGGGCGCGCTGGGCTTCGTAGAGTTGGTAAAGCATGGCGCTTTCAGGCCTTTCGAGGCTCGGTCATTCACTGGCTGCGCGACAGGTGCGGTCGCGCGTCGCGGATTCTCGACGATTCCTGAACAAAAGCTTGTCGCGTTTGTTCGCATGTTAATTGCTGCGCTGCAGCATCCATCGGATACTACGCCCAAAACGGACCGCGTGCTTGCCGGCGCAAGACCAACGCCGCTTCGGACGATCTCTCCGGGACGTCGGCATGATGATGCAGCCTGCTGCGACGCACCAATCGGACGAACAGCGCGAGCTTTGCGCTGCAGACGTGAACTTCGGACGCAAAAAAGCCCCGGAGCTCGCGCGCCGGGGCTTCCTGCCGAGCGGGAACGATCAGACCGACACGGCCGCGACGGCCTTGGCGACGTAGGCCAGGTTGCCGTCGTTCAGCGCCGCCACGCAGATGCGGCCCGAATCGACGCCATAGACGCCGAACTCGGCGCGCAGGCGCTGCATCTGCGCGGCGCTCAGGCCCGAGTAGCTGAACATGCCGTTCTGCTTGACGATGTAGCTGAGGTCGCCCTTGACGCCCGCGTTGACCAGGTGATCCACCAGCGCTGCGCGCATGCGCTTGATGCGCTCGCGCATGCCGGTGAGCTCGCCTTCCCACTGCGCGCGCAGCGCGGGCGTGGTCAGCACGGTGGCGACGATCTGCGCGCCGTGCGTCGGCGGGTTGGAGTAGTTGGTGCGGATGACGATCTTGAGCTGCGACAGCACGCGCGCGGCTTCGTCCTTGGTCGAGCAGACGACGCTCAGCGCGCCGACGCGCTCGCCGTACAGCGAGAAGCTCTTCGAGAACGAGGTCGAGACGAAGAAGTCCAGGCCGGCGGCCAGGAACTGGCGCACGACCGCGCCGTCCTCGGCGATGCCGAAGCCGAAGCCCTGGTAGGCCATGTCGATGAACGGCACCAGCTTGTGCTGCTTGACGGCGGCGATGACGGCGTCCCACTGGGCGGCCGACAGGTCGACGCCGGTCGGGTTGTGGCAGCAGGCGTGCAGCACGACGATGGTGCCGGCCGGCGCCGCGGCGAGCTTGGCCAGCAGTGCGTCGAACGCGACGCCGCGCGTGGCGGCGTCGTAGTACGGATACTGCTCGACCGGGAAGCCGGCGTTGGTGAACAGGGCGCGGTGGTTCTCCCAGCTCGGGTCGCTGATCAGCACCTTGGCGTCCGGGTGCAGGCGCTTGAGGAAATCGGCGCCGACCTTCAGGCCGCCGGTGCCGCCGAGAGCCTGCACGGTGGCGACGCGGCCTTGCCGGACGACGTCGGAATCGGCGCCGAACACGAGGCCCTGCACGGCCTTGTCGTAGGCGGCGATGCCGTCGATGGGCAGGTAGCCGCGCGCCTTCTGCAGCTCGACGAGCTGCTTCTCGGCCGCGGCGACGCAGGCCAGCAGCGGCAGCTTGCCGTTCTCATCGGTGTACACGCCGACGCCCAGGTTGACCTTGGTCGGGTTGGTATCGGCATTGAACTGTTCGTTCAGGCCCAGGATCGGGTCACGCGGGGCGAGTTCGACGGAGGCAAACAGCGACATGGAGTTCAGGTTCCTGGCAAGGGCTTGAAAAGCCCGGTAGGTGTCGGCAAATGAGGGAGTTGCGCCAAGGCGGAGAGCTTTCCTCTTCGCGTTGCGCTACGCTGTCAGGTTGGTCGTCGCCCGAATGCGACGAGACGTGACCACTTCCGGCAGCGCGCCGATTTTAGGCCAACAGCCAGGGATTACCCGATGCCGATTGATTCTGACCTCATGCCGGAGCCGACCGCGGCCGGCTATGCCCACGCGGCCCGCGCCCCGATCGCCGATGGCGGCGGCGCGGCCGAGGTGCCCGAGGGCGAGTTCATTTCGTACCCCGATTCGCCGTTCCAGCTGTTCCAGCCGTATCCCCCGGCGGGCGACCAGCCCGCGGCCATCGCGCAGATCTGCGAGGGGCTGGACGACGGCCTCACGTTCCAGACCCTGCTCGGCGTGACGGGGTCGGGCAAGACCTTCACGATGGCCAACGTCATCGCGAAGATGGGCCGGCCGGCGATCGTGTTCGCGCCCAACAAGACGCTGGCCGCGCAGCTCTACAGCGAGTTCCGCGAGTTCTTCCCGAAGAACGCGGTCGAGTACTTCGTCAGCTACTACGACTACTACCAGCCCGAGGCCTACGTGCCGCAGCGCGACCTGTTCATCGAGAAGGACTCGTCGATCAACGAGCACATCGAGCAGATGCGGCTGTCGGCCACCAAGAGCGTGCTGGAGCGGCGCGACACGGTGATCATCGCGAGCGTGTCGGCCATCTACGGCATCGGCAAGCCCGAGGACTACACGCAGATGCGCTTCATCCTGCGCAACGGCGACAAGCTGGGCCAGCGCGACGTCATCGCGCAGCTGATCCGCATGCAGTACACGCGCAACGAGACCGACTTCTCGCGCGGCTCGTTCCGCGTGCGCGGCGACACGATCGACGTGTTCCCGGCCGAGCACTCGGAGCTGGCGATCCGCATCGAGCTGTTCGACGACGAGGTCGAGTCGCTGCAACTGCTGGATCCGCTCACCGGCCACATCCGCCAGAAGGTGCCGCGCTTCACGATCTATCCGTCCAGCCATTACGTGACGCCGCGCGAGCGCGTGGTCGTGGCCATCGACAGCATCAAGGAGGAGCTGCGCTGGCGCCTCGACGACTTCGTCAAGCAGGGCAAGCTGGTGGAGGCGCAGCGGCTCGAACAACGGACCCGTTTCGACCTGGAGATGCTGCAGGAGGTGGGCCACTGCAAGGGCATCGAGAACTACACGCGCCATCTCTCGGGCGCCAAGCCGGGCGATCCGCCGCCCACGCTGGTGGACTACATGCCCAAGGACGCCATCATGTTCCTCGACGAGAGCCACGTGATGATCGGCCAGATCGGCGGCATGTTCAACGGCGACAAGGCGCGCAAGACCAACCTCGTGGACTACGGCTTCCGCCTGCCGTCCGCGCTCGACAACCGGCCGCTGAAGTTCGAGGAGTTCGAGAAGAAGATGCGCCAGTGCGTGTTCGTGTCGGCGACGCCGGCCGACTACGAGAAGACGCATGCGGGGCAGGTGGTGGAGCAACTGGTTCGGCCGACCGGCCTGATCGATCCGACGGTGGAGGTGCGCCCGGCCACGACGCAGGTGGACGACGTGCTGCAGGAGATCCGCGAACGCACGATCAACGGCGACCGCGTGCTGATCACCACGCTCACCAAGAAGATGGCCGAGCAGCTCACCGACTACCTCACCGAGAACGGCGTCAAGGTGCGCTACCTGCACTCGGACATCGACACGGTGGAGCGCGTCGAGATCCTGCGCGACCTGCGCCTGGGCGTGTTCGACGTGCTGGTGGGCATCAACCTCTTGCGCGAGGGCCTCGACATCCCCGAGGTCTCGCTGGTGGCCATCCTCGACGCCGACAAGGAAGGCTTCCTGCGCGCCGAGCGCAGCCTGATCCAGACGATCGGCCGCGCGGCGCGCAACGTCAACGGCCAGGCCATCCTGTACGCCGACAAGATGACCGAGTCGATGCGCAAGGCCATCTTCGAGACCGAGCGCCGGCGCGAGCGCCAGATCGCCCACAACCTGGCCAACGGCATCGTGCCGCGCGGCATCCGCAAGACGATCCGCGACCTGATCGACGGCGTCGCGGCCGAACGCTCCGGCAAGGACGATCTGAAGTTTGCGCAACAGGCCGCCGAGGTCGAGGCGATGAGCGAGAAGGACCTGGGCAAGCGCATCAAGATGCTGGAAAAGCAGATGCTGGAGCACGCCAAGAGCCTCGAGTTCGAGAAGGCGGCGCGCGTGCGCGACCAGCTGGCGCTGCTGCGCGAGCAGGCCTTCGGCAGTGCCGGCCACGACACCAACGTGATCCCGGCACCGGCGGCCGTGCGCAAGGTGTGAGCGGGGCGCGATAACCCTGGAATGCGTCGATGTCTTACAGCGGCCGCAGCGGCGTTGCAGTACGCTTGTCCGATCGAATCGAATGCTGTGACCCGCACCCGAGGGTCGCCCAGGACCCCCGTTGACGTTCCTCTCACTTGAACACGGCAAGTTTGCCTACCGCGCCGATTTTGCGATCTATGGCGCGGCCGTGCTTGGCATGGCGACGCTGCTGCTCGTCTTCGCCCCGCGCGCGCAGGGTCTCGTCTTCGTCGCGCTGACGCTGGCCGGCCTGGTGGCGTGGTCGATCATCGAGTACGTCTTCCATCGCTTCCTGCTGCACGGCATGTCGCCGTTCCGCGAGTGGCACGCGGCGCATCACGAGCGGCCGTCCGCGCGGATCGCGTCCCCCACCATCTTCAGCGCGTCGCTGATCGGCTTCCTGGTGTTCCTGCCGGCGTGGCTGCTCGCCGGCGGCTGGCAGGCCTGTGCGCTGACGCTGGGGGTGACCATCGGCTACTATGCCTACGCGATCACCCACCACGCCACGCACCACTGGCGCGCGTCCAGCGCGTGGCTCCTGCGTCGCAAGCGCTGGCACGCCGCGCATCATCATTCCGGCGCCGCGCCGCGCTGCTTCGGCGTGACGAGTTCGATCTGGGATCGGGTCTTCACGACGGAGTGAGTCGCCGGGAAGCCGGCCGAACGTCTTCGCGCGCCGCCGAGGAGCCTGGCGCACGCCGACGATAGGCGTCCGTATGTGCGCCAACGTACATACAGATCCGTGGCATACCCGCACACTGGATGTGCACACGCAGGGTATCCCGCGTGGCCGACCGCTGCACTCGCGGCGCATCCGGGGGCAGCACATACGCGCATCACTGGCCGTGGCCCGACGAGCGCCCGCCAGGCGACATGGCGTCGCCGCTCTCACACCACCCCGTCGCGACGCGCGACGATTCGACAGGATATTGATGAAACCAGAATACGTGGCGATCACGGAAGTGCTTGCGGACTCGAAGGCCGTGGTGCGCGAATGGCTGGTCGAGGTGTCCGGCGCGACCGGATCGACCCGTGCCAGCAACGCCACCGAGGCCATCGTCCAGGAGGCGGTCGAGATCGCCCGTGCGGTGCACGACGGCTTGCGCGCGGAAGGCGACGTGGGCGCCTTCGAAGGCATCGCGTGGGAGCGGCTGCGCGGCGTGCTGGAGTCGCTGTCGCGATCGCGCGCGGCGCAAGGCGCCACGGCCGGCGAGACGAGCTGGTTCCTGCTCTCGTTCAAGCGGCCGCTGTTCGCCCGGCTCCAGCAACATCTCGCGAACGAGCCGCCGATGCTCGTCGCCTCGCTGTGGGCGGTGTCGAGCCTGGTCGACAAGATGGCGCAGTTCACGCTGGAGGTCTACCAGCGCTCGCGCGAGGACATCATCAAGCGCCAGCAGGACGAGCTGCTGGAGCTGTCGACGCCCGTGATCAAGCTGTGGGACGGCGTGCTGGCGGTGCCGATGATCGGCACGCTGGACAGCGGCCGCACGCAACTGGTGATGGAGTCGCTGCTGCAACGCATCGTGGACACCGGCTCCGAGCTGGCCATCATCGACATCACCGGCGTGCCCGCGGTCGACACGCTGGTGGCGCAGCATCTGCTGAAGACGGTGACGGCCATCCGCCTGATGGGCGCGGACTGCATCATCAGCGGCATCCGCCCGCAGATCGCGCAGACCATCGTCCACCTGGGCATCGACCTGCAGGGCATCACGACCAAGGCGACATTGGCGGACGCGCTGTCGGTGGCGCTCAAGCGCACCGGCTATACGGTCACCCGTACCACGGCCGCCTGAGGCGGACCTGATGACACGCATCCCGATTCTCCAGATGGGCGACTGCCTGCTGGTGACGATCCAGGTCGACCTGCAGGATCACGCAGCGGTCTCGCTGCAGGACGACCTCGCCAACAAGATCGATTCCAGCGGCGCGCGCTCGGTGCTGATCGACATCTCGGCCCTCGAGATCGTCGACTCTTTCATCGGGCGCATGCTGGCGGGCATCTCCGGCATTGCCCGCGTGCTCGACACCGCGACCGTCGTCGTGGGCATGCAGCCGGCGGTGGCGATCACGCTCGTCGAACTGGGCCTGTCGCTGCATGGCGTGCGCACCGCGCTCAACGTGGAACGCGGGATGCGGCTGCTGCGCCTGGCCGCGGAGGAGCGCGCGCTTGATCCCGACGCCTGAGGCACTCGAATTGCGCGTCGAAAGCGACATCGTCACGTGTCGCCAGGCGGTGCGCCGCCTCACGCAGTCGCTGCATTTCTCGCTGGTCGACCAGACCCGCATGATCACCGCCGCCAGCGAACTGGCGCGCAACACGCTCGTCTACGGCGGCGGCGGCGAGATGCGCTGGGCCGTCGTGCGGCGCGACGCGCGCGACGGACTGCGGCTCGACTTCGAGGACCATGGCCAGGGCATCGCGGATGTCGCGTTGGCGCTCAAGGACGGCTGGACCTCCGGCGGCGGCATGGGGCTGGGCCTGTCGGGCAGCAAGCGGCTCGTGCACGACTTCGCGATCCGCTCGGTGGTGGGCGAAGGCACCTGCGTGACCATCACGCGCTGGGCATGACCATGCACCAGGTCTTCGACGTCGACGAGGCCAGCCAGGTCGGCGAGGCGCGGCGCGGCAGCGTGTTGATGGCCGGGCGGCTGGAGCTCGACGAGGACGCCTGCGGGCGCCTCGCGATCGTGGTGACCGAACTGGGCACCAACCTCGCCCGTCACGCCCGGGGCGGGCGGCTGCTGGTCGCCCCGCGCGCTGGGCCCGCGGGCGACGGGATCGAAGTGCTGGCCGTGGACAGCGGCCCGGGCATGGCCGATGTCGAGCATTGCCTGCGCGATGGCGTCACGACGTCGTCGACACCCGGCACCGGCCTGGGCGCCGTGCGACGCCTGTCCGACGAATTCGCCGCGTTCTCCGCGACGCCGGGCGGCACCGTGATGTTGGCGCGCATCGCCAGCCGGGGCTTCGCCACGCGGCGCCCCGTCGCGGACGGGCGCACGGCCCCCCGCTTCAGCTACGGCGCCGTGTCGGTGCCGGCGATCGGCGAGACCCGGTGCGGCGACGACTGGGCGCTGGTGCAGCGCGATGGCCTTGCCAGCGTGCTGGTGGTGGATGGCCTGGGCCACGGGCCCGAGGCCGAGACGGCGGCGCAGGCCTGCGTGGCCGCGTTCGCCGAAGCGCCGTTCGAGGCACCGTGCGACATCCTGGCGCGCGCGCACGCCGGCATGCGCGCCACGCGCGGCGCCGCCGCGGCCATCGCCCGGCTCGACGCCGACGCGCGCAGCGTCACCTTCTGCGGCGCCGGCAACATCGCCACCCGCCTGACGTCGGGCATCGTCGATCGCTCGTTCCTGTGCCAGCACGGCACGCTCGGGCTGCAACTGATGCCGTTGCAGGACGTGAGCGCGGCGTGGCCGGACCACGCGCTGCTCGTGATGAATTCCGACGGCCTCACCGGCCGGTGGAACCTGCGCAAGACCCCGGGGCTGCTCCAGTGCGATCCCGCCCTCATCGCGGCCTGGCTGATCCGCGACCACATCGGCGGGCGTGACGACGCGACGGTCATCGTCGTGCGCGCGGTCGCGGGAGCGCGCGCGTGACGGCGCCGGCGCTCGTCCACAGGCCGGCGATCGACGTCGCCGCGACCGTCGCCCTGCAGGCGGCGGAGCTGGCGGCATTGCGCGAGGAACTGGCCGAAACCAACCGCGGCGTCGTCGCGCTGTACGCGGAACTCGACGACAAGTTCAGGATGCTCTACGCCAAGGCGCGCGGCGGCATCTGCCTGCTGGACGCCGATGGCCGCATCGTCGACGCCAATCCGGCGCTGCTGCTGCTGTTGCGGCGCGATCTGCAGGATGTCGTGGGCCGGTGCGTCAGCGACTTCGTGGCGCCCGACTGGGTCGACGGCCTCGCCTCGGCCGCCGCTACCGCGTGGCAGGCCGAATTTCCGCTCGTCGACGCGGCCGGCGCGCGCGTGCACGTCGAATGGAGCGTGTCGCCGTTCGTCGAGGAAGGCATGCGCATCGCGATGGCCACCGATGTCTCCGAGCGCGTGCTGATCCACCAGGCGCGGCTCGGATTGCTGGAGCGCGAGCAGGCGGCGCGCCAGGAGGCCGAGCGGGTCAGCCGGCTCAAGGACGACCTGATCGCGGTGCTGTCGCACGAACTTCGCACGCCGCTCAACGCCATCATGAGCTGGACGCACGTGCTGCTGCAGCAGGGCGGTGCCGACATGACGTTGCGCGGGCTCAAGGCCATCGAGCGCAACGGCAAGGCGCAGGCACGCCTCATCGCCGACATCCTGGACATGTCCAGCATCAACATGGACAAGCTCCAGCTGGTGCACGAATGGTGCGATCCGGCCGAGCTGGTGCGCAGCGCGCTGGAGGACCTGCGCGAACAGGCCGCCACGCGCGGCGTCGAGCTGGCGAGCGCCCTCGCGTCGCCGCTGCGAGCCCTCCACGCGGACGTCGGCCGGGTGCGCCAGATCGTCTGGAACCTGGTCGGCAACGCGATCAAGTTCTGCCAGCCGGGTGGACGCGTCGAGATCTCGCTCGTCGAGAGTGCCGATGCGCTGCACCTGTCCATCGCCGACGACGGCCGCGGCATCGACCCGGGCTTCCTGCCCTATCTGTTCGAACGTTTCAGCCAGGGCGAGGCCGCGGCCACCCGCACGCGTGGCGGGCTGGGGCTGGGCTTGTCCATCGTCAAGCACCTGGTCGAACTACATGGCGGAACCATTGTCGCGTCCAGCGCGGGACTGGGCCTGGGCTCCCGGTTCGATATCCGCCTGCCGACGCAGCAGGCGCAGGAGAGCGCCGGCGAGCCGACGGCGGCTGCGCTCGCCGGACTGCCGGACGACCTGCCGGCGGACCTGCTGCGCGACGTCAGGATCCTGCTGGTGGACGACGACCGCGACGGCCTGGCCGCGCTCGAGATCGTGCTCGCCGATCGCGGGGCGCGCGTGGAGATCGCCACCAGCGTCGACGGCGGGCTGCGCCTCATGGTGGATTTCGCGCCGGACGTGCTGTTGAGCGACATCGGCATTCCGGGCAAGGACGGCCATGCGCTGATGCGCGAGATCCGCCGCATCGAGCCCGCGGGCCGCCGCGTGCCGGCGATCGCGCTGACGGCGTTCTCGCGCAAGCACGATATCGACCAGGCGCTCGCCGCCGGCTTCGACGCCCATTGCGCGAAGCCCCTGCGTCCGCTGGAGCTGCTGCGCCTGATCGCCCGCGTCGCCCGCTTGCACGAGCGCGGCGCCGCCGGCAAGCCCGCGACGCCGTAGCGGGGCTGCGCGGCCACCGATACTTCGGGGCATGAACGCTCCCTCTTCGAAGACAACGCGCGTGCTGATGGTCTGCCTGGGCAACCTCTGCCGCTCGCCGACCGCCGAGGCGATGCTGCGCAAGAAGGTGCACGAGGCCGGGCTCGACGACCGCATCGAGGTCGATTCGGCCGGCACCGCGGATTACCACGTCGGCTCGCCGCCCGACCGCCGCGCCATTGCGCACGGCGAGCGCCGCGGCCTCGCGATGGCGCAGCTGCGCGGGCGCCAGGTGAGCCGGGACGACTTCGATCGCTTCGACGTCATCCTGGCGATGGACGACGACAACCTGGCCGGCCTGCAACGGATCCGTCCCGCGGATTCGCGCGCGCAGGTCGCGCTGCTGATGTCGTACGCGCCGCAGGCCGGGTCGCGCGAGGTACCGGATCCGTACTACGGCGGCGCCGAGGGCTTCGAAACCGTGCTGGACCTGGTCGAATCGGCAGCCGATGGCTTCATCGCTTCGGTGGTTTCAATTTGAGTGTTTCGGTGCGCTAAAACCGCTTTGCGGAGAGTGGGCTTTTGCGCTGCTCCACCGGGCGTCAGCGGGCGCGGGTGCATGCTGTGACGCACCGCAACATTCCGGCGTTCCAATCTCGACAAAATCGCTAGGCTTCTGGCATAATCGACTAAAACGCTCGGAATCAACCAAGGGTTATCACTCCTCTCCGACCTCCACCCCCGCAAGGGGCACGGACCGAAGTCGATCACCCAAAACACCCCCAGGAGAGCACCCCATGCGTCTGACCACCAAAGGCCGATTTGCTGTCACGGCGATGATCGATCTGGCCCTCCGCTCCAGCAATGGGCCGGTCGCCCTCGCTGCGATCTCGCAGCGTCAGCAGATCTCCCTGTCGTACCTGGAACAGCTGTTCGGCAAGCTGCGTCGCCACGAGCTCGTGGAAAGCACGCGCGGCCCCGGCGGCGGCTACTCGCTTGGCCGTGGCGCCGAAGCGATCACCGTGGCCGACATCATCGTCGCCGTCGACGAGCCGATCGACGCCACCGGCTGCGCCGGCAAGGAAAACTGCATGGGCGACGACACCGGCCGCTGCATGACGCACGACCTGTGGGCCAGCCTGAACGTGAAGATGATCGAGTTCCTCGATTCCATCTCGCTGAAGAAGCTGGTCGACGAGCAGCTCGCCAAGGGCGTGTCCATCGAGGAAGTGCCGGTGCGCCGCGCGATCTCGTCGCAGCCCGTGGTCAAGCCGATCAAGATCAACGCGCCGAACTCCGTGTTCGCGCTCGGCAACGCGTTCTCGAAGTAAACGGCCGCCAGGCCCCACTGCACCTCGCTGACTCATGACCCCGCATCTTCCGATCTACATGGACTACGGCGCGACGACGCCGGTCGACCCGCGCGTGGTCGATGCAATGATTCCCTGGTTGCGTGAACACTTCGGCAACCCGTCCTCGCGTTCGCACGCCTGGGGCTGGGAAGCCGAGGAGGCCGTCGAACGGGCGCGCGGCCAGATCGCCGCGCTGATCGGCGCCGATCCGCGCGAGATCGTCTGGACCTCCGGCGCCACCGAGTCGAACAACCTCGCCATCAAGGGCGCGGCCAATTTCTACAGCACGCGCGGCAAGCACCTGATCACCGTCAAGACCGAGCACAAGGCCGTGCTGGACGTGATGCGCGAGCTGGAGCGCCAGGGCTTCGAGTGCACCTACCTCGACGTCGAGCCGAACGGCCTGCTGGACTTCGAGAAGTTCAAGGCGGCGATCCGCCCCGACACGATCCTGGCCTCGGTCATGTTCGTGAACAACGAGATCGGCGTGGTCCAGGACATCCCGGCGCTCGGCGCGCTGTGCCGCGAGCGCGGCATCATCTTCCACGTCGACGCCGCGCAGGCCACCGGCAAGGTCGACATCGATCTGGCCACGCTGCCGGTCGACCTGATGAGCCTGGCCTCGCACAAGACCTACGGCCCCAAGGGCATCGGCGCGCTGTACGTGCGCCGCAAGCCGCGCGTTCGCCTCGAGGCGCAGATGCACGGCGGCGGCCACGAG
>FTKD01006192.1_pt1 | contig 14269 bp, 14 predicted proteins | sample 1658191 | NCBI WGS metagenome assembly FTKD01 (sample SAMEA3914808, study PRJEB12502) | metagenome | biome: forest; material: soil | place: Canada | collected 2011-08-03 | depth 0.3 m
GCCAGCAGCTGCGTCGCGCCTTCGATCATCTTCCTGCGTACCTCACCGGCCACCGTGGTGCTCCACCGCTTGACTATGTTGATCGACATAGTCTAAGCTCTATGCAACTCGTCATAGTTTTCAAGGAGCTCGCCATGCCGATGATCGACGTCTACGTCCCCGCCGACCTCATTCCCGCCGACGCCGACCGTGCACTCGGCGAACAGCTCACGCTGGCCGTGCTGCGTGCGGAAGGCGTTCCGACGCCGGGCCCGTTCCACGCGAACAACACGGCGGCCTACATCCACCGGCTGCCGGCGTCCGCGGTGCAGACGGCCGCGTCCGCACAGGCGCGCACGGTGCGCATCCAGGTGATCACGCCGCCCGGCGCGCTGAGCCGCGACGGACAGAAGCAGCTGGTCAAGGAAGCCACGCAGATCGTCGCGACGCTCACCGGTGACGCGACCCAGGCCGGCCGCACCTGGGTGATCCTGACCGAGGCTGCCGAGGGCGGCTGGGGCATGCTGGGCACGGCCTTCGGCAAGGAAGAATTCGCCGCGCTGGCGGCGAAGGCCCGCACCGCGCAGTGATCGCGGCGGTGCGGTAAGGTGGCGCCATGCATGCCGTCACCCTGCTCGCCCTCGCCGCCTTTCCCGACCAGCTGGAGGCGCACTTCGCTGCGTTCCCGCCCGCGTTCACGCGCTGGGCGCCGCCGTCATGGGATGGCGTGCCGAGCGAGGCGCTGACGGCCATCGAACAGCTGTGCCACGTGCGCGACATCGAGATCGACGGCTACCAGGTGCGCATCCGCCGAACGCTTGCGGAGACGCACCCGACGCTCGCGTCGATCGACACCGACGCCCTCGTGCACGAGCGCGCCTACGCGCGTGACGACCCCGCGCGCGCGCTCGCCGCGTTTCGCGCGGCGCGCGCGCAGACGCTGGAGATGATCTCCGGACTGAGCGAGCAGCAGCTCGCGCGCACGGCCGTCTTCGAAGGCTACGGCCCGCTCACGCTGCGCAGCCTGATCCACTACCTGTGCAGCCACGACCAGCAGCATCTGGCCGGGCTGCAGTGGTTGCTGGGCAAGGCGCACGCGGGCTGAGAAGCTGTGAACGAACTCAGGCGGACGGCGGTGCCGACTGCATGTGGGTGAAGAAGTCGACCAGGCTCCGTGGCGCATCGGGGCCGAGACACACCCGAAGGATTTCTTCCGCGTCCACCGCTTCGGCGGCGCTGCGCGGAAAGAGGGCCTCTTCGTAGGCGGCCAGCGCCGCTTCGGCGTCACCGGGGCGGGCTGCGATCGCCTTCGCGAGTTCGGCGCCGTCGAACATGGCGAGGTTGGCCCCTTCGCCGGACGGCGCCATCAGGTGCGCCGCGTCACCGAGCAGCGTCACGCCGGGCACGCGGGCCCAGCGGTGATGGGCCGGGAGCGCGTGGATGGGACGCGGGATCGGATCCGTCTCGCCGTCGGCGATGAGTGCCACGAGTTCCGGCGCCCAGCCGTCGAATTCCTCCGCGACGCGGGCGCGCGCGATCACGGGGTCGGAGAAGTCGATCCCATCGATCCAGTCCCTCGGTTTGTTCAGCTGCACGTACGTGTGCAGCGCGCCGCCGGGCTCGCGATGGGCGACGATGCCTTTTCCCGGCGTCGTTGCAAACATCGCGCCGCCGCCCACCGCTTGCGCGCTCGCCGGGTGGCGGAGATCGGCGTCGAGCAGGGTTGTCTCGATGAAGGAGATGCCGACGTAGGCCGGTTTCGCGTCGGAAAGAAGCGGGCGAACCTTCGACCAGGCACCGTCTGCGCCCACGAGAAGATCCGTCGTCACCATGGCGCCGCCGGCGAACGTCACGCGATGCCGACCGCCGCCAAGCGACGCCGCTGCTGTCACCTTGTGTCCCCAGCGGACCGTACCGGAAGGCAGCGCGTCTAGCAGGATCCCGCGCAGGTCGCCCCGGTTCACTTCAGGGCGGCCGCCCGTGCCGTCGTCGGGCTCGGCCAGCAGGACGCTGCCGTCCTTGCCCAGCACTCGCGTTGCCTGGCCTCCGGCGTGGATGAGCGCGAGGAATTCGTCGAACAGTTCCGCATCCTTGAGCGCGGACTGCCCGTTGTGCTCATGGATGTCGAGCATGCGGCCCTGCATGCGCGCGTCCGGCGCGGCGTCCGCTTCGTAGACCGTCGCGGCGATGCCGTGGAGGTGGAGGACGCGGGCCAGCGTCAGGCCGCCAAGCCCGGCGCCGATGATCGCGATCGGAGTCGTCATCTGGAATCCTTCAAGAATGGAACGACATTCCATGATCTTGGAACATTGTTCCATCCGTGTCAAGATGCGGCATGGTCAAGAAAGCACAGGGCACTCAGCGCCGCGAGGAATCGCTCTCGCGGGATCGCATCGTCGAAGCGGCTGTCGAGATCCTGGACAGCAGCGGGGAAGACGGGCTGACATTCCGCGCCCTGTCCGAGCGGCTCGCCACAGGGCCGGGTGCCCTCTACTGGCACATCGCCGACAAGAGCGACCTGCTGACCGCCGCCTGCGACGCCGTGGTCGCGCGCGCGCTGGAGGCGCCCGTGGCCGCGCCGACGCCGCAGGCGACCATTGGCGCGCTCGCCCTGGGCCTGTTCGACGCGATCGACGCGCATCCGTGGGTCGGCTCGGCGCTCACCCGCGCGCCGGGCCGGCTGCCCATCGTGCGCATCATCGAACGCGTCGGCCAGCAGGTCTGCGCGCTTGGCGTGCCGGATGAAGAACAGTGGGCGACGGTGTCCGCCCTGCTGCACTACATCGTCGGCGTCGCCGGCCAGAACGCGGCCAATGCGCAGGCCGCCCGGACGCAAGGCGCCGACAGGTACGAGATGCTGGACTCGATGGCGACGGTGTGGTCCCAGCTCGACCCGGACGACTACCCGTTTGCTCGCCGCGTCGCGTCGCAGATGCGCGCGCACGACGACCGGGTCGATTTCCTCGTCGGGGTCGACCTCATCCTGCGCGGTATCGGATCGCCGCGCGATCGCTGAGGCGCCGCCGGCCTGCGCGGCGGGTGCTTCCGCCAACGCCGCGCGCCGAACAATCCACCGCGTCGTCTTAGCGACCTTGCGCGAGCGGCAGGAAATCCGGCGCGAATGGGTTACGGGACGTTAGATACCGCCCGCCGTACCCGGTTTTGGTGATGTCACGTGAAAGCGCTTTCGCTAGCATCGGCCCCGCGGCGCACGGAACCGGTTCCATTGCTCGCCGACGACGGTCATCACAACCTACTGCATGAGGCAAGCAAGATGAAACTCCGTACCCTCCTGTTTGCCGCGGCGGCGGCGCTGCTCGGCCAAGTCGCGCAGGCGCAGTCCTGGCAACTCGTCTGGTCGGACGAGTTCAATGGCTCCATCAGCCCTGACTGGGTCTTCGAGACCGGCGGCGGCGGCTGGGGCAACAACGAGCTCGAGTACTACCGGCGCGAGAACGCGACGGTGGAGAACGGAAACCTCGTCATCACGGCCAAGCGCGAGGACTTCGGCGGCTACCACTACACCTCGGCCCGCATGAAGACGCAGGGCATGAAGTCGTGGACGTACGGTCGCATGGAGGCGCGCATCAAGCTGCCGGTCAAGCAAGGCACGTGGCCGGGCTGGTGGATGCTGGGCAGCGACATCGCCAGCGTCGGCTGGCCGGCGTCCGGCGAGCTCGACATCATGGAGCAGATCAACACCGGCAATACGGTATACGGTACCGCGCACTGGCAGGCCGCCAACGGCAGCCAGGCCGACTACGGCAACAGCATGGCCACCACGCCCGGCGACTACCACGTGTACGCCATCGAGTGGGATCCCGACTACATCCGCTGGTTCGTCGACGGCACGCAGTACCACGTGATGCAGATCACGGGCGGCACCGGCAACACGCAGGCGTTCTCGAAGGACTTCTTCCTGCTGCTGAACATGGCCATCGGCGGCAACTGGCCCGGCTTCACGATCGACGACGGCGCGCTGCCGGCCAAGATGTACGTCGACTACGTCCGCGTCTACCAGAAGGGCGCGCCGGTGAACATCCAGATCGAGGCCGAGAACTATGCCGTCATGAGCGGCGTGCAGACGGAGGCCTGCTCAGAAGGCGGCCAGGACGTCGGCTGGATCGACACCAACGACTGGATCGTCTGGAACGTGAACGTGCCCACCGCCGGCACCTACACCGTGCAGTACCGCGTCGCCAGCCTGAACGGCGGCGGCGTGATCCAGCTCGAGAAGGCCGGCGGCAGCCCGGTGTACGGCAGCGTGAGCGTGCCCAGGACCGGTGGCTGGCAGACCTGGACGACCATCTCGCACCAGGTGACGCTCGCCGCGGGTCAGCAGCAGATCGCGGTCAAGGCGCTGGCGGGCGGCTTCAACATCAACTGGCTCAAGCTGACCCAGTGAGCAGGCAACGCGGGCCGGCGTCCGATCAGGCGCCGGGCGGCTTGGGCGGAAACAACGCCTTGCGCCGCGCCAGCGATTCGGCCGGCCACATCTTCGAGCTGCTGTAGTACTCCGCGACGGCGGGCACGCCTTCGGGCAGCACCACCCAGGGCTGCTTCGACGCGGTGAAGATGTGGATGTCGGGCGGAAACGCGTCGGGGTTGTCCAGCGAGCCCACGCGGATGAAGCTCAGCTGCGGATTGCCGCCGTAGTGGCTCCACAGCGCGATGCGGCAGGTCGGGCAGCGTGCGATGCGCTGGCCCAGGCCGCTGCTGGACGGCGTGTCGACGACATCGACGGGGCCGGCCAGCAGCTCGACACGGTCAGTCTCGATCAGCGCGTTGAGCGCGAAGGCCGTGCCCGTTTCGCGCTGGCACCAGCTGCAGTGGCAGCAGTGCACGAACATCGGTCGCGCGCGCAACCGGTAGCGCACGGCGCGGCAGTCGCAGCCGCCGTCGAAGGTCTCGTCGGTCATGGGAATCCCCGCATCGCAAGTCGATGCGAGGATTCTGTTCCCATCTTTCGCTCCGGGGCAGGGAGCGCTGGCGGCCGTGGGGCCGTCAATGTCCGCCGGCCAGCAGCGCGGCGTTGCCGCCCGCCGCCGCCGTGTTGACGGTCAAGGTCTGTTCGGCGCAGAAACGCAACAGGTAGTGCGGGCCGCCGGCCTTCGGTCCCGTGCCCGACAGGCCTTCGCCGCCGAACGGCTGCACGCCGACGACCGCGCCGATCATGTTGCGGTTGATGTAGACGTTGCCCACCTTGGCCAGGCGGGCCAGGCGTTGTGCACGGCTGTCGATGCGCGTCTGGATGCCCAGCGTCAGGCCGTAGCCGAGGTCGTTGATCTCGTGCATCACCGAGTCGACGTCGCCGTTCCAGCGCACCACGTGCAGCACCGGGCCGAAGATCTCTTCCTTCAGGTCGGCGATGGCGCCGAGCTCGAACGCGGCTGGCGCCACCAAGCGCGGGAAGGCGGACGACACGGTCGATTCGCCGAGCAGCTTCGCCTCCCTCTTCAGGCGCGCCACGTTGCGCGACACGCCCGTGTACGCCTCGTCGTCGATCACCGGGCCGACGTCGGTGGCCAGCAGCGCCGGGTCGCCCACGTTGAGCACCGACAGCGCGCCGCGGATCATCTCGATCACGCCGTCGGCGATCGAGCCATGCACCACCAGCAGGCGCAGCGCGGAGCAGCGCTGGCCGGCCGAGCGGAATGCGCTCTGCACGACGGCGTCCACCACCTGCTCGGGCAGCGCGCTGGAGTCCACGATCATCGCGTTCAGGCCGCCGGTCTCGGCGATGAACGGCACGATGGGCCCGTCCTGGTGCGCCAGCGTGCGCTGGATGATCTTGGCCACCTGCGTGGAGCCGGTGAAGCAGACGCCGGACGTGTGCATGTTGGCCGTGAGCGAGGCGCCGATCGTCTCGCCCGGGCCGTGCAGCAGCGCCAGCGCGTCCTTGGGAACGCCGGCCTCGTGCAGCAGTTCCACCATGCGCGCGGCGACGGCCGGCGTCTGTTCGGCCGGCTTGGCGGCGACCGTGTTGCCGGCCACCAGCGCGGCGACGACCTGGCCCGCGAAGATGGCCAGCGGGAAGTTCCACGGCGAGATGCAGACGAACACGCCGCGCCCGTTCATGCGCAGCTCGTTGCTCTCGCCGGTGGGGCCGGGCAGCACCTGGTCCTGCAGGCGGATCTGCGCCTGGTCGGCGTAGTAGCGGCAGAAGTCCACCGCTTCGCGCACCTCGGCCACGCAGTCGCCCAGCGTCTTGTGGGCCTCTTTCACCAGCAGGCCGCAGAACTCGGCCAGCCGCGCATCGAGCAGGTCGCCGGCGCGGCGGATGATCGCGGCGCGCTCGTCGACGGGGCGCTCGTTCCATGCGGCGAAGCCGTCGTCCAGGCGCACCATCGTCGTGATGACTTCTTCGGTGGTGGCCTCGTGGATCGCAGGCACGACGGTGGCCGCGATGGCGGCGTCCAGCGGCGCGCGGTCGGCGATCACCGCGAGGTCGACACCGGTGGAATTGCGGCGCTGCAGGCCGTGGGCCAGCGGATACAGCCAGGCCGGCATCGGAAACGCCGGCGGACGCGCGGTGGTCATCGGCGACGCGAGCAGGCGCTCGACGTCGACCGCGTTGTCGGCCAGCTGGTGCACGAAGCTCGAGTTGGCGCCGTTCTCCAGCAGCCTGCGCACCAGGTAGGCCAGCAGGTCGCGATGCTCGCCCACCGGTGCGTAGACGCGGCACGGCACGGTCGGATCCTTCATCACTTCGCGGTAGATGCCCTCGCCCATGCCGTGCAGCCGCTGCATCTCGAACGCGGCGTTCTTCGAGCGCGCCATCTGCAGGATCGCGGCGATGGTGCCGGCGTTGTGCGTGGCGAACTGCGGGTAGATGACGTCGGCGTGCGCGATCAGCGCGCGCGCGCAGGCCAGGTACGAGATGTCGGTGTGTTCCTTGTGCGTGAACACCGGGTAGCCGGTGAGGCCGCCCTCCTGCGCGCGCTTGATCTCGCCGTCCCAGTACGCGCCCTTGACCAGGCGCACCATGAAGCGCAGCTTGTGGCGGCGCGCGATCGCGGCCACGGCGTCGACCACGGCCAGCGCACGCGTCTGGTAGGCCTGCACCGCCAGGCCGAAGCCGGTCCACCTCGGAAAGGTGGTGGCGATGCGGGCGGCGAGCGCGTCCAGCACATCCAGCGACAGCTCGAGGCGGTCGGTCTCCTCGGCGTCGATCGTGAGGTTCAGGTTGGCCGTGGCGGCCAGCACGATCAGCGACCACACGCGCGGCAACAGCTCGGCGAACACGCGCTCGCGCTGGCCGTCCTCGTAGCGCGAGAACAGCGCCGACAGCTTGATCGAGATGCCGTCGGCAGTCTCGGGCGATGCGGCGATCTGGCCGCGCGAGATGGCGGTGATCGCGTTGGCATACGAGGCCAGGTAGCGTTCGGCATCGTGCTCGGTGCGCGCGCCCTCGCCCAGCATGTCGTACGAGAAGCGCAGGCCGGTGGCGGCGTCGGCGCTGCCGCGGCGCGCGTTCTCCAGTTCCTTGCGCTGGTCCTGTGCCTCTTCCATCGCCTCGACGATGGTGCGTCCGAGCACGAACTGGCGGCCCAGCAACTGGATCGCGCGCACCGTGGCGGCCACCACCGTCTTCGCGCCGAGGCGCTTGAGCAGGCCGCCTTCGCCGTCGGCGCCGGGGAGGAACTTCTTGGACAGCGAGATGGCGCTGGCCGAGATGCCGGCCAGCATCTTGTGCGGGCCGTCCACCACGGAGTCGGCGTCGAATTCGGCGCGGCCGAGCTGGTCGGCGGTGAGTGCGATCGCGGTCTCGACGTCGGGCACGCGCAGCAGCGCTTCCGCCAGCCGCATCAGGGCCAGGCCCTCGGCGCTGGAGATCGGGTACTCGCGCAGCAGCGATTCCATCGCCCAGAACGGCGCCGGCTTGTCGCGCACCGCCTCCACCCAGGGCCGACCGGCGCGGATCACCTGGGCCCAGTCCAGTTGGCCCTGCAACGTGGCGAGCGCGGCCTCGACGACGCCTACCTCCGCGCGATACGGATACGGCAGACGGGCCTGTTGCGGCGCCGCTACAAACGGGAGACTGGATGATGACATGGCAGTGAAAATCCTGACTGGATAATTTGGTAGCTTAGAGCGAGAATCCATGAGATAAATTCGGATTTCGTCAGAGACCGCGGAGATTCGTCCAGCATGAACAAGACCCAGCCCGAACCGTCCTCGGTATCGAATCTGAACGACAAGGGCATCGACAAGATCGACGCCCGCATCCTGCGCGTACTGCAGCGAGACGGCCGCATCAGCAACCTGAAGCTCGCCGAGGAGGTGCACCTGTCGCCCACGGCCGTGCTCGAGCGCGTCAAGCGCCTCACGCGCGAGAACTTCATCCTCGGTTACGAAGCCCGGCTGAACCCGAACAAGCTCGGCGCCAGCATGATGGTGTTCATCGAGGTGCTGCTCGATCGCACCGCGCCGGACATCATGGATACGTTCAAGGCGGCCGTCCAGACGCGCCCCGAGATCCTCGAATGCCACCTGGTGGCCGGCGGCTTCGACTACCTGATCAAGACGCGCGTGGCCGACATGGCGGCCTATCGCGAGATGATCGCGTCGGTGATCTGGAGCCTGCCGGGCGTGCGCGAGACGCGCACGTACACGGTGATGGAAGAGGTCAAGACGACCAACGCGCTGCCGATCTGAGAATCTGATCGGCGGCTGACGTCCGATCGCGCGGATTGCCGCAGATTGCTCGGCGCCGCCGCGGCAATTCAGTGAACGACACGCGGCGCATTGCGGCACCGTGGAGCCCATGCCTTCCGCCGACTCCGATCTGCGCCAGGCCGCCAGCGGCGCGGCCAACGATCCGCTGCTGCGTGCGGCCCGCGGCGGCCAACCGCGCGCCCGTGCCGCCGGCGCGCGCGCGCGCGGACGCGACGAGGCCGGCTCCGCCACCGGGAATGGTGCGTCCGCCGGCTCGCTCGACGACATCGACCTGCGCCTGCTGCGCGTCCTGCAGACGGACGGCCGCATCACGAACCTGGCGCTGGCCGCCGCCGTCGGCCTGTCGTCGGCCAGCACGCACGAACGCGTCAGGCGCCTGGTGCGCGACGGGACGATCCTCGGTTTCGGCGCGCGCCTGAATCCCGCATTGCTGCAGGCCGGCCTGCTCGTGTTCGCCGAGGTGCGGCTCGCCGACATGAGCAATGCCGTCAACGCCGCGTTCAAGGCCGCGGTGCAACTGCGCCCCGAGATCCTCGAGTGCCATGAAGTGGCCGGCGGCTTCGACTACCTGCTCAAGACACGCGTGGCGCACATGGGCGCCTACCGCGACCTCGTTGCCGCGGTGGCCTGGAACCTCCCGGGCGTGCGCGACGTGCGGACCTACGCGGTGATGGAAGAACTGAAGAACACCACCGCACTGCCGGTCTGACCGCGAAAAACGGCACCCCCCTCCAGAGGGATGCGTCCAGTGACCTCCGCCGGCAAAGTTCGGTCATCGGTTGAACGGCACGTTCGTTCGCTGCCGACAACACCGAACCGAACGAGGTTTCCATGAACGCAGCCGCCGCCTACATCGTCAGTACCAACCAGGCCGCCAACGACTGGGCGCGCAGCCAGACCGCCCGCACCATGGTGCGCGCCGCGATGAACAGCGACGCGGTGGTCTATCGCCGCACCTGGCCGTCGCAGGAAGCCATCGACCTGCTCAGCGAACTCGAATACGACCCGAAGCTGGTGTGGAATGGCTGGCTCGATTCGACGCTGGACCTGCGCGACGGCCTGTCGGTGGTCGAAGTGTTCGCCCCGATCACCGAGCCCGCCGCCCTGCAGGAATTCGCGCTGCTGCGTCGCTGAACGCTGCTCACCATGTGTGAGCGGTTGCTTACGAAGTCGGCTCCGGCTTCGCGGGACGCGACCCGAAGATCGCTGTCCCGATCCGCACCCAGGTGGCTCCCTCGGCGATCGCCGCCTCCAGGTCGGCGCTCATGCCGATCGACAAGGTGTCCAGCCCCAGGCCCTCGGCATTCATCGCCTCGAACAGCTTGCGCAGCGCCCGGTGCGGCGCGCGCTGCGCCGCCAGGTCGCCGGCCGCCTCCGGAATCGCCATCAGTCCGCGCAGCTTCAGCCGCGGCAGGCGTGCCACGTCATGCGCCAGCGCCAGCGCCGCTTCCGGCGCGACGCCGCTCTTGCTGTCCTCGCCGCTGATGTTGACCTGCAGGCACACCTGCAGCGGCGGCAGGTCGGCGGGCCGCAGGTCGGACAGGCGTTGCGCCAGCTTCATCCGATCGACAGCGTGCACCCAGTCGAAATGGGTGGCGACCTCACGCGCCTTGTTGCTCTGGAGCGGGCCGATCAGGTGCCAGCGCAAGTCGGCGCGCAGGTCGGCGAGTTCGGCGATCTTGGCGAGCGCTTCCTGGACGTAGTTCTCGCCGAAATCGCGCTGGCCGGCGTCGAATGCGGCGCGCACTGAAACACCCGGACACGTCTTGGTGACTGCCAACAGGTTCACTGTTCCCGGAAGTCGGTGAAATGCCTGACAAGCCGACGCAATTCGGCCCCGGACTTGTAGTATGTTCTCTGCGATGCTGGCCATTCGGGCCGGAGCATAAGCCCTAGTCGGGGTCACGGACCACATGGACATCACCCAACTGCTCGCGTTTTCGGTCAAGAACAAGGCCTCCGACCTGCATCTGTCGTCGGGCCTGCCGCCGATGATCCGCGTGCACGGCGATGTCCGCCGCATCAACGTCGACCCGATGTCGCACAAGCAGGTCCACGGCCTCGTGTACGACATCATGAACGACACGCAGCGCAAGCACTACGAAGACACGCTGGAGTGCGACTTCTCGTTCGAGATCCAGGGCCTGGCGCGCTTTCGCGTCAACGCGTTCAACCAGAACCGCGGCGCGGCGGCGGTGTTCCGGACGATTCCGTCGAAGATCCTCACGCTCGAACAGCTGAACTGCCCCAAGATCTTCCAGGACCTGGCGATGAAGCCGCGCGGCCTGGTGCTGGTCACCGGCCCCACCGGCTCGGGCAAGTCCACCACGCTCGCCGCGATGGTCGACCACCTCAATGACAACAGCTACGGCCACGTGCTGACCATCGAGGATCCGATCGAGTTCGTGCACGAGTCCAAGAAGTGCCTGATCAACCAGCGCGAAGTCGGCCCGCAGACACTCAGCTTCTCCAACGCGCTGCGTTCGGCGCTGCGCGAGGATCCGGACTGCATCCTGGTGGGCGAAATGCGCGACCTGGAAACGATCCGGCTGGCGCTGACCGCCGCCGAGACGGGCCACCTGGTCTTCGGCACGCTGCACACCTCCAGCGCCGCGAAGACCATCGACCGCGTGGTCGACGTGTTCCCCGCGGCCGAAAAGGACATGGTGCGCGCGATGCTGTCCGAGTCGCTGATCGGCGTCATCTCGCAGACGCTGTGCAAGCTCAAGGACGGCACTGGCCGCGCCGCCGCCTACGAGATCATGCTGGGCACCGCGGCCATCCGCAACCTGATCCGCGAGAACAAGATCGCGCAGATGTATTCGTCGATCCAGACCGGGAACTCGGCAGGCATGCAGACGCTCGATCAGTGCCTGGCCGACCTGGTGCGCCGCAACATCGTCGCGCCGTCGGAAGCGCGCCAGAAGGCCAAATTCCCGGAAAACTTCCCGGGCTGATTCCTCCGCCAACGCGCCTGCGCCTTCCTGTGAAAAACCTTCTCGCCTGGTTTCGCCGCAAGCCTACGCCGCTGCCCGCCGCACCGCGGGACGACTCGTCCAGCTATTTCGCGACGCAGTTCCAGGAGCACCACCAGGACACCCAGCTGATGGTCAGCTGGGACACGCGCAGCCTGGACCTGCACACCAAGCCGTACGACCCGGCGCTCGGCACCTTGTCGCTGGTCAAGCTGTTCGGCCAGGATCCGCAGCTGTCGCAGCTCGGGCCGGAGGCGCTGTCGGTGTTCGGCAACTACCTCGAGTACGTGCAGGTGGAGGCCGGCCGCCAGGTGATCGGCCAGGACGAACAGGGCGACTTCCTGTTGATCGTGCTCGACGGCACCGTCGCCGTCGAGCGCGTGCAGCCGTGGGGCGCGAAGGCGCGCCTGGGCGAGTCGCGCGCGGGCGACGTGCTCGGCGAGATGTCGCTGCTCGATGCCGGCGCCCGCTTCTCGGCCTGCACCACGCTCACCGCGACCAAGTTCGCCGTGCTCGGCGCCGCCGCGCTGGACCGCATGATGCAGCACGAGCCTCGGCTCGCGGCCGCGCTGCTCGCCTGGCTTGCGCGCCGGCTGTCGTTGCGGCTGCGCCAAGTCAGCGCGCGCCTGTCGGCGCTGCTCACGCGAGAGTAAGGCAAACCAGGCGACGCGCAGGGGCCGTTGCCATTGAACACCTCGAGTCCTGCCCAGTGCTGGCAAGATCGCAGATGTAGACATTGAAGGAAGCGAAGGCCATGGAAAGAGAACAAGCATCGAAGTTCGTCAACGACCTGCTGCGCCTGATGGTCACGCGCAATGGCTCCGACCTGTTCCTCACGGCCGACTTCCCGCCCGCGATCAAGGTCGACGGCAAGGTCACCAAGGTGTCGCCGCAGCCGCTCACCGGCGCGCACACGATGGCGCTGGCGCGGGCCATCATGAACGACAAGCAGGCCTCCGACTTCGAACGCACCAAGGAGTGCAACTTCGCGATCTCGCCGCAGGGCATCGGCCGCTTCCGCTGCAGCGCGTTCCTGCAGCAGAGCCACGTGGGCATCGTGCTGCGGACGATTCCGCAGGAGATCCCCACCATCGACAGCCTGGGCCTGCCGCGCGTGCTCAAGGACGTCGCGCTGACCAAGCGCGGCCTGATCATCATGGTGGGCGCCACCGGCTCGGGCAAGACGACGTCGCAGGCCGCGATGCTGGACTGGCGCAACGAGAACACCTTCGGCCACATCATCACGGTGGAAGACCCAGTGGAGTTCGTGCACCCGCACAAGAACTGCATCGTCACCCAGCGCGAGATCGGCATCGACACCGACAGCTGGGAGATGGCCCTGAAGAACGCGCTGCGCCAGGCGCCCGACGTCATCCTGATGGGCGAGATCCGCGATCGCGAAACCATGGACCTGGCCATCGCGTTCGCCGAAACCGGCCACCTGTGCATGGCCACTCTGCACGCCAACAGCTCCAACCAGGCGCTGGACCGGATGATCAACTTCTTCCCGGAAGAGCGCCGCACCCAGTTGCTGATGGATCTGTCGCTGAACATGAAGGCGCTGATCTCGCAACGCCTGCTGCCGCGCCAGGAAGGCAAGGGCCGCTGCGCCGCCGTCGAGATCCTGCTGAACACGCCGCTGGTGGCCGACCTGATCTTCCAGGGCAAGGTGGGCGAGCTGAAGGACCTGATGAAGCGCTCGCGCGAGCTGGGCATGCAGACCTTCGACCAGGCGCTGTTCGACATGTACGAAGCCAACCTGATCACCTACGAGGATGCGTTGCGCAACGCCGACTCCGTCAACGACCTGCGCCTGCAGATCAAGCTCGACAGCGAACGCTCGCGTTCCACCGACCTGGCCGCGGGCACCGAACACATGACCTTCGGCTGAGCGCCGTACAAGACGACATGGCCAAGATCTACGACCCCACCCTGCCCCGCAAGGTCGCCTTCCTCGGACTCGGCGTGATGGGCGGTCCGATGGCCGGCCACCTCGCCGCCGCCGGGCACCAGGTGACCGTCTACAACCGCACCGCCGCCAAGGCCCGAGCCTGGGTCGACAAGCACGGCGGATCGTTCGCACCCACGCCGCGCGCCGCGGTCGAGGGCGCGGAATTCGTGTTCACGTGCGTCGGCAACGACGCGGACCTGCGCTCGGTGATCGTCGGCGACGACGGCGCATTCGCCGGCATGGCGGCCGGCGCCGTGCTGGTCGACCACACCACGGCCTCGGCCGACATCGCGCGCGAGTTGCATGGCATCGCCGTGCAGCGCGGCCTGCACTTCGTCGACGCGCCGGTGTCCGGCGGCGAGGCGGGCGCCGTCAACGGCCTGCTCACGGTGATGTGCGGCGGCGACACGGCGCCGTTCGACGCGATGAAGCCGGTCGCGCTCGCGTTCTCGCGCGCGGTCACGCGCCTGGGCGACAGCGGCGCGGGCCAGCTCGCCAAGATGGTCAACCAGATCTGCATCGCCGGCCTCGTCCAGGGCCTGGCCGAGGCGGTGGCGTTCGGGAGCCGGGCCGGGCTCGACATGCCGGCCGTGCTCGACGTCATCGGCAAGGGCGCCGCCCAGAGCTGGCAGATGGACAACCGCGGCAAGACGATGGTCGAGGACAAGTTCGACTTCGGCTTCGC
>FTKD01001089.1_pt3 | contig 14201 bp, 13 predicted proteins | sample 1658191 | NCBI WGS metagenome assembly FTKD01 (sample SAMEA3914808, study PRJEB12502) | metagenome | biome: forest; material: soil | place: Canada | collected 2011-08-03 | depth 0.3 m
TCGGTGCGATCCACCGGCTTGCCGTTGCGCACGGCCTGGCGGTGGTACTCGAACTGCGCGGCGCGCACCGCGTTGCCCAGCGGATCGCCCGCCTTGACCTCGAGCGCGCCGTAGTCGCGCCAGTGGTCGGGATAGCCGATCTTGATGCCGTACTTGGCCAGCTTGGCATGCGCCTCCACCTTGGTGGCCGGGCTCATCCAGGTGAGGCCGTCGATCGACGTCGAATACGCCTTCATCAGGTTGTCGACCAGCTCCACCATGCGCGCCTTGTAGGCCGGCGGGAAGTACTCGGACACGTAGACCTGGCCGACGGCCTCGCCCATGGCATCGTTGAGCGTGCCCACCGCGCGTTCCCAGCGCGGACGGTCGGCGGTCGTGCCGTTGAGGGCCACGCCGCGGAACTGGAAGCGCGCATCGCGCACGTCGGCCGGCAGCTCCAGCGCCAGCGCGTCGACCAGGCGCACGCGCAGGTAGGCCTTCCAGACGTCCAGCGGCTCGGACTTGACCAGCCTGGCCAGCGCCCAGGTGTAGCTGGGCTGCGAGATCGAGACGAACGGCGGGTCGACCAGGTCGCCGGCGGCGAAGAAGGCCTTCCAGTCGACGTTGGGCGCGTTCGCGGCGAGCTGCTGGATCGTCATCGGGTTGTAGGCCTTGACCGGATCGCGGTTGGCTTCCTGCGACCACTGCACCTGCGCGAGGCGCGTTTCCAGGCCCATGACCGCGGCGGCTTCGATGCGGGCGTTCTTGCTGCCCGCGACGGCCAGCAGCTTGTCCAGATAGGCACGGTAGGCCGTGCGCGCCTTGGCGAAGCGTGCGTCCTTCTTCAGGTAGTAATCGCGATCGCCCAGGCCCAGGCCACCCTGGGCGGTACTGGCCGAGTAGATCGCCGGATCCTTGGCGTCGGGGCCGACGCCCAGGCCCAGCGGCGTGTCGACGAAGCTGTCCCACTGCGCGATCAGCAGCAGCAGGTCCTTCTTGTTCTTGACGGCGTCGATCTGCGCCAGGTACGGCGCGAGCGGCTTCATGCCGGCGGCGTCGATCGCCGCGGTGTCCATGTAGCTGGTGTAGAAGTCGCCGATCTTGGCGTTGATCGTGCCGGGGGCCTGCGACTTGGCGGCCAGGCCTTCGATGATCGTCTTGACGCGCTCGTTGGACAGGTCGTCGAGCTGCGTGAAGGTACCGTAGTCGGCCTTGTCGGCCGGGATCGGCGTCTTCTTCAGCCAGGTGCCGTTCATGGCGCCGAACAGGCTGTCCTGCGGACGCACGCCGGCATCCATGCCGGCCTTGTCCAGGCCCGAACCGAGCGCGGCGGGGGCGGCGGCGACGGGCGCCACGGCCGCGGCGGAGGCGGCGTCGGCCGCGAAGGACAGGTCGGCGGCGAATGCCAGCGACAAAGCGACGACCAGCGTCGCGGGGCGGAAGGGGTTCAAGGCGGATTCCTAGGACAAGTGAGGCACAAGGGCCTGCCGTTCATGATCGTCGTGCCGCGGAGCGCTCTGTATCCGGCGCTGCCGCTCGGTTGCTGCCGCAAAGTTCGAGGGAGCGCCGGATCCGGCCCTGCCGGGCCGGTCGCGGAGCGCCCCCTCGGGGAGTGGAGGCGGCAAAGAATTTGCGCAGCAAATTCCCGCCGGAACGGCATTCGGCCTGCAAGCCGAATGCGTCCCGAGCCACAGCGCGCGTGGGGGCTCACCACAACCGGATGCGGTCGGCCGGCGCCTTCCACATCTTGTCGCCCGGCTTGGTGGCGAACGCGTCGTGGAAGCCGTCGCTGTTGATCGAAGCGCCGTCGGCGCGGAACTGCGCGGGCGAGTGCGGATCGATCACCACCAGCTGCAGCGTGCGCTCGTCGCGCACCTTGGCGCGCCACACCTGCGAGAAGCCCAGGTAGAAGCGCTGTTCGCCGGTCAGGCCGTCGATGACCGGCGACGGCTTGCCGTCGAGCGACATCTTCCAGGCCTTGTACGAGATCTGCAGGCCCGACAGGTCGGCGATGTTCTCGCCCATGGTCAGCTTGCCGTTGAGGTGCACGCCGGACAGCGGCTCGTAGGCCGAGTACTGGGCGTCGAGCCGGGAGGTGATGGCCTCGAACGCCTTGCGGTCTTCCGGCGTCCACCAGTTGCGCAGCTTGCCGTCGCCGTCGTACTGGCTGCCCTGGTCGTCGAAGCCGTGGCTGATCTCGTGGCCGATGACGGCGCCGATCGCGCCATAGTTGACCGCGTCGTCGGCCTTCATGTCGAAGAACGGCGGCTGCAGGATCGCGGCCGGGAACACGACCTCGTTCTTGGTCGGGTCGTAGTACGCGTTGACCGTCTGCGGCGTCATGCCCCATTCGGTGCGGTCCACCGGCTTGCCGTTGCGCACGGCCTGGCGGTGGTACTCGAACTGCTGCGCGCGGATGTTGTTGCCGACCGGGTCGCCGGCCTTGACCTCCAGCGCGCTGTAGTCGCGCCAGACGTCCGGGTAGCCGATCTTGACGCCGTACTTGGCCAGCTTGGCATGCGCCTCGACCTTGGTCGCAGCGCTCATCCAGGTGAGGTTGTCGATCGACGTCGAATACGTCTTGAGCAGGTTGTCGACCAGCTCCACCATGCGCGCCTTGTACGCGGGCGGGAAGTACTTGGACACGTAGACCTGGCCGATCGCCTCGCCCATCGCGAAGTTGAGCGTCGTCACGCCACGCTGCCAGCGCGGCTTGTCCTGCTTGACGCCGTTGAGCGCCACGTCATGGAACTGGTACGCGGCGTCGCGGAAGCCGGCCGGCAGCACGTGCGCCGCGCCATCGAGCATGCGCACGCGCATGTAGGTCTTCCAGACGTCGATCGGCTCGTCCTTGATCAGCTTGGCCAGCGCCCAGGCATAGTCGGGCTGGGAGATCGAGACGAACGCCGGGTCGGGCAGGTCGCCGGCCTCGAGGAAGGCCTTCCAGTCGACATTGGGCGCCTTGGCCGACAGCTCCTTGAGCGTCATCGGGTTGTAGGCCTTGACCGGATCGCGGTTGGCTTCCTGCGACCACTGCACCTTGGCCATCTTCATCTCCAGCGCCATCACGGCCCGGGCGTGCATCACGGCGTTCTTGTCGCCGTCCAGCGTCAGGATCGTGCGCAGGTACGTCACATAGGCCTCGCGCGCCTTCACGAAGCGGGCGTCGGTCTTCAGGTAGTAGTCGCGGTCGCCCAGGCCCAGGCCGCCCTGGAAGCTGCTGGCGGAGTAGATCGTCGGATCCTTGGCGTCGGGGCCGACGCCCAGGTTCAGCGGCGCGTCGATGAAGCTGACCCACTTGCCCATCAGCAGGACCAGGTCCTTCTTGTTCTTGACGGCGGCCAGCTGCGCCTTGAACGGCTCGAGCGGCTTGGTGCCGGCGGCGTCGATGGCCGCGGTGTCCATGTAGCTGCTGTAGAAATCGCCGATCTTGGCGTTGATGGTGCCGGCGGGCTGCGGCTTGGACGCCAGTTCCTCGATGATGCCCTTGACGCGCTGGTCGGACAGTTCGCGCAGCTGGTAGAACGTGCCCCACGACGCCTTGTCGGCCGGGATCTCGGTCTTCTTCACCCAGGTGCCGTTCATGGCCAGGAACAGGTCGTCCTGCGGACGCACCGACGGGTCCATGCCCGCCTTGTCGAGGCCGGCTTCGACCCCGGCGGGCGCGCTGACGACCGGGGCGGCGGACGCGCCGGCATCGGCGCCGATGGAGACTTGCGTGGCGAAAGCCAGCGACAGGGCGACCACGAGCGTGGCGGGGCGGAAGGGGTTCAAGGCGCGTCCTCGGATGATTCTGGTCGGTGAAACGCCCGTTCGCGGGAGCACCCTCGTGGGGCACCGCGCGCAACGGGCTCTGGCCACCCGGAAGTGGCATGGGATACACGGCTCCGGGCAGGTCGAACTGCAACGAATCAGTGTAGCGACGTGGGTGCCGTCGCGATCCCAATGGTTCCCCTGACGGCCACGCGGTGCCCGTGCTTTGCGACGAACTGCAGTGGCACGGGCTCGAAATACGACGACCCGATCGCCACCCTCAGGGCTAACCCGAAGTTTCGCGACGCGCGGGCGGACGCCACGGCACCGCGCGTGCGCGCTGCGGCGCATCGAAGCGCGCGATCGTCGGTGCGAAGCACTCGGTGACCAGCAAGGGCGCGCCGCGGCGCGTGAACACGGAGCAGCGCGCCCACACCTCGCGCCGCCCCCATTCGGTGCCCGTCGCGTCGCGCCAGCGCCGGTGCACGGTGGCCGCGATGCCCGAGCCGGGCGCGAAGCGCGCGAACTCGAAGCCCGAGCGCTGCGCCGCCGGCTGCCCGAACAGCAGGTCGGCCAGCGCGCGGTTGCCCAGTCCGCGGATGGCCTTCCAGGTGCCGCGCGCGTGCACCGCCTGCAGCACCGAGCGCGCATAGACCACCGGCTCGCCGTCGGCCAGCAGGATCACCTCGCGCCCGTGCGCGGCGGCGCCCGCGGTGCAACCCAGGCGCTCGGCCTCGGCCGGCTGCAGGCGCACCGGGCCCTGGCGCAGCACGCGCACGGTGAGCCTGCCGCTGACCGACGCGATGCGCGCGCTCAGCGAGCCGTCGATCTGCAGCCACGCGCCCATGCGGCGCGAGGACGGCATCGGGTGGATGCCCTCCTTCGAGGTCATCACCGGTTTCACAGTGCGAGCGCGCGTCCGATCAGGATCTTCTGCACTTCCGAGGTGCCTTCGTAGATCTGGCACACGCGCACGTCGCGGTAGATGCGCTCCACCGGAAAATCGGTGGTGTAGCCGTAGCCGCCGAACACCTGGATCGCCGCGGAGCACACGCGCTCGGCCATCTCGCTGGCGAACAGCTTGGCCATCGCGGCCTCCTTCAGGCACGGCTGGCCGGCGTCCTTCAGGCTCGCGGCGTGATGGATCAACTGGCGCGCGGCCTCGATCTGCGTGGCCATGTCGGCCAGCTTGAACTGGATCGCCTGGTGCTCGAAGATGGGCTTGCCGAACGCCACGCGATCCTTCGAATACGCCAGCGCCGCCTCGAACGCCGCGCGCGCCATGCCCACCGATTGCGACGCGATGCCGATGCGCCCGCCCTCGAGCCCGGACAGCGCGATCTTCAGGCCCTGGCCTTCGGCGCCGATCAGGTTGGCGGCCGGGATGCGGCAGTTCTCGAACAGGATCTGCGCGGTGTCGCTCGCATGCTGGCCCATCTTCTCCTCGAGCCGCGCCACCACGTAGCCGGGCGTCGTCGTCGGCACGATGAAGGCGCTGATGCCCTTCTTGCCGGCGGCCTTGTCGGTGACCGCCATCACGATCGCGACGTCGCCGTTCTTGCCGCTGGTGATGAACTGCTTGACGCCGTTGAGCACGTACTCACCGCCCTCCTTGACGGCCGTGGTGCGCAGGCCACCCGCCTCGGAGCCGACGTGCGGCTCGGTCAGGCAGAACGCGCCCAGCAGGTCGCCACGCGCCAGCGGCTTGAGGAAGCGCTCCTTCTGGTCGTCGTTGGCGAACGCCATCAGGATCGTGTTGACCGGGCAGTTGGTCACGCTGATGACGGTGGAGGTGGCGCCGTCGCCGGCCGCGATCTCCTCGAGGATCAGCGACACCGACAGGTAGTCCAGCCCCGCGCCGTCCCACTCGACGGGCACGGCGATGCCGTAGCAACCCAGTTCGGCCAGGCCGCGCAGTTCTTCCTTGGGGAAGTGCGCGCTGCGATCCCAGGCGGCGGCCTGCGGCGTGATGCGGTCGCGCACGAAAGCGCGGACGGCGTCCTGGATGGCACGGTGGTCTTCGGAAAGGTACATGGTTGTCTCTGGCTCGTTGTTCGGATTTTCCTACCAGGCGAGCGTGGCGCCGTCGTAGTTCAGGAAGCTGCCGTTGCGCGCGGCGTCCAGCCCGGCGAGCGCGCGCCGCATGCCGGCAACCGACTCGGATGCGTCGATGTCGGCGCCCGCGCCGCCCATCTCGGTGCGCACCCAGCCGGGATGGAATGCCGCGCACAGCGCGCGGCAGGCGAGCGCGATGGACGCGTCCTTCATCACCGAGTTGACGGCGGCCTTGGACGCGCGATACGTCCAGCCCGCGGTGCCGTTGCGCAGGCCGATCGAGCCCATGCGCGACGAGATCACGCCGATGCGCGCACCGGGCACGCCGCCGGCCGGCGGCGCCAGCGCGTCGGCCACCGACGGCAACACGCGCATCGCGCCCAGCACGTTGGTGTGCATCACGGCGTCGAAGTCGTCCACCGTCGGCGGCTCCATGCCGGCGGTCCGCGGGCCGTAGACGCCGGACACGTAGAACACCGTGTCGAACGCCTCGCCGTCGATCAGCCACGCGAGGCCGGAGGCGCTCGCGGCGTCGGCCACGTCGAGCTTCAGCGGCTTGGCGCCCGACGCCGCGATCGCGGCCAGGCCGTCCTCGCTGCGCGCGGTGGCGACCACCCTGGCGCCGTCCGCGCGGTACTGGCGCACGAACTCGAGGCCGAGGCCGCGCGAGGCGCCGACGATCAGGACGTTGCGGGCAATCGAGGAGGACATGGCGAATTCTTTCGAAGACGGGCGCGTCAACGCAGCGCGCGATGCTGGCGCCAGAGCGTGCGCGCCCCGACGGCCAGCAGCATCGCCAGCATCAGCGCATACAGCACGAACTTGAGCTGGGTGGCGGCGCTGGCCCATTGCACGAGCTCGGGCGACAGGTCGTCGCGGGTGAACAGGATCGCGCCCTGCAGCGCATTCTCGGCCGTGTCGGCGAGCGCCGCCAGCCACGGCCACATCGTGGCGCGCGCGGCGCCCAGCCGCAGCATCACCGCGGCCACCAGCGCGCACAGCAGCCACGGAAACACCAGATCGACCACGCGATAGGCCTCGTAGTCGAACAGGCCTTGCGCGCCGAGCTGGCGGAACGCGGCCAGGACACCCGACAGGGTATAGCCGGCCGGACGCTCGTCGAACGGCGGCGCGCCGGTGAACGCCACGAAGTGGGCGCTGGCGGCCGGACTCCAGGGCAGCTGGAACAGCGCGATGCACACGAAGACTGCGAACGCAATCCATCCCATGACGCGCGGACGCAGCAGCCAGCGGTTCATCGGCTCGCGCGCATCGTCATGAGGCGCGACGCACCAGCACCGTGCCGCGCGCGATCACCGCCAGGGCATCGGCGACGGTGGCCTTGCCTTCGAGCTGCGCGATGACGCCGTCCAGGCCGGCGTTCCATTCGGTGCCCGAGACGACCCAGCACATCGCCACGTCGGACTCGGCGAAGATCGGCTCGCGGTACGCGAAATTGAAGTGCAGGCACAGCATGTTGCGCGCGACGCCGTCGTCGCTGCGCGAGAAGTACGTGGCCGCGAGGCCGCTCATCAGGGCCGAGGTGTGCTGGCCGCTGGCGATCACGTCGGACAGCCCCGCCCGCAGCGCCGCTTCGCGGTCGTGGTGCACGGGGTTCAGGTCCAGCGTGAGCGTCGCGAAACGCGAAATTTCTTCGCGCGAGTAGCGCGCGACGTGTTCGATGCGTTCACCCACGCGAACGAGCGCAGTGGTGGCGGCCTCGTCGGCGACGGACGGGGAAGGATCGGTCATGAGCATCTTGGGGAGCTTTCATCGAATGCGAGGTCTGCCGAAATCGCCCCTGGAGGGTGCCCGGGTGAGGGCCGAAGGACGAGGCCGGCTTTCAAAGGCACGCAGTGTGCCGGGTTCGCATTCTCGGGGGCGGATCCGCACAAAGCGTTACGCCTCGTTTCAAGCCTCCTTCGATTACAGCAGTTCGACCGCCAGCGCCGTCGCTTCGCCGCCGCCGATGCACAGCGCCGCGACGCCGCGCTTCTTGCCCTGGCGACGCAGCGCGCCCAGCAGCGTCACCACGATGCGGGCTCCGGAGGCGCCGATCGGATGGCCCAGCGCACAGGCGCCGCCGTGCACGTTGACGATGTCGTGCGACAGGTCGAACTCCTTCATCGCGGCCATCGTCACCGCGGCGAAGGCCTCGTTGACTTCCCACAGGTCGACCGACTGCGCCGTCCAGCCGGCCTTCTTCAGGGCCTTCTCGATCGCGCCGGCGGGTGCCGTGGCGAACCATTCGGGCGCCTGCGCGTGCACGGCGTGGCTGACGATGCGGGCGAGCGGCTTCAGCCCCAGCTTCACGGCCTCCGACTCGCGAACCAGCACCAGCGCCGCGGCGCCGTCCGAGATGCTCGAGGCGTTGGCGGCGGTGATCGTGCCGTCCTTCTTGAACGCGGGCTTCAGCGTGGGGATCTTGTCCAACTTGGCCTTGAACGGCTGCTCGTCGAACTTTACGACGGTGTCGCCGGCCTTGCCCTGCAGCGTGACCGGGGCCATTTCCCAATCGAAGGCGCCGCTTTCGTTGGCCTGCTTGGCGCGCCGGGTGGAGGCGATCGCGAACTCGTCCTGCGCCTCGCGCGTGAAGCCGTACTTGGCCACGCATTGTTCGGCGAACACGCCCATCGCGCGGCCGCGGTCGTAGGCGTCTTCCAGGCCGTCGAGGGCCATGTGGTCGAACATCTGCGCGGTGCCGTAGCGCACGCCCTTGCGCGCGAACATCAGGTGCGGCGCGTTGGTCATGCTTTCCATGCCGCCGGCCACCATCACGCTGGCGCTGCCGGCCAGCAGCATGTCGTGCGCGAACATCATCGCGCGCATGCCGGAGCCGCACATCTTGCTGAGCGTGACGGCGCCCGCCGAATCGGGCAGGCCGGCACGCCGCACGGCCTGGCGCGCCGGCGCCTGACCCTGGCCGGCCATCAGGCAGTTGCCGATCAGGGCCTCGTCGACGGCGTCGCCCGGCACGCCGGCGCGTTCGACTGCTGCCTTGATGGCGACGGCGCCCAGCTCCCAGGCGGACAGCGCGGCGAAGTCGCCCAGCATGCCGCCGATGGGCGTGCGGGCGGCGGAAACGATGACGATGGAATCGGACATGAGGGGCTCCTTGGTCTGGCGGGAAAGATGAACTGGAAGGCGAGCCGCAACGGGCTCAGGCGGGCGACGGCTGCGTGGCCGGCGCCTCGGGAATGCGGGAAACGGCGCGCTGCGCACTGAAGCGCTTGGACGGGTCGTACGGGAACACGTCGTGCACGTAGCCGGCGAGGATGCGTTCCTTGTGCTGCTGCCAGTAGGCGGCGTCCAGCAGGTCGGCGTGCTCGGCCATGAACACCTCGCGCACCGCCGGGTTGCCGAGCAGGAACGGCTCGAAGGTCTCGGGGAACACGTCGCGCGGGTTGACGGTGTACCAGATCTCGCCCGACATCTCCTCTTCCTCGTTGCGCGGCTCGGGCACGCGGCGGAAGTTGCAGTCGGTGAGGTATTCGATCTCGTCGTAGTCGTAGAAGACGACCTTGCCGTGGCGCGTGACGCCGAAGTTCTTCCACAGCATGTCGCCGGGAAAGATGTTGGCGGAAACCAGATCCTTGATCGCGTTGCCGTACTCGACGACAGCCTGCGCGAGCTGCGCCGGGTTGGCGTCGCGCAGGTAGATGTTGAGCGGGATCATGCGGCGCTCGATGTAGCAGTGGCGGATCACTAGCGTCTCGCCGTCGTCCTCGAGCAGGCTGCCGCAGAAGTGCTTCAGTTCGGCGATCAGCTCCTCCTCGAAGCGCTGGCGCGGCAGCGCGACGTTGGAGAACTCCAGCGTGTCGGCCATTCGGCCCACGCGGTCGTGCTGCTTGACGAGCAGGTACTTGCTCATGATCAGCTCGCGCGTGGTGTCCTTGGGCGCCGGGTAGAAGTCCTTGATCAGCTTGAAGACGAACGGGAACGACGGCAGGTCGAACACGAGCATCACCATGCCCTTGATGCCCGGCGCGATGCGGAACTTGTCGCTCGAGTGGCGCAGGTGGAACAGCAGGTCGCGGTAGAACAGGTTCTTGCCGTGCTTCTGCAGCCCGACCTGGCTGTACAGCTCGGCGCGGCTCTTGCGCGGCATCAGCGAGCGCAGGAACTGCACGTAGGCGCTTGGGATCTCCATGTCGACCATGAAGTAGGCGCGGGCGAAGCTGAACAGCATCTCCAGCTCGTCGGCGCCGATCAGCGCGGTGTCTATCGTCAGCAGCCCGCTGTCGGCGTGCAGGATCGGCAGCGCGAACGGCAGCTCGCTGAAGCCGTTGACGATCTTGCCGACGATGTACGCGCCCTTGTTGCGGAAGAACAGCGACGACAGCACCTGCACCTGGAAGTTGGCGCGAAAGCGCGTGTCCTTCAGGCCGCGCAGCAAGGCGGCCAGCACCTGGTCGACGTCGCGCCGCAGGTCCTCGAACTCGATGTCGAGCTGGAAGTTCGTCACCACCCGCATGCAGGCCTCGTGCAGCGTGGCGCGCGTCGGGTAGTAGACGCGGTAGGTCGGCTTGGCTGCCGGCGCCTCGTTCTCGAGGTACTCGGTGGCGATGGCCGGGCGCACGAAGATGAAGTCGTTGCGGAAGTAGCGCCGATGCAGGATCTTCGTCGTGACCGAGTTGAAGAAGGTCTCGGCGCACTCGGGCTGCAGGTGGTTCGTCAGCAGGCCGATGTAGTGCAGCTTGACGTGCTGCCACGTGTCGGCGTGCAGGTGGGCGGCGTCGAACTCGTTCTGCAGCCGCTCCGCGGCCTCCTCCACGCGCGTGTCGTAGAACGCGATGCGGTCGCCCTGCGCCTTCTGCTGCCCGTGCCAGTCGGCCTTCTCGAAGCGCAGCTTCGCGTCGCGGCACGTCGCCGTGAACAGCCGGTAGTGACGGTCGAAGCCCTCGACGATCGCCTGCGCGATCGCGAACGCGTTCGGGTCGTCGAGGCGGGTCGGGAACATCAGGCAGGCTCGGAGGCGGTGGCCGGCGCCACGGGCAGGTAGCGCAACCGGAGCGCGAACAGCGCGCGCTGGTAGGCGGGCGCGACGTCGTCCATGTTGTTGACGGTGAAGCTCAGGTCCTCGAGCAGGCCGTTGTGCAGGCCGTAGACCCAGCCGTGCACGACGACGCTCTGGCCGCGCACCCACGCGTCCTCGACCACCGTCGACAGACACACGTTGCGCGCCTGTTCCAGCACGTTCAGCTCCACCAGCGCATCGACGCGATCGGCCTCGGGCACCGCCTGCAGGAACTCGAGATGCGCGTTGCGCACGTCCTGCACATGGCGCAGCCAGTTGTCGACGACGCCCACGCGCGTGTTGTTCAGCGCGGCCGTGACGCCGCCGCACTTGGAGTGGCCGACGACGATGATGTGGCGCACCTTCAACGCATCGACCGCGTACTGGATCACCGACAGCGCGTTCAGGTCGGAGTGGGCGACGACGTTGGCCACGTTGCGATGCACGAACACGTCGCCCGGCAGCAGGCCGACGAGCTCGTTGGCCGGCACGCGGCTGTCGGCACAGCCGATCCACAGGTATTGCGGCGTCTGCTGCGCGAGCAGGCGCGAGAAGAAGCGCGGATCGCGCTGCTCCATGCTCGCGGCCCAACGGACGTTCTTGGCGAAGAGTTCCGCTAGGTCGAGGTCGCCGGCGTTGCCGCTCACGTGGTCGTCTTGCATGGTTCCTTGGGGGTCTGAGGCGCGGTCTGCCAGTGTACGAAGGGCGGGTTTCAGGCGAGCGACAAGTCACGCGCAGGCACGTCGCCGGCCGCAGCATCGCCCGGCCGGCGCCGCGTGGCGACGGCGTTCGGCTTGTCGGCGACCACGTCCGCCAGCGCGCCGTCGCGAAAGGTCATCACCACGCCCTCGCGCGCGCCGTACGCGGGCGCGTTCGGCGCGCCCGCGAGCACGGCCTGGCGCCAGGCCTCGCTGTCCAGGTGCGGGCAGAAGGTGCCGGCCAGCCACCCGAGGCCGGCACGGATGCCGCCGCCGGGCACGCTGTCAGTCACGTAGTGTTCGAACCAGCAGTTGGCACCCGCGCTGATGCCGGCGAGCACGGTGCCGCCCTGCCAGGCCTCGTGCAGCGCGCGGTCGAAGCCGAACTCGCGCCAGACGGCCACCATCGCGACGGTGTTGCCGCCGCCCACGTAGATCAGGTCGGCCGCGCGCGCCTCGGCGGCGTAGTCGCGCTTCATCTCGTAGGGGAAGAACGGCAGCGACGCGATGTCGCATCCGAGCTTCGAGAAGATCTTGTAGGCCTTCAACTGGCGCGCTTCGCTGTCGCCATGCGCCAGGCCCAGGAACAGCACGCGCGGACGCGCGCGCCGCGGCTCGGGCAGCAGCGTCAACAGATAGCGCTCCTGCAGGTGGCTGGCGTCGTCGACGAGGAAGCCTCCGCCGCCGATGCAGGCGATCGCACCCGCGCCGCTCACGAGCGCTCCATCGCATTGGCGGCGCTGATCGCCAGCGCGGCGTCGATGTTGGCGGCGCGGCGCGCGACCTGCGTGCGGTAGGCGGCCCACGTCACCCGATCGATCACGACGCCGTCCTTGATCGCGCTCTGCGGCAGGGTCGCTTCGCGCACGTACCCGCAGTGGCGCGCGACTGCCTGCGAACCGTCGTTCCACGCGAAGATGCCCGCGTGCAGCCGCGTCAGGTCCGCAATGGCCGCGAACGCCCAATCGGTGACCTGGCGCACGGCGTCGCTGGCGATGCCCCGGCGCCAGTACGCCTCGCCGATCCAGTAGCCGATCTCGGCGTTGCAACGCAGCCAGCCGCTGTCCTGCTTGACGCCGATGCATCCGATCAGGCCGCCGTCGACGACGATGGCCCAGACGCGGCCGAAGTCGCCCGAGTTCGCCTCGTGCGTGGCCCACGCCGTCGCCGCGGCCATGTCGTAGGGCTGCGGAAAGCCGTCGAACATGTTGCGTGCGACCGCTGGATTGTCGGCGTGCGTGACGAGCGCCGGCGCGTCCTCCGGCACCAGCGCGCGCAGCAGGCAACGCTCGCCTTGCAGGATGGGCAACGGGGGACGCGCGTCGCTCACGGGCGCCTCACATCGTCTCGGAGAACAGCTCGCGCCCGATCAGCATGCGACGGATCTCGCTGGTGCCGGCGCCGATCTCGTAGAGCTTGGCATCGCGCCACAGGCGGCCCAGCGGGTACTCGTTGATGTAGCCGTTGCCGCCGAAGATCTGCACGCCCTCGCCGGCCATCCACGTGGCCTTCTCGGCGCACCACAGGATCACCGACGCGCAATCCTTGCGCACCTGGCGCACGTGCTCGGAGCCGAGCGCGTCCAGGTTCTTGCCCACCGTGTAGCAGAACGCGCGGCCGGCCTGCAGCACCGTGTACATGTCGGCCACCTTGCCCTGGATCAGCTGGAACTCGCCGATGGACTGGCCGAACTGCTTGCGGTCGTGGATGTAGGGCACGACGTTGTCCATCACCGACTGCATGATGCCGATCGGGCCGGCGGCCAGCACGGCGCGCTCGTAGTCGAGGCCGCTCATCAGCACCTTGGCGCCGCCGTTGAGGTGGCCCAGGATGTTGCCGGCCGGCACTTCGACGTTGTTGAAGACGAGCTCGCCGGTGTGGCTGCCGCGCATGCCCAGCTTGTCGAGCTTCTGGGCGACGGAGAAGCCCTTCATGCCCTTCTCGACGATGAAGGCGGTGACGCCGCGCGCGCCCAGCTCGGGCTCGCTCTTCGCGTAGACCACCAGCGTGTCGGCATCCGGGCCGTTGGTGATCCACATCTTGGAGCCGTTGAGCAGGTAGTAGCCGCCCTTGTCCTCGGCCTTCAACTTCATGCTGATGACGTCGGAGCCGGCGTTGGGCTCGCTCATCGCCAGCGCGCCCACGTGTTCGCCACTGATCAGCTTGGGCAGGTACTTGCGCTTCTGCGCCTCGCTGCCGTTGCGCTTCAACTGGTTCACGCACAGGTTGGAGTGCGCGCCGTAGCTCAGGCCCACCGAGGCGCTGGCGCGGCTGATCTCCTCCATCGCGATCATGTGCGCGAGATAGCCCATCTGCGCGCCGCCGTACTCCTCGGGCACCGTGATGCCCAGCACGCCCAGCTCGCCCATTTTGCGCCAGAGGTCCATCGGGAACTGGTCGCTGCGATCGATCTCGGCCGCGCGCGGCGCGATCTCGGCCTGGGCGAACGCGTGAACGGCGTCGCGCAGCGCGTCGATGTCTTCACCGAGCATGAAATTCAGGCCGGGCAGGTTGCTCATCTCTCGTCTCCTGGGCTGGCGCGCTGCTGGGGCGGCGCCGTGGAACAGTGGGGAAGGAAATCGTCGCCGACATCGTCGAAGCTCGCGCACGCCGAGCCCCACCGACGGATTCTGGGCCTTGCGGGCCCGGGTCGGGTGAACGGAAAAACCGATTTTAGTTGACGTTTACGTAAACGTAAA
>FTKD01000056.1_pt2 | contig 14110 bp, 16 predicted proteins | sample 1658191 | NCBI WGS metagenome assembly FTKD01 (sample SAMEA3914808, study PRJEB12502) | metagenome | biome: forest; material: soil | place: Canada | collected 2011-08-03 | depth 0.3 m
CCCAACGTGGGCAAGTCCACGCTGGTGAACACGCTCAACGGCCAGCGCGCCGCCAAGACCGGCGACGAGCCGGGCATCACGAAGCTGGAGCAGAAGATCCTGCTGGCCAACGACTTCTACCTGTTCGACACGCCCGGCATGCTGTGGCCGCGCATCATCATCGAGCAGGGCGGCTACAACCTGGCGGCCAGCGGCGCGATCGGCCGCAACGCCTATGACGAGGAAGAGGTGGCGATGGCGCTGCTGGCGCGCGTGCGCCACCGCTACGCCGACCGCATCGTGGCGCGCTACAAGACGGCGGATTTCTCGGAGATGACCGACGAAGGCCTGCTGGCCGAGGTGGGCCGCAAGCGCGGCGGGCTGCTGCCCGGCGGCCACGTGAACATGCAGAAGGCCGCGGAGATCGCGTTGAACGACTTCCGCAGCGGCGCCTGGGGGCGCGTCACGCTGGAGACGCCGGAAGAATTCGCGGCGTGGTGGGCGGCCGGGATGGCCGCCGAGGAAGAACGCAAGGCGAAAAAGGAATCGCGCAAGAAGTCTCAGGACTGAGCGGGGGCCGGCTTGTAGAACGCCTCCACCGTGCCCTTGAGCTTGACGGTCAGCGGGCGGCCCCTGCGGTCGACGGTCTTGCCCACCGGCACCTTGATCCAGCTTTCGCTGATGCAGTATTCCTCGACGTCGAAGCGCTCCTTGCCATTGAAGAGGATGCCGACGTCGTGCTCGAAGATCGCGGCCACGTGATGCGGGCTGCGCGGGTCGGTGGACAGGCGGTCGGGCAGCGTGGGGGCCTGGGTGGCTTCGGTCATGGTCGGCTTTCTTCGGATACGGGCGACGGGTGGCTATCCGGCAATTTTACGTGCGCGGCCGGATCGCGAGTTCGGCGTAGCCCGTGGCCGCATCGGGCTCGCGCGTGAACGTCACGTCGTCCAGCACGGCGAGCAGCACCTCCGCCGTCGTCCGCACGATGCAGCCCGGCGCCACGTGGCCGCCGAACACGTGGCCGTCGGCGTCGGCCAGGCTCGCGTGCAGGTGCGAGCCGCCGCTGCCCAGCGTGCCTGCCAGCGTGAGGATCTCGAGGTCGCCCACCACCTGATGCGCCGCATCGCGGCCCGCGAAGCGGATGCGCGCCTCGCGCAGGCTGCCGATGCCGGACACGACGAAGGCGGCCGCGCCACCGGCGGCCGCCAGCGCCGCTTCGAGTGCGGCGCGCAGGTCGTCGCCGGGGGAGAGTCGGAGCGGCAGTGTCTTCATGCGCAGCAGCGTAACCGAACGGGTGCTTGACGAATCAATAACCGTATAGTTATGATTCAGCCATGCACCCCGCAGCGGACGATCTCTTCAAGGCGCTGGCCGACCCGACGCGCCGCGCGCTGCTCGAGCGCCTGCTGCTCGAAGGCGAGCTCAACGTGCGCGCGCTCACCGAGCAGGCGGGCGTGTCGCAGCCGGCCGTCTCCAAGCACCTGGGCGTTCTCAAGCAGGCCGGCCTGGTGCTGGAGCGTCCCGAAGGCCGCGTCGTGCACTACCGCGCCGAGCCCAAGGGCCTGGCACCGCTGATGGACTGGATGCGTTTCTACGCCGTCTTCTGGGACGAGCGCATGGATCGCCTCGAGATGTTGTTGAAAAGGATGGATCAATGAATACCGCTGCCGCCACTCGCTCCGTCGTCGTCGAACGCCGGGTGCCGCACTCGCTGGACAAGGTCTGGCGCGCCCTCACGCAAGGCCCGTTGCTCGAAGAATGGCTGATGGCCAACGACTTCGTGGCGCAGGTGGGCCACCGCTTCAATTTCCGCATGCAGGCGATGCCGGGCTGGAACGGCGTCACCGACTGCGAGGTGCTCACGGTCGTGCCGCAGCAGGAGCTGTCGTACACCTGGAACGCGTCGGGCGACGAGGCGGCCACCGGCCTGAAGACGGTCGTCACCTGGACGCTGGAGGCCTTCGCCGGCGGCGTGCTGGTGCGCATGGAGCAGTCGGGCTTCCGGCCGCAGGACGAGCGCAACTTCATGGGCGCGAAGTACGGCTGGGAGCGCAACCTGGGCGAACTCGAACGCGTGGTCGCGGGGTTGGCATGAGCGTCGGTCGCGCTTCCAGGTACCACTGGCTGCTGGCGACCCTGCATTGGCTGCTGGCGTGGTTCATCATCGCGTCGCTGCTGTTCGGGTTCTTCGTGCTGGCGCGCATCCCCAACGCCGATCCGCGCAAGCTGGACATGCTGGAGTGGCACATGGGCCTGGGCATGGCGATCTTCGCGGCGATGGCGGCGCGCCTCGTGGTGCGCTGGCGCACGGCGAAGCCGGCGCCGGCCGGGATCGGCACGCCGGCGTCGGCGCGCGCCGCGGGCCGGGCGCATCTCGCGTTCTACGTGCTGGTCTTCGCCATGGTGGCCACGGGCTATTCGACGGGGTTGATCGCGCGCCTCAACGAGATCGTGTTCGCGCGCTCGGGCGCGCCGTTGCCGGCCAGCTTCGATGCGTATCCGACCTTCATCGCGCACGGCTGGATCGCAGCGCTCCTCGCGATCCTGATCGCGCTGCACGTGCTGGGCGCGCTGTGGCACGCGCTCGTGCGGCGCGACGGCGTGATGCGCCGCATGGGCTTCGGCGGCCGCCGAGTGGAGTGACCGGACGGGCCGCCGGCGGCCGTTCGCAGGTTCTGAGTAGACTGCACGGTCGCCGCGCCAGAAGCGCGGCGCCTCCCGCTCAATCGGCGCTACCGCGCCCCTGCCCAGGCCGCCCATGCAATCCTCGCTCAAGACCCTGCGCCACCTGCTCGTGGCTTCCTCGATGCCCGCCCTCGTCGGCCTCTCCCACGCCGCCGACGCGCCGCCCGCGAACCCGCTGCTGGCGCCCAGCACCTTGCCGTTCCACTACCCGCGCTTCGACCAGTTCCACGACGAGGACTTCCTGCCGGCGCTGGAGCAAGCCATGGCCGAGCACCGCAAGGAGATCGAGGCGATCGCGGCCAACCCGGACAAGCCGACGTTCGACAACACCGTCGTCGCGATGGAGCGCGCAGGGGCGACGCTGGGCCGCGTGCAGACGATCTTCTCCAACCTGAACGGCGCCAACACCAACCCGACGCTGCAGGACACGCAGCGCAAGGTGGCGCCGGAATTCGCCGCGCACCAGGACGAGATCATGCTCGACCCGCGCCTGTTCGCGCGCATAGACACGCTGTACAAGGCGCGCGACTCGCTGGGCCTGGACGCCGAATCCGCGCGCCTGCTGTGGCGCTATCACCAGGACTTCGTGCGTGCCGGCGCGCAACTGCCCGAAGCCAGCCAGGCCAGGCTGCGTGCGCTGAACGCGGAGCTGGCCACGCTGCAGACCACGTTCGCGCAGAACGTGCTCAAGGAGCGCGGTGCGTCGGCGGTCACGTTCGACACGCGCGCCGAGCTGGCCGGCCTCAGCGACGCCGAGATCGCCACGGCCGCCGCCGCCGCGACCCAGGCCGGCAAGCCGGGCAAGTTCGTCGTCGAGCTGGTCAACACCACGGGCCAGCCGGTGCTCACCGACCTCACCAGCCACGCCGCGCGCCTGAAGGTGATGGCCGCGTCGCTCGCCCGCGGCAGCCGCGGCGGCGAGTTCGACAACCGCGCCGTCGTGTCCGCGCTCGCGCGCAAGCGCGCGGAACGCGCGGCGCTGCTGGGCTATCCCACGCATGCCGCGTTCCAGCTCGCGGAGCAGACCGTGGGTTCGGTGGACGTGATGAACAAGATGCTCGCGCAACTGGCCACGCCGGCCGTGGCCAACGCGCGCAGGGAAGCCGCGCAGCTGCAGGCCATGATCGACGCAGACAAGGGCGGCTTCAAGCTGGACGCCGCCGACTGGGCGTTCTACAGCGAGAAGGTGCGCAAGGCGCAGTACGCGTTCGACGAGTCGCAGTTGAAGCCGTACTACGAGCTCGACCATGTGCTGTTCGACGGCGTGTTCTACGCCGCCAACAAGCTGTACGGCATCACGTTCAAGGAGCGCCACGACCTGCCGGTGTACGAGCCCAGCGTGCGCGTGTTCGACGTGTTCGACAAGGACGGCACGCCGCTCGCGATCTTCATCGGCGACTACTACGCCCGCCCCAACAAGAACGGCGGCGCCTGGATGAGCGCCTACGTGCCGCAGGACGGCCTGACCGGCGACAAGCCGGTGATCGCCAACCACCTCAACATCCCGAAGCCGCCGGCCGGCGAACCGACGCTGCTGACGCAGGACGAGGTCACGACCGCGTTCCACGAATTCGGCCACGCGCTGCACGGCATGTTCTCGCACGTGAAGTACCCGCGCTTCGCGGGCACCTCGGTGCCGCGCGACTTCGTCGAGTACCCGTCGCAGTTCAACGAGATGTGGGCCACGTACCCCGACGTGCTGCGCAACTACGCCAGGAACTGGAAGACGGGCGAGGCGATTCCGCAGGCCTTGCTGGACAAGGTCACGGCGGCGGCGCGCTTCGACCAGGGCTTCATGACCACGGAATACCTGTCGGCGACGCTGCTGGACCAGGCCTGGCACCAGCTGGGCGCCGACCAGGTGCCCGCGGCCGCCGACGCCACCTCGTTCGAGGCCGCGGCGCTGCACCGCGTGGGACTGGACTTCGCGCCGGTGCCGCCACGCTATCGCAGCACCTACTTCTCGCACGCGTTCGCGGGCGGGTATTCGGCGGGCTACTACTCGTACATCTGGAGCGAGGTGCTGGCGGCCGATTCGACCGACTGGGTGCTCACGCACGGCGGCCTGACGCGCCAGAACGGCGACCACATCCGCGCCACGATGCTGTCTCGCGGCGGCAGCGCGGACGCGCTGACGCTGTTCCGCGATCTCACGGGCACCGCGCCCGACATCGGCCCGCTGCTGAAGAAGCGCGGGCTCGACGTCGCGCAGTAGGCCCTGTTGGCGCGCGGCCTGGCGTCACGCGCCGGGGCCGCCTGCCCGCCTTTCAGCGATGGGCGGCGCGGTGATGCCTGTGGTGGTGGTGATGGTGGTGGTGATGACGCGCAGGACGCGCGTCGGCGGCCACGGCGAACATCGACAGCACGGCGGCGACGGCAAGGAGCTTGGTGAAGGTCATGAGGAGCCTCTTTCTTTCTTCTGGGAGGGGAGGTGGCGCGGCGCGCCACGGTGGTCCGGGGCGGCATCATGCCTCAGAACCCGACTGGAAAACCCGGACGCAGGCCATCGTGCCCGGGCTTCGCCGATTCCGATCGATCGAGGCGAGCCCTGATCGGCCCTTACTTCGTGTCGGCCTTGATGTCGGCCTTCTCGGACTTGTTCACCAGCTTGGCATCGGCCTTGTCCAGCTTGGCCTGCGCCTTCGCGTCCTTCTTGCACGCGCGCTCGGTGCCGCCGCTCAGCGTCGTCTTGCAGTCGGCCTTGTTGACGGCGTGGTCGGCGTCGGCGATCTTCTTGTTGGCCTTGTAGTCGGCATTCGACTGCGTCTTCAGGTCGGCGGCCTGCGAGTGCGTCAGCGTCGCATCGGCGTCCGCGGCCTGGGCGCCGATGGACAGCGTGGCGGCGACGGCGGCGAGCAGGGCGATGAGGGTCTTGTTCATGGTGTTCTTTCGGTGGTGGTGCCCGATGTGCGGGGCTGAACCCCGGACGCGGCAAGCACCGTGCCGCGCGCGGCCGAACGCGGCGTTGTCCGACGCCTGCATGCCGCGACGGCCAGCGGCAGGCCGAGCACCACGAAGACCATCGGCGCGCCGTGCGAGCACGGCACGGCGTCGTCCAGCGCCAGGCCGAAGCGGCGATCACAGCGTGCGTCGCAAGGCCTCGAAGAACAGCTCCGACTGCAGGCGCTCCCCGCGGGTCTGCTCGCCCACGCGACGCGCGAGCGCCGCGTCCACCGGCGCCAGCGGCCGGCCGGTGGATTGCGCCAGCACCTGGTGCATGCAGGCGCGCTCCAGGAAGTAGAGATCGTCGTACGCGTGGGCCAGCTGCACGCCGCAGACGATCACGCCGTGGTTGCCGAGAAAGACCACGTCGGCATCGCCCATCGCGCCGGCGATGCGCTCGCCCTCGGCGGCGTCCAGCGCCAGGCCGTTGTAGCGGGCGTCGATCGCGCTGCGGCCGTGGAAGCGCATCGCGTTCTGCGACAAGCAAGTGTCGAGGCCGCGATCCGTCGTCAGCGTCAGCGCGGTCGCATACGGCATGTGCGCGTGCAGGACGCAGGGCTTGCCGCGGCGGTGCACGGCGGCGTGGATGAACATCGCCGTCGCCTCCACCTCGTGGCGGCCCGCGAGCTTGCGGCCGTCGGCGGCGACCAGCACGACGTCGTCGGCCTGTATCTCGCTCCAGAGCAGGCCGCGCGGATTGAGCAGGAAGCGATTGGAGCCGTCGGGCAGCTCGACGCTGAAATGGTTGCAGATGCCTTCGGCCAGGCCGTGGTGCGCGGCCGCGCGCAACGCGAGCGCGAGGTCCGCGCGCAGGCGGGCGACGGCGGGCGTGTGGAAATCCTCATCGTGCATGGCTGGCTCGGGCGGAAATGGCGAAGCCTCGACTCTACAAGTTCGCCGCGCGCCTGCATCGGCCTCCTCGGCAGGCCTGTCGTTTGCTCTGCCGTGAGCGGACCGTTCGATCAAAGGAAATCCCGACATGTCTGTGCACTCATCGTCACGCCCGGCCCCCTTCAAGTTGCAAGCCCTCGCGCTGGTCGCGCTGAGCCTTCTTGCAGCTTGCTCCAAGGAATCCGCGACGGCACCGGCCGCGCCGTTGGCCGCGGCCTCCGATGCGGCGGCCTCCGATGCGCTGGCACCCTTGCCCGCGCCGGTCGCCGTGGCGGCGCAGGCGCCGGTGGCGGTCCAGGGTCGGTCGTATTCGAACGCGCCGACGGTCGTCGACTCGAACCAGCCGCCCTACGTCGACGAATCGAGCGCCGGCGCGCCGTCGTATGCCGACGACTCGGCCTACGCCGACGATGAACAGCAGCAGGTGGTGAGCGTCTACGTGGATCCGCCGCTGGAGCAGCCGGCGCCGATCGCGGTGGATTGGGCGCCGCCGCCGATGCTGGTGGAAGAGATCTCGCCGCAGTCCGATCCCGACGCCGTGTGGACGGGCGGCTACTGGGGCTGGCAGGGTCGCTGGGTCTGGTGCGCCGGACGCTGGTCGCGCCCGCCGCGTCCGCAGTACACCTGGCACGAGCCGTACTACGAGCACCGTGACGACAAGGTGGTGTACGTGCCGGCGTACTGGTCGCCCCCCGAACGCCATTTCATCGCGCCGGCGATCGGCATCGCGATCGTCGCGGCCGTCGTCGCCGTGGGCATCCACGCGGGGCACCATGCCGAGGGGCCGCAAGGCGTGTTCATCCCGCCGCCGCCGGGGTCGCGCCCGGGCATCATCGTGCCGGCCCCGATCGGCACGCCGCCGTCGGTCGTCATCGGCGCGCCGCCGGTGATCAACGTGGGCATGCGCGTGAACGGCAACGTGGAGAACAACAGCCACAACGTGACGAACAACGTCACCAACATCACGAACGTGCGCAACGTGACGATCGTCGCGCCCAAGACGGCCACGGCGAACGGCCGCGGCTTCCAGCAGGCCGTGGCGGCCGATCCGCATCGTCCGCCGATGGTGGCGGCGGGCGTACGTCCGACGGCGCCGACGCCGCGTTCGACCACGCCGGTGGCGGCGTGGCAGCCGGGTCATCCGGCACCGGTGTTGCCCGCCGCGCAACCGGTGCGTGGCGGGCCGCCGCGGGGCGAGGCCTCGGGACGTCCCGGCGTGCCGCCGCCCAACGGGCAGCAGGCCCAGGCGCAAGCCCAGGCACAGAGGGCACAGCAGGAACAGGCGCAGCAGCAAGCCGGGCAACAGCGCGCCCAGCAAGAGCAGGCGCAGCGTGCGCAGCAGCAGCAGAAGGCCCAGCAGGAACAGGCCCAGAAGGCGCAGCAGGAGCAGTCACAGCGCGCGCAACAGCAGGCGCAGCAGCAGAAGGCCCAGCAGGAACAGGCCCAGAAGGCGCAGCAGGAGCAGGCGCAGCGCGCGCAACAACAGGCCCAGCAACAGAAGGCCCAGCAGGACCAGGCCCGGAAGGCGCAGCAGGAACAGGCGCAGCGCGCGCAGCAGCAGGCGCAGCAGCAAAAGGCCCAGCAGGAGCAGTCACAACGCGCGCAACAACAGGCCCAGCTGCAGAAGGCGCAGCAGGAGCAAGCTCAGCGCGCCCAGCAAGTGCAACAGCAGGCACAGCAACAGGCACAGCAGCGCGCCCAGCAGGAGCAGGCCGCCAAGGCGAACGAGGCCCGCGCCGCCGAGGAGCGCGCGCAGGCCGACAAGGCGAAGAGGGACGCCGACGCCAAGGCGCACACGCCGCCGGAGCGCAAGCCCACGGACAACGACAGCAAGTAGCGCCGCGGCGCCGTGTCAGGCGCGTGTCTTCGCGGCCGCGGCGATCGCGCGCAGCAGCGCGGCGACGTCGTCGGCGGTGTGTGCCGCGGACAGCGCGATGCGCAGCCTGGCGGTGCCCTCGGGCACGGTCGGCGGACGGATGGCCGGCACCCAGAGGCCTTCCTCGGCCAGCGCGTTCATCACGCGCAAGGCCTCGTCGTTCGCGCCGATCACCAGCGCCTGTACCGCGGTGAGCGACGGCAGCAGCGTCCAGCCGGTGCCGGCGATGGCGGCCGGAATTCCGGCGCGGAGGTCGGCGATGTTGCGATGCAGTTGCGCCAGGCGCGCGGGCTCGTCCCGGATCACGTGCAGCGCCGCGCGCACGCTCTGCGCCAGCAGCGCCGGCGCGGCGGTGGCGAACGTGTAGCTGCGCGTCTTCTGCAGCAGCCATTCGACGAGTGCGTCGCTGCCCGCCACGAAGGCGCCGGAGACGCCGGCCGCCTTGCCCAGCGTGGCCATGTACAGCACGCGCCGGCTCGCCTGCGCGCCGGTGCGGGCGACGGCCGCCAGCGAACCGCGGCCTTGCGGCCCGCAAACGCCGAAGCCGTGCGCGTCGTCCAGCAGCAGCAGCGCGTCGTGGCGCTCGCACAGCGAGATCAGGGCCGGGATGTCGGCCACGTCGCCGTCCATGCTGAACACGGCGTCGCTGATCACGAGCTTGCGGCGCGCGGGGCTGGCCTGCAGCAGCGCTTCGAGCTGCGCCAGGTCGCCGTGCGCGAAGCGATGGATGTCGGCCCTGGACAGGCGCGCGCCGTCGATCAGGCAGGCGTGGTTCAGGGCATCGGAAAACAGCGCGTCGCCGGCGCCCACGAGCGCCGGCACGATGCTCGCGTTCGTCGCGTAGCCGGCGTAGAAGTACAGCGCGCGCTCGAGGCCGACGAACGCCGCGAGCTCGAGCTCCAGCGCCGCGTTCGCCTCGCTGTGGCCGCTGACCATGGGCGACGCGCCGCTGCCCACGCCGTAGCGCTGCACGCCCTCGATCGCGGCCGCGCGCAACGCCGCGTGCTGCGACAGGCCCAGGTAGTCGTTGCTGCAGAACGCCAGCATGCGGCGGCCGTTCACCCACAGCCACGCACCGTCGGCGGGCCGTACCTGGCGGCGCCGGCGCGTCAGGTGCGCGGCCTCCAGGGCCGCGAGGCGGGCGGGGATCTCGTCGAGCCAGGACGGCGCGCGGTGGGTGTCTTCGGTCATCGGGAAGCGGCGGTCACGCCGGCAGTGTGAAGCGATCGGCGTCGGCGCGCGGATCCGGGGTGGCCGAGAAGGGCAGGTCGGCCCACAGCGGCGCCCCCAGATGCGAACTCAGGTAGGCCAGGTTCTCTTCGGGGCAAAGGAAGTCGGGATCGACGCGGTTGGCGATCCAGCCGGCCAGCCGCAGGCCGCGGGCGCGGATCGCCTCCGCGGTCAGCAGGGCGTGGTTGAGGCAGCCCAGGCGCATGCCCACCACCAGCAACAGCGGCATGTCGAGCGCGACCGCGAGGTCGGCGCCGGTCTGCGTCGCCGACAGCGGCACGAGGAAGCCGCCGGCGCCTTCGACGACCAACGCGTCGGTGCGCGCGCGCAGTCCGGCGACCGCGGCCAGCACCGTGCCGAATTCAATGGGTGTGCGCGCGCGCGCGGCCGCGATGTGGGGCGACAGCGGCTCGGGCAGCAGGATCGGATTGTCCAGCCCGGGTGGCACGCGTACCGTGGACGCGGCGCGATGCGCGATCGAATCCTCGTTCGAGAATCCGTTGTCCGTCTGCACGCCGCCGGCGGCGATCGGCTTCATCCCGCACACGCGCACGTGACGCCGCGCGAGCGCGTGCAGCAGCGCGCAGGTGGCGTGCGTCTTGCCGATGCCGGTGTCGGTGCCGACGACGAAGTACGCCGTCACGGCAGCGCCCGCTCGTCGTCGCCGAACAGCGAGGCGCCGGCGTCGCCTTCGGCCAGCGTGGTCTCGAGCGCGGCGAGCGCGCCGTCGGCCAGGTGGCGCGCGGTGTCCTGCTCCAGCACGTAGGGCGGCATCGCGTACAGCGTGGCGCCGATGGGCCGCAGCAGCACGCCGTTGGCGAGCGCGTGGCGCGCGTAGCGGCGCGCGAAGTCGGCCGGCGCGCCGACGATGTCCCAGGCCCAGATCATGCCCAGCCGGCGCGCGTTGCGCACGCGCTCGTGCTTGTTCAGCGGTTCGAAAAAGCCATCGATCATGCCGGCGCGTTCCAGGTTCACCGCGAGCACGTTCTCGCGCTCGAAGATGTCCAGCGTGGCCAGCGCCGCGCGGCACGCCAGCGGGTTGCCGGTGTACGAGTGCGAGTGCAGGAAGCCGCGCGCGGCGTCGTCGTCGTAGAAGCTGTCGTAGACGGCGTCGGTGGTGAGCACCGCGGCCAGCGGCAGCGTGCCGCCGGTCAGGCCCTTGGACAGGCAGATGAAGTCGGGCCGGATGCCGGCCTGCTGGTGCGCGAACATCGTGCCGGTGCGCCCGAACCCGGTGGCGATCTCGTCGACGACCAGGTGCACGCCGAAGCGATCGCACAGCGCGCGCGCCTCGCGCAGGTAGGCCGGGTCGTGCATCGCCATGCCGGTGGCGCATTGCACCAGCGGCTCGACGATGACGGCGGCCGTCTCGTCGTGGTGGGCGGCGAGCCACTCCTCGAGCGAGCGCGCGGCGCGCAGCGCGACGTCGACGGCGGTTTCCTGGTGCGTGGCGCCGCGTGCGTCGGGCGACAGCACCGTCGCCGCGAGCCGCACCAGCGGCGCGTAGGCCGCGCGGAACAGCGCGATGTCGGTGACGCCCAGCGCGCCGGCCGTCTCGCCGTGATAGCCGCCCTGCAAGGCCACGAAACGGTTCTTGGCGGACTTGCCGGCATTGCGCCAGTGATGGGCGCTCATCTTCAGCGCGATCTCGGTGGCCGAGGCGCCGTCGCTGGCATAGAACGCGTGGCCCAGGCCGGTGAGGGCGGCCAGGCGTTCCGAGAGTTCGACCACCGGCGCGTGCGTGAGCCCGGCCAGCATCGTGTGGTCGAGGCGCGACAACTGGTCGACCAGCGCCGCGCGGATCGCCGGGTGGCCGTGGCCGAACAGGTTGGTCCACCACGAGCTGACGCCGTCGAGGTAGCGCTTGCCCTCGACGTCGGTGAGCCAGGGCCCTTCGGCCGACGCGATCGCGATCAGCGGCGTCGAGTCCGCCTGCGGCCCGTCCGGCGCGCCGTGCGCCTTCATCTGCGTGCACGGGTGCCACACGGCACGCAGGCTGCGCGCGCGCCAGGCCGCGTTCGAGCCGGGCAGGGACGAGGTCATCGGGAACCTCCGCCCTGGCGGGCTGCGGTGCGAGCGCCCTTCGGAGCGGCCGGGCGGGCGCTCATGGTCGCGCGGCGGCGACGGTCTCGTCGGTATGGCCGACGAACGGCGGTCGCGGCTTGATGCGGTTCTTCTCGTCGACGAACACGAGCTTGGGCTCGGCGGCGTCCAGCTTGTCCTCGTGCACCATCGCGAACGCCGCGATGATGACCAGGTCGCCCACGGTCGCGCGGCGCGCGGCCGAACCGTTGAGCGACACGATGCCGCTGCCGCGCGGGGCGCGCAGCGCGTAGGTGATCAGGCGTTCGCCGTTGTCCACGTCCCAGATGTGCACCTGCTCGTTCTCGCGCAGGTTGGCGGCGTCCAGCAGGTCTTCGTCGATCGCGCACGAGCCTTCGTAGTGCAGCTCGCAGTGGGTGATGCGGGCGCGGTGGATCTTGGATTTGAGCAGGGTACGGAACATCGTCGTTCGGCGCCCTGGAATGGCGGACACCGTTGGGAGGAAAAGCCGGTATTTTGCCCAGCTTCTCCCGCTGGACGGAATCGACCCCGCGCGGCAGGGGCTTTCCGCACGTCGCCGGAGCCCGAGAGCAGGCGGTTTTTCGGCCTCTTTTCCCGCTCAAGTTTTCGGGGCCGGCCGGCAACATGTCGACACACGATTCCCCTGCCCAGACTCCGCTTCCCAATCCTCCATGGCCGGCCAAGACGCATCAGACCGCAACCTCCCAGCCTCGGCGAAGAAGATTCGCAAGGCCAGGCAGGAAGGCAATGTCCCGCGCTCGCGCGACCTGGGCCATTTCGTGGCGATGGGCCTGGCGGCCGCGCTGCTGTTCACCGTCATGCCGGCGCTGACCCGCTATTCGCAGCATCTGCTGACCGACGGCCTCACGTTCGACCACAGCGTCATCGCCGACCCGATGATCGCTGGCGAGCACGCCGTCGGCCTGTTCACGCGCGGGCTGATGGTGGTGTTGATCGTCGGCGGCCTGTTCATGGCGGCCGGCGTCGCGTCCAACATCGCGTTCGGCGGCTGGAACCTGTCGCTGAAGGCCGTGTCGCCCAACTTCGGCCGCATGAACCCGATCGCCGGCCTGGGCCGCCTGTTCAATTTCAACCAGCTGGTGACGGTGCTGAAAGCCTCGGCGCTCGCCATCGCCGTCGGCTTCGCCGGCACGATCTACCTGAAGAACCACTTCGCCGACCTCGGCGGCGTGCTCACCGCCGAACTGCCCGACGGCCTGGCCACGGTCGGCCGCACGCTGGGCGGCGGCTTCCTGGCGATGCTGGGCGTGCTGGCCGCGTGGGCGCTGGTGGACGTGCCCTGGCAGAAGAAGCAGTTCATGGACAAGCTCAAGATGAGCCGCGAGGAACAGAAGCAGGAGCACAAGGAGTCCGAGGGCAACGTCGAGGTCAAGGCCAAGATGAAGCAGAAGATGCGCGAGATGGCCAAGCGCCGCATGATGAAGGCCGTGCCCGCCGCGGACATCGTCGTGATGAACCCGACCCACTACGCCGTCGCGCTGAAGTACGACCAGAACGCGATGGGCGCCCCGCGCGTCGTCGCCAAGGGCACCGACCGCCTCGCGATGCGTATCCGCGACCTGGCGCGCGACGCCGGCGTGCCGGTGCTCGAGGCCCCGCCGCTCGCCCGTGCGCTCTACACCCACGTGGAGATCGACGGCGAGGTGCCGGCGATGCTGTTCGCCGCGGTGGCGCAGGTGCTGGCCTGGGTCTACCAGCTGCGCGGCGCGGCCAACCCGAACCTGCGTCCGCCCGACGTGAGCGTGCCGCCCGAACTCGACCCGCTCACGGGCGGCCCCAAGCCGAAGCGCCGCCGCCCGGGCCCGCGCGCGGCCTCCGCCCAGTAAGAGATCCGTAGAGCACATCCATGAACGACATCCGGAAGTTCCTCGCCAACCTCACCGGCAACTCGGCCATCGGCAAGGCGCTGATGGCGCCGGTCTTCATCGTCATGGTGCTGTCCATGATGGTGCTGCCGCTGCCGTCGTTCGTGCTGGACCTGTTCTTCACGTTCAACATCGCGATGGCGCTGATGGTGATGATGGTCGCCGCCAACCTGGTGCGCCCGCTGGACTTCGCCGCGTTCCCCACGGTGCTGCTGGTCACCACCTTGCTGCGCCTGTCGCTCAACGTCGCCTCCACCCGCGTCGTGCTGATGGAGGGCCACACCGGCCCCGGCGCCGCCGGCCGCGTGATCGAGTCGTTCGGCCACTTCCTGATCGGCGGCAACTTCGCCGTCGGCCTGATCGTGTTCGCGATCCTGGTCGTGATCAACTTCATCGTGGTCACCAAGGGCGCCGAGCGCATCGCCGAAGTCGGCGCGCGCTTCACGTTGGATGCCATGCCTGGCAAGCAGATGGCGATCGACGCCGACCTGAACGCCGGCCTGATCGACGAGGCCACCGCCAAGCGCCGCCGCGTCGAGGTGGGCGACGAAGCGGA
>FTKD01000300.1_pt5 | contig 14020 bp, 11 predicted proteins | sample 1658191 | NCBI WGS metagenome assembly FTKD01 (sample SAMEA3914808, study PRJEB12502) | metagenome | biome: forest; material: soil | place: Canada | collected 2011-08-03 | depth 0.3 m
GCGCAAGAAGATGCTGTCGGTCGACGGCGACGTGGCCTGCCTCACCGAGGTGATCCGCCAATGGCTGTCGCGCCACCAGCGCTGGACGTCGCCGATCTACGTGGCCGGCGAGAGCTACGGCACCACGCGCGGCGCGGCCATCGCCGACAAGCTCGCGGAGCAGGGCGTCGCGCTCGCCGGCCTGATCCTGATCTCGTGCGCGATGGATCTGCAGTCCATCGTGTTCGAGCCGCGCAACGACCTGCCCTACGCGCTGTTCCTTCCCGCATTCGCGGGCGTCGCCCAGTACCACGGCTGCCTCAAGGGGCCGCAGGCCAAGTCGCCCGAGGCGGCGCGGGCGCTCGCCACCGAGTTCGTCGAGACGGACTACCTGCGCGTGCTGCACCGCGGCGCGGGCGCGAGCGCGGCCGAACGCACGGGCGTCGCCAAGCGCATCGCCGAGCTCACCGGCCTGTCCGCCGCGCTGGTGGAGCATCGCAACCTGCGCATCGCCGACAACACCTTCTTCACCGAGCTGCTGCGCGATCGCGGCCAGATCGTCGGCCGCCTCGAGGCGCGCGTCGCCGGGCCGATGGGCCTGTCGCGCACGCACGAATGGGACTTCGATCCGGGCATGGAATCGCTGGTCGGCCCGTACACGATGGCCGGCATGGGCTACTTCATCGGTACGCTCGGGTTCGATCCGGCCTGGCGCTACGAGGTGCTGGACATGGACGTCAACAAGCACTGGAACTGGAACCGCGGCGAGCAGCAGGGCAACTCGTTCTGCTGCACCAGCCCCGACCTGTCGCGCGCGCTGCGCCGCAACCCGCACCTGCGCGTGCTCGTGGCCAGCGGCCATTTCGACCTCGGCACGCCGTCCACGGCCAGCGACTGGTCGCTGGCCCAGCTCGACATCCCCGCCGACGTGCGCCAGCGCGTCACGCACCGCTACTACGACGCGGGCCACATGATGTACACGCGCGACGAGGACCTGGCCAAGCTGAAGAAGGATCTGGCCGCCTGGCTGGGGTAAGTGTCGGCGCAGCGGACAATGCGGCTATGAAACCCCCGAAAAGATTGCAGCCCCTCGTCGACGAAGGGCTGATCGACACCGTCGTGCGCCAGTTGATGAGCGGCAAGGAGGCGATGGTGTTCGTCGTGCGCAGCGGCGAGGAGACTCTCTGCGCCAAGGTCTACAAGGAGGCGACGCACCGCAGCTTCCGCCAGGCCGTCGACTACACCGAGAACCGCAAGGTCAAGAACTCGCGCCAGGCGCGCGCGATGGCCAAGGGCACGAAGTTCGGCCGCGAGAAGCAGGAGGAGGCGTGGCAGAACGCCGAGGTGGACGCGCTGTACCGCCTCGCGCGCGCCGGCGTGCGCGTGCCCAGGCCACACAACTTCCATGACGGCGTGCTGCTGATGGAGCTCGTCGTCAATGCCGACGGCGACGCCGCCCCGCGCTTGAACGACTGCGAGTTCACGCCGGAGGACGCGCGCCGCCACCACGCCACGCTGGTGAAGGAGGCCGTGCGCATGCTCTGCGCCGGCGTCGTGCACGGCGACCTGTCCGAGTTCAACATCCTGCTGGCCGAGGACGGCCCGGTGATCATCGACCTGCCGCAGGCCGTGGACGCCGCCGGCAACAACCACGCGCAACGCATGCTGATGCGCGACGTCGGCAACCTCGCCGCCTACTTCGGCCGCTTCGCGCCGGAGCTGCGCAAGACCGAGTACGGGCCCGAGATCTGGTCGCTGTACGTGGCCGGCGCGCTGACGGTGGAGACGCCGCTCACCGGGCGCTACGAGCACAAGCAGGGCGCCGTCGACCTGCGCGCGGTGATGCGCGAGATCGAGGATACGCGCGAGGAAGAGAACGAGCGGCAGCGGCGGATGGCGGGGGACTGAGAGCCCGAGAGGGTGCGCAGTAACCCCCGCGACACGCGCGTCGCGGCGGCATTTGTAGAATGCCCCCGTCGGCTCGCAAGGCCGGCAGCGTTCTCAGGGCGGGGCGAAATTCCCCACCGGCGGTAGCCGCGATTCGTCGCGGAAGCCCGCGAGCGCCTTCGCGTCAACATGAGCGAAGGGTCAGCAGATCTGGTGCGATTCCAGGGCCGACGGTCACAGTCCGGATGAAAGAGAAACGCGACAGTGTGGGCCGCTGCATTCCCGTTCACGGGCGTGCGGCTGCTGCGTTCTCGCGCGCCCTGATTCTGGAAACCACTCACTCGAGAGAACCATGAATCAGATGACTACTCCCCATCTTTCCACCGCCGCGCCGGCGACCGCAGCGGGCCAGCGCGCCCGCATCGCGGTGATCTGCTCGTCCTGGCACTCGGACATCGTCGACAGGGCGAAACATGCGCTGATGGCCGAGTTCGACCGAAGTCCGGCACCGCCGGGCCGGGTCGACTACTTCGAGGTGCCGGGCGCCTTCGAGATTCCGCTGCTGGCGCAAAAGCTCGCGCGTTCGGGGCGCTACGACGCCATCGTCGCGTGCGGCCTGGTCGTCAACGGCGGCATCTATCGCCACGAGTTCGTCGGCGCGGCGGTGATCGATGCGCTGATGCGCGTGCAGCTCGACACCGAGGTGCCGGTGCTGTCGGCGGTGCTGACGCCGCGCGACTTCCACGAGCACGACGACCACCTGCGCTTCTTCAGCGAGCACTTCGCCAAGAAGGGCATCGAGGTGGCGCGCGCCTGCCTGGAGACGATCGCCGGACTGCGGCGGGTCGACGCCCTGGCCGCGTAGGCACCAGCGTCAACGAACGGACTGCATGAACGCATCCACCGGCGTCGTGTCAAGCCTGCAACATCATGCGCGCGGGAAGGTCAGCACCACCCGCACGCCGCCCGCGACGTTCTCCGCCGCGATCGTGCCGCCCATCTTGGCCATGTAGGTCTTGGCGACGAACAGGCCCTGGCCGCGCTGGGGCGCGTGCGCGTCGCTCGCAGCCGTCGGCTCGTGCGCGCCGGAGACGCCGTACTCGAAGACCTTGTCGATCAGCTCGGGCGCAATGGCGTCGCCTTCGTTGTGCAATTCCACGGTGGCGCGCGCGTCGTCCGCGCGCAGGCGCAGCGTGATGGGCGTGCCCGCGTGGCGATGGCGCTGGGCGTTCTGCAGCACGTGCGTGATCACGTCTTCCAGCGGGTACTCGTCGGCGCGCACCACCACCGCCTCGCCCGGGCCTTCGTAGACCACGTCGACGATGCCGGCATGCGGCGCGTTGGCGGCCACCTCGGCGAGGAAGGCGTCCAGTTCCAGCGTGGCGAGCTGCAGCGTGGTGGACTGGAAGGCCTCGCTGGGCGACGCGCTGCCGTACAGCACGCGGATCGCCTGCTGCATGCGCAGGATGTAGCGCCGGCTGGCGTCGTCGGGCGCGCCGTGCAGTGCGATCAGCGATTGCAGCGGCGACATGATCTCGTGGCCCACGGCCATCCACTGGTCCTTCTCGCGCTCGGCGCGCAGGCGCTCGCGCTGCATGCTCTCGTCCACGCGCTGCAGCAGCTCGGCCAGGCAGGTGGCGAGCACGCCCAGCTCGTCGGTGCTGCGCAGGTCGGCGATGTCCAGCGTCGACCAACGGCCGGCCGGCGCCCCGGTGGCGTCGTCCACCACGGCCGCGGTGACGGCGCGCGATCGCTTCGTGAGCATCGTGATGCGGCGGATGATCGTCCACTCGATCGCGCCCCACGCCAGCGCCAGCGCCACCAGCATCGCGACGACGAACCACGACACCCGCGTCGCCACCACGGCCAGCCCGCGGTTGGCGCTGCGTTCGTCGCCGAAGCCGTGCAGCTCGTAGCTGCCGGCGGCCGTGCGTATCGTCTCGGTGGCCTCGATCGGTGCGTCCTCGCCGGCCACCGGCAGGCGGCGCAGCAGCCCGCGCACCGCGCGGCCCAGGAAGTCGTTGACGGCCTGCGGCATCCAGTTGGACGGCGGCGGCGTTGGCGGCAGGCTGCCCTTGATCGTCGCCAGCGGCTCGCCGGCTGGGTTGGTCGATGACCCCAGCTTGCGCAACTGCAGCGTCTCGCCCGGCAGCAACTGCGTGCTCAGGTCGGCGAGCGAGAAGGGCGCGGTGGCGCCCGCGCGTGCGCTGTCGAACAGCGGCACGGCGTCGCCGGGCGCGAGCCATTGCACGTGAACGTCGATGCGGTTCATGTCGGCCGGCGGCCACACCGGATGCGCCGAGGCGACCACGTCGTCGTGCAGCACCTCCACCGGCAGCCGCACCGAGAAGAAGACGCGGCGCGCGCAGGTGGCGACCGCCGTGCCGCCGTCCAGGCACGGGCCGCCTTGCCACAGCCAGCCGCGGAAGTCGCGCACGGGACGCGCCACGACCTGGCCGTCCGCGTCCTCGGCAAAGCCGGTGAGGCGTCCGCGCAGCACGTTGACGGCGGTGGCCGGCTCGGGCTCGAACGGCGCGATCCAGCCGTAGCGGCGGCCGCGCAGCGCGATGTCCACGCGCAGCCGGTGCGACAGCGTCAGGTCATGCTCGCCTAGCGTATGCGCCACCGGCGGCGGGCTGGGCGCATGCCCCACCACGTACACGAAGCCGCCCGCCCACGGGTTGCTGCCCACGGCCACGCACAGCGCGGCATCGCCGGGATACTGGCGCGTGCAGCCGGCCATCTCGACGGCCTGCTCCACCTTGTTGTGATCGTCGAAGTCGAGCGCCGAGAACGGCAGCACGAGCGGGTGAACGGCGCTGGAGTGTGCCGTGGCGGCAGAAGCCGCAGGCTCCGGCGGATTCAGCAACGCGAGCTGGCCGGCCGGATGGCGCAGCTGCGCGGCCACCTGGCCCATGGTCTTGGCGAAGCCCTCGCGGTAGCTGCGGTCGCTCAGTTCCTTCTCGTCCTGCAGCACCGACAGCGCGATGGCCACGGTGGCGACGGCCAGCAGCAGGAACACGCCGCGGAAGAACAGGCGCAGGCGGAAGAACGCGAGGCCGGGCCAGCGCCAGGCGGCCAGGCGCGCGCGCCAGGTCGGAGCCGCGACGCTCACTTCAGCGGCCCGTCGCCGCCGGCGTCGCCAGCCACCTGAAGCCGCGCATCGGGACGCTCTCGATGCCCTCGAACGCCGGATCGATGTCGCGGAAGGCCTCGCGGATCGTGCTGATGTGCTTGCGCACGTTGTCGCGGTTGCGGCCCGTCTTCACCACCTGGAACAGCTCGTCGTACGACACCACCTCGCCGCGGTGCGCGTGCAGCGCCGCGAGGATGCGTTGCGCCGTCAGCGGCAGGTTGACGCGGTGGCCGCGCCACAGCACGGCGCCCTGGCGCAGCGGGTCGAGGCTCAGTTCCTGGTCGACCGCCGGCGCTGCGCCGCTCCTGGGCGCGGGACGATCCTTGGAGGCGCGCAGCATCTCCAGCACGGTGTCGATGAAGTCGGCCTCCTCGAACGTGGTCTTCTGCAGGTAGTCCCAGGCGTCGAGCGCCTTCATGATGCTGCGGTAGATCGTGGCCGGCATCGCCGAGACCACCAGTACCGGCGTGCCGTGCTGCTTGTTGATCGCGTTGATCAGCGCGACGCCGGCGTGGCGCTCGCGGCCCAGCTCGATGTCCATCACGACGAGGTCGTAGCGCTCGCGCGCGATCGCGCTCTCGGCCTCGTCGCGCGTGAACCATTGGTCGACCTGCAGGCCGGGGCGCGCGGACAGGATCCAGCCCTTGAGCTGGTCGCTCGTGGGCGGGTCGTCTTCGATGATCGCGACGCGGGTGGCGTTGTTCGACACGGAGGCCTTTCGGTGGGCAGGTGCCGTCTCGAGCACCCGGGTTCGATTATCCGGTGGCCCCGGCGTGCGGGGCGTGAGTGTTTCCTCCGCGCCCGGAACGCACCCGCGGGCGCCGTGAGCACAGCGCCCCCGCCGTGGCGTTGAACGCTCTGCGCCCGCTCGAAAGAATGCGTTCACACACCAAGGAGAAGACCCCGTGAACGAGAACGACACCATCGCCGACACCACGCCTGTCCCGCTGAGCCCGATCGAGCGCCTGGCCGACCGGCTTGTCAACGACTTCCCGCGCGTGCGCCTGCTGCCGCTCGCGGCCTGCGCCGCCGCGGTGGCGGCCGCGTGGGGCCTGGCGACGCACCTGCCGCTGCGCAGCGTGCCCAACGGCGAGATCGGCGTGCGCACGAGCCGGATGAGCGGCGACGCCACCGTGCTGCGGGCCGGCACCGTGTTCGTGTTCCCGGGGCTGCAGGACCTGCGCGTCTACGACCTGCGCGAGCAGGTGTATCGCGCCGAACAAAGCGCATCGGCCAGCGGCCCGGCGCCGTTCCAGTCGGTGGAAGGCCTGTCGATCGGCGTGGACGTCGCCGCGCACTACGCGCTCGATCCGGCGCGCATCGGCACGATGGCCCGCGACCTGCCGGCCAACGTGGGCGCCGACGTGGTGGCGCCGGCGGTGCAGGGCGTGATCTACCGCGTGTTCACGCGCTACACCGTGCGCGAGATCTTCTCGTCCAAGCGCGCCGAGATCCAGCAGGTGATCGAGTCCGAGCTGCGCCCGAAGCTGGCGGCCGACGGCATCGTGCTGCGCGACGTGCAGATCGGCAAGGTCGACCTGCCGCCCGACTACAAGCACGGCATGGAAGCCCTGCTCGCGGAGGAACTCGAGAGCGAGAAGATGCGCTTCACGCTGGAGCTCAAGGACAAGCAGGTCAAGCAGGCCGGCCTGGAGGCGGAGGCCGACAAGGTCAAGCGCGAGAAGGCTGCCGAGGCCGCCGGCGAGGAACAGGTCATCGCGGCCAAGGCGCAGGAAGAGGCGATGGCGCACGTGCTGCCGTTCAAGCAGAAGCAGATCCAGCAGCGCCAGCTCGAGGCCGAGGCCGAGAAGGTGTCGCGCATCAAGACGGCCGAAGGCGCCGCCGAGGCGCGCCGCATCGAGGCGTCGGGCGAGGCCGACTCGCGCAACAAGCTGGCCGATGCCGAGGTCTACCGCATGGACAAGGTGGGCAAGTCCACCAGCGAGCAGATGGCGCGCGAGGGCGCGTTGATCACGCGCAACCCGCTGCTGATCCAGAAGACGATGGCCGACAAGCTGTCCGACAAGATCCAGGTGATCATCGCGCCGCCGCCGGCGGATGGCGGCTTCATCGGCTCGACGCTCCTGGGCGGTGGGCACAACATGCCGGTCGCCGCGACCACGACCGCGGAGGCCACGCAATGAGAGTCCGACCCACTCGCGGCAGCGGCCAGATCGGCTACCGCATGACCCGCCGTCGCCACGACTTCGGCTATCCACATGAGCGCGGCAACCCTGTGCGCACCTTCGCCGTGTGCGTGCTGGCGACGATCGCCGCGGTGGCCTGCGTCGTGTTCCCGCCGGCGGCGAAGGCGGCCGGATCCGCACCGGTCGCGACACTGGCCGCGCCTGCCCCGCACTACGCCCTCGTGACGCAGGACGCCGTGCCGCTGCGCAGCGGCGCGAAGAGCGGCGGTGCCCCGCTGGCGCTGCTGAACCAGGGCGAGCTGCTCGAATTGCGCGGCGAACGCCTGGACTACCTGCAGGTGTACGACCCGCAGCGCGAGCGCGGCGGCTACGTGCGCGTGAACGCGGTGCGCGCGCTCACGCTGGCGCCCGCGGAGGCGCCCGAGCTGCTCGCGCTGGTGCGCTTCCTGCGCGATCGCAGGGGTTCGGAGGCGCTGGGCCTGGGCCTGTCCGCAGCGTACCTGAAGGCGGCGCCCGCCGGCGCCATCACGGCCGAGGTGTTCGACGCGATGGGCACGATGGCCGAGCGTCTCGCGTGGCGTGCCAACACAGTCAACGCGGCTGCGGTCAACGCGCCCGTGCGCCCGGGCGAGCCCAGCGTCGCCGCGCAACTGGAGGTCGCGGCCGGGCTGGGCATCCATTTCGCGAGCCTGGAGCGCGACGGCCACGTCTGGCTCTGCTACGACGGCGACGCGTTCCGCCACGTGTTCGCGTTGTCGCCCACGCCGCAACAGGCGGCGCGCGCGGCTCTGGCGTTGACGCGCCACGACTGCATCGCCGCCATGACGCCGCCGCTGCAACGCTGGCAGATCGACCAGGCGCGCGCGGACCTGCTGGCACGCGTGCCCGTCGCCGACCTGCCGCCCTACATGCGCAACCGCATCCGCATGCGCCAGGCGGGCGTGTGGTCGGCGCTCGCGTTCGAGGACAGCCGCCGCCTGGTCGTGGAGGCCGGCACGCCGACGGCCGGCCTGCCCGTGGTGACGTCCAACGACGTGCTCGCGGCCGGCAACGAGGCGTTGGATGCGCTGGCGGGCATCGCCAGGAGCGAACTCGCCGACGACGACCAGTCCACGTACACCGATGCCGCGATGCGCGTCGGCGCCTCGCGCTGGGCGGCCGAGCCGGTGTTCGCGCCGGCCGCCACCGGCCTGCACATCGCGACACAGGCCGGCGCGCCGGGCGAGACCTGCGTGCTGCTGCTCGATGCGAAACACGATGCGACCCATGCGCTGGCGCGGCGCTGCACGTTCGCTACCGTGTGGACCGCATCGGCGCGCGTCAACGCGAACTCCACCGCGCTGACGCTGGCCGTGCAGCCGCTGGATACCTGGCGCGAGCTGTGGATGTTCCGCGCCACGGCGAGCGGCTGGACGGTGCAGGTGCTGCCGCCGGCTACCGAGGCCGGCGGCGTCGGCTACGTGGAATTCGCCGGCTGGGTGCCGGCCACCGGCGAGGTGCTGGCGGCGCGCGAGGTACGCGACCCGCTGCACGGCAACCGCCTGGCACGCACCTACGAACTGCTCGACGGCCGCACGCTGGCCACCGAACGCGTGGCCGATGCGCCGGCCTCGCTGAAGGCGTTCTACCGGTTCCAGGATCCGGCGTGGAGGCGCGTGACGGTCAGCCTGCGCTGATCGGCTCGTATTTCACTTCGTCGCCGATCGCGAAGAAATGTCCGCCGGCGATGTGGTGCAGCGAACGCAGCGACGCGTCGACGCCGTCGAAGTGCCAGCGGCCGTCGCGGAACACGCGGTCGTCGGCCCAGGCCGCCACGACTTCGCCCAGGAACAGGTCGTAGGCCTGCTCGATGTGCGGCTCGGGGAGGCGGCGGCATTCCAGCCACGCGATGCAGCCGTCGACCAGCGGCGCACCGGTGACGGGGCCGGCCTCGGCGGACGCGAGGGCCGCGCTGAACTTCTCGACGTCGCGCCCGCTGGCGTTGCCCACGTGCTCGGTCAGCGCCGCGAGCGCCACCGGCGGCACGGCGAGCACAAATGAGCCGCTGGCCTCGATCAGCGTGCGGGTGAAGGTCTGCTTGTCGAGCACGACGGCCACCTTGGGCGGCATGAAATCGAGCGGCATGGACCACGCCGCGGCCATCACGTTGCGGCGGCCGCCGGACTCGGCGCTCACCAGCACCGTGGGGCCGTGATTGAGGAGACGGGTGCAGCGGTCTAGCGGGACGGATTGGCGCATGGCGGCGATTTTCGCCGCTGGGGCGAAAGATTGCGCGAGGCCGGGGCGTTGACCGAATTTGAATGGGGCCTTCGACTTCGCTGCATGGATTTGCCGCCGGCACAGGCGAAGATGACCTGTCCGCGCCGCAGGTTTCCCTGGTGGCGCGCCTGTCCCTCCAACGAATCCAGGATTGCCACCATGTCCGAAGCCCTCAACGACGCCGCACTGAAGCAACTGTTCTTCGACGCCCGCACCTTCAACAAATTCCAGCCGCGCGCCATCGACGACGCCACGCTGCACTCGCTGGTCGACCTGATGAAGTGGGGCCCGACCTCGATGAACGCCCAGCCGGGCCGCATCGTGTTCGTGCGCAGCGCCGAGGCCAAGGAGAAGCTGAAGGGCGCGCTGATGGGCGGCAACGTCGACAAGACGATGGCCGCGCCGGTCACCGCGATCGTCGCCTACGACACCGAGTTCCACGAGCACCTGCCCACGCAGTTCCCGGCGATGCCGGGCGCGCGCGACATGTTCCACGGCAACGCGCCGTTCATCGAGAACACGGCCTTTCGCAACAGCAGCCTGCAGGGCGCCTACCTGATCATCGCCGCGCGTGCGCTGGGCCTCGATGCGGGCCCGATGAGCGGCTTCAACAACGCCGCCGTCGACGCCGCGTTCTTCCCCGAGGGCAAGTGGAAGTCGAACTTCCTGGTCAACCTGGGCTACGGCGACACCAGCGGCAACTGGCCGCGCGGGCCGCGTCTGCCGTTCCATACGATGGCGCGGATCGCCTGAGACGGCGTGAACGTCTGAAAAGGCCGCCCTTCGAGGCGGCCTTTTCCTTCACGCTTTCGTGCGAAACCCGGGTCTCGCACGGCGCCAGCTTCAGAGCGCGTACCGCAGTCCGACGCTCAGGCCCTGCAGCTTGCCGCCGGCCCAGCAATGCGGCGCGCCGCCATTCGGGTCGAAGCCGCTGGTGTCCGGGTTCGATGCGTCGTGGCAATCGGTGGTCACGCCGCGCCCGCCGGCGCCGAGGTCGTAGTGCGCGGACGAATGGTTCGCCGTCTCCGCCATGTCGAAGTAGAAGCTCAGGTTGGTGTCGACCTGGTGCTTCCATGCCAGCGTGAACATGTTCGCGGCGTTGTCCGAACCGGCGCCGCCCGGCGTGTTGTGCTGGCCCGGGTCGCCCTGGGCCCGGTTGGCGTGGGCCCAGCCGAAGTGCACGCTGTCGGCCGCGTCGATGCGCTGGCTGGCGGCCAGCCAGTAGCCCGTGCGGGTGCGTTCGTTCTGGTACGCGAGCGCGGACGGCACCTGCCGGTCCATCTTCTCGTAGATCGCGCTGAGCGTCGTTCCGGTGGGCATGCGGTATTGCGCTCCGATCTTGGCGGCCCATTCGTTGGCGACGTCGCGCGGATCGAAGGTCGGCAGGTCGCTGGTGCGATTGACCGCCCGATGCAGTTCGTAGGCACTCGTCACGTACAGGCCGCCCGTGGTGAAGCCGGCGCTGATGCTGTATGCGGAGCCGAACGAGCCGTCGTTGCAGGCGACCGGCAAGCCACCGCTGCCCGGGATGTTCCCGCCCGTGCAATCGGTTTCGCCGGCGGCCAGGTTGCTGTCGTCGTAGGCGCGGTTCTGCCCCGGCGAGATCAACGCGCTGATGGCGAGCCCCCCCATGTTCGGAGATTCGTACCAGATCGCGTGATCGAGCCGGGTGCCGAATTCGACCCGGTTGTCGCCGCCGGTGTTGCCCATGATGACCGAATAGTCGCCGATCATTCCCGCAAACGGGTTCATCACGTTCGTGGAGATCTTGTACGGCGCATCGGTCTTGCCGATCTTGACCGCGCCCCAGGCCGGCGACGAGAAGCCGATGAAACTGTTGCGCGAAGTCAATCCGCCCTTCACGACGTCGCTCGTGTTGCTGTTCGAGCCGTTGGTGCCCGAGGTGGCCGACACGTCGATCTGCGTTTCGAGCTGGTAGACGAAGTTCGCCGGGAACGAGCCGAGCGTCTGGAAGCCGCGCACGCCGATGTACGAGACGTTGCTCGAGATGTCCGGCATCCAGCCCGTGCGGCCGACCGGCGGCGCGCCGTCTACCGTCTTGCCGTGCAGTCCCTTGGTCATGTCGTCGATCGACAGGTCGAGGTTGGCGTAGATCGAGACCTCGCCGCCGCGCGTCAGGAACGTCATGCCGTTGCCGGCCTTGCGCTCGACGGGCGTCGTGCCGGCCGTCGCCGCAGGCGCCGCCGACGCGACGGTGGGCGCCGCGGGCTGCGCGGCCGCCTGCTGGCGCAGTGCTTCGAGTTGCTCGCGCAATTGCTCGACCTGCTTGCGCAGTATCTCGACCTGATTCTTGATATCTCCGTCCTGGCCGAAAGCGGATCCGGACAAGCTCATCCCGCCGATTCCCATGGTCATCGCGCACGCCCACGCCACAGAGTTGATTCTGTATTTCAATGGTGTCTCCTTGTATTTGAACCGAGGTATCAACAGATTCGAATCGCGCAGCATTCCCGCCAAATTGAATTGGATGGACGAATTTCATCGCCGCGCAGGCGGTAATCTCGGCGCGTAGGAATCGATGCGAAACCCCTCGCGGGGCCTGACGCGCTCGCGTCGGGAGTCTGGCTCCCTCAGCGAATGGCGTCGTTTGAACTGTCCGCCCCGGTGCTGAAAAAGCTCTTGACCTGAATCAACTTCCAGTCAAACGAAGACCGCTGAAAACCCGAACCATCGGAGCAGGGCAGCAATCCGAATTTCCGCCGGCGCATGCCGCCCGGGCGCCCGGGCGACTCCCGTCGCCCAAAGACATGGAATCATTAGCTGAAAGTTAGCAATAGCGCAGCGGTATTCGATTGAAAGCTCGGTGCAAGCTTGGCGCCATTCATGCCGAGGTTCGGCATGACCCTGCGTGCCGCACCACGAACAGCCCCGGCATGGGTTCGCGCGTCAGGCGCTCCACCAGCGTCTCGGCCAACTGGGCATCGACCAACGTCGCGAAGCGCAGCCAGCGCCGCATCACGACCGCATCGCCCCAGGCTGTGGCCAGTGCGTCGCGCAGTTCGGCCTTCTGCGAGCCCTGGCCCAGACGCAGCGCCTGCGCCAGCAGCGAGTTGAAGAACAGGTTGAACTCGTTGCGCAGCGCGAGCGGCATCGAGTCGGCGATGCCGCGTGCGCGCTGGCCCCAGCCGGGCACGGCGAGTTGCAGCGTCAGCACGGCCTGCAGTTCCTGGATCGGGTTGACGAGGCGCATGCGGTTGGTGGGCAGCACGTGCAGCGGAATGCGCGCGGCTTCGTCGTGCGCCAGCGGCGTGGCCAGCGACTTCAGTGCGACGATGCGGCGCCAGTGGCGCAGCGGCAGGCCGTCCACCAGCGTCTCGGGCTGGTCTTCGGCGCGGGCGAGCGCGGCCTGGGCCAGTTCCCAGTCGATGTCCGCCCAGCGCTCGGCGATCGTCGGGCTCAGCAGCGCCAGGTTGCCGGCGACCCAGCCGCGGCGCATGTCCACGGGCACCACGCAGGCGTCGTCCTGCAGCGCGCGGCCGGTGATCGGGCAATGCGTGGCCACCTCCAGCGAGCGCAGTACCTGCGGCGTGATCTGGTGGTCGTCGAAGGCCGCGCCGCGTTGCCACGCCGCGAGGCGCAGCGCCAGCCAGCGCGTGACGGCCAGCGTGGCCGGGCGCGTGCGCCGCGTCATCAGGCGGCGGCCGCGTTCCCAGCCTGCGCGGATCGGGTGGCCCGGCCACAGGCAGGGCGCCGGCGGCACCAGCCCATAGCGGGCGTATTCGAAGCCGATCGCGTCGCCGGGATCGGCGTCGTTGGCGGGCACCGTGTCACGAACCGGCGCCTTGGCGGCGATGCCGCGCGCTGCGGCGAGATCGGCGCGCTTGCCCCTGGGGGCGAAGTTGAAGGTGGCCTGGTTCATGGTGCGTCCTCGGTTCATCGGAGTGAAGCCAGTTTGCTGTTCCACAAGCTCATGCGATGAGCTACGGCAAAATAGGGACCCATGGACAGAACCGAACGTTTCTACCGGATCGAATTGCTCATCAAGCGCCAGGCCGGCGTGAGCTTCGAGCAGTTGCTCGCCGAGCTCGAGGTGTCGCCCGCCACGCTCAAGCGCGACCTGCAATACCTGCGCGACCGCATGGACGCGCCGATCGTCTACGCCCGCGACGAGAACGTCTACCGCTTCGCCGACGGCGCCGCCGCGGCGGCCAACGGCGGTGCGTCGGCACGCGCTGGCGCGGGCAAGACGCACGAGCTGCCCGGCGTGTGGTTCAGCGAAAAGGAACTTCACGCGCTCTTGACGATGCACCAGCTGATCGCCGGCCTGGACGACGGCGGCGTGCTGGGCCGCCACCTGCAGCCGCTGCTGGACAAGCTGCACGGCATGCTGGGCGCCAGCGGCGCGGAGGCGCAGTCGCTGATGCGGCGCGTGCGCATCGTCAATCCGGCCAAGCGGGCCGTGGCGAGCCGCTGGTTCGAGGAGGCCGTCAGCGCCGTGCTGAGCCGGCGCCGGCTGCTGATCAGCTACTACACGCGCAGCAAGCGCAGCGAATCCGAGCGCGTGCTGTCGCCGCAGCGCCTGCTGCACTACCGCAACACGTGGTACCTCGACGCGTGGTGCCACGCGAGCGAGGGCCTGCGCCGCTTCGCG
>FTKD01019285.1_pt1 | contig 13868 bp, 13 predicted proteins | sample 1658191 | NCBI WGS metagenome assembly FTKD01 (sample SAMEA3914808, study PRJEB12502) | metagenome | biome: forest; material: soil | place: Canada | collected 2011-08-03 | depth 0.3 m
ACCTTGGTCCAGAAGCGCGCGTACAGCAAGTGCAAGATCGCGTGCTCGATGCCGCCGATGTACTGGTCCATCGGCATCCAGTAGTCGGTGCCGGCACCCACCATCCGATCCGCATTGGTCGGATCGCAGTAGCGCATGAAGTACCACGACGAATCGACGAACGTGTCCATCGTGTCCGTCTCGCGGCGCGCGGGCTTGCCGCACTTGGGGCAGCCGACGTTCAGGAAGCCGGCGTGCTTGTTCAGCGGGTTGCCGGAGCCGTCCGGGATCAGGTCTTCCGGCAGCACCACCGGCAGGTCCTTCTCGGGCACCGGCACCACGCCGCAGTCGTCGCAGTGGATGATGGGAATCGGCGTGCCCCAGTAGCGCTGGCGGCTCACGCCCCAGTCGCGCAGGCGCCAGGTCGTCTTCTTCTCGCCCAGGCCGGCGGCGACGACCAGTTCGGCCACGCGCGAAACCGCATCCTTCATGCTGAAGCCGTCGAGCGCGCCGGATTCGATGCACACGCCGCGCTGCTTGTCGCCGTACCACTCGGCCCAGGCATCGGTGGAGAACGTCTCGCCCGGCACGCTCACGACCTGCTTGATGGCCAGCCCGTACTTTTTTGCGAACGCGAAGTCGCGCTCGTCGTGCGCGGGCACGCCCATTACCGCGCCGTCGCCGTAGCTCATCAGCACGTAGTTGCCCACCCACACCGGCACCTGGGCGCCGGTGAGCGGGTGGATGACCGTCAGCCCCGTGGGCAGGCCTTCCTTTTCCTTGGTGGCCAGTTCGGCCTCGGTGGTGCCGCCGGCCTGGGCGGCCGCGATGAATGCTGCGAGCGCGGGGTTGCCCTGGGCCGCGTGCGTGGCGAGCGGGTGCTCGGGCGCGACGGCGCAGAACGTGACGCCCATGATGGTGTCGGCGCGCGTGGTGAACACGTAGAGCCTGCCGTCGCCGATCAGCGCGCCGGTGTCGTCATGGATCGCGTGCGGGAACGCGAAGCGCACGCCCTCGCTCTTGCCGATCCAGTTCTCCTGCATCAGCCGCACGCGCTCGGGCCAGCCGGCGAGGTACTCCGGGTCGCTCGGGTCGGTCACTGCCGACAGCAGCTCCTGGGCGTACTGCGTGATGTTGAGGTAGTAGCCCGGGATCTCGCGCTTTTCCACCGGGGCGCCCGAGCGCCAGCCGTGGCCGTCGATCACCTGCTCGTTGGCGAGCACGGTCATGTCCACCGGATCCCAGTTGACGATCTGCGTGCGGCGCTCGCAGATGCCGGCCTCGAGCATCTTCAGGAACAGCCACTGGTTCCACTTGTAGTAGGTCGGGTCGCAGGTGGCGACCTCGCGCGACCAGTCGATGGCCAGGCCCATCGCCTGCATCTGCTCCTTCATGTGGGCGATGTTGTCGTACGTCCACTTCGCCGGCGGCACCTTGTTCTTGATGGCGGCGTTCTCGGCGGGCAGGCCGAAGGCGTCCCAGCCCATGGGCATCAGCACGTTCATGCCCTTCATGCGCAACTGGCGCGCGAGCATGTCGTTGATCGTGTAGTTGCGCACATGGCCCATGTGCAGCTTGCCGCTCGGGTAGGGCAGCATCGAGCACGCGTAGAACTTCTCGCGGCTGGCGTCTTCGATCACGCGGTAGGCATCGGTGGCGCGCCAGTGCGCCTGGGCGGCGGCTTCGACCTCGGAGGGGACGTACTTTTCATTCATGCCCCGATTGTAGGAGGGGCGGGTGTCCGGGGCGCTACATGGCGTGATCCCGCTGCCGCGCCCGGCTCGCGGCGCATCACGAATGGTTACCGCGCCCCGGTGGACGCGGGCGCCCTCGTCACGCGATGATCGCGCCTCGACGGTGAGAGGGGCCCGGTGCGAAGCCCCAGTCCGCGCTATCGGGAGTGGAGATCATGAAACTGTTGGGAACCCTCGCCGCGCGTGCGGCGTGCATGGCGGCGTTGACGGCGGTCGCGGGCGGCTGCCTCGCCGCGACCGATCACGAACAGGAGGTCGGCGCGCAGGTGGAGCAGTTGTGCGATGCGCGCAGCCTGGCCACGGTCGGCCGCTACGTGCAGGCCACCAACTTTCGCGAGCCCGCGCCGGGCCACGAGCCCGACGCGAGCGCGGTGATCGCCGCGTCCGCCTGCCGCGCCGCGCCGGCCCAGCATGGCCGCCTCGTCGCGGTGGTCTACCGTTCGGGCCACCAGGATGACCTGCTGCTGGTGATCGCGGCCATCGATTCGAGCACCGGCCAGGTGGGTGCCAGCTTCAAGGGCAATCTCGACGCCGATCCCGCCGTCAAGATCGTCTCGGGCAGCCTGTGGCTGGACACGGCGGCCTACGACCTGCAGCCAGGCATGCGCGCCTTCGGCCTGGACGTGACCAGCGGCCTCGCGCGTGGCTGCGCGGGCGTGGGCTCGGGCGCGCGACGCAGCCTGTTCGTGAGCCAGGGGCGCTTCATTCGCCCGGTGCTGCAGGATCTGCCGATGTCGGAGTGGGCACTGATCCAGCGCGGCAAGTCGGCGTGCACCGACAGCAGCGCGCCCGACCTGACGATCACCGAGAACTTCACCGCCACGCTGAGCCTGGCGCCCACGTCCACCCGCGGCTATCGCGACCTGGTCGTCAGCGGCACCGCGTCGCGCGACGACGGCCACCTGGAGGAACGTCCGCCGTTCCACGCCGTGCTGAAGTGGGACGGCCGCGTCTATTCGACCAGCGAGCAGCAGCAGGCCTGGACGGCGTGGCGCCAGTGACCTGCGAGGCTACTTCGCCGGTTGCGCGATGAAGCCGATGTGCGTGAGCCCGGCATCCTGCACCAGCCCGATCAGCTCGGCCACGCGGCCGTAGGGCACGCTCTGGTCGGCGCGCAGCAGCACATCGGGCTGCGGCTGGTGCGTGGCGGTCTGCTTGAGCGTGCGCACGAGGTCGTCGTGCGTGACCACGTCGTCGCCCACATGGAAGCGGCCGTCGGCCGTGATGCCCAGCGCCAGCGCGGCGCCGCCGTCGTTGTTCTTCGCGGCGGCCACCTTGGGCAGGTCCATCTTCAGGCTGGACGTCATCAGCGGGGCCGCGATCATGAAGATCACCAGCAGCACCAGCATGACGTCGATCAACGGCGTCATGTTGATGTCGCTCATCGGCTGCGACGCAGGGGTGCGTTCGAGGCGACCGAAGGCCATCGTCGTTCCTAGCGGGCAGCAGCGTCGAGCTGCATCTCGCGCAGGTCGTGCGCGAAGCCTTCGAGATCGGCCTCGCAGGCGGCCACCCGCTTGCCGAAGATGTTGTACGCCAGCACGGCCGGAATCGCCACGGCCAGGCCGGCGGCGGTGAAGATCAGCGCCTCGCCCACCGGGCCGGCGATGTTGGCGATCGTGACGCCGTTGCCTTCGGCCATGCCGCCGAGCGCGTGGAAGATGCCCCACACGGTGCCGAACAGGCCGATGAACGGCGCCGTCGAACCGGTGGAGGCCAGCACCACCTGGCCGAACTGCAGTTGCGCGAGCCCGGCGTGCAGCGCTTCGCGCAGGCGGCGCGTGAGCTGGGAGGCGAGCGCCGGCTGGGTTTCCAGCGTGCCGGCGGCAGGCTGCAGCAGGGCGGCGTCGACCAGGGGCAGCAGCACCGCTTCGCGGTCGGTGGCCACCAGCCGAGTGCGGCCTTCGGCGACGCTCGCGGCGCTCCAGAAGGCGGCGACGCCGCGCTGGATGTCGATGCCGGCGCGGCGCAGCAGCCAGCCCTTCCAGAGGATGATCACCCAGCTGCTGACCGACATCGCGAGCAGCAGCAGCGCGACGCTGCGGCTGATGAAATCGCTTTGGCCCCAGAAGCCGGACATGCCTTCCATCAATTCAATCCCAGGACGTCGTTCATGTCGTAGAGGCCCGGGCTGCTGTGCGCCAGGAAGCGCGCGGCGCGCAGGCTGCCCTGCGCGTAGGTGGCGCGGCTGGAGCTCTTGTGGGTGATCTCGATGCGCTCGCCGATGCCGGCGAACAAGACCGTGTGATCCCCGATGATGTCGCCGCCGCGCACCGTCGCGAAACCGATCGTACTCGGGTCGCGCACGCCGGTGACGCCTTCGCGTCCGAAGACGGCGTTATCGGCCAGATTGCGGCCCAGGGCCTTCGCGACGACCTCGCCCATCTGCAGCGCGGTGCCGCTGGGCGCGTCGATCTTGTTGCGGTGGTGGGTCTCGATGATCTCGATGTCGTAGCCGTGCGCGAACGCCTTCGCGGCCTGTTCGAGCAGGCGCATCACCACGTTGACGCCCACGCTCATGTTGGGCGCCATGAAGACCGCCGTGCGTTGCGCGAACGCGCCGATCGCGGCCTTCTGTTCCGCGCTGAAGCCGGTGGTGCCGATGACCAGTGCCACGCCGCGGGCGGCGCAGGCCTCGAGATGGCGCAGCGTGCCTTCGGGCCGGGTGAAGTCGATCAGCACCTGGCTCGCGGCCAGCACGGCGTCCAGGTCGTCGGTGATCGCGACCCCGGTCGTGCGACCGAGGAAGGCGCCGGCGTCCTGGCCGAGCTGCGGGTTGCCGGCCATGTCGAGCGCGCCTGCCAGCGCGCAATCGGGCTGGTCGAGCACCGCCTCGATCAGCATGCGACCCATGCGCCCGGAGGCGCCGGCAACCGCGATGCGCAGCGGCGCCGCGGGGCTCGCCTGCACCTGCGCGCTCACGGCGTCGCGGTTTCCAGCGGCGGGTAGCTGCGCGTGGCGCCTGCCAGCACGACGGCGGAAGCCGCCGGTGCCGCGGCTGCGACCGGCACCGGCAGCGCCGCGCGCTCGGCGTCGGTCAGCTCGAGCTTGGGCGTGCTGGTGGGCAGCTTCTTGCGGCTGATCGACGCGACGAACTCGTCCTCGCTGGGCAGCGCGGGGGCGTCGATCTTCAGTACGGCGTCCTTCTCGAACACCACCACGAACGAGCGGGCCTGGTCGTCAAAGCCCTGGCGCTTGAGCGTGAAGACGTAGTCCCAGCGGTCGTTGTGGAACGGATCGGTGATCAGCGGCGAGCCCAGCGCCTCGCGCACCTGCGCGCGCGTCATGCCCGGCTTGACCAGGGCGATCTGCTCGGTGGTGACGACGTTGCCCTGGATGACATCGGGCCTGTATGGCGCGATGAAGGCGAGGAAGCCCTTGACCGACGCCGGCTCGTTGATGCTCGAGCAGCCGCCCAGCGCGAACGCGGACAGCAGAGCGAACGACAACGGGGTAACTCGTGAGCGCCAGGCCGGCAGGCTGGCAGGAAGGAGGGAGAACCGGGAGAAAACCGTTGTGCGCATCGACGAGGCTCGAAACCACTGCCCAAACAGGGCAAAGGCTGGATATGATTGACTGATTCTAGTCTGCTCGCGCCTTGCGAAGCAGGCCATTGAAGCCCTTAACATGACTCACGCTGAAGAACTCAAGAGCAGCGGCCTCAAGGCCACATTGCCGCGCATCAAGATCCTCGAGGTCTTCCAGCAGTCTGTCGACCGCCACCTGACGGCCGAAGATGTCTACAAGACCCTGCTTAACGAAGGGTCGGACATCGCATTGGCCACCGTCTACCGGGTGCTGATGCAATTCGAGCAAGCCGGGATTCTCGCACGCAGTCATTTCGAGTCCGGCAAGTCGGTGTTCGAGCTGAACGAAGGCACGCACCACGATCACTTGCTGTGCCTGACCTGCGGCCGCGTCGAGGAGTTCTTCGATCCCGAGATCGAGGCACGCCAGCGCGAAGTGGCTGCGTCGCGCGGCTTTGCGCTGCAGGAGCACGCGCTGTCGCTGTACGCCGTGTGCAAGCGCGAGAACTGCGAACACCGGCCGGCGCCCAAGGCCAACATCCGGCACTCGCAGGGCTGAGGTTATTCCCCGCCCTTGGCCATCGCGTCCTGGTGGCGCTTGACGAATTCCTGGTACGTATCGATCCCGCGCAGCTGCAGGATGGTGTTGCGCACGGCCGCTTCCACCAGCACGGCCAGGTTGCGGCCGGCATCGACGGCGATCACCACCTTGCGCACCGGAATGCCCAGGATGTCGTCGTACAGCGGTTCGTACGGCAGGCGCTCGAACTCGCGCTCCATCGTTTCCTTGCGCACCAGGTGCACGATCAACTTGAGCCGCATCTTCCGGCGTACGGCGGTTTCGCCGAAGATCGCCTTGATGTCCAGCAGGCCGATGCCGCGCACCTCGAGCAGGTTCATCAGCAGGTCGGGGCAGCGCCCTTCCAGCGTGGATTGCGACACCCGGTACAGATCCACCGCGTCGTCCGCCACCAGGCCGTTGCCGCGCGAGATCAGCTCCAGGCCCAGTTCGCTCTTGCCCAGGCCGGATTCGCCGGTGAGCAGCACGCCCACGCCCAGGATGTCCATGAACACGCCGTGGCGCGTGGTGCGGTCGGCGAACAGCTGGCTCAGGTAGGAGCGCACCAGGTCGATGACGTGGCCGGCCGAGGCCGACGTGACGAACAGCGGGATCTCGGCGCGGTCGCACAGCGCGACGAGCTTGTCGGGCGCGCGCTCGCCGTCGGCCACGATCAGCACCGGCGGCTCCAGCGTGACGATGCGCTGGATGCGGCGCTCCTGCACTTCCTTGTCGGCGTTCTCGAGGTACGCGACCTCGCGCCGGCCGACCAGCTGCACGCGGTACGGGTGGATGTAGTTGAGATAGCCGATCAGGTCGGCGGCCGAGCGTGCCTCGCGCACCGCGGCCTCGTCGAAGCGGCGCTCCGGATGGGCATGGCCGGCAATCCACTCCCAGCGCAACGCCGGCTGGTGCTCCTCGAAGAGCGCCTCGGCGCTGATGACGCGGGGTTTCATGCGGTCAGGCGACCGACTTCAGCGGTTCCCAATCGGAGATGAGCCGGTGCAGCGTCGCCGCGTCGACGTCACCCTTCAGGCGTTCGCGCAGTTCGCGATCCGACAGCATCTCGGCGATCTCGGACAGGATTTCCAGGTGGCGCTGCGTGGCCGCTTCCGGCACCAGCAGGAAGATCAGCAGGCCGACGGATTCGTCGTCCGGCGCATCGAACGGGATCGGTTGCTGCACGCGCAGGACGGCGGCGAGCGGATTCTTCAGGCCCTTGACGCGGCCGTGCGGCACGGCCACGCCGTGACCCAGCCCGGTGGAGCCCAGGCGTTCGCGGGCGAACAGGTTGTCGGTGACCGTCGCACGCGCGATCGCGTGCTGGTTCTCGAACAGCACGCCGGCTTGTTCGAACACGCGTTTCTTGCTGGTAGCGTCCACGCCCACCTGGACGTTGGCAAGAGGGAGGATGGCAGCGAGACGGTTCATGAGCGTTCCCGGCGGGTGGGCCGAGGTTTCCGTACGGCGCCCGGTGGTCCCCGGGCAGGAAAATCACCCGGCGGTTCCCGGGATCGAACAGATGATTATAGGAACCGGAAAACCGTGTGCGCACGTCGCGGGTGCGCCGGCTGCACTGGAATGTCGCGATTGCTGCAACGCAGCAACAATTTCACGAAAACCGGGCCTCGAGAGCTGTTTCGGCGCGCCCCGAGCTCCCTTGAGCGCACCAGAAAGACCCCTCATGCAACATTGCCCAAACGAACAAAGCGGCCGAAGAGCCGCTTTGCATGGATTGAGTCGGTTTGCCGTCCGTTCAGGTCGGTAGCGGCATTTCCGGAGCGACCTGGCGCTTGCCGGTAGCGTGATGATGATCCTGCAGACGATCCTTGTGGCGAACCACCTGGCGATCGAGCTTGTCCATCAATTGATCGACGGCGGCATAGAGGTCTTCATGCGCCTGTTCGACGAAGATGTCCTTCCCCTTGACGTGGAGAGTGACTTCGGCTTTTTGTCGACGTTCCTTTTCCTTGAGGTTTTCCACGGTGAGCAACACGTTGACGTCGACTACTGCGTCGAAATGGCGCGTGATCCTGTCCAGCTTGGTCAGGACGTATTCACGCAATGCCGGTGTCACTTCGAGATGATGGCCGCTGATCGTCAGATTCATCAGTGCCTCCTTTCAAGCGAGAGTTGCGATAGACATGGCCCGAAGGGGTGGTTTCGGGTCGACTGTGACGAATCGAATCGGTCGGATGATCCGTTCGGCACGGGTCCACTATGCGCCCGCCCCATGGCTTTGACCAGCCTCCTCAAACGCGAAATACCGGGTTATATTCACGTTCTATGAGGGGATGCCGAGCTGCTCGGCCATGCGTCAATCCCGGTGCCCCGCTCCCGGCACATGTCGGTCGAGCCCCGTGGCGAACGCCCTGGCGAAGCCTGCCGAACGTGCGGCTTCAGTCCCGCTGCAACGTGAACTGCACGACGTCGGTGTTGCCCGCGTCGAACGCCGCCTCGCAGTACGCGAGATAGAACTCCCACAGCCGGATGAAGCGGCCGTCGAAGCCCTGGCGCCGCACGTCGTCCAGGCGCGCGACGAAGGCATGGCGCCAGCGGCGCAGCGTCTCGGCATAGTCGGCGCCGAACGCGAGGCGATCGATCACGCGCAGGCCCGCGGCCTGCGCATGTTCGACGAACAGCGCCGTGCTGGGCAGCATGCCGCCGGGGAACACGTAGCGCTGGATGAAGTCGGCCGAGCTCGCGTAGCGCTCGAACAGGTCGTCGCGGATCACGATGACCTGCACGCAGGCCTTGCCGCCGCGCTTCAACTGGCGGTGCAGCGTCTGGAAGTACGCGTCCCAGTACTCGCGGCCGACAGCCTCGAACATCTCGATGGACACGATGGCGTCGAACGGGCCGTCGGGGACGTCGCGGTAGTCCTGCAGGCGCAGGTCGGCGTGCTGCGCGACGCCCGCGTGCACGAGGCGCGCCTTCGCCCACGCGAGCTGCTCGGTGGACAGCGTCAGGCCCACCACGGCGATGCCGTCGCTGGCCGCGCTCTCGGCGACGGCGCCCCAGCCGCAGCCGATCTCCAGCAGGCGCTGGCCCGGTTGCACGCCGGTGGCGGCGATCGCGCGGCGCAGCTTGGCCGTCTGCGCCTGGGCGAGCGGCTTCGTGCGGTCGCCGTCGAACCACGCGCTCGAGTAGTTCATCGTCTCGTCGAGCCACAGCGCGTAGAACCCATTGCCCAGGTCGTAGTGCGCGCTGATGTTGCGGCGGCTGCCGCGGCGCGTGTTGCGATGGAGTACGTGCTGCAGGCGATCGAGCAGCGAACCCCACCACGAGCCGTAGATCGCCTTCTCGATGACGTCGCGGTTGGCCAGCAGCAGCCGCAGCAGGTCGGCCAGGTGCGGCGTCGTCCATTCGCCGGCCATGAAGCCTTCGGCGAAGCCGATGTCGCCGGCCCGCATCGTGGCGGCGAACACCGACCAGTCGTGGACGTTGAGCGTGGCCTGCAGGTCGGGCCGGGACGAGGCCGTCGCCTGGTGCGTGGCGCCGTCGGGCGTGTGCACCGTGAGCGTGCCGGCCTGCAGCCGGGGGAGCAGAGCCAGCGCGGCGCGGGCGGTCGTGGGAACGCGCCCGGATTTCACGCGGGCGCCAGCGTCGGTGGACGGTGGGAGCGTTCGGGAATTCATGCGGGATTGTGGGTCGAAGTCGCGTCGTCGCCTGTCGGTGGAAGCCGCATCGTGGCGTCCTGCGGGCTGGTCGTGACGGCGGCCGGCGGCGGCGCCGGCTTGCTCACGAACGGCACCTTCTTCAGCCACAGCTTCAGCGCGTGCCAGTGGATGCGTGCCACGATCACGGCGGTCATCGCCGGCAGCGTCCACAGCGCGAAGCGCACCGTGGCGGCGGTCAGCGGCTCGATCCGGCCCGAGACGCTGGTGAGGACGAGCGGCGCGCCGTCGACGTGCAACTCGACCCGCACCGCGGTGCGCCCGCTGTCGTCGCGCGCCGCGAGGTCGGTGCGCATGAAGCGGAATGCGTAGTCGCCGCGCGTCTGGCAGAACGGCGACACGTGGAACACCTTGCGTGCCGACAGCGTGCGGCCGAAGTCCAGCCCGGCGCCGGCGAGCAGGTAGCAATGGCGCTCGCCGAAGGTGTTGTTGACCTCGACGACGATGGCCGCCAGCGTGCCGTCCGCGCGGTGGGCGTACCAGAAGCTGGCCGGCTTGAATGCGAAGCCGAACATGCGCGGGATGCAATGCAGCCAGACCTCGCCGTCCGCGTCGGCGATGCCTTCGCCGGCCAGCACGTCGTCGAGCCAGGCCAGGCTGTCGGCGCGACCGTCGCCGTGGTCGGCGTCGCGAAAGCCGAACAGCGCGCGCCGGTTGCGCGCGAGAACCGGGTCGGCCCGGCGCCGCAGCGAACGCATCGGCAGCAACAGGAAGCAGGTCGGGTAGGCGAACGCGTGCGCCACCGGGGCCAGGCGCCGATGGCGCACCTCGCCGAAGCCGATGCGGGCACGCAGCGGCACCGCGGCCGACATCACGCGGCCTCGCGCAACGGGGGCGCGTCGACCGCGGACACGATCGTCGGCACGCCGGCCGGCAGCGCATGGCGACCCAGGATCTGGTCAGCCACCCATTGCCCCGACCTCAGGCCGTCCTCATGGAAGCCGTAGGCCGTCCACGCGCCGCAGAACCACACGTGCGAACGGCCCTGCAGGCTCGCGAGCCGGCCCTGCGCCGCGATGGCGGCGTTGTCGAACACCGGGTGCTCGTAGCGGATGCGTCGGATCACGCTGCCTTCGCGTGGCTCGTGCAGCGGGTTCAGCGACACGATCACGGGCTGCTTCCACGGCAGCGGCTGCAACTGATTGAGCAGGTAGTGCAGGCAGACGTTCTGGCTGTTGGAGCCCGCGGTGACGTCGCGCTCGTAGTTCCACGCGGCCCAGGCGGCGCGGCGGCGCGGCAGCAGGCGCTCGTCGGTGTGCAGCACGGCCTCGTTGGCCTGGTAGTCGATGGCGCCCAGCGTGCGGCGCTCGTCGGCGCTGGCGTCGGCCAGCATGGCGAGCGCCTGCGGCGCGTGCGCTGCCAGCACGACCTCGTCGAACCACTCGATGCCGTCGCGCGTGCGCACGGACACGCGCCCGCCATGCGCGGCGCCGAAGCCGGCGTCGCGCGACAGGTCGCGGGCGACACCCAGCACCGGCGTCGCCAGCCGCACCCGGCCGACGCGCGCGGCGAGCCGGTTCACGTACTCGCGCGAGCCGCCGGTCACCGTGAACCACTGCGGCCGCTCGCGCACCTGCAACAGGCCGTGGTTGTGGCAGAAGCGGATCAGCGTGCCGACCGGAAAGCGCAGCATCTGCACGGTGGAGCACGACCAGATGCAGCCGATCATCGGCAACAGGTAGTCGTCGCGGAAGGCGGTGCCGAAGCGGTGCTCGGCCAGGAACTCGTCCAGCGGCTGGGCCAGTTCGGCGTCGACGCCGCGCCTGGCGAGCGCGGTGGCGAGGCGGTTGAAGCGCATCAGGTCCAGCAGCATGCCGTGAAAGCGCGGACGCAGCAGGTTGCCGCGGTCGGCGAACACGGTGTTGAGGCTGGTGCCGCTCCATTCGAGCCGGCTGCCATCGGCGCGCGGTGCCTGGACGGAGAACGTCATCTCCGACTTCGCCACGTCCACGCCCAGCTCCGCGAACAACGCGATCAGGCGCGGATACGTGCGCTCGTTGAAGACCAGGAAGCCGGTGTCGACGCCATGGGTGACGTCGCCGGCGGGGCCGGGCAGCGTCACGTCGACGGTGTGGGCGTGGCCGCCCGGGCGCGCATCGGCCTCGAACACGGTGACGTCGCAATGGGGAGCGAGACGGTAAGCGGTGCCAAGCCCGGCGATGCCGGAGCCGACGACCGCGATGCGGGGGCGGCTCATGCCGCCGCTCCTGCGTGGCCCACGGGACCGTGCGCAACCCGACGACGCAGCGTCGGGCGCGGGGCATAAATGTCGCTGCGCAGCGTCCCTGAGCGAACAAGGGAGGGAGGGAGGAGGAGAAGCGCTCGGAACGTTTCGAAGGAAACCCGACGAAGCTGCGCAGCGAAGAAACCGGCTGAAGCGCCGCGTCGTGCGCGGCGATATGACGGCGCCGAAGCCACCGCACAGACGTTCTGGCCTGATTCTGCGCCCGAAGTTCCGCGGACGACAGCGTCAACCATCCTGCTTCGAGGGGGGTTCCGACGCGTGCTTCGGTGGCATGGGAATGGGCGAGCTTGCGATTTGTCCAGGACAAACAAGGGCATCGGAATCGACATGCGGGCATACTTTGCCAATATGACCTCGAACTGTCCAGGACGGACTGAGGGATCTTCGTTCCGATCGAACAGGGCCGGATGATCCGGACGGTCTATTTGGACGAATGTTGATTTCGCGGCTTGCATGCCATGGTTACGTTCGCGTCCCCCTCTTCGGATTCACCTGTCGCGTTGCCCCAGCGTCTCACGGATGAGCCCCTGCTGTCGATCGCTGCCGTCGAGCGCGAGACGGGCCTGGGCAAGGACACGCTGCGCGCCTGGGAACGCCGCTACGGATTCCCGGTGCCGCAGCGCGACGCCGCGGGCATCCGCGGCTATCCCCGCGCGCTGGTCGACCGCCTGGCCCTGATCCGGCGCGCCCTGCTCGCCGGCCACCGGCCGGGGCGGCTGCTGGCATTGCCGCCTGCCGAGCTCGATGCCGTGCTCGCCACGCTGGCCACCGCGCCTGCGTCGCGCGTTCGCCACCGCGCGCCGGCGCGCGACCCGCGTGCGCTGCTCGACATGGACGACGGCCTGGTCGCCCTGCGCGCCGATGGCGCCGAGGCGCTGCTCCACTGGCTGACGCTGGGCCTCGCCCGCAGCGGGCTGGCCGCTTTCGTCATCGAGGGCATCGCCCCGACGACGGCTGCGATCGCCGCGGCGTTGGTGGACGGCCGGGTCGCCGTCCATGAGGCGCATCTGTACAACGAAGCCCTGCAGTCGGTGCTGCGCAGCGCCCTGCTGCCGTTCCAGACCGGCCTGCAGGCGAGCGCACCGCGCGTGCTGCTCACGACGGTGCCGGGCGAGGCGCACGCCCTCGGCCTGTTGATGGCCGAGGCGTTGATGACCCTGGAGGCCTGCCATGGCCTGTCGCTGGGCGTGCAGACCCCGGTCGCCGACATCGTCGCCGCCGCGGCGGCGCACCGGATCGACGTCGTGGCGTTGAGCTTTTCCGAGAGCCTGACGGCGGCCCGGGCGCTGTCCGAGTTGCGCGCCAGCCTGCCGGCCACGGTGGCGATCTGGGCCGGCGGCGGCTCGCCGGCCCTGCGAGGTTTGCGGGTTTCCGGAATCCGCGTGATGCGCCAGCTCGTAGACATCACCGACGCGGTTGCCGAATGGCGCCGGGATTCCAGCCCACTTGGCAATTGACCGTGAAAATGGAAGGCTGTTACTGCGATTTGCAGTGACTCGTTCGGTATCCTCGGCCTTCTGTCGTACTAACGAAATCTGGCACCGTCTAAAATCGGCGCCAGGAGGCTTTTGCCAGCATGCTCTATCCCGAACTCTTCAAACAACTCGAAGCCGTCCGTTGGGACATGGACAAGGACATCCCCTGGGATTCCTTCGACCCGACCCAACTGACCGACGAGCAGGCCACCACGATCAAGATGAACGCGATCACCGAGTGGTCCGCGTTGCCGGCGACGGAGATGTTCCTGCGCGACAACCGCGACGACAGCGACTTCTGCGCGTTCATGAGCGTGTGGTTCTTCGAGGAACAGAAACACTCGCTGGTGCTGATGGAGTACCTGCGCCGCTTCCGTCCGGAGCTCGTGCCGACCGAAGACGAGCTGCACGCGGTGCGCTTCGAGTTCGACCCGGCGCCGGCGCTCGAGACGCTGATGCTGCACTTCTGCGGCGAGATCCGCCTCAACCACTGGTATCGCCGCGCCGCCCAATGGCACACCGAGCCCGTGATCAAGCACATCTACGAGACGCTCGCGCGCGACGAGGCCCGCCACGGCGGCGCCTACCTGCGCTACATGAAGAAGGCCCTCACGCGCTTCGGCAACGAGGCCAAGGCCGCGTTCTCCAAGGT
>FTKD01000799.1_pt1 | contig 13861 bp, 12 predicted proteins | sample 1658191 | NCBI WGS metagenome assembly FTKD01 (sample SAMEA3914808, study PRJEB12502) | metagenome | biome: forest; material: soil | place: Canada | collected 2011-08-03 | depth 0.3 m
GAGCAGGCCCGTCAACAGCGCCGAAGCCTGGGGTCCGACCCCGGTGATGGTCTTGAGCAGTTCACGCTTGCGGGTCAGTTCCTTGTCACATTCGATCTGCTTCGAGACCTGACGGTCGACCTCATCGAGGAGTGCGTCGAATTTCTCCTCCAGTTGCTCCACCTCCGCGTCCAGGCCGTCGACCTCCTTGAGAGACTGTCGCAACGATGAACGCTTTGCGGCTATCGACGCTCGACAACGCAGGAGTGACTGCACGCGATCTTCGAGTTCAGTAGCAGGTACCCAAGGCTTGAGCTGCGCGTGATGCTGAGCAAGGTAGTTGGCAATCAACCGGGCATCCTTGCGGTCGGTCTTCGCTCGCACGCCCAGCGCCTTGGCGAAGAAGAAGACATCGCGAGCGTTCAGCACGTAGGCCCGACGGCCTGATGCGTGAGCCAGGCGAACAACGCGCAAGTGGAACTTTCCCGTCGACTCGACGGCGATCGCCGCGTCCTCGGGAATCGTTTCCAGCCAGGCTTCGATCGACGCCTCATCGTTATCCAGGTCGTGCTGGCCCGGACTGCCGCAGACGGCCCAGGACAGGGTGGCCTTGGCCACATCGACACCAACAAAAACAGCGTGTGGTTGCATGGACAAATCCTCCAGTTGGACAATCAAGTCGCTGGGGTGGAACTGACCGCCTTCCACGTTAGCTTGCGTACAGATCGGGGGTCGCTGCGCGTGCCGCGCAGCGCCGCTCAGTTCTTCATCGACGTTGGAGGCGGGGCGGGAGATTTCTCAGAACAGTCGGTCCGTTCGAGCGGCCGATAGCGAAGCGAGTCTCTCCACCCCAGCACCCGAAACATACAAGCGCAGCGCCGCAGGCGCGCAGCGAGTTCTGGCGCGCGCCCCCGCCCCGAGGAGCGCAGCGCAGTCGACCCGCAGGGGCGACCGCCACGAAGCCAGCCCCGGCGGGACGCAGCCGCCGCTCGCCAGCGCGGTAGGCGCCTGAAACTCTGGACTCGCCGCTCGCCGCTCGCCGCTCGCCGCTCGCCACTCGCCACTCGCCACTCGCCGCTCGCCACTCGCCACTCGGCGCGCCAATCGCCTGCTCCCCGCAGATCGGCGATGAACCCAATTCGAGTCGGAATGACGTGCTCGGCGCCGCGTTCGGGTTTACTGCGGACAACGCGCTGGAACCCACCCGCACTCGACGGCAGAATGGCTGCATGACCGACACCACCACCATCCCCGAAGGCGTCTTCTCCCACGAAGAAGACGGTGTGCTGCGCTGCCAGTGGTGCCGCGCCAGCGCGGAATACCGGCGCTACCACGACGAGGAGTGGGGCTTTCCCGTCACCGACGAGCGCCGGCTGTTCGAGAAGATCTGCCTGGAGGGCTTCCAGGCCGGCCTGAGCTGGCTCACGATCCTCAACAAGCGCGAGGCCTTCCGCAAGGGCTTCGCCAACTTCGAGGCCGACAAGATCGTGCGCTTCGGCGAGCGCGACATCGAGCGCCTGCTGGCCGACGCGGGCATCGTGCGCCACCGCGGCAAGATCGAATCGACCATCAACAACGCGAAGCGCGTGCTGGAACTGCGCGAGGAGTTCGGCTCGCTCGCGGCCTACGCGTGGGGCTACGAGCCGGCCGCCGACACCCGGCCCCACAAGCCGCAGACCGGCGTGGTGCTGGGGCCGTCGGCCGAGGCCGTGGCCATGTCCAAGGATCTGAAGAAGCGCGGCTGGAGCTTCGTCGGGCCCACCACCGTGTATGCGTTCATGCAGGCGATGGGGCTGGTCAACGATCACTACGAAGGCTGCCACGCGCGAGAGAAGGCGGCGAAGGCGCGCAAGAAGCTGAAGAAGCCGGCGTGAGGCGCAAGCCGGGCACTGGCTTCCGCGATATTCCACGCATCGACATCACCTCGGCGTGAGCCGATACAAGCCACCCTCGGGGTTATCCTCGATCAACCACAGCGCGCCATCCGGCGCCTGCTCCACATCGCGGGCGCGGAAGCCGACCGTCCAATGCTCGGCCGGTGTCGCGGTCGCGCCGTGGACCTCGATCCGATGCAGGGCACGGCTGACGAGGCCGGTCGCGAACGCCGAGCCCTTCCACTGCGGAAACATCGCGCCGCTGTAGAACATCAGGCTGCCGGGCGCGAGGACAGGCGTCCAGTAGATCACCGGCTTGGCGAGGTCGGGGCGCGTGTCGGGGCTTGCGATGGGCACGCCGTCGTAGTTCACCGCATACGACACGAGCGGCCAACCGTAGTTCTTGCCCGGCTCGATCAGGTTGAGTTCGTCGCCGCCGCGCGGCCCGTGCTCGAGTTCCCACAGGCGGCCGTCCGGCGCGAACGCGAGGCCGTAGGGCGTGCGATGCCCCGAGGTCCATGTCTCGGAGGGCGTCAGGTTGGGGCCGGCGAAGACGTGGGTACGCACGATGGGCGCGGTCCTGGCGGCCTCCGTGTCCCTCGGCGGATCGATCACCGGGACCGACGTCGCACCGGTCTTGCCCTCCATGGGATTGCCGGGTGCGGGCTGGCCGTCCAGGGTCAATCGCAGGATCTTGCCCACCGGTTGGTTCGGATCCTGGGCGGGGGTGAAGCGCTGCCGGTCGCCGGCCGCGAGGAAGAGAAATTTCTGGTCCGGCGAAAAGGCCACCGCACCACCGGCCTGGCCTCCCTTGCCCTTGATCGGATCGCGCCAGACGACCTCCAGGCCCTCCAGCGAGGCGGCGCCCGTGCCGATCTTGAGCGTCGCGCGGGCGAGCGCCAGGCTCGACGTGCGCGGGGCCTGTCCGGGCTCCGAATAGGTCAGGTAGATCGCGCCGTCGCTCGAATAGGACGGGGCCAGGTAGACGCCGAGCAGGCCGTTCTGGTTCTCGTACATCACCGGCGGCACGCCGGTGACTTCGACCTTCTGCCCGGATTGGGTCGCGAGGAAGAGCTTGCCGACCTTCTCGGTGATCAGCATGCGTCCGTCCGGCAGGAAGGCGATGCGCCATGGCAGGTCGAACTGCGCGACTTTCGTGAGCTTGAACGGAGGCGATGGAGTGGGCGGCAGGGTTCCGGCGTTGATCTGCGCGACGACGGGCGTCGCGCCGAGGGGCAACCAGAGGAGGAGTCCGTACTTCGGGAATGGCATGCTTCGCTCGTCAGTCGGGAGTCCGAAGAGTATCCCGCGCCCGTTTCAGGCTGACCGGCAGGATGGACTGTCGCCGGCAGACGTCCTACCATCCCCCCATGCGCCGCCTGCCCCTCCTGCTGAGCGCGCTGGTCCTGTGGTTCGCGTCCCTCGCCGGCGCCCAGACGTCCTTCGTTGCCCCGCCCAAGGTGGCCGACGGCGACGTGCTCTTGTTGAGCGTCGATGGCGTCATCGGCCCGGCCAGTGCCGACTACGTCGAGCGCGGATTGCAGCGGGCGGCCCGACGCCATGCCGCGCTGGTGGTGTTGCGGCTCGACACGCCCGGCGGTCTCGACACGTCCATGCGCGCGATCATCAAGGCGATCCTGGCGTCGCCGGTTCCGGTGGCCACCTTCGTCGCCCCGGCGGGGGCGCGCGCCGCGAGCGCGGGTACGTTCATCCTGTACGCCAGTCATGTGGCCGCCATGGCGCCGGCGACCACGCTCGGCGCGGCCACGCCGGTGCTGATCGGCGTCGCGCCCGACCCCTCCCCGGATGCGCCGGGCCCGCGCGGCTCGTCCGCCGCGTCCGCGGGCGCGCCCGCCGCGCCGCATGACGCGCTGGAGGCCAAGCGCATCAGCGACGCCGCCGCCTTCATCCGGTCGCTCGCCCTGCTGCGCCACCGCAACGCCGAGTGGGCCGAGCGCGCCGTGCGCGACGCGGCGAGCCTGTCGTCCAGCGAGGCCCTGTCGCAGCACGTGGTGGACATCGTGGCCGGCGACGTGCCGGATCTGCTGCGCCAGCTCGACCGCCGGACGGTCCCGCTCGCCGACGGACGCGCGGCGACGTTGGCCGTCGCGGGGGCCCGCGTCGAAGCCTGGGGCCCGAGCTGGCGCGACCGGACGCTGGCCGTTCTGGGCGATCCGAGCCTCGCCCTGCTGCTGATGCTGGTGGGCTTCTACGGCCTGCTGTTCGAGTTCTCCAGCCCCGGCCTGGTGGCACCCGGCGTGATGGGCGCCGTCTGTCTCCTGCTGGGCCTGTTCGGCCTGCAGACGCTGCCGATCAACGGCGCCGGCGTGGCGCTTGTCCTGCTGGGGTTGGCGTTCTTCGCGTCCGAGGCCTTCGTGCCCAGCCATGGCGCGCTCGGCATCGGCGGCGTGGTGGCGTTCGTCCTCGGCGCGCTGATGATGGTCGACAGCGACACGCCCGGCTTCGGCGTCTCGCGGCCGCTGATCGCCGTGCTGGCGCTGGTCTCGCTCGCGTTCGTGTGCACGCTGGCCGTGCTCTCGGCGAGGGTGCGGCGGCGGCGGCCGGTCAGCGGGACCTCCACGTTGCTGGGCGTCGTCGGCGAGGTCGTCGAGGCCGACGGGCCGGACGGATGGGTGCTGCTGCAGGGCGAGCACTGGCGTGTGCGGGCCGGGCGCGCCCTGCATCCGGGCGAACGCGTGCGCGTGGATCGCGTCGACGCCCTCACGCTCGAGGTCAGCGCCGAAGGAGCATCTCGATGATCGGATCCTTCATGTCGGCGTTGCTGCTGATCCTGTTGCTGCTCACGCTGGCGGCATCGCTGCGCGTGCTGCGCGAATACGAGCGCGGCGTGGTCTTCATGCTCGGCCGCTTCCTGGCGGTCAAGGGGCCTGGCCTCGTGCTGCTGATCCCGGCGCTCCAGCAGATGGTGCGCGTGAGCCTGCGCCTGGTGGTGATGGACATTCCCAAGCAGGACGTCATCACGCGCGACAACGTCTCGGTGAAGGTCAACGCCGTGCTGTACTTCAAGGTCGTCGACCCGGAGCGCGCCGTGCTCCGCGTCGAGAACTTCCTGATGGCCACGAGCCAGCTGGCCCAGACGACGCTGCGCGCCGTGCTCGGCAAGCACGACCTCGATTCTTTGTTGTCCGAGCGCGACCGGCTCAACCTCGATGTGCAGAAGATCCTCGATGCCCAGACCGACGCCTGGGGCATCAAGGTCAGCAATGTCGAGATCAAGGACGTGGACATCGACCTGACGATGGTGCGTGCCATTGCCCGCCAGGCCGAGGCCGAACGCGAGCGGCGCGCCAAGGTGATCCACGCCGAGGGCGAACTGCAGGCCTCCACCAAGCTCAGCGAGGCGGCCGAGATCCTGGCCCGCCACCCGCAGGCGTTGCAGCTGCGCTATCTCGAGACGCTGACGGTCATTGCGGCCGACAAGAACTCGACCATCGTGTTTCCCCTGCCGCTGGACATCGTCGGGCCGTTCCTCGAGATGGCCAAGGGGCTGAAGAAGTTCCCGCCGGAGACGGCGTAGTCGAGGGAAAGACGGCGCGTGACGCGACGGCCGCGATGGCCGGTGCGAGCTCGAACGTCAGCGCGTCGATCGATCCGGCATCGTTGCGGTTGGCGCCGTGAGTACGAGGCCAAATGCGGCTGCCGATATCGACTGCCGCTCCGGATGGCCGTCCGACTTACTTCTTGGGCGCCGCAGAAGCAGCCGGCGCCGGCGCGGAGGCCGCGGCGGCAGGCTGAGCGTCCTTGAGCCAGGTTCCCTTGTCGGCCAGGCATGCCTTCTTGGTCTTGCTCATGTCCATGCTGCCGTCGGACTGCTTGCAGTGGTGGTTCTGGTGCGTACCGGAGGCCTTGGCCGGGGCGGCGTCCTTGGTTGCGGCGAACGCCGTGGTGCTGCAGGCAAGGGCGGCAGAGACGAGAGCGATGCGGAGCAGGTTCGTGGATGTCATCTTGGGTCCTTTGGTGTGGTGCCAGGCAATGGTGCGCAAGAGCGCACGGCGGATGAAACGTCCGCCGGCGCGAAGTATGTCACCCGGAGCGGCGAACTCGATTCCGGGGCGACGGCTGACAGGCCAGGCTCCTCGCGCCGGCGTACGCGCGTTCGAGCGGGCGCGACTATGATGCCCCGCAGCGGCCACCGGCCGGTGATCGATTCGAATCGTCGCAAGTCGTCCGCTGCGATGCCATTTTTCCGGGAAGCGTCATGGCACTGAAGTTGGCCCTCGTGGGCATTGGCAAGATCGCGCGCGATCAACACATTCCGGCGCTGGCCGCCGATCCCCGCTTCGACCTCGTGGCCTGCGTCAGTCGCAACGCGCGAGTGGACGGCGTGGCGAACTTCACCAGCATCGAGGCGCTGTTGGCCGAGATGAAGGATCTCGACGCCATCTCCATCTGCACGCCGCCCCAGGCGCATTACGAGGCCGCCCTGGCCGCGCTGCGGGCCGGCAAGCACGTCATGCTCGAGAAGCCGCCCGCGGCGACCACGCGGCAGATCGCCTTGCTGCAGGCCGAGGCCGCGCGGCATGGACGCACGCTGTTCCAGACCTGGCACTCGCGCTTCGCCGCCGGCGTGGACGCGGCGCGCGACTGGCTGCGCGAGCGCACCCTCACCGGCGGCACCATCACCTGGAAGGAAGACGTGCATCACTGGCACCCCGGCCAGCAATGGATCTTCGACGCCGGCGGCCTGGGCGTGTTCGACCCCGGGATCAACGCCCTGTCGGTGTTGACCGAGGTGCTGGCCGGCGAGGCCTTCGTGCACGAGGCCGTGCTCGATTTTCCGGAGAACCAGCAGGCTCCGATCGCGGCCCGGCTGCTCCTGCGCACGGAGGCTGGCGTCACGGTGGACGCGGAATTCGACTTCCGGCAGAAGGGCGAGCAGACGTGGGACATCGAGCTCGTCACCACCTCCGGCCGGCTCAAGCTCACCCGCGGTGGCGGCGGGCTTGAGATCGACGGCCGGCCGTTGGAGGAGGACGAGGCGTTGGCCGGCGAATACCCCAGGCTGTATTCACGCTTCGCCGATCTGTGCCTGGCCGGCGAGTCGGAGGTCGATTGGCGGCCGTTCCAACTGGTGGCCGATGCGTTCCTGGTCGGCGAACGTCGAATCGTGGCGGCGCACCAGGTCTAGAGCGCGATGTTCCCTACCGACCCGCGACCTTGAAGTCGAAACGGATCGAGAGCTTGTTGTCGGCGACGCGAACGGATTCGATGCTCAGCGCGAGCACGTCGACCTGAAGCTGCCCGCCCGTCCCCTGGAGCATCGTCCGGACCGCCTTCAGGACGTTGATCTCGATCGCGCCCGGGAGCGTCGGCACCAGCCCGGTGTTCAGGACGATCCGCGTATTCGCGTCACCGACATCCTCGATGCGGATGTTTGCCAGGCGGACGGTCGTGCCTTGCGTGCCCGGTTCGCCCGAGACCGTGGTCCAGGACGCCAGGTCGACGCCCGCGCAGCTGTCCCCGAAGTCCATGCCGAGGCGCGCGGTCAGGTGTGAACGGATGACCACGCGCCCGCCCGTCAGGGTGACGGCGGGATTGTCGAGATAGGCGCTGCAGGCGCCCCGCTGGAGGTAGTAGCGGCCGTTGTCCTTGAACAGCGACTCGACGACCAGCTTCTGGACGGCGGACTGCTCCAGGACGATCTCGGCGCCGTGGGCGGTGGTGGTGGCCGCCGCCACCGCCGCGGCCATCAGTGTTTCGCGAAGGAATCGGATGCGCATCCAGCAAGACTAGCACCGCCCCGGGAGCATCGCCGCCCGCAAGCGCTCGCGCGTGCGCGCCGGCGTGTTGCCGAACCAGTCGCGGCACGCCCGGTTGAACGAGCTCTGCTCCCGGTAGCCCAGCATGAAGGCCACGTCGGTGAGATTCAGCCGCGAGTCGCGCAGCAGTTCCTCGGCCAGCGCCTGGCGCGCGGCCTCGTGCACCGCCTGGAAGTTGGTGCCGGCCTCGGCCAGCTTGCGCTGCAGCGTGCGCGTGCTCATGGCCAGCGCGGCGGCCACGTCGTCCACGCGGGCGCGGTCGCTGGCCAGTTGCGCGGCCACCTCGCGGCGAACGTCGGTGACGATGCGCGGCTCGGCGGTCTCGCGCAGGCGCGCGGCCAACAGCTCGTCGGCGTGGCGCTGCAGCACCTTCAGCATGCTGCCGTCGGCGTTGGGCACGGGCTTGTCCAGCAGCGTGGCGTCGAAGCGGCCATAGGCGGCGGGCACCCCGTAGACCACAGCCGGGCCGAAGACCTGGGCGTGCGCGGCGCGGACCGCCGCGTCGGGTTCGGGGTAGGGCAGGCCGATCTCGTGCACGGGCAGGCGCTCGTGCGCGAGCCAGCTGACGAAGGTGAGGATGCCGGCGAGCACGCTGTCGCACAGGTGGCGCGCCTGCGCCGGCGTGCAGGCGGCCAGCCAAGGCGTGTCCCAATAATAGGTAGCGAGGCCGTCGTGCTCGTCCAGGCGCGAGCGACCCAGGTCGTGGGCCAGGCCTTCGTAGCGGCGCGTCTGCACGAAGGCGCCGCGCAGCGTGGTGCAGGCGCACACCACCAGACCGTAGAACGGGTAGGTGGACAGCCGCGCGTGCAGGCCGGCGTGCAGGCCGAATACCGGGTCGGCGGCGAGCTTGTCGCCGGCGCCCAGCAGCAAGAGGTATTCGGCCACGCCGAGGCTGTCGCGCGTGGTGTCCAGCGTCTCGCGCGGCCAGCCGAGCTCGGCGCACAGCGCGGCGGGCGACACGCCCTGGGCCTGCGCGGTCGCCACGGCCGTCTGCGCGTAGGCCATGGCCACGCGCGCGTCGGCTGCCGGCGGGATCGGGCAGGGCGTGTCGGACGCAGCGGGGGAGAGGGGAGGCGTCGTCGCCGGCGTGACTGGCATGTTGTGGCAACTCGCCTGTCGGCGAAAGACAAGCCGCGGCGGCGCGTCGGGCGCACCATTCGCGGCGTGGCGTCGGGTGGGCTGGAGTGCCCGCAGACGCCTGTAGCCCTGGAAAAACGAGTATAGCCACGATGACCGCAGAACGACGCTGGAACGGCTGGGGCGACGCCCGGGTGCGGGAAGCGCTGAAGCCGGAGGCCCTGGCCTTCCTCGCGCAGGCCGTCGGCGCCGGGCAGCCGCGCGCCGACGCGACCTTCACCGCCGCGCTCGCGCGGGTGGACGCGCAGCCCTCGCGCCTGCCGCCGCATCCGCTGGTGGACACCGGCGCCGAGACGCGCCTGCGCGCCAGCTTCGGCCAGTCCATGCACGACTGGCTGCGCCTGCGCTTCGGCGTGCTGGGCCGCGTGACCGACGGCGTGGCGTTTCCCACCAGCGCGGCCGAGGTGCGCGCGCTGCTCGCGTGGGCGCGCGAGCACGGCGTGCAGGTGCTGCCCGCGGGCGGCGCCACCAGCGTCGCCGGCCACCTCACGCCGGTGGGCGCGGCGCCGGTGCTCACGCTGGCCATGGGCCGCATGATGCGGCTGCTGGATCTCGATCCCGAGTCCCAGCTCGCGCGCTTCGAGGCCGGCGTGGCCGGGCCCGACCTCGAGGCGCAGCTGCGCGCCCACGGCTTCACGCTGGGCCATTTCCCGCAGAGCTTCGAGCTGTCGACCCTCGGCGGCTGGATCGTCACACGCTCGTCGGGGCAGCAGTCGGCGCGCTACGGCCGCATCGAGCAGCTGTTCGCCGGCGGCGTGCTGCAGACGCCCGATCGCGAATGGACGCTGCCCACCTTCCCGGCTTCGGCCGCCGGGCCCGACCTGCGCGAATGGGTGCTGGGCTCCGAAGGCCGCATCGGCGTGCTGACCGAGGCCAGCGTGCGCGTCACGCGCGCGCCGGCCGCCGAGCGCTTCGTGGGCGTCTTCTTCCCCGACTGGGCCAGCGGCCTCGCGGCCGTGCGCCAGCTCGCCCAGGCCAGGCTGGGGTTGTCGATGTTGCGCCTGGCCAATCCGGCCGAGACCTTCACCACGCTCAGCATGGCCGGCCACGCGCCGGCCATCGCCTGGCTCGAGCGCTACCTCGCGCTGCGCGGCGCGAGCGCGGGCAAGTGCCTGCTGTTCGCCGGCTTCACCGGTGCCGGCGCGGGCCCGGTGCGCGCGATGCAGCGCGCCGCGGCGGCGATCTGGCGCGAGCACGGCGGCGTCGCCACCGGCACCGTGCTGGGCCGCAAGTGGGCCGAGCGCCGCTTCGCCGGCGTGTACCTGCGCAACGCGCTGTGGGACGCCGGCTACGCGGTCGACACGATGGAGACCGCGTGCGACTGGCCGCGCGTTCCTGCGATGGTGGAGGCGCTCGAGGCCGCGGGCCGCCAGGCGCTCGCTCGGCACGGCGAACGCACCCACTGCTACACCCACCTGTCGCACGTCTACGCGCAGGGCTCCAGCGTGTACTCCACCTTCGTCTACCGCATCGGCGACGACTACGAGGGCGCGCTGGCGCGCTGGCAGTCGCTCAAGACCGCGGTGGGCGACGCGATCGTGGCGCAGGGCGGCACCATCACGCACCAGCACGGCGTGGGCAAGGACCACGCGCGCTGGCTGCCGGCCGAGAAGGGCGAGACGGGCATGTCGGCCATCGCCGCGATGGTGCGCGAGTTCGACCCGCACGGCGTGATGGCGCGCGGCAACCTGCTGGGGGACCTGGATTGACCACCGAGGTCGATCTCCTGGTGATCGGCGGGGGCATCGCCGGCGCCGGCGTGGCGCTGGAGGCGGCGCGCCGCGGCGTGTCGGTGATGCTGGTGGAGGCGCGCGACTTCGCCTGGGGCAGCTCGTCGCGCTCGTCCAAGCTCGTGCACGGCGGCCTGCGCTACCTGCGCGAGGGCGCGTTCGGGCTCACGCGCGAATCGGTGCGAGAACGCGGCCGGCTGCTGCACGACGCGCCGGGACTGGTCGAGCCGCAGCGCTTCCTCATCGGCCATTACGAGGGTCGCTCGCCCAGCCGCCGCCAGATGGGCATCGGTCTGGCGATCTACGACGCGATGGCGGGCCGGCGCACGCGCGCGTTCCACACGCCCGCGCAGGTGCGCGAGCTCGCGCCGCACGTGGCCACCGACGGCCTGCTGGGCGGCTCGGGCTACCTCGACGCGAAGACCGACGACGCGCGCCTGGTGATGCGCGTGCTCCAGGAGGCGCAGCAACACGGCGCGCGGGTGTTCAACCGCGCCGCCGTGAAATCGCTGCTGCGCGCGGGCGACGCCGACGTGCCGCCCGACGGCCCCGGCGTGAAGCCCGGCACCGTGGTGGGCGCGCGCATCGAAGGCGCCGGTTTCAGCGGCCACGTGCGGGCGCGCTGCGTCGTCAACGCCACCGGCTTCTGGGCCGACGGCCTGCGCCGCGGGCTGGGCGCCGGCATGCTGCGGCCGCTGCGCGGCAGCCACCTCGTGTTCCCGCTGTGGAAGCTGCCGGTGGGGCAGTCGGTGAGCCTCCTGCATCCGCGCGACGGCCGGCCGGTGTTCGCCACGCCGTGGGAGGGCATGGCGCTCGTGGGCACCACCGACCTCGACCACCATGACGACCCCGACGTCGAGCCGCGCATCTCGCCCGAGGAGACGGCCTACCTCGTGGAGGCGCTGCGCCACGCGTTTGCGCGCCTGGACCTGCGCGCGTCCGACGCCGTGTGCAGCTTCTCCGGCGTACGTCCCGTGGTCGACGATCGCGCCGCCGGAGATGACCCATCGAAGGCGCCGCGCGAACACGTGGTGCGCGACGAGCAGGGCCTGGTCACCATCACCGGCGGCAAGCTCACCACCTTCCGCGTCAACGCGCTCGATGCGCTGCGCCACGCCGCGCCCTACCTGGGCAAGGGCGTCGACTTCGACTACCGCGTGGCCGATCCGATCTTCGCGCCGCAGCCCGCGCCGCCCGAGGCCGCCGCGCTGCCGCACGGCCTGCGTAGTCGCCTGTTCGGACGCCACGGCCCGCAGGCCGGCGCGTTGCTGCGCGAGTCCGCGCCCGCCGACCTCGCGTCCGTGCCCGGCACCACCACGCCGTGGGCCGAGCTGCACTGGGCGCTGCGGCACGAGCAGGTGCGCTTCCTCGACGACCTGCTGCTGCGCCGCACGCGGCTGGGCCTGCTGCTGCCAGCCGGCGCCGCCGCGCTGCTGCCGCGCCTGGAGCCCGTCGCGCGCGAGGCGCTGTCGTGGTCGGCCGGCGAATGGCGCGACCAGTGCGATCGCTATGCCCGCATCATCGACCAGTGCTACACGGTGCCCACCTCATGACCGCCGCCCGCTTCGACGACCTGCTCCTCTCGATCGACTGCGGCACGCAGAGCGCCCGCGCGCTGCTGTTCGACCCGCGCGGCGAGCTCGTGGCGAAGTCGCAGGTGGCGCTCGACGACTACGTGGTCGAACAACCCGGCTGGATGGCCCACGACGTCGACGGCTTCTGGGCCGCCTGCGCGCGCGCCTGCCGCCAGCTGTGGCTGGACCGGCCCGAGCTGGCCGCGGCGGTGCGCGGCGTGGCGGTGACCACGCAGCGCGGCACCATCATGCCGATCGACGCGCAAGGCAAGGCCGCGCTGCCGGCGCTGATCTGGCTGGACCAGCGCCGCGCCACCCAGGTGCCGCGGATCAATGCGGCCTGGCGCACGGCCTTCCGCCTGGCCGGCGTCGGCGACACGGTGCGCTACTTCCAGCGCGAGGCCGAGGTGAACTGGTGGGCGCAGCACGAGCCTGCGGCCTGGGCGCGCACGCACAAGGTGCTGCTGCTCTCGGGCCTGCTGAACTGGAAGCTCACCGGCGAGTTCGTCGATTCCATCGGTTCGCAGGTGGGCTACGTGCCGTTCGACTTCAAGGCGCACGTGTGGGCGAAGCCGTCCGACTGGAAGTGGCAGGCGCTGGCGGTGCGCCCCGAGCAGCTGCCCGAGCTGCGCCCGGTGGGCTCGCTGCTGGGCCGCGTGAGCGCCGCCGCGAGTACGGCCACGGGTATCCCGGCGGGCACGCCGGTGATCGCGGCCGCGGCCGACAAGGCCTGCGAGGTGCTGGGCTCCGGCTGCCTGGAGCCGCACGTGGGCGGCGTGTCGTACGGCACCACGGCCACCATCAACGTGTGCACGCGCAAGTACGCCGAGGCGCTGTCCTTCGTGCCGCCGTACCCCGCCGCGCTGCCCGGGCACTACGACAGCGAGGTGCAGATCTTCCGCGGCTACTGGATGGTGCGCTGGTTCAAGGAGCAGTTCGGCGACCGCGAACGCAACGAGGCGCAGGCGCGCGGCGTGGCGCCCGAGTCGCTGCTCGACCAGCTCGTGGCCGCCGTGCCGGCGGGCTCGCTCGGCCTGGTGCTGCAGCCGTACTGGACGCCGGGCATCCGCCATCCGGGACCCGACGCCAAGGGCGCGATCATCGGCTTCGGCGACGCCCACACGCGGGCGCACGTGTACCGCGCGATCCTCGAGGGCCTGGGCTACGCGCTGCGCGACGGCCGCGAGCGCATCGAGAAGAAGACGGGCGTGGCGCTGACCGAGCTGCGCGTGTCCGGCGGCGGCTCGCAGTCCGACGCGGCCCTGCAGCTGACCGCCGACATCTTCCGCCTGCCGGCCAGCCGGCCGCACGTGTACGAGACGAGCGGTTTGGGCGCGGCCATCGATTGCGCGGTGGGCCTGGGCCTGCATCCCGACTTCGCCACCGCCGTGCGCGCGATGACCCGCGTGGCGCGCACCTTCGAGCCCGACGCGCGCAACGCGGCGCTCTACGACGAGCTCTACTTGCAGGTCTACCAGAAGATGTACCCGCGCCTCGCTCCGCTGTACGAGCGCCTGCGCGCGATCACGGGCTACCCGTCGCGCGATTGAGGCCGTCGCCGCGCGCGGGAAAAAGGTTCTTCGCCGATCTGCTTGGAACGCACTGAGCGTGCGCAAATAGGCAAGGTCAGTGGGGGGGGGTCCGAGTCCTTGCTGAGTCCTTGGAATGCGCCGGGCCGCGTAGGTCGCGTTGCGGGGCGCACTGGGTCAGGCACGACTCGGCGGAGGAGCTTGTTTTGTTCGTGTCCCCCGTCGGCCTGCGGCCTCCTCCTCCTTAACCTCACAAAA
>FTKD01000397.1_pt4 | contig 13846 bp, 10 predicted proteins | sample 1658191 | NCBI WGS metagenome assembly FTKD01 (sample SAMEA3914808, study PRJEB12502) | metagenome | biome: forest; material: soil | place: Canada | collected 2011-08-03 | depth 0.3 m
CCGAGCTTGTCGTTCATGACCTCGTACTGCACCGAGTAGCCGTAGCGCTGGGCCACGACCGACATCGGCACCTTGCCCGGACGGAAGCCGTCGGCCTTGACCGTACGGGACAGCTTCTTGAGGCGGGTCTCGACTTCCTTGTTGATCTCTTCGGCCGGAAGGCTCAGCGAGATACGGCGTTCGAGCTTGTCGAGGGTTTCTACATTAACTGCCATGATGGGACTCTTGGTTCGCAAATTCTGGTGCGCGGGGCGGGACTCGAACCCGCACGCCGGTGAAGGCGTCAGGACCTAAACCTGGTGCGTCTACCAATTTCGCCACCCGCGCTTCGTGATCCAGAGCTGGGGACAGGATGTAAACGCACCCCCCGCTTTCCGGTGAACCGGGGATTGTAGCCGCTGGAAAGACCCCGCCTTTTACTTCTGCGCAGGGTGAACCCTGAACCAGGCCGCGTACATGGCCGGCAGGGCCAGCAACGTCAGCGCCGTCGCGATGATCAGGCCGCCCATGATGGACACCGCCATCGGGCCCCAGAACTCGCTTTCCGACAGCGGGATCATCGCCAGCACGGCCGCGGCCGCGGTCAGCACGATCGGGCGGAACCGGCGCACCACCGACTCGATGATCGCGTTCCAGGCCGGCACGCCGCGGCTGCGGTCCTGCTCGATCTGGTCGATCAGGATCACCGAGTTGCGCATGATCATGCCCATCAGCGCGATCACGCCCAGCAGCGCCACGAAGCCGAACGGCCGGTTGAGCACCAGCAGCGCCGCGGCGGCCCCCGCCACGCCCAGCGGGCCGGTCAGGAACACCAGCACGGCGCGCGAGAAGCTGTGCAACTGCAGCATCAGCAGCGTGAAGATGATGAACAGCATCACCGGCACGCCGGCCGCGATCGCGCCCTGCCCCTTCGAGGCCTCTTCCACCGCGCCGGCGACCTGGATCTCGTAGCCCGGCGGCATCTTCTTCATCAAGGCCTTCAGCGGACCGACGGCGCCGCCCTTGCCCCACAGTTCGTCGGTGACCGTCGGCCCCTGCATGCCTTCGACCACGTCGCCCTGCACCGTCACGGCGTAGCTGCGACCCTCGCGCCACAGCACGCCCGGCTCCCAGCCCAGCGACAGTTTCGCGATCTGCGCCAGCGGCACGACGGTCCCGTTGCTCGTGGCCACGTACGCGCTCGACAGGTCCGTCACGGCCTTGCGTTCGGCCGGCGGCTGGCGCAGCACGATGTCGATCAACTGGTCGCCCTCGCGGTACTGGCCGATCGTCGAGCCCGAGAACTGAGTCTGCGTCGCCTGCGCAATCGCCTGCGTCGTCACGCCCAGCGCGCGCGCCTTGTCCTGGTCGACGGCCAGGCGCATCGCGAGCACGTTCTCGTTCCAGTTGTCGTTGACGCCGCGCATGTGCGCGTTGTCGCGCAGCACCGCCTTGGCCTCGTCGCCCCACTTGCGCACCTGGTCGGCGTCGGGGCCCATCACGCGGAACTGCACCGGATAAGGCACCGGCGGCCCGTTGGGCAGCAGCTTCACGCGCGTGCGCAACTCGGGAAACTCGGCGGCCGTCAGCGCCGGCAACTTCTTGCGCAGGCTCTCGCGCACCTTCAGGTCGACCGGCTCGATGATGACTTCGCTGACGTTGCTCTGGGGAAACACCTGGTCCAGCGGCAGGTAGAAGCGCGGCACGCCGCTGCCCACCCACGTCGTCACCGACTTCACGCCGGTCTCTTTCAGCATGCGCGCCTCGAAACGCTTGGCGGCGTCCTCGCTCTGGGCCATCGTGGCACCCTCGGGCAGCCACAGGTCGACCATGATTTCAGGCCGGCTCGAATCGGGAAAGAACTGCTGCTGCACCAGGCCCATGCCCACCAGGCCCAGCACGAAGGTGGCGATGGTGGCGCCTATCGTGATCCAGCGATGGCTGAGACACCACGCGATCACGCGGCGAAAGCGGTTGTAGAACGGCGAGTCGAAGGTCTCGTGCGGCTCCGTGGAGACGCTGCCGTCGGGGTTGTGCGCCTTCACGCGCGTGTGCAGCAGGCGCGCGCCCAGGTAGGGCACGAAGTACACCGACACGAGCCACGAGATCAGCAGCGCGGCCGAGGTCACCGCGAAGATCGCGAACGTGTATTCGCCGGTCATCGACTTGGCCAGCCCGATCGGCAGGAAGCCGGCCGCGGTGATCAGCGTGCCGGTGAGCATGGGCATCGACGTCACCTCGTACGCGAAGGTGGCGGCGCGCTCCTTCGAGTAGCCCTCCTCGAGCTTGCGCACCATCATCTCGACCGCGATGATCGCGTCGTCCACCAGCAGGCCCAGCGCGATGATCAGCGAGCCGAGCGAGATCTTGTGCAGCCCGACGCCCCAGTAGTACATCGTGACGAAGGTGATCGCCAGCACCAGCGGGATCGTGATCGCGACGACCAGGCCCGGCCAGATGTCGATGCGGATCGGATTGAAGTGCAGGCCCAGGCTCACGAAGCTGACCAGCAGCACGATCACCACGGCCTCGATCAGCACGCGGATGAATTCGCCCACCGAGCGCGTGACGGCCTGCGGCTGGTCCTGCACCTGCGTCAGCTCCATGCCGACCGGCAGTTGCTTGCGCACCTCGGCCACCTGCGCCTGCAGGCCCTTGCCGAGCGAAATGATGTCGCCGCCCTTGGCCATCGAGATGCCCAGCGCGATCACCTGCTTGCCGTTGGCGCGCACCTTGACGTCCGGCGGATCGGAGTAGCCGCGCTTGACCTCCGCGATGTCGCCCAGCCGGATGCTGGTGGCCTGGCCCGTCGCCGGGTTGACGACGCGGATCGGCAGCGCGCGGATCGCGTCCACCGACTGGAAGGCGCCGGCCACGCGCACCTGCACGTTCTGCGTGCCGGAATCGACCACGCCCGAGCCCTGCACCGCGTTCTGCGCGTTGAGCTGGCTGATCACGGCGTTCACGTCGACGCCCATCTCGGCGGCGCGCTTCTGCGACAGCTCGACCCAGATCTTCTGCGACTGCACGCCGAACAGCTCCACCTTCGCGACGTCGTGCACGTGCAGCAGCTGCGAGCGGATGTCCTCGGCGCGCACGCGCAGTTCCTCGTCGCTGAAGCCGTCGGCCGAGAGCGCGTAGATCGAGCCGTAGACGTCGCCGAACTCGTCGTTGAAGAACGGGCCCACCACGCCTTGCGGCAGCGTCGCGCGCATGTCGCCGATCTTCTTGCGCGCCTGGTACCAGACGTTGGCCACCTCGTGCGGCGGCGACGAGTCGGCCAGCTGCAGGATCGTCAACGACTCGCCCGGCTTGGTGTAGCTGCGGATCTTGTCGGAGTACGGCACCTCCTGCAGCGTGCGCTCGATCTTGTCGGTCACCTGCTCGGCGACGTCCTTCGCGCTCGCGCCCGGCCAGTAGGCCTGCACGACCATCGCGCGGAACGTGAACGGCGGATCCTCGTCCTGGCCGAGCTGGAAGTAGGCGACGAGGCCCAGCACCATCAGCACGATCATCAGGTAGCGCGTGAGATCGGGATGCTGCAGCGCCCAGCGCGAGATGTTGAAGCGGCCGGAGTCTTCGACCTCGTGGGATGACGAGGTCGCTGTCGTTTGGTCGTTGCTCACGGGCGTCTCAACGCTTCGTCGGTTCGACGTACAGGGTCACCTGCTGGCCCGGCGTCAGCACGTGCGCGCCGGCGGTCACCACCGTGTCGCCTGCCTTCAGCCCGCTGTCCAGCACCAGGTTGTCGCCTTCGGGGCGCAGCACCACGACCGCTTGCTCGCGCACCTTCATCGTCGCCTTGTCCAGCAGCCAGACGAAGCTCTGGGTGTCGTGGCCTGCCACGGCCTGCAGCGGCAGGCGCAGCTTGCCGTCGGCGGGCGCGAGCTCGACGTGCACCGTCGCGGTCTGGCCCAGCTCGGCGGCGCCGGTGGGCAGGTCGGCCTTGACCTGGAACGTGCGCGAGGCCGGGTCGGCCGCGGCCGCCACTTCGCGCACCGTGGCGGGGATCGCCGCGCTGCCGCCCCACAGCGTCACGCTGACGCCGCCGGGCTGGCCCTGCAGCTTGCGAAAGATCGCCAACTGGTCTTCGGGCACCGCGAACACGACGTCGCGCGGGCCGTCATGGGCCAGGCTCAGCACCGGCGTGCCGGCGGCCATCACGGCGCCGACGTCGGCGTAGACGGCGGTGATGACGCCCGGCGCGTCGGCCGTGAGCGCCGCGTAGGCGGCCTGGTTCGTCTGCATGCCGGCCTGCGCACGCGCCTGGTCGAACTGCGCCTTCGCGGCCTGCAGTCCACTGTTGCGGCGCTCCAGGTCGGCCGCGCTGATGAAGCCCTGCTTGCGCAGATCTTCGTAGCGTTTGTAGTCGATCGCCGTCTGTTCGTAGTTGACCTGGGCTGCCGCGAGGCCGGCGCGCGCGGCGTCCTGGCCGAAGCGCAGGTCGGCCGGGTCGACCTGGGCCAGCGCCTGGCCGCTCCTGACGCGGTCGCCCAGGTTCACCGGCCGCTGCGTGATCTTGCCGCCGACGCGGAATGCCAGGCGCGACTCGACGCGTGCGTGCACCTCGGCCGCGTAGTCCCGCGTCGTCGCGCTGGACAGCTGCCCCACGGTGAGCGTGCGCACGGCACGCACCGGCTCGGTCGCCGCGGGCTGCTCGCCACAGGCCGTCAGCATCAGGCCGGCGACCAGCGGCAACGCCAGCGTCAGCGCGCGCGCGCCGTGCGCCAGCGCCTTCGGCGAGCGGGTCGGGGAGGAAAAGGGCGAACGAGGGGAGCTCATGGCGTGTTCTTCGTAATTACTGACCAGTCAGTCAGTAATATACGAACACTGACCCGACTCGTCAATGCACTTTTGCGCCTGTCAACAGGGCGAACGCGGCAATAGGGGACGCCAGCGGCGCTTTCATCGTCGTGCTGTCGCCAGGGACGGGCACAATTCGCCGCCTGTGAGCGTCGAACACTACGAAAACTTTCCTGTCGCCTCGTGGCTCTGCCCGCCGGAGTTGCGCCCCGCCGTGCGCGCCATCTACTGGTTCGCCCGCACGGCCGACGACATCGCCGACGAGGGCGACGCCCCGGCCTACGCCCGCCAGGCGATGCTGAGCGACTACCGCGGCGACCTGATGAAGGCCGCCGCCGGCCTGCCCGGCTCGGGCCGCTGGGCCGGCGTGTTCGGTCCGCTCGCGGACGCGATCGCCGCGTACCGCCTGCCGCTGTCGCTGCTCACCGCGCTGCTGGACGCGTTCGAGGAAGACACCCGCCACGCCGGCTATGTCGATCGCGCCGGCCTGCTTCAATACTGCAGCCGCTCGGCCAACCCGATCGGCCGGCTGCTGCTGCATCTGCATCGCATAGCCGACCCGATCCTGCTGGGTCAAAGCGACGCCGTGTGTTCGGCGCTGCAACTGATCAACTTCTGGCAGGACCTCAGCGTGGACGTGCCGCGTGGCCGCGTCTACGTGCCGCGCGCCGACGCCAGCGCGCACGCCACGACGCCCGCGGCCTGCCTGCAGTCCCCGCACGCGAGCGCGTCCCGCGCGCTCGTGGGCGACCTGTGCGCATGGGCGCGCGAGCTGATGCTCGCCGGCTCGCCCATCGCGCTGGCCGTTCCGGGCCGGGTGGGTTGGGAACTTCGGTTCGTCGTCCAGGGCGGCCTGCGAATTCTTGCGAAAATCGCGGACATGAACTTCGCGAGCTTCGCCCGCCGACCGCACCTCCACGTCGCCGATCACCTGCTGATCGGCGCTCGCGCACTGACGATGCGCCCTTCCCTTCCCAAGCAGACGCGCACCGCATGACGCCAGAACAGTACGTCCAGGACAAGGCGCAGAAAAGCGGCTCGTCGTTCTACTACGCCTTCATGTTCCTGCCGCCCGCGCGCCGCATGGCCATGACCGCGTTCTACGCCTTCTGCCGTGAGGTGGACGATGTCGCCGACGATGTGCAGGATCCCGGCGTCGCCGCCACCAAGCTCGACTGGTGGCGCCGCGAAGTCGATGCCTCGTTCGCCGGCAAGCCTTCGCACCCGGTGATGAAGGCGTTGATGCCGCACGTGGGCAACTACGGCGTGCGCGTCGACCACCTGCATGCGGTGATCCAGGGCTGCCAGACGGATCTCGAGCAATCGCGCTTCCTCGACTATCCCGGCCTGGCGAAGTACTGCCATCTCGTGGCGGGCATCGTCGGCGAGGTGGCCAGCAACATCATGGGCCGCACGCAGGCGCAGACGGTGACGTTCGCGCACCGCCTGGGACTGGCGATGCAGCTCACCAACATCATCCGCGACGTCGGCGACGACGCGCGCCGCGGCCGCATCTACCTGCCGATCTCCGAGCTGCAGCAGTTCGACGTCAAGGCCAGCGAGATCCTGAAGCGCGATGCGCCCTGGGGCTACAGCGAGCGCTTCACCGCGCTGATGCAGTTCCAGGCCGAGCGCGCGCATCGGCTCTACGACGAGGCGCTGGCGCTGCTGCCGCCCGAGGATCGCAACGCGCAGAAGCCCGCGCTGATGGTGGGCAACATCTACCGCCGCTTGCTGCGCGAGGTGGAAGCCGGCGGGTTCCAGGTGCTGCACCAGCGGATCTCGCTGACGCCGCTGCGCAAGTTGTGGATCGCGTGCCAGACGCAGTGGCGGGGCCGCTGAAGGCGGCCATCGCTCGCGCGTGCAGCGCGGGGCCGCTGAAGTACCGGTTCGCATGAAGGTCGCCATCGTCGGCGCCGGCTGGGCCGGCCTCGCTGCCGCCGTGCGCGCCACCCAGGCGGGCCACGACGTCACCGTGTTCGAGACGTCGGGCATGCCAGGTGGCCGGGCACGCTCCGATGACGACGGCGACGCCGCCACCGACAACGGCCAGCACATCCTGCTGGGCGGCTACGCGCGCACGCTGGCGCTGATGCGCGAGGTGGGCGTCGACGTCGAGCGGGCCCTGCTGCGCGTGCCGCTCGCGGTGACCTACCCCGACGGCGCCGGCTTCGCGCTGTCGCCGCGCGGCAACCGGCTGCTCGCCGCCGCCAGCGCGCTGTGGTCGGCACGCGGCTTCAGCTGGGTCGACAAGTCGTCGGCGGTCGGCATGACGATCAAGTGGCAGTGGCGCCGCTTCCGCTGCCCGCCGTCGCTGACCGTTGACGCCATGCTGCGCCTGACGCCGACCCCGCGCGTGCGCCGGATGCTGATCGAGCCGCTGTGCGTCGCCGCGCTGAACACGCCGTCGGCCGAGGCCAGCGCCGCGGTCTTTCTCGCGGTGATGCGCGACAGCCTGTTCGGCGCGCGCGCTGCGTCCGACTTGCTGCTGCCGCAGCGTCCGCTTGCGCAATTGCTGCCCTTGCCGGCACTCGAATGGCTGCGCGGCCACGGCGCGACGGTGCACCTGCGCCGCCGCGTGGCCGCGTTGGAGCGCGACGGCGCCAGCTGGCGCGTCGTTGCCGGCATCGAAGCGGACGATTTGCGCAATCCGGAGCCTTCGTTCGATCAAGTGATCCTCGCGACCCCGGCAACCGAAGCCGCGCGCCTGACGCAGCCGCTGGCGCCCGCCTGGTCGGCCGGCGCCGCCGCGCTGGCGCACGAGCCCATCGTCACCATCGCGCTGACAGCGCCCAAGCGCGCGTGGCCGGCACCGATGCTGGCGCTGGCCAGCGACGACACGGCACGCCCGGCGCAATTCGCATTCAAGCTGGGCGAGCAGCCGGACGGCGTCGATCGCGTGACGCTGGTCGTCAGCGCCGCCGGCGCCTGGCTGGCGCGTGGCAGCGATGCCGTCGCAGCGGCCGCGATCGCGCAATATCGGGAGACGTTCCGCATCGCCGACGGCGAGGCGGTCGACCTGGCCAGCGTCCGCGCCGACAAGCGCGCCACGTTCCGCTGCACGGCCGGCGTCGCGCGCCCGGCCCGGGACATCCTGCCGGGACTGCAGGCGGCGGCCGACTACGTCGCGGGCCCCTACCCGGCCACGCTGGAAGCCGCCGTCCTCGCCGGCGAAGCCGCGGCCCTCGCCTTGGGGAGCTAGAGTCCTCGTTCGGCAAGTCGCAACGTGAATCCGGGTTTCACCATGCGAGAATGGAGACCCCACAGCCCCAGGCCGACCCCATGTCCAAGTCAGATGGCTCCGGACCCACGATCCAGGTACTCGCGCGCGCCTACGCGCTGCTCGACGTGCTCGCCGCGCATACGGACCCCGTGCCGCTGAAGGAACTCAGCGCCCGCACCGGGCTGCACCCGTCCACGGCGCACCGCATCCTCAACGACCTCGCCGAAGGCCGCTTCGTCGAACGCCCCGAAGCCGGCAGCTACCGCCTGGGCATGCGCCTGCTGGAGCTCGGCAACCTGGTCAAGGCCCGGCTGGACGTGCGCGAGGCCGCCATCGGGCCGATGCGCGAGTTGCACAAGCTGACGCACCAGCCGGTCAACCTGTCGGTGCGCCAGGGCGACGAGATCGTCTACATCGAGCGCACCTACAGCGAGCGCTCCGGGATGCAGGTCGTGCGCGCCGTGGGCGGCCGCGCGCCGCTGCACCTCACCTCGGTGGGCAAGCTGTTCCTGGCCAACGACGAGCCCCAGCGCGTGCGCGCGTACGCGACCCGCACCGGCCTCACCGGCCACACCCGCAACAGCCTCACCGAGCTGCCGATGCTCGAGCGCGAGCTGGACAAGATCCGCAAGCTCTCGATCTCGCGCGACGACGAGGAGCTCGAACTCGGCGTGCGCTGCATGGCCGCAGGCATCTACGACGACCAGGGCCGTCTCGTGGCCGGCCTGTCGATCTCGGCGCCGGCAGACCGGCTCGAGGAGTCGTGGATGGAGCGCGTCAAGGACACCGCCGCGCGCATCTCCGCGGCGCTGGGGCACGGCAGCGGTGCCTGAAATTGAAATAATTCGCTCCGCAAATTGAAAGGGTCGCCTCGCGTCGTCCCTTTTAATCCGCTCCGCAAATTGAAAGGGCCGGCAGCTTGCGCCACCGGCCCTTTTAATCCGCTCCGCAAATTGAAAGGGCCGGCAGCTTGCGCCACCGGCCCTTTTCCCATCGCTTTGTTATCTCTGTGTATTGGTCGTGGTTCAGCCTGCCGCGGTGGCAGTGACGGTGCCGACGACCGGTGCCGGGGTCGGCGCCGTGTGATTGGCGGTGACCCACTTGCGGATGCGCTCGGCGTCGGCGATGCGCGAGTACTTGCCGGCGGAATCGAGCAGCACCATGATCAGCTTGCGGCCGGCCATCTGCGCCTGCATCACCAGGCATTGGCCGGCTTCGTTGATGAAGCCGGTCTTCTGCAGGCCGATGTCCCACGTCGGATTGGCGACGAGGCGGTCGGTGGTGTGGAACTGCACCTGGCGGCGGCCCAGTTCGACGTCCAGCGACGGCGTGGTGGAGTATTCGCGCAGCAGCGGCACCTGGTGCGCGGCGTTGACCAGCACCGCGAGGTCGCGCGCGCTGGACTTGTTCTGGCTCGACAGGCCGGTGGGCTCGACGTAGTGCGTGTCGAGCATGCCCAGTTCCTTCGCCTTCGCGTTCATCGCGGGGATGAAGGCGGCGAGGCCGCCGGGGTAGTTGCGGCCCAGCGCGTTGGCGGCGCGGTTCTCGGACGACATCAGCGCGAGGTGCAGCATCACGCCGCGCGTCAGCTGGGTGCCGGGCGTCAGGCGCGAGCGCGTGTTCTTCTCGGTGTCGATGTCGTCGTTCGTGATCTGCAGCACTTCGTCGAGCGGCTGCTTGGCTTCGCTGATCACCAGCGCGGTCATCAGCTTGCTGAGCGAGGCGATCGGCAGCACCGCTTCGGAATTCTTGCTGTACAGGACTTCCTTGGTGTCCTGGTCCAGCACGATCGCCGCGCCGGAGCGCAGGAACAGCGGGTCTTCGGTGGCGTGCAGACCGGAGGCGTAACCGACCGATTGCGACGGCGCCTCGACGACGCGGATGGTCGTGCGCGTCGTCACCGTGGTGCGGCGCACCTGGGCGACATGCTTGGCGCGCGGCGCCACGTGGGCGGAGGCGGCCGTCTTGCGGTGGTGCTTGCCCGCGGTCGCCGTTTGCGCAAATGACGTGGAAACGAAGGCGCCGCCGAGCACGCAGGCCAGGGCCCAACGCGACAGTTGCTTGAATTTCCGCGAGCCGGAAGAGCTGGAAGCCAGTTGCATCACCATTTGTTTCAGTCTAAAGCAAAGGAAAAATCCACGCAAGATCAAAAGCTTGCGTGGACTTCCTCAACCGGACGTCGAACGAGCGGGACAGCTGTTACAAGGCATGACGGCGCCATGACAATCCCCGGTCAGGAGTGTCTAACGCACTGAGGCCCAGTTCGGCTGACGCAGCGACGAAATTCTGGAGTGGGATCCACGCGGGACCGATGTACCCGCCGTGGAGAAGACGGATCATCAGGTCTGATGAGTGGATTTTCCGCATTCGTGGCGCGGGCCAACGGCCGAAAAGCGGGCGTTTGGCACGCTATTCCGCATCTGCGAGTGACTTAAGGTAACACGGCGCCCTGTCGCCGCCTCCCAGCGCGACAGGGCGTGTCCTGACGACGGACGGCGCCCGTGCCGTCCGGATCACCGGGTTTCAGGCCACGGCGTGCGCCACGACCTGGTCGGTCGTCACCGGGCTGGTGCCCCGCGACGATGCCGACAACACGGCCAGCAGCGTCGCGCGCACGATGTTGGCATCGATGCCGACGCCGAACACCGCCGGCGCGTCCCCCACGCGCACTTCCAGGTAGGCGGCCGCGCGCGCCTGCGCGCCCGCGCCGAGCGAGTGCTCGTGATAGTTCAGCACCTTGACGGCGACGCCCGCGGCGCGCGACAAGCCGTCGACGAACGCGTCCACCGGCCCGTTGCCGGTTCCTTCGAGCGCGATCCGGCGCCCCATCACGACGGCCTCGGCGGCCACCCGCACACGGCCGTCGCCGACGTCGGTCTGCGTCAGGTCGGACAACGTGACGACGCCCTCGCCCAGCCGGTATTCGGATTCGAAGATCGTCCAAATATCCGAGGCGCTGACTTCCCCGCCTTGCGCGTCCATCACGGCCTGCACGGCCTGGCTGAACTCGATCTGCAGGCGGCGCGGCAGCTCCAGCCCGTACTCGGACTCGAGCAGGTACGCGATGCCGCCCTTGCCCGACTGGCTGTTGACGCGAATGATGGCTTCGTAGCTGCGGCCCAGGTCCTTCGGGTCGATCGGCAGGTAAGGCATCTCCCAGACGTCGTCGTCGCGGCGCGCGGCGAACGCCTTCTTGATCGCGTCCTGGTGCGAGCCGGAAAACGACGTGAAGACGAGGTCGCCCACGTACGGGTGGCGCGGGTGCACCGGCAACTGGTTGCAGTACTCGACGACGCGGCGGATCTCGTCGATATCCGAGAAGTCGAGCTGCGGGTCGACGCCCTGCGTGTAGAGGTTCAGCGCGATGTTGACGATGTCGACGTTGCCGGTGCGCTCGCCGTTGCCGAACAGGCAGCCCTCGACGCGATCGGCGCCGGCCATCATCGCCAGCTCCGCGGTGGCGGTGCCGGTGCCGCGGTCGTTGTGCGGGTGCGCGGAGATCACGACCGAGTCGCGGCGCGCGATGTTGCGGCACGTCCACTCGATCATGTCGGCGTAGACGTTGGGCGTGGAATGCTCCACCGTCGTGGGCAGGTTGATGATGCAGGTGCGCTGCGGCGTCGGCTGCCAGACCTCGGTGACGGCATCGATCACGCGGCGCGAGACCTCGAGCTCGGTGTCCGAGAACATCTCGGGCGAGTACTCGAAGCGCCAGTCGGTGTCGGGGCGGGCTGCCGCCAGGTCGCGGATGATGCGGGCATGGCTGCTGGCGAGCTCGACGATGCCGTCCACGTCGAGGCCCAGCACGATCTTGCGCATCATCGGCGCCGTCGCGTTGTACAGATGCATGATCACGCGCTTCGCGCCGGCCACGGCCTCGAAGCTGCGGGCGATCAGCGGCTCGCGGGCCGGCGTCAGCACCTGGATCGTGACGTCGTCGGGGATCAGGTTGTCGTCGATCAGCTTGCGCACGAAATCGAATTCGGTCTGCGAGGCCGAGGGGAAACCGATTTCGATCTCCTTGAAGCCCACGCGCACCAGCGTCTCGAACATGCGCAGCTTGCGCTCGGCGTCCATCGGCTCGATCAGCGCCTGGTTGCCGTCGCGCAGGTCGGAGCTGCACCACACGGGCGCCTTCGTCAGCACGGCGTCGGGCCAGGTGCGGTCGGTCAGGCGCACCGGGGCGACGGGACGGTACTTGGTGGCGGGGTTCTTGAGCATGGACATCGCTAGTTCTCCAGGGATTTCTTGAAAGGCAACGCCGCAAAAGGAAACGGCCCGCTGCGTTGCGCAGAGCGGGCCGTTGATCCGGGAATTCAGTTCAGACGTGAACGATCAAAGCACCCGCGGTACTCCGGCTAGGGATAGCGTAATGGGCGCAATGCGGGACGTCATGAAACGAATATAGCACGGTCAAATGGGCGTGTGGCGACGAAATGTTCGTGGTTTACGAAGGACTTCTTCGCCGATCGGAGTCTTCAGCGGTGCAGGCCGACTTCGTCGGGCTCGTCGGTGGACAGCGCGATCGCGCTCACCGGCCGGCCCTTGGCACGCTTCCACGCGTAGACGACGTAGCCCGACAGCCCGTACAGGCAGAAGATCGCGAAGAAGATGCGCGCCGGGTACAGGTTGATGATCCCGATCGCCAGCGCGATCAGCACGATCACGATGAAGGGCACCGAACGCTTCAGGCTCAGGTCCTTGAAGCTGTAGAACGGCACGTTGACGACCATCGTCACGCCCGCGTAGAACGTCACCGCGGCCGCGGCCCAGGCGAGCACGAGGTCGCCATTGACGTCCATGTAGCCCTGCGTGTCCACCACGACCCAGATGAAGCTGACCACCAGCGCGGCGGCGGCCGGGCTCGGCAGGCCCTGGAAGTAGCGCTTGTCCACCACGGCCAGGTTGGTGTTGAAGCGCGCCAGACGCAGCGCCGCGCAGGCGCAGTAGAAGAACGCGATCCCCCAGCCGGCCTTGCCCAGGCCCTTGAGCGCCCACTCGTAGACGATCAGCGCCGGCGCGGCGCCGAAGCTGACCATGTCGGACAGGCTGTCCATCTCGGCACCGAAGGCGCTCTGCGTGTTGGTCATGCGCGCCACGCGGCCGTCCAGGCTGTCGAGCACCATCGCGCAGAAGACGCCGTAGCACGACAACTCGTACTTGCCGTTCATCGCCATCACGATCGCGTAGAACCCGCCGAACAGCGCGGCCAGCGTGAACAGGTTGGGCAGGATGTAGACGCCCTTGCGACGCGCACGCCGCACCGGGTGGCCGTCGTCGTCGTCGTGGTCGTCGTCTTCCGGAACCGGCGTCAGGTCGTTCATCGCGAAAGGCCTCGGTGGGAAATCGGCGCGGCAGTCATCGGAAATGGCAAATTCATGGTGCGCGAGGATACCGCAGCGCACCCCGCGTATCGGATGACAAACCCAAAGAAAAGGGCCGCGCGAGCGCGGCCCTGGCCATTCCTGGCGAAGCCGGGAAAGATCAGTTCTTGGACTTGTCGACCAGCTTGTTGGCCTTGATCCACGGCATCATCGCGCGCAGCTTCTCGCCCACCACCTCGATCTGATGCTCGGCGTTCAGGCGGCGGCGCGACAGCAGCGTCGGGGCGCCGGCGCGGTTTTCCAGGATGAAGCTCTTGGCGTATTCGCCGGTCTGGATGTCCTTGAGCACCTGCTTCATGGCCTTCTTGGTCTCGTCGGTGACGATCTTCGGACCCGTCACGTACTCGCCGTACTCCGCGTTGTTGGAGATCGAGTAGTTCATGTTGGCGATGCCGCCTTCGTAGATCAGGTCCACGATCAGCTTGAGTTCGTGCAGGCACTCGAAGTACGCCATCTC
>FTKD01000040.1_pt1 | contig 13842 bp, 11 predicted proteins | sample 1658191 | NCBI WGS metagenome assembly FTKD01 (sample SAMEA3914808, study PRJEB12502) | metagenome | biome: forest; material: soil | place: Canada | collected 2011-08-03 | depth 0.3 m
CGCGCTAGGCGTGTCGCGCCGCACAGGGTGGGTCCCTGTGCAAGCGCCGGATGGCCGGCCCGCACAACGCGCGACGCCCAAATAGCACGTTCCCTCCGGGTTTTCATCAAAAAAGGCGCTGGCCGCGTTCGCTCGGGGACGCCTAGTCCTTGCTCGTAGCCCCGCTACGAGACGCGTCGCACGCCTTGCCAGCGCCTTTTTTGATGAAAATGCATCAGGCTCCTATTTACGGAATGAGTTCTAGTTGGCGCTGAGCGCAGCGAAGCCCAACAGCGCCCGTGGAACACACGAATCCGATGAATATGGAAAAGTAGGTTTGTTGGGCTTCGCTGCGTAGAGAAACCCAACGATGCGAGGTCACACGACCGCAGTCGCTGAATCGACATACAGATGTTGGGCTTCGCTGCGCTCAGCGTGCGACGCCCGGCGCAACCTACAAGACAGACGCCACGCCCCGCCGCCGTGAGCGAACATTGCGCCACCACATCCGTCGGCACAAGGCTAAGAGATATCGGCGGATTGCGCTTCGCCAGCCCTACGCCTCATGCCCCCGCGACAAACTGGCCAAGGCCGCCTTGATCGCCCGCTGCGAAAAGCCGCGCTGTTGTAAAAAACGCATATATTTCGCGCGTTCCTGCGCATCTTGCGGTGGATTGGCAAATTTGCGCGCCAGCGCTTCGATGGCGCGGCTGTCTTCGTCAACCAGGCTACCCTTGAGTTCGGCCAGCGCTTCGCCGCCTATGCCGTGACTTTGCAATTCGAGCACGATGCGGCTGTTGCCGAAACGCGCCGCGCGCCGGCGTACCAGCGCTTCGGCAAAGCGTTCCTGCGAAAGATACTTGTTGGCCTCAAGCCAGCCCAGCAAGGCGTCAAGGTCGTCGCCCTCCTGGGCATGGGCAGCCAGCTTGCGCTGCAGTTCGATGCGGCTGTGCTCGCGCATCGACAGATACCGCAGCGCCCGCGCCTTCAGGCTCATTTGCGTCTTTGCCATGATTTCCCAAGCGGCGCGGGCTTCCGGCCCACCATCACGTGATCGTCTTCCCGTACTTTAGGGTGCCTCCAAGAATCGTAGCGAGCAGCCGATGGCCACCCCGCCCAAGGTCGGTCCGAGAAGCGCAACCGGTGGAGCAGGGGTTTCGTGCGGCATGCCGCACTCCCGCGGAACGGCCGACGCATGCAAGCGTCGGGCTATCCGGCTTCACGGCGAGCATCGCAGGTCCGAGATGGCGGGCCGCGCAGGCTGGGCAATAGATTCTTAGAGGTGCCCTTTACGCCGCGTCCTTCTGTTCCTTGCTCTTCTTCATCGGTACCACGACTTCGGCGGCAGTGGCCAGCGGCGGCAGCAGCGGCACGCCCAGCGAAGCGCGCACCTTGTTTTCGATTTCACGCGCCAGTTCCGGCCGTTCCTTCAGGTAGGTACGGGCATTGTCCTTGCCCTGGCCGATGCGTTCGCCGTTGTAGCTATACCACGCGCCCGACTTTTCCACGACCTTGGCGTCGGAACCCAGATCGAGAATTTCGCCTTCGCGCGACGTGCCTTCCCCATACAAAATGTCGAAGTGCGCTTCCTTGAACGGCGGGGCGATCTTGTTCTTGACCACCTTGACCTTGGTTTCGGAACCGATGACTTCCTCGCCCGACTTGATCGAGCCGGTGCGGCGGATATCCAGGCGCACGGAGGCGTAGAACTTCAAGGCATTGCCGCCGGTCGTGGTTTCGGGGTTGCCGAACATGACGCCGATCTTCATGCGGATCTGGTTGATGAAGATCACCAGCGTATTGGTGCGGTTGATCGAACCTGTGAGTTTGCGTAGTGCCTGCGACATCAAACGCGCCTGCAGGCCGGGCAGCGAATCGCCCATTTCGCCTTCGATTTCGGCGCGCGGCGTCAGGGCGGCCACCGAGTCGATCACGATCAGGTCGACACCGCCCGAGCGCACCAGCGCATCGGTGATTTCCAGTGCCTGCTCGCCCGTGTCGGGTTGTGAAATCAGCAATTCAGAGAGATTGACGCCAAGCTTTTGCGCATAGCCCGTGTCCAGGGCGTGTTCCGCATCGATGAAGGCGCAGGTGCCGCCGAGTTTTTGCATTTCGGCGATGGTTTGCAGCGTCAATGTGGTTTTGCCGGACGATTCGGGGCCGTAGATTTCCACCACGCGGCCGCGCGGCAAACCGCCGACGCCCAGGGCGATGTCGAGGCCGAGCGAGCCGGTCGAGACGACCTGCACTTCCTCGGCCACGGCGCCGTCTTCCATGCGCATCACGGAACCCTTGCCGAATTGCTTTTCGATCTGGGCCAATGCGGCTGCCAGGGCTTTGCTCTTCTCGGAGTTTGCAGCGAGTTTTTTATCGTCCATGGAATTCTTTCAACAGTTTAAGCGGTTTGACTAAGGCCGGAAGGAGGGGCGGAATCTGGTCAACAAACCCGGTCAACATTTCCAGAATTTCGCCATCACGGGATGTACTGTATAAAAAAACAGTGCTTTGTGCAAGCAATGTTTGCGCTATTTTCTTAAAAATATTTCCAGAATCAAGTTACTTGAGGGAAATATCTTCAAGCCCGATTCCTATCCCGTCCTCGATTAAATCGTCAATATGTGGCACTCTGGCAATATCCCCCACAGCCTTGCGACCCCATGCGTATTTTGCTTGCCGAAGACGACCAGGTACTCGCCGATGGCCTCACGCGCTCGCTGCGCCAGGCCGGCTATGCCACCGATTGCGTGCATAGCGGCAGCGAAGCGGACACCGCACTTTCGGCCCAGGAATTCGATCTCCTGATCCTCGACCTCGGCCTGCCCAAAATGAGCGGGCTGGAGGTGTTGCGCCGCCTGCGTGCGCGCAATGCCCACTTGCCGGTGCTGATCCTGACGGCGGCCGATTCGGTCGAGCAGCGCGTCAAGGGGCTGGACCTGGGCGCGGACGACTACATGGCCAAACCGTTTGCGCTGTCCGAGCTGGAGGCGCGCGTGCGCGCCCTGACGCGGCGCGGCGCCGGCGGCGGTTCGAGCGTCATCAAGCATGGGCCGCTGACCTACGACCAGATCGGCCGCGTGGCGTATTTGAACGAGCAGCTGCTCGACCTGTCGGCGCGTGAACTGGGCCTCCTGGAAATCCTGCTCCAGCGCACCGGCCGGCTGGTGTCGAAGGAACAACTGGTCGATCACTTGTGCGAATGGGGCGACGAAGTCAGCAACAATGCCATTGAAGTCTACGTGCATCGCCTGCGCAAGAAGATCGAAACCGAAGGCGTGAAGATTGCCACGGTGCGCGGACTCGGCTACTGCCTCGAACGCAGCAACGACGCTGCCTGAACCCGCCCATGCCCGACACACACAGTGAAGCCTATGTCCTGGCGGCCGAACCGCCGGGGCAGATCCAGCGTTCGCTGTTCGGTGAAATCCTCGACTGGATGCTGGTGCCGCTGCTGCTGCTGTGGCCGATGAGCATTGCCATCACCTACCTGGTTGCCAAATCGATCGCCAACCATCCGTTCGACCGCGCGCTGGAAAACCGCGTCACGGTGCTGGCGCAGCAGATCAAGGAACAGGATGGCAAGCTGGTGCTGGTGCTGCCCGCCGCGGTACACGATTTCGTGCGTGCCGACGATGTCGACAACACCTACTACCAATTGCTCGACCAGCAGGGAGACAAGCAGGAGGGCGACCGCGACATGCCGCTGCCCAACGATGAGGAACGCCCGCCGATCTGGACCGTGCAGCTGCGCAACGACACGATGCACAATACCGACGTGCGCGTGGCCTATATGTATGTCAACCCGTCCCGGCCGAAGCAGGACCATCTGGACCACAATGCCCCGCCGCACCTGGTGCTGGTGCAGTTGGCCGAGACGCTCGACAAGCGCACCGAACTGGCCAACCAGATCGTCAAGGGGGTGATCCTGCCGGAATTCATCATCCTGCCGATCGCGCTGGCGCTGATCTGGTTCGCCCTCTCGCGCGGCCTCTTACCGCTGGCCGAACTGCAGCAGCGCATCAGGCGGCGCCAGCCCGGCGACCTGAGCCCGATCGATTCGCGCCAGGTGCCCGAGGAAATCACGCCGCTGGTCGGCTCATTGAACGACATGCTGGAGCGCCTGGCGCAAAACATCGCGTCGCAAAAGCGCTTCATCGCCGATGCAGCGCATCAGATGAAGACGCCGTTGGCCGGCATGCGCATGCAGTCGGAACTGGCCCTGCGCCAGACCAGCGAAGAGGAAATCCACCGCTCGCTGATGCAGTTGGCCAAGAGCTCGGAAGCCGCCACGCGCCTGGTCAATCAATTGCTGGCGCTGGCGCGTGCGGAAAACCAGACGCCCGACGCCACGCCCCTGGTGGTGCTCGAATTGACCGAGCTGGCACGCGAAACCGTGCAAGCCTGGGTGCAGATGTCGTTCGCCAACAAGATCGACCTCGGTTTCGAGCAGCCGGGCCACGCCGTCATGACGCGCGGCAATCCGACGATGCTGCGCGAAATGCTGAACAACCTGCTCGACAACGCCCTGCGCTATACGCCGGCCGGCGGCAGCGTCACCTTGCGCGTGCGCGCCGATGTCGAAGAGCGCAAAGCCATCATCGAAGTCGAGGATACCGGGCCGGGCATTCCTGCGGCGGAGCGCGCGCACGTGTTCGAGCGCTTCTATCGCATCCTGGGCAGCACGTCCGAAGGCAGCGGCCTGGGTTTGGCAATTGTGCGCGAGATCGCGCAACAGCATGGCGCCGAGATCGACATCTTCAACAACCCGCGCAGCCACGACCCGAAATACCCCGGCTGCCTGCTGCGCATTGCGCTCAGGCTCGAACGCGGTGATTCGGCACTTGGAGACATCGGCTGACATGACGACGCCGCCAAGCTACTGGGGCGCCACGCGCCGCCTGACCGCCATCCTGATGGTGCTCTGGTTCACGGTCACTTTCGGCACGATCTTCTTCGCGCGTGAATTGAGCGGCCTGCGCTTCTTCGGCTGGCCGCTATCGTTCTATCTGCTGGCGCAGGGCGTGATCCTGATCTATGCCGCCTTGATCGCCATCTACGCCTGGCGCATGGAACGGCTCGACCGCCGCTTCGGAAAAGACGGCGCACAAGGCGGAGGGAGCGAGCATGTCGAATAAGCGTTATTCGACCAGGCTGGCGCGTTACTACGGCTGGTTCACCGCCGGCTTCGTGGCCTTCCTGCTGGTGTTGATCATCCTGGAGCGCGAAGGCTTCCCGCGCGTGTGGATCGGTTACCTGTTCCTGTTCGCCACCATCTTGCTCTATGCCTGGATCGGCGTGATCAGCCGCACCTCCGACGTCTCGGAATATTATGTCGCCGGGCGCCGCGTGCCGGCGGTGTTCAACGGCATGGCCACCGCCGCCGACTGGATGTCGGCCGCCACCTTCATCAGCCTGGCCGGCGGCCTGTATCTGCAGGGCTTCGATGGCCTGGCCTATATCATGGGCTGGACCGGCGGCTTTTGCCTGGTCGCCATGCTGATTGCACCTTACCTGCGCAAGTTCGGCCAATACACGGTGCCGGACTTCCTGGCGGCGCGCTATCCGGGCCGCTACGGCAGTGGTCTGGTGCGCATGCTGGCGGTGGTCGCCATCATCCTGGTGTCGTTCACTTATGTGGTAGCGCAGATCTACGGCGTCGGGCTGATCACGTCGCGCTTCACCGGCATCGATTTCTCGATCGGCATCTTCCTCGGTTTGGCCAGCATCCTGGTGTGTTCGTTCCTGGGCGGCATGCGCGCGATCACCTGGACCCAGATCGCGCAATACATCATCCTCATGCTGGCGTACATGACTCCTGTGGTCTGGCTGGCAATGAAGCACACCGACAATCCCATCCCGCCGATTGCCTACGGCAAGATCCTGCCCAAGCTCGCGGCGCGCGAACAGCAGCTTGCCAACGACCCGCGCGAATTGCAGGTGCGCGCCATCTTCGGCCAGCGCGCGCGGGACTACTCTGCCCGTCTGCACAACCTGCCGAAGTCGTGGGAGGAAGGCGGCATCGAGGCGCGGCGCCATGTCGAGGAATTGAAGATGAACAATGCCTCGCTGCTCGAAATCCGTGCTGCCGAGCGCGAGTTGAACGACTACCCGAAAGATGCCGACGAAGCGCGCCATAAGTGGGAGGAAGCACGCGCAGCCAATTCCGCCCGGGCCGAGCCGGTGGTGCCGCATGCCACGCCCTTCCCCGATACCAACCACGCCAGTTCGAACGTCAAGCGCAACAACTTCATGGCGCTGGTGTTTTGCCTGATGGTGGGCACCGCCGCACTGCCGCATATCCTGGTGCGCTATTACACCACGCCCTCGGTATCGGATACGCGCAAATCGGTGTTCTGGACGCTGTTTTTCGTGATGCTGCTCTATATCACCATCCCTGCTCTCGCGGTGCTGGTGAAGTATGACATCTATACCCAACTGGTCGGCAGCGATTTTTCGCACCTGCCCTCGTGGGTGGCTTACTGGGCCAACGTGGACAAGGTCAACCCGCTGGTATCGATCACCGATCTGAACCACGACGGCATCGTGCAATTGGGCGAGATCGTGATCGACGGCGATATCGTGGTGCTGGCGACGCCCGAAATCGCCGGCCTGCCCTACGTGGTGTCGGGCCTGATCGCCGCCGGCGGCCTGGCCGCGGCACTTTCGACTGCCGACGGCCTGCTGTTGACGATTTCGAACTCGCTGTCGCACGACCTGTATTACAAGACCATCGACCCCGGCGCCTCGACGCAAAAGCGCGTCACCGTGTCGAAATTGCTATTGCTCGTGGTGGCCCTGGTGGCGGCCTATGCCGCCTCGATGAAGCCGGGCGACATCCTCTCGGTGGTCGGCGCGGCGTTTTCGCTGGCAGCCTCGGCGCTGTTCCCTGCACTGGTGTTGGGCATCTTCTGGCGCCGCGCGAACCAACAAGGTGCAGTGGCGGGGATGATCGCCGGCTTCGCCTTGTGCGTTTATTACATGATGCATGCCAATCCGGCGCTGGGCGGGTCCGCATCAAACCAGTGGTTCCAGATCGCGCCGATTTCAGCCGGCGTGTTCGGCGTACCAGCGGGTTTCCTGGTGATTTTCCTGGTCAGCCTGGTGACGCCCAAGCCGGATCAGCGTGCCCTTGCCCTGGTCGACCACCTGCGTTCGCCCTGATTTCCTCCGGCTGGCACAATCCTTGTTAATATAGGCAGGTACGTCGGGGAAAGCAGTTTGATCACAACGATTTGATTTGACGAGATGGAAGACATCGCCATGCCCAAATTCTTCGACGAAATGTATGCCGACGCCGCCGCTGGCCGCGTGCGCGGCCACTATCGCGAATTCGAAGCCTGGCTCGCCGAGCAGGCACCCGAGACCATCGCGCACAAGCGTGCCGAGGCCGATTTGATCTTTCGCCGGGTCGGCATCACGTTTGCCGTGTACGGCAACGACGCCGGCACCGAGCGGCTGATCCCGTTCGACATCATCCCGCGCGTCATCACGGCAGCCGAGTGGGAAAAGCTCGAAGCCGGCCTGGCGCAGCGCGTGCGCGCCTTGAACATGTTCATCCATGATATCTATCATGAGCAAAGGATCGTCGAGGCCGGCGTCATTCCGCCCGAACAGATCTTCAAGAACGCGCAATACCGCCCCGAGATGCAAGGGATCTCGGTGGCCTCCGACATCTACGCCCACATCGCCGGCGTCGATATCGTGCGCGCCGGTGAAGGTGAGTTCTATGTGCTGGAAGACAATCTGCGCGTGCCGTCGGGCGTGTCCTACATGCTGGAAAACCGCAAGATGATGATGCGGCTGTTCCCCGAGCTGTTTGCGCGCTATCGCGTGGCGCCGGTGGCGCATTATCCCGACATGCTGCTCGACAATCTGCGTTCGGTGGCGCCGGCCGCGGTGACCGATCCGACCGTCGTGGTCATGACGCCGGGCATGTACAACTCCGCTTACTTCGAGCACGCCTTCCTGGCGCAGCAGATGGGCGTGGAGCTGGTCGAGGGCCAGGACTTGTTCGTCGAAGGCAATGCGGTCTACATGCGCACCACACGCGGACCGAAGCGGGTGGACGTGATCTATCGCCGCATCGACGACGACTTCCTCGATCCGCTGGCGTTCCGCCCCGATTCTTCATTGGGCGTACCCGGCCTGCTCTCGGCCTACCGGGCCGGGATGGTCACACTGACCAATGCCATCGGCACCGGCGTGGCCGACGACAAGTCGATCTATCCCTTCGTGCCCGACATGGTGAAGTTCTACCTGTCCGAAGAGCCGATCCTCAACAACGTGCCGACCTACCAGTGCCGCAAGAAGGAAGACCTGGCCTACACGCTGGCCAACCTGCCCGAGCTGGTGGTCAAGGAAGTGCATGGCGCGGGCGGCTACGGCATGCTCGTGGGGCCGGCCGCAACCAAAGCCGAGATCGAGGACTTCCGCCAGCGCCTGACCGCCAAGCCCGACGGCTATATCGCCCAGCCCACGCTGGCGCTCTCGGCTTGCCCGACCTATGTCGACTCGGGCATCGCGCCGCGCCACATCGACTTGCGCCCCTTTGTCCTGTCGGGCAAGCGAATTTCCATGGTGCCGGGCGGCCTGACGCGGGTAGCCTTGAAGGAAGGCTCGCTGGTGGTCAATTCCTCGCAGGGCGGGGGTACCAAAGACACCTGGATATTGGAGAAGTGATGGGCACCTTTGAAAATCGTAGCGAGCGCCCCAAGACCGGGCCGAGAAGCGCAGTCGTACAAGTGTACGACGAGCATCACAGGCCCGGTGTTGGGTCGCGCAGTGGATTTGCAAAGGTGCCCACATGCTGAGCCGCACTGCTGATCACCTGTTCTGGATGGCGCGCTACACCGAGCGCGCCGAAAATACCGCCCGCCTGCTCGACGTCAATGTGCAGACGTCCATGCTGCCGCAATCGGCGGAAAGCGCCGAGCACGGCTGGCGCGCGATGCTTTCCATCTGCGAGCTGCAGCCGCATTTCGACGAGAAATTCGACATCCTGACGGCCAAGGACGTGATCGACTTCATGGTGCGCGATCCGAACAACCCGTCGTCCATCGTCTCCTGCCTGCGCGCTGCGCGCGAAAACGCGCGGGCCGTGCGCGGAACCTTGACCACCGAGGTGTGGGAAACACACAATGCGACCTGGCTCGAAGTGCAAGACCGCCTGCGCGGCAGCCGGCTCGAGCACGATCCGAGCCAGTTCTTCGAATGGGTCAAGTACCGCTCGCATCTCTCGCGCGGCGTGACCATCGGGACCATGCTGATCGATGAAGCGCTGAACTTCATCCGCCTGGGCACCTTCCTGGAACGCGCCGACAATACCGCACGCCTGTTGGATGTAAAATTTCACAGCGTCAAGCCCGGGGCGCAATCCCCATCGCCGTTTCCATCGCGAAGCCGGTTCCAATCGCAGTCGCAAATTCAATCGCAAATTCAATTGCAATCCCAGTCGCAATCTCAGACGCAATCGGAAGGGGAAACCGATCCCGATGCGCAAATCGACTTTTACTATTGGGCCGCGATCCTGCGTTCGGTGTCGGGCTTCGAGGCCTACCGCAAGGTATACCGCAACGTCATCACACCGGCGCGCGTGGCCGACTTCCTGATCCTGCGCGGCGACATGCCGCGTTCGCTCCTGGCGTGCATGGAGGAAGTGGTTGCCAATCTGCACAAGGTCGGCAATGAAGTCTCGACCGACACCGAGCGTTTCGCCGGCAAGCTGCACGCCGAACTGCGCTTCCATCGCGTCGACGACATTTTGCGCGAAGGCTTGCACGATTATCTGACCAAGTTCCTTGAGCGTATCTTCGAACTGGGCAATCGCATCAGCAGCGATTTCCTGGTGCCGTTGACGGCGTAAAAAAACGGCGGCGCAAAGTTGCGGCCGCCGTTTTTGCCAAACCTTCCTGCATCAATACATCGGCCCGCAGCTTGCCGAATCGGTCCAGGTCGAACCGCACAGGTAAAGCGTGATCTCGGCGTTGTAACCGTATTCCGGCCCGAGCTGCAGGTATTGCGTTACGTTGATGCGCCCCGCGACATAGTGCTGCGTCACGGTCGCCGTCACCGCCTGCGAATACGGTACGGAGGATGCCGTCGTGCCGTTGACGGTGGACGACGGGGAACTGCTGCCGACCGAATTGACCGCTTCGACGTAATAGCCATAGGTGGTCGAGGGATTCAAGCCGCTGTCGGTGTAGCTGGTGGCGGTGCTGGTGCCGACCGAGACGCCATTGCGGAACACGCTATAGCTGGTGGCGCCGGAAGACGCGCTCCAGGACAGGCTGATCGAGGTCGATGTGGTGCCGGAGACGGCCAGGCCGGTCGGCGCCGCCGGTGCTGTAGTGCCGCCTCCACCGCCGCTGCCGCCCTTGAAACCGCTGGTGATCTGGTTGACCATTTTGACGATGGCCGTCATTTGCACGCCGGGCTTTTCATCGAAGTTGCTGCCATACCAGCCCACCCAGTCCCAGCAGCCGTTCGGGTTCGACAGCGAACCGTTGCCGGGCGTCGAATGGCTGGTGTTGTCGGCGATCGCCTGCGGATAGACGATGATGATGTTGTTGGTATCGGCCCAGCGGTTGTAGCCGGTGTTGTTGATGAATTCGGAACCGATGGACGCGTAGCTTTGCAGGCAGCCGTGCAGCGCCACGTGCACCTTGCACACCGTGCTGCCGCTGGCGCAATTGGCCGGCACGTAGAGGTAGCCCGTGGTATCCATGCCGTTGCCCGAGGCGACGTAGGTCGACTGGCTGAACGAGACCACCGAGCCGCCCAGGGTGCCGGTGTTGGGTGCAGCCAGCGTGCCATAGATCCATTGCAGCACCGCGCCGGCACCGTCATAGCTGCAGTTGCTGATGTAGGGCGATACGGAACTGCTGCAGGAGTTGTCGCCCGAGCCGCTGAAGTTGGTCGGGAAGGTGTGCACGGCGCCGCTGGTGGTCACGTAGGAAACGTTGGCCGCCGTGTAATAGGCCGAGAGCTGGCTCTTCAACTGGTTCATCACGTTCGGGCCGACGGTGGTGTCGGCGCTGCCGGTCCACAGATAAATCTTGCGGTTGGCCAGGTTGGCGGTGCTGTCTTCGTTTGACGTGCCGCTCCAGCTCTTGACGTTGGCGTCGGGCGCGGTGATGCTGGGCGTCTGGTTATACATGCAGGTGGTATAGCTTTGTGCGCGCGCGCAATCGTCCGGGCCGCCGGCAAACACGCCGAAGCCGGCCTGGAAGGTCGAGGAATAGGCCACACCGAGCTGGGCCGACATGAAGCCGCCCGATGAGAGGCCCGATACCGAGACCGAGGACGGATCGGCGTTGTAGGCCTTCAATGCCGATTGCGCCTGCGCCCCCGCACAGACCGACAACAGCCCGGCAAAGAGGACCTGGCGCCAAAGCGATGGTAAGAAATGATGATCCTTCATGATGCTGTCTCCTGTTCTCTCGTGATTGTTATGTTCAACCGCAACCAGGCAAGCACCCTTCTGTCGTGCATGCGCGAGCGCATCCATCGCACAAGGGTTTGTGACGCAAAAATGCAAAGGCAATACCCTCCCGCACCACGGCATGCCGCGGCACCGGATGGACCGGGTTTTCAGGTAAGCGGGGCGTGCAAAAGGCTCAAGCCAGAATCAAGACCTGGCCCCGCTTGAGTTCGTCATTGCGACGGGCGAAGTAGAATTTCCTGCATGCGTGGTCTCCAGTTATAGGTTTTATCCGGCCTTTTCAGCCAAGGTCATAATAAGACAAAATATCGCGATTGGAAGGGGGGCAGTATTTATACGGTCTCCCAAGGACCGCGGCCATGCGGATTGCTACCGTAGAAATACTGCCGAAGTGCGGCTAGTGCAGTTTTCCCTATGAAAATCGACGCAACGGAGGCATGATGGAATCAAACAAGATGGTAGGCGCATGAGCAAGTTGATCACCGGCAAGGAATGTGAATAATCACGTTTTCGGCGGTTAATTTGCCGATCGGCCAGACCGTATAATTGCTGCGCCCGAAGAGACGGCAAAGAGCCGCGATGGCGTAACCCTAATTATTCTGTGCTTTACTTATGACCGTACGCCTCCATGGCAAGCCGTTTGCATCCATGCTTGCCGCCGATTCGGATATCGTGCTTCAGGCGAGCATCGATGCTGCCCGCGAATTGAACGGCTTGCTCGAGCTGTTCGGCGCCGAGATCGAAAAGACCGGCCTGGTCGATGGCTACATGATCAACCTGCGCGACGCGCGTGCCGAATATCTGGTCAGTCAGAAGGTGCACCTGACGCCGGAGTTCCATAATCTCGAAACCACCTATCATCACTACAAGGTGGCGCTCTCGGGCGATGCCTTGAACCTCAATGCGCGCGCCTATCACAGCCGCGGCATCGCCCAATGCAATCTGGCAACCGGGAACGACGCGGAGCGCAACGTATTGCGGCTGTGGAAGCTTGAAGAGATCGCGGCGATCGCGATTCTCGACGATGGCGATTTCGGCCGTGCGCCCCTGGGCACGCTGCTGCTGCTGAAGCAGCACGGCGACATCGACGAGCAGGTGTTCGTCGCCATGGAACATCTGATTTCGCTGTTCCACGCGCCCTTGCAACGTGCGCTGCAGGAGTCCTTCCTGCAGGAGCATGAAGAATCAAACACGCTGGAGCAATCGCGCTTTCTGCAGTTCGTCGTCGAATTGAACAATCTCACCTCGACCGAAACCATCTACCAGATGTTCGCCACCGAGATGTTCCGCCAGTTCGCCTTCGACGGCCTGGGCTTTTTCCTGCTCGAAGGCGACCGCCTGGTGTGCAAGCGCGTCGAGACGGCGGACCCCCACTATCACGACGTGGGCGACGCCTGGTCGGCCTTCCTGCACAACAATCCTTACGCGCTCGACACCACGGACGGCGGCGTTTCGCACGCCTACCTGAAGCACCAGACGCTGCATTTCCACGACGTGCAGACCATCATGGATTTGCCCATGTCGGCCAAGGACCGGCAATCGCTCTCCATCCTCGAATCGCCGCGCACCCTCTTGCTCGTGCCGATCGGCGAAGGGCAACACGCCATCGGCATGCTGGCGTTTTTCAGCCTGCAGCAGCCGGTGGCGATTTCGGAAGAGGAACAGGAAACGATTGCGCGGCTTGCGGCGCATTTCGGCAAGGCGCTGGGTAATATCGACGATTATTTGCTCGATTGACGGCAGACAAAGGACAGTAGGGTGGGTGCAACCCACCAGTGCTGCAAGCAGCTTTCAGTCGGAATTGGTGGGTTGCACCCACCCTACAACACCGTTTAATCCGCTATCCCCGCGAAAGCGGGGATCCACATTAATATCTGTGACCGTGGCACAGTGGGTCCCCGTTTTCACGGGGACGACGGAGACAAAAATGACTGCGCAAAATTTACTCGCGTCGCATTTAATGCGACCATCTGCGCCAAACAAAAAGCGTCGTAGGTCGGGCGCAACCCATCAATGCCTATCGAAATCTGTTTGACGCGCTGGTGGGTTGCACCTACCCTGCGCAGCGCGCGCAGGTCTCGCGCTTTGTCTCGTAGATCCTATGTATGAAGGCAGGTCGGTAAGAAACGCAAAAATTCCCTAAAGTGAAGTTCTCACACCAAACTTTAGGAGGAAGAAATGCGACCGACCTGCGAAGACGATTTTACGCCGGAAGAAGAGGTTCTGGCAGTGGCCTTGGAGCTGGCGAGCGGTTCCTGGAAGATAGCGTTTCAGGACGGCAAGCACGCCAAGCCGGCAGTATTGACGGTCTCGGCGGATCAACCGGCAGCTCGGCTACAAGAAGTCGAGCGCGAAATAGGCAAGATCCGACGCAAATGGCGCGTCAGCCTTGAGGCGAGAACGGTGGTGCTATACGAAGCGGGCCA
>FTKD01000911.1_pt1 | contig 13700 bp, 9 predicted proteins | sample 1658191 | NCBI WGS metagenome assembly FTKD01 (sample SAMEA3914808, study PRJEB12502) | metagenome | biome: forest; material: soil | place: Canada | collected 2011-08-03 | depth 0.3 m
GCGATCGACGAGCCGCCTTCGGCGGCCTTGGCGAGCGCCTCGCGCGTCGACAGGTAGCGTCCGCGGATCTCGCCGATCTTTGCCTGGATCGCGAGGCCTTCCGGGCTCTTCTCGAGCTCGGCGAAGCGCTTCTGGATCGTGGCCGTCTCGGCGCTGCTGGCCTTGACCTTTTCCTTCAGCGGCTCGGCCAGGGTCGCGTCCGTGATCATCGCCAGCATGGCCGACCGGCTGCCGTTGACCGCCACGTTCTGGCGCCAGCGGAAGGCCAGCGACGTGCGCTCGGCCTGCTCGGTGGTGATCTCGCGCGTCAGGCTCCGGATCTCCTGCAGCCGAATCTCGGTGAACACCGCCGAGGCGACGGTCAACGCGACCACCACCGCGAATGCGAGACTCAAGCGGCGCCCGATGCGCCAGCGGCTGAGAAAATTCATCGACTGTCTCCTGCGAAAATGGAACACCCCCCGGCGGCCTCTGACGGACCTGTACGGGATTCTGAGTACCCGCCGCCGGGGCGAACGGTCGAGAAGCCGCCCCGAAGCAGTGCATTTACGTGTCATCGGCAAGCCCGGGTGGACCTTGAGGTCAGCCCCGATCCGGGCCAGCCAACGGTGATACCCTTCACGAACCCGGCGTCACCGGCGCAGGAAGCCCGTTTCCCGCCAGTGCGCACCAGCCCGTCCTCCGCCATGCTGATTCCCTTTTTCTACACGCTGCGCGAAGCCAAGCTGCCCGTCTCGGTCAAGGAATACCTCACGCTGCTGGAGGCCCTGAAGGCCGGCGTGATCGGTCCGTCGATCGACGACTTCTACTTCCTGGCCCGCATCACGCTCGTCAAGGACGAGGCGCACTTCGACCGCTTCGACAAGGCGTTCGGCGCCTTCTTCAACGGCGTGGCCAAGCTCGCCGATTCCAAGGAAATCCCGGAGGACTGGCTGCGCCAGCTGATCGAGCGCGAACTCACGCCCGAGCAGAAGGCGGCGATCGCGGCCATGGGCTGGGACGAGCTGATGAAGACGCTGCAGCAGCGCCTGGAAGAACAGAAGGGCCGCCACGAGGGCGGCAGCAAGTGGATCGGCACCGGCGGCACGTCGCCGTTCGGCCACGGCGGCTACAACCCGCAGGGCGTGCGCATCGGCGGCGCCGGCAAGAACAAGAGCGCGGTCAAGGTGTGGGAGCAGCGCGCCTACCGCGACTACGACGACTCGCTGGAACTCGGCACCCGCAACATCAAGGTGGCGCTGCGCCGCCTGCGCCGCTTCGCGCGCGAAGGCGCCGAGGAAGAGCTGGCGCTGGACGCCACCATCCATGCCACGGCCGCCGCGGCCGGCATGCTCGACATCAAGATGCGGCCCGAGCGCCACAACAAGGTGAAGGTGCTGCTGCTGATGGACGTCGGCGGCACGATGGACGAACACATCCACCGCGTGGAGGAACTGTTCTCCGCGGCCAAGGGCGAGTTCAAGCACCTCGAGTTCTACTATTTCCACAACTGCGTCTACGACTTCGTGTGGAAGAACAACCGCCGCCGCTTCGCCGAGAAGCACGCCACCTGGGACGTGATCCGCAAGTACAACAAGGACTACCGGCTGATCTTCATCGGCGACGCCACGATGAGCCCGTACGAGATCCTGCAGCCGGGCGGCAGCGTCGAATACAACAACGCCGAGGCGGGCGCCGAGTGGATCCAGCGCCTCACGCACGCGTTCCCCAAGCATTGCTGGATCAATCCGGAGCCGCAAGGCGTCTGGCAATACCGGCAGAGCATCTCGCTGATCGAGCAACTCGTCAGCCACCGCATGTTCCCGCTGACCCTGCAAGGGTTGGAGGGCGCGATGCGTCTCCTGACGAAATGACGGCAGCGGGCGGATCGCGCGTTCCCGTCCAGCGTCCATCGGCCTCGCGCGCGCGCGCGCGCCGGTTCGCGCTGGCGCTGGCCTGCGCGGGCACGCTCGCGTGGAGCGCCGGCGCCCGCGCTGCCACGCGCGAGCTGGTGGTCGATGCGCCGGCGCCCTTCAAGGCCTTGCTGGAGAAGAACCTCGACATCGAGCGCGCCGCCCGCCTGGCCGAAACCGACAGCCTCGACGACAGCGAATGGGCACGCCTGGTCGCGGCTGCACCGGCGCAGGGTCGCGCGCTGGCGCAGACGGAGGGCTACTTTCGCGCCGAGGTCACGGTCGCCGTCGACCCCGCGGACGCGCACCGCATCCTGATCAAGCTCGTTCCCGGCGAACCCGCCACCGTCGGGCGGTTCACGCTGGAGTTCGACGGCGATCTCGCGCGCCGGGCCGAGAGCGGCGACGCCAACGCACTCGATTTCGAGGCCCGCCTGCGCGCCGAATGGCAGTTGCAGCGGGGCCAGGTCTTTCGCAACGGCAACTGGGACAGCGCCAAGGCGCAGACGCTGTCCGCGCTGCGCAACGAAGGCTGGGCCGCGGCGATCTGGACCGCCACCGCGGCGCAGGTGGACCCGGCAACCAACAAGGCGCGCCTGTTCCTGGTGGCCGACACCGGCCCGCGCTTTCTCGCCGGCGACGTGGTCGTCGAGGGACTGGAGCGCCAGCCTGAACGCAACGTGCGGCTGCTGGCCGGCTTCGGCCCCGGCACGCCGCTGACCCAGACGCGGCTGCTCGACTACCAGGATCGGCTGCAGAAGACCGGCCTGTTCGACCAGGTCGCGGTCATCTACGACCCCGACCCGGCCCAGGCCGCGCACACCACCGTCACGGTCCGCCTGCACGAGCAGTCGCTGCAGCAGGCGACCGTGGCGCTGGGCTACAACTCCCTCACCGGCAAGCGCATCACGCTGGAGCACACCGACCGCAAGGTCTTCGGCCTGCCCGCCACCGCCAACAACAAGTTGCAGTGGGGCAAGTACCTCCAGGAGTGGGACTCGTCGCTCGCCACGCATCCGGCCGACGGCTTCCACAGCTGGATCGTGGGCGCCAGCCTGAGCCGCATCCTGTCGACCGACGACGAGGTGCGCGCCGGCTCCATCCGGTTCGGCCGGACGCAGAACAGCAACGCGCTCGATCGCATGACCTACGTGCAGTTCGAGCGCTCGATCCAGTGCAACACGCCGGACCAGACGAAGTTTCCGGACATCAAGAACTACTGTGTCGACGCGCGCGCGCTGTCGCTGAACCAGGCCAACGTCTGGCGCAACGTCGACAGCGTGATCCTGCCCACCAAGGGCTACACGTTGTCGGGACAGGTGGGCGTCGGCTACGCGGGCGGCCCGGCATCGGTGTACGGCCCATCGGAGTACGGCCCCTACACCCGGCTCTATGGCCGCGTCACCGAGTACTGGCCGCTTGCGCACTCGTTCTACGGCCAGGCCAGGCTGGAGCTGGGCCAGATCATCGTCGCCGGCAACGTGCCGATGCCCGACGCCGAGCAATGGCGTGCCGGCGGGGAGGATTCGGTACGCGGCTACGCGTGGCGTTCGCTGGCGCCGCTCAATCGCTACGACGCCGTCGTCGGCGGCAACGCCCTGATCACCACCAGCGTCGAGGTGGCGCATCCGTTCACCGCGTCGCTGCCGTCCGTCTGGTGGGCCACGTTCGTCGACGCCGGCCAGGCCGCGGCGCGCTTCGACAAGCTCAAGATGGCGGTCGGCTACGGCGTGGGCGTGCGCTGGCGCAGCCCGGTCGGGCCGTTGAACATCGACTGGTCCACGCCCGACGGCTTCCACCGCAGCCGGATCGACCTGAGCGTCGGCGTGGTTTTCTGAAGCTCACGATGACCGAGCCCATGGCCGACCCGTCCGAAACGCCCGCCGCGGCGCGGCGTCGCCCTGCGTGGCAGCGTGTCGCGCGCATCGCCTCGATGGCCGCGGCGGCGGCCGCGCTGACCGCCGGCGCGTGCGTGGCCGTCGGCGGCGCGCTGTGGCACAGCGAGGACGGCTCGCGCTGGCTGCTGCAGCACGTGCCGGGCCTCACGGTGGTCGATGTACAAGGCTCGTTCGGTGGCGGCGACCTGCGCATCGGCTCGTTGCGCGCCGTCGAATCGACGGTGCAGGTCACCGTCACGAACCTGCACGTCACCGGCCTGGCCCTGCGCTGGCATCCGTACCCCGGCGCCTGGATCGGCGCGTCGTTCACCGCGTGGATGGCCGACGCCGTGCACATCGTGCCGTTGCCGGCCAGGACGCCGGCCGCGAGCGCAGCGGCGCCTCCGACGTCGCTGCGCAGCCCCGTCGCGCTCGATGTCGCGAGCCTGCGCGTGGGCACGCTGACGATCGCCGACAACGCGCCGCTGCGCGACGTGCAGGCCGCGCTGTCCATCGGCGCCGACGGCGGCACGCTGCACCGCGTCGACCACCTGCGCCTGGTCTGGGAGCGCGTGCAGGCCGAAGCCAGCGTGCTGGCGCATACCGACGCGCCGCTGGCGCTGGAGGTCGCGCTCACCGCGCACGATGTGCCGCCCGCGCCGGCGCCCGCCGCCGCGGCTTCGGCGGCCCCGCTGCCCCACTGGGCCGCGAGCGCCACGCTGCGCGGCCCGCTGGCCGGCTTCGACGTCGCCGCCAACCTGCAAGGCGAGGCGCGCGCGGGCCGCGCGGCGCCGCAGGCGAGCGCGAGCGCACACGTGACGCCGTTCGCCGCGCTGCCGGTCAGCGAGGTGCTGCTCCAGACCACGGAGCTGGACCTGCGCGCCCTCTCCGACCGCGCTCCGATCACGCGGCTGCAGGGCAACCTGCGCCTCGCCACGCGCCAGCCCGCGGCGCTCGACGCCGACCTGCGCAACCTCGCGCCGGCCGCGTGGTCCGCGGGCGGCCTGCCGTTCTCGTCGCTGACGACGCACCTCGAGGCGCCGTGGAACGGCCAGTTCATCGCGATCCCGTCGCTGCGACTCGTCTTGAGCGACGACAAGGGCCCGGGCGGCGAGGTGCGCGCGCAAGGACGCTGGGAAGCGGGCAAGGCGCAGGTGCAGCTCGATCTCGACCAGGTGCAGCCCGCGCGCCTCGACGCGCACCTCGGCGCCTGGCGCATCAGCGGGCCGCTGCGCGCCGAGCTCGATCACCTGCCGGCGCCGGCGTCGCTGTGGGGCGGCGGCGCCGCTTCGGCACCGGCGAGCCCGGCTTCGTCCGCGATCGCGTCGAACTTCGAGAACTGGATTGCCCACGTCACCGGCCGTCTCGCCGGCACCGTGCCCCAGCTGTCGACGGCGAAGAACGCCGTCGCCCCGCCGCCGATGGCGCTGCAGCTCGACGCCCTGCTGCGCGCCGACGCGCTGCAGTTGAAGCAGTTCGACCTCAAGGCCGGCGCCGCGACGCTGGCGGCGACCGGCGCCGTGAACCGCGGCAAGAACGAGGTCTGGCAAGGCGATGCGCACGCGCAGTGGACGCAGCTCGATCCCGGCGCGTGGTGGCGGCTCGCGGAGTCCGGCCCGCTGCGCGACGGCCCCAATCTGCTCAACGGCGCGCTGACGCTGCACCTCGCCAACGCGCCCGGCACGTGGCAAGGCCTGGCCGGGGTACACGCCAAGGCCGACCTCGTGCTGGCCGACAGTCTGCTGGCCGGACTGGCGCTGGACGGCAAGGCCAGCGTCGATGCGCTCGGCTCGCCGTGGGCCGTCTCCGCCGAGGTGCACAGCGGCGGCAACCAGGCGCACGTCGACGGCGCCATCAGCCCCGGCAACGCGAGCGCCGACGCGCTGGCGGTGATCGACCAGCTGCACCTGAGCGTCGACGCGCCCGCGCTGCAACTGCTCGCGCCGCCCGGCACACGCACGCGCGCCGCGTCGCCCGCGGTCGTGGCGGCGTCGGCCGTCGACGCGATGGCCCAGACCAAGACGATTCCGGGCGAGCTGCTCGCCAAGGCCGCCACCACGGTCGCCACCGGCGGCAAGACGGACGACGCGCGCAAGCTGGTGCCCGCCGTGGCGGCCTCGGCGGCGTCCGCGGCCCGCGCCGCCGAGGCCGCGAACGGCCCTGCCTGGCCCACGCACGGATCGGTGAAGCTGGACGTGCAGATCAGCGGTGGCCGCCTCGCGATCGCCGACAACGCGACGCACGCCAGCCGCACTTCCGCTGCGCCGCTGCGCATCGTCACCCAAGGCGAGCTGAGCGACTGGGTCGGGCCCCAGTTCAAGCTCGCGAAGCTGCAATGGAACGCGCACGCCAGCAGCGATCCGCAGGCGCCGCTGGACGCGTCCGTCACGCTGGTCGATGCGCAGAGCGGCGTCGCGCGCATCGCGCACGCGCAGGCGACGCTGTCGGGCACGCTGGCGCAACACCAGTTGCAGTTGCAGGGCGAGGCGCCGGTCAGTCCGCCCGCGTGGCTCGCGCACCTGGCCAACATCGGCAACGCCAACGCGACGCGCCTCGATGCGCTGCTGCAGGGACACTGGCAACCCGAGGCCGTCGACACGCCCGCGTGGCGGGGCCATCTCGCGCAGTTCGACCTGCATGCGGCCAACGAGGCCAACGCCGCGACGCCGCCCGGCGCGGCGGCTTCCGCGGCCACGGTCGTCAACCCGAACTGGGTGCACCTGAAGCCGTTCGACCTGAGCCTGTCGCGCGATGCCGCGGGCGACTGGCAGACGCTGCGCGTCGGCGCGGGCAACGCCGAGTTCGCCGGTCTCACGCTGGACTGGCAGCCCTCGTTCTGGACCGCGCCCGCGACGCCCGGCGCGAGTGCGCACTGGGCCGTCGACGCGGCGTTGCAGCCGTTCTCGGTGGCGCAGCTGATGGCGCGCGCGCAACCCGACCTCGGCTGGCACGGCGACCTGCAGATGACCGCGCAGGTGCACGCGGCGTTCGACGGCCAATGGCATGTCGCGGCGCAGCTGGCGCGCGACTCGGGCGACCTGGGCGTGTCCGACCTCGGGCACGATCCGACATCGACGAAGCAGGCGCTGGGCCTCACGCACGCCACGATGAGCGTCAAGGCCGAGGGCCTCCACTGGGTCGCCGACGCCGACATCGCCGGCACCCGCCTCGGCGAGCTCACCGGCCACTGGACGGCCGAGGCGCCCTCGCCCGCGTCGCTGCCCACGCCCGGCTCCCCGCTGAACGGCAACGTCAAGGCGCACGTCGAGGACCTCAATGTCTGGGGCGCCTGGCTGCCACCCGGCTGGCGCCTGGGCGGCGAGCTGCGCACCGATCTCGCGCTGTCGGGGCGCTGGGGCGACCCCAAGCTCACCGGCGAGCTGACGGCGACCAAGCTCGCGATCCGCAACGCGCTGGAAGGCGTCTACGGCCACGACGGCGAGGCCGCGATCCGCCTGACCGGCGACCAGGCGCAGATCGAACGCTTCCACCTGCAGGGCGGCAACGGCGAGCTGTCGCTGACCGGCAGCGCGCGCCTCGGCGCGGTGCCCCTGGCCAAGCTGCAGCTGCAGGCCAGGCAGTTCCAGTTGCTGGGCCGCATCGACCGCAAGATCGTCACCAGCGGCGACCTCGCGCTGCAGCTGGGCGCGGACGCCATCAAGGTCGACGGCAAGATGGGCATCGACGAAGGCCTGTTCGACCTCAGCAAGGGCGACGCGCCGTCGCTGGACAGCGACGTCGAGGTGGTCGACGCCACCGCGCCCGCGGCCGACGACGGCGCCGACGCGGCCGCCGCCGGCGTGCCCAAGACGGGCCGCGCCACGCAGATCAACCTCGCCGTCGACCTCGGCGACCACCTGCAGTTGCGCGGCCGCGGCATCGACACGACGCTCAAGGGCGCGCTGCAGATCACCTCGCCGGGCGGCGTGCTGGCCGTGCGCGGCAGCGTGCGCACGGCCGGCGGCCAGTACGTGGCGTACGGCCAGAAGCTGGACGTCACGCGTGGCGAGATCACCTTCACCGGGCCCGTGAGCGACCCGCGGCTGGACATCCTCGCCACCCGCCCCAACCTCGACGTCGTCGTCGGCGTGGCCATCACCGGAACCGCGCTGGCGCCACACGTCAAGCTGATGAGCGAGCCCGACATGAGCGACAGCGACAAGCTCTCGTGGCTGATGCTGGGCCGCGCGCCCGAGACGGTCGGCGGCGCCGACACCGCCCTGCTGCAGCAGGCCGCGATGGCGCTGCTGGCCGGCGAGGGCGAGGCGCCCAGCGACCAGGTGCTCAAGCGCCTCGGCCTGACCGACTTCGCCGTCGGCCAGAAAGCCGACGCCGACAACGTGAAGCAGACCGTCGTGACGCTCGGCCGCCAGGTCTCCAAGCGCATCTACGTCGGCTACGAGCGCAGCGTCACCGCGGCGGCCGGCAACTGGCAGCTGATCTACCGCATCGCGCAGCGCCTGACGGTCCGCGCGCAGGCGGGCGTGGACACGGCGACGATCACGGCGAACAGCCCGACAACCAGTCAATCGTGGTCGCTCGACGCGATCTACACGTGGAAGTGGAACTGAGCGCGCAGCTCGCTCGAAATCCCGCGCCAACGACCCGATTTCGTGCGACTCGTCACACTTGGCGACGCTCGCCGGGCCGCCGGCTGCGCGACCATTGAACCGTTTGCGCCTGTGCAGGCATGCACCGTGTACAAGCCGCCCCGGACCATGATGCCCGCCTCCACTCCCCAGCCTTCGACCCGGCTCGCCTCGGCGCCCGGCGGCCTGCACGACGACGCCGAGGACCGGCGCCTCGTCGCCTGCGTCTGCGCGCACGAGCTGGCCGCGTTCGAGACGCTGTACCGCCGTTTCCATCCCCGCCTGTGCCGCTTCCTGCACCGGATGCTGCGGCCCGAGCACCTCGTCGAGGAAGTGCTCAACGACACGCTGTACGTCGTCTGGAACCAGGCCGAGCGCTTCAACGGCACCAGCAAGGTGTCGACGTGGATCTTCGCGATCGCCTACCGCAAGGCGCTGAAGGCGTTGTCGCGCCACGACGATCCGCTGCCCGACGCGAACGAGGAAGACCAGGCGGTGGCCGATGCCGCCGAGCGCCCCGAAGCCCGCATGAGCCTCGCGCAGGCGCGCGCCGCGATCGACGTGGCGTTGCGCGCGCTGTCAGTGGACCAGCGCGCCGCCGTCGAGCTGACGTACTTCCACGGCTTCAGCTATCCGGAGATCGCGCAGATCGTCGACTGCCCCACGGACACCGTCAAGACGCGCATGTTCCACGCCCGCAAGCGCCTGAAGACGGCGTTCGGCGGCCAACTGGACGACTGGCTGTGACGCGCGCCCCGAAAAGGCCGATGATCCCTGCTGGACATCGCCCCCCTCGATTCTGGAGATTGGCATGAGCGGTCAGATCGTTCACCTCGAACCCGATCCGCACGCCGCCGTGCAACGGCTGCTGCCGTGGTACCTCACGGGCCGACTCGAAACCCAGGAGCATGACGCCGTGGAGGCCCACCTGGCCCAGTGCCCCGAGTGCCGTGCCGAGCTCGAGACCGAGCGTCAATGGCAGCTGCTGCAGCCGGGCCAGGGCGCGCAGGTGGACGTCGAGGACGGTTGGGCGCGGATGCGCGCGCGGCTGGGCGGCGAGATCGCGCCGCCGCCTGCGACGACCGCGCCGGGCCCGCGTCGGCGCAGCTGGTTCCTGCCCGGGCGGCAGGCCGTGGCGCGCCTGCCCGTGCGCGCGTGGGCCGCGCCCGCGCTGCTGTCGATCGGGCTGGCCGTGGCCATCGGCGTCACGCTGCGGCCGGCGCCGGCGATCGGCGACTATCACGCGCTGGCCGCGCCGGCCGAGGCCGGTGCCACGGCGGTCGTCCGTTTCCGCCCCGACGCCACCGAGGCGCAGATCCGCCACAGCCTCCAGGACAGCGGCGCGCGACTCGTCGACGGCCCGACGGTGAGCGACGCCTACGTCGTGCGGCTGCCGCGCGAGCACTACGCGGCCGCGCTCGACAAGCTGCGCAAGGCGCCGGGCGTCGCGCTGGTCGAGGCGCTCGAGAGCGCGGCGTCGCCATGACCACGTTGCGCGCGCTGCGCCGCGTCGCGCTGGGCCTGGCGCTCGGGCTGGCCGCGGCGGGGGCGTTCGCGGCCGACGGCGACGCCGCGGGATCGGCACCGGTCGCGCCCGCAGCGGCCGCTTCGGCGCCGCGCCAGGTGCTGGTGATGCTGCGCTCGCCGCCGGCCCATGCGCGCATCGACGGCAGCTACGGCGCGGCGGGCTACGGCGACGCCGCGCGCGCGCAGTCGCAGGCGCGCGTCGGCGCGCGCCTGGCGGCCGAGCACGGCCTGACGGTCGTCACGCTGTGGGCGATGCCGGCGCTCGGCATGGATTGCGTCGTGCTCGCGTTGCCGCCGCAGGCCAGCCTGGACGCCAGCATCGCCGCGCTGCAGGCCCATGCCGAGGTGGCGTGGGCGCAGCCGATGAACGAGTTCCATGCGCAGGGCCACGCCGATCCGCTGTACAAGCTGCAGCCCGCGGCGACGCAGTGGCACCTCGACGACCTGCACGCGGTGGCCACCGGCCGCCACGTGCACGTGGCCATCATCGACAGCGGCGTCGACGACACGCACCCGGACCTGGCGCAGGCCGTGCAGGCGCGCGCCAACTTCGTCGACGGCCAGGCCTGGATCGCGGAGCTGCACGGCACCGCGGTGGCCGGCCTCGTGGCCGCGCGCGCCGACAACGGCATCGGCATCGTGGGCATCGCGCCCGATGCGCAGTTGTTCGCGCTGCGCGCGTGCTGGGAGGTCAGCGCGAGCCAGACGCTGTGCAACTCGCTGAGCCTGGCCAAGGCCCTGAGCTTCGCGATCGAACGCCGCGCCGAGGTGATCAACATGAGCCTGTCGGGGCCCACCGACCTGCTGCTGGGCCGCCTGATCGACGTCGCACTGGCGCACCGCCAGCAGGTGGTCGCGGCGGTGGACGCACGCGCGGTGGGCGGCGGCTTTCCGGCCGCGCACCCGGGCGTGATCGCGGTCGCCGACGCGGAGTCCGACGCCCCGTTGGGCGGCCTGCCCGGCGCGTGGTCGGCGCCGGCGCGCGACCTGCCCACGACGGTGCCGGGCGGCGGCTGGCGCATGGTCTCGGGCACGTCGTTCGCGGCGGGCGAAGTATCCGGACTGCTGGCCGTGATGGACCAGGCGCAGGCCGAGGCCGACAACCGTTCCCCGGTGTCGGCCATGCGGCTCGTGCGCGGACCGGGCGGCGGCATCGACGCCTGCGCCTCCGTGCTGAGCGCGGCGCAATCCTCGTCCTCTCGTGCGACGGCGGCGCCGGGCTGTCGCGCCGTGCTCGCCATCACCGGCGCTTCGTCGGGCCGTTCGCCATGAAATCGCGCTGAAGGACGCCGGCGATTGACGGCCGCGGCTCCCAGCAAGGCAACGGCCGGCGCGTGGCGCCAGGCCGGCCCCTGCGCGCTCGCGCTCGCCTGGCTGGCGCTGCCGTGCGCGGCGCACGCGCAGTTCGCCGGCACGCTGGGCGTGGACAGCGTCAACCGCTACCGCGGCACGGGCACCGACGACGTCGGCCCGGTCCTGCGCGCCAGCGTGATGGTCGACGCGACGTCGGGCAGCGCGAGCGGCGCGTACGCCGGCGTGGCCGGCCTCTGGCGCACGCGCGACGCCGGCCTGGCGAGCGTGGACGCGCTGGTGGGCTGGAGCGGCCGCCTGAACGCGCTGGACAACCTGGCCGGCTGGTCGCCCGACTGGGGCTGGGACGCCGGCCTGCACCGCACGCACTACGGCGAGGGCTCGCGCTACGATTTTTCCGAGGCGATGGTGGGCCTGCTCGCCCCCGGCTGGTCGCTGCGCAGCTGGTTCGCACCGCACTACTTCGGCGGCAACACGCACACGCTCTACACCGAGTTGAACGCCAGCCATGCATTCGACGAGCACTGGCACGCATTCGGCCACCTCGGCTGGCTGCACTACGGCCCGGCAGGCGCGAACCAGTCGCGAATCCCCGATCGCACTGATACGCTGGCAGGTATCGGCTACACGATCTCCGCCTGGGACATCCGGCTCTCGCGCGACGGCATCGTCACCGGCTCGGTCCGCGACGACGTCGGCGCGCGCCGGCGCCGCGCGGCGTGGATCCTCGGCGCCAGCGTCGCGTTCTGAGCCCGCGCGCGCATTTCGCGCGACGACACTGAAACAGGCGGTTCGTCCTTGAACCGCGTCGACGGTCATCGGCATCCACGTGCAGGCGCTGCAACCCGCGTCGCATTCACACCCAGGAGCCGAGACATGTTCACTTCACCGACCGCCCGTACCTTGCCCTTCGCCCTTGCCCTCGTCGCCGGCGCGCTGCTAGCCGCCTGCGGCGGCAATGGCGGAAGCAGCGGCATGTCGACGACGCCGACCGGCAGCAGCGGCGGCGGCGGCCAGACCTGCACCACCGACATCTACGGCACGCAGACCTGCGTGCCCAACGGCACCACGTTCGGCGGCGCCGGCGGCGGCAACTACGTGGCCAACGCGCTGGTGAGCGACACCAGCGCCACCGCCGCGCTGCACCACGACGCCAACCTCGTCAACGCCTGGGGCCTCGCGTTCAACCCTCAGGGCTTCTCGTGGGTCGCGAACGCGGGCACGGGCACGTCGACGCTGTACGACGGCAACGGCGTGCCGCAGTCGCTCATCGTCACGCTGAACCAGGGCGACCCGTCGGGCATCGTCTTCAACGGCAGCACCGACTTCTCGATCACCGAGAACGGCCTCAGCGGCGCCGCGCCGTTCATCTTCGCGACGCTGCAGGGCCAGATCTCGGCCTGGTCGCCCACCGTCGACGCCACGCATTCGTTCACGATCGTCGACAACAGCACGTCGGGCGCGGCCTACACGGGCCTCGCGATCGACACCGGCACCGGCACCGGCACCGGCGGCGACATGATCTACGCGGCCAACTTCGCGAAGGCGACCGTCGACGTGTTCAGCGGCAGCTTCGCGCCGGTCACCACCGCCGGCGGATTCGTCGACTCGACCCTGCCCGCCGGCTACGCGCCGTTCGGCATCCAGCAGATCGGCGACAAGATCTACGTCGCGTACGCGCAGCCCGACCCGACCACGCACGAGAAGGTCGGCGCCGGACTGGGTCTGGTCGACGTGTTCGACAAGCAGGGCAACCTGCTGTCGCACTTGATCCCCGTCGGCGGCGCATTGAACGCGCCGTGGGGCTTGGCCATGGCGCCCGCCAACTTCGGCAAGTTCTCCAACATGCTGCTGGTGGGCAACTTCGGCGACGGCACGATCCACGTCTACGACCCGACGACCGGCGCGATGCAGGGCACGCTCAGCAACAATGACGGCTCGGCGATCACCGTCCCCGGCCTGTGGGCGCTGCAGTTCGGCAACGGCCTGAACAGCCAGCCGAGCACCACGCTGTTCTACACGGCCGGGCCGGCCAGCGAGGCGCACGGCCTTTATGGCCGCATCGACATGAACTGATGCTGATGCCGGCAGGCTGCGGGCTGTGGGCTGCGGGTTTGCCTGCGGCGCTTTTTGCCAGGCGCTGCGCGCCTGGCGTTCCCGGGTTGCGTCGTCGCGAGCGGCAGGCCGGGCGGGGGCTTGGCTCTCCGGGTCGCGTGCGCCTGAATCCCAGCCTGAACGGCTGGGGATTCCGCGGGCGCCCACCTAAGATTGCCGCCTCGCAACGCCGGCGGGCCGGGCGCCCGGAGGCCCGCCATGACCGGGAAGCGAATGCCCGCTACGACCCGACTCGCCTGCGATCCAAGCCCCCGCCCGTCCTGCCGCTGGCGAGACTTCTGGATGGGAAAGAGTTGCGTGTCTCGGCCCTTCGAGGGCCTCGACAGCCGCGGCGCCGGCCGCACGCTGCGGGTCACACATCGGCGCGCGAACAGGTCCGCTTCGCGCTT
>FTKD01000130.1_pt4 | contig 13676 bp, 13 predicted proteins | sample 1658191 | NCBI WGS metagenome assembly FTKD01 (sample SAMEA3914808, study PRJEB12502) | metagenome | biome: forest; material: soil | place: Canada | collected 2011-08-03 | depth 0.3 m
GCGGCGGGGTCGTGGCGGGGAATGAGCGCCACGACGTCCTTGTCGGTGAGCATCTCGAGGAAGGCCTCCAGGTCGGCCATCTCCTGCTCGGTCATCGGCGGCCGGCTGCCGCGGGCGCGTCCGTCGAGCGGCTTCTGGGTGTCGATGTTGCCGTGCAGGCGGCGCGGCAGGTCGTCGTACTTGCGCACCACGCCGCGCACGGTCGGATACCAGCGCTCGGGCTCGGTGTCGCGCGTGTTGTAGAAGCGGATCGCCTCGGCCAGCGACTTCATCCGGCCGTTGTGGAAGAACACGCCGCGCGTGGCCACGTTGCGCAGCGTGGGCGTCTTGAACTCGCCGCAGTACCGCTGGTTGGCCTTGCCGGCGTGGTCGGGCCGCGAGCACAGGCCCAGGTCGGCGTACCCCGGGTCGCGGTTGGCCGGGATCTCGGCGTTGCGCGGCACGCCGATGGCCGCGTACGTGAAGTCGGTGAACAGCGCGACGCTGCCGTTGAGGCCGGCGCCGTTGTAGTGGCAGGCGAAGCAGTTGCCCTTGTCCGGGTCGTTGTAGACCGCGAAGCCGCGCGCCTCGGCGGGCGACATCGTGCCGCCGGTCTTGTTGCCGGCATAGAGGTCGTAGCGGCTGCTGTACGGATGGAAGCTCGGGTCTTCCAGCTGGAACGCCTGCAACGCCCGGGTGGCGTTGTCGAACGCGGCCTTGTCGTCGAACGCGTGCTCGCCGAAGACGGCCTTGAACGCGTCGGCATAGGCGGCCTTGCGCAGCCGCGCGACCACGTCGGCCGGGCGGCGGTTGGCCATCTCGATCGGGTTGAGCAGCGGAATGCGGGCCTGCTCGGCCAGCGTGGCGGCGCGGCCGTCCTGCGTCAGGCCGCCGCCCGGGCCCGGGGTGCTGATGCCGTCGGGGTTGTCCAGCATGTCGGCGTACGGCGGCGTGGTCTCCTTGTAGCGCAGCGACGGCACGGCACGCACGCCGGCGCGCGTCATGCGCGCGCCGCCCGCCTGCACGGGCAGGCCGTTGGGCGCGGCGTACGCGTGCGCGGGGTCGTGGCAGCTCGCGCAGGCGAGGCGGCCCGACGCGGAGAGCGTCTTGTCGGAGAACATCTGCTGGCCCAGCCGGGCGAGCGGGCTCAGGTCGTCGGCCTGTGCCGCGGCGGCGGCGAGCGCCAGCGCCAGCGCCGTGCCGGCGCGCGCAAGGGCGTCACGAAGGAACATGGAACGGAGTCTCGAAACGAACACGAAAGGGCCGGCCGCGCGGCGACCGGCCCATCCATCCGAGCAGGGACGCGGGCGCGGGCCCGCGTCCGCCGGCTTACTTCAGCGCCCAGACGTTGGTCTGGTTCGCATCCGGGCCCACCTGCGGCGGGGTGGTGCGGTCGGCCGACTGCTTCTGCTGGTAGGACGCCGGAATCACGTAGGCGTGGTTCATCGGGCGCACAGAGTCGAAGTGGGTGTCGGCGCTGGACGCGTACTCGGGCAGGTTCAGGATGTTGGCCGCGATGAACGACTCGGTGTACTTCGAGCGGTTCATGTAGGAGCCCGGCACGGCCGGATCGGCCAGCTGGAACATGTCCTGCAGGGTGCGCACGAACGAGAAGTGGCTGTAGACGTCGGAGTCCTGCACCTGCTTGGGCGCGTTCGGCTGGTTGGTGATCACGCCGAACACGCTCTGGCCGTGGCCGCGGTTGCCCCTGGTGTAGTTGTTGACCGAGGTATCCACCGAGAACGTGCCGTCCGCGTTCTGCATGAGCGGCTTGGCCACCGCGCTGTTGCCCGGGTTCCAGCCGCAGCACGAGTTGAAGCCGGTGGTGGCGTTGCCTTCGTCGAACATCAGCACGATGGCCACGCGCTTGCTGTCGTTCTTCCACACCGGCGAGGCCTGGATCTTCTTGACGAGGTAGTCGACGTAGTTGTCGCCGCGCGTCAGGATGTTGCCGCCGGTGGCCACCGGCACGGCGTTGTTCACGCTGGCGCAGTCGCTGGCCGTGCCGGACTTGCCAGTGGCCGTGTTGGTGCCGGTCACGCTGATGCCGTGCATGTCGTCGCACTGGTCGGGCACGACGAAGTTGATGTTGCCGACGTCGCCCGACTGCAGGTCGGTGCCGAACTGGTCGAAGTCGTAGCCGGCCGGGATGGCGTAGGCGCTGCTGTTCTTCAGCGCCGCGTCCCACTGGCCGCCGCCCAGCGTGCGGTTGCTGCTCCTGAACTCGGGCGCGCTGCGCACGTTCTGGTAGGCCATGCCGGGGTGGTGCTTGGTCTTGTACGTGCCCGCGGGCATCGGCAGCACCAGCGTGGAGGAGCCGATGGTGGCCGTGTTGCCGGCCAGCGTGCCCGGCGGGTAGACGTCGTCGAAGGCCTTGACGGCCGCGTCGGCGACGCTGTCGGCGCGCACGTCCTGGCCCGGGTTCATCGACTCGCTGTAGGTGCGCCAGGTCATGCCGTTGGCGGTCAGCGCGTTGAACAGGTTCGGGCGGCCCACGATGTTGTGGTTGACCAGGACGCTCGGCTGCGTGCAGGTGGCGGCGAACGTGGAGCTGGCGTTGCCCGGGGTCGACTTGTCCGGCGTGGGCAGGTCCTGCACCGCGTTGGCGCCGGTGGCGTCGCAGTTCCATTGCGCGTCGTCGGTGATGCCGAAGTCGTCGCCGCCGCCGAGCGCGGTGTAGTTCGGCTCGCTCGGGTTGCCCGTGGCGAAGTAGCTGGTGAACTGGTTGTTGGCGTTCAGGTAGGCGTTGATCTTGGGCGCGTAGGCCGAGCCCTTGATCGACGACGTGGCCTTGTTTTCCAGCATCACGATGAAGATGTGGTCGTAGCGCGGGATGCCCTCGACGTTCATCGCAGCGGTCTGCGCGTCCTTGATCGACGCCGCGTCGCCGCGGTCGGCCATGCGGGCTGCCAGGCCGAAGCGGCTGGTCAGGATCACCGACTCGGCCAGCACGGCCCGGCGCGCGTCGCCGGTGAGCTTGTTGGTGTCGCTGGTGGCCTGCGCGACGGTCACGCCCAGGCGCGTGGCCAGCTTCTGGCGGGCCGCGGCGAAGGTCAGGCCGTCGGCGTCCATGGTGCGCGCGATCTCGGTGGACAGCGGCGTGACGGCCACGCTGGCCGGCAGCGCCGGGTTCACGGTGGCGGCCGAGATCTGCTCGGCGGCCACGCGCAGCACGTTGCGTTGCGTCACGGCGTTGCCGCCGTTGGTGGCTTGCGTGGAGACCTGCGCGACCAGCGGCGCCAGCGCGCGCGTGGCCAGCGTGAACGAACCGTCGGCGGCCGTCGTTGTGCTCGGCTCGCCGGCGTCGCACTGGCCGTTGTTGTTGGTGTCGAAGCAGACGGTGACGCCCTGGTAGACCGAGGCCACGGTGGTGCTGGCGACGGCGCCCGACGGCGGCGTGAAGTACGTGCCGGCGACGATGCCGCGCACGGTTGAGGCGGTCTGCGCGTGCGCGGCGCCGGCCACGAGGGCCAGGCCGACCGCGGAGGCGACGGCGGAGATGGGGAAGCGGCTGTGCTTGTTCATGGTGTGTTCCTCGTTCAGCGGGCGCGGCGGCGGGCGGCGGCGCCGACCAGGCCGAGGCCGGCCAGCATCAGCGCGATCGACGCGGGTTCGGGCACGGCCGTGGGCGCGGCGGCCAGCGACCACGAGCTCGCGCCGAGGTCGGAGGCGGCGTTGTGCTCGGGCAGGTTCGCGTCGGAGGCGAAGACCAGCTGCTCGCCGTTGTCGCCGTAGCCCTGGGCGAAGCCGAAGGTGAACGAGCCGTCGTCGTTGGAGAAGACGAGGTTGTTGTCCGCCGCGACGCTCGACAGGCGGGCAGCGCCGCCGTCCAGGCTGGCCACGCTGATGACGCCGGTGAACGCGATGCCGTCGTACCACAGCTGGAAGTCGTGCAGGCCTTCCACGAAGCTGCCGTTCAGCGTGCCTTGCACCGAGCCCGTCACGGTGTTGACGTACTTGGTACCGTCCGGCGCGAAGGTGTAGGAGAAATCGAAGGTCGCGGCATGTGCGGCGCCGGCGAGGGACAAGGCGGCCGCGCAGGCGAGCGCGCCCAGAGGATGGCGGATCAGGGACATGGGAGCTCCAGCTAGGTTCTTGCAGACGAGGAAACGGCGCCTCGTCGGGAAGCACCGCGCACACATTTGAGCCAGGGCATGTGACATCCCGCTACATGCCCGGCAAGGTCCCCTCGGCGCGTCCATCCGGGCCGCCTTCCTATAATCGACTTCGTCGAATCCCCTTCCCCGCCCCAGGATCCCACCGTGAAATTCCAGCCCGACACGCTAGACGGGGTGAACAACATCACCCACTACGACGTCGACAACTTGCGCATCAACGCCGACGGCTACTCGACCAGCATGCTGGTGCCGTGGGTCGGGCAGGCCAGGGCGTGGGACGCGCGCCGCGTGGAGGAGCTGACGCAGGCCCACTTCGACGTTCTGCTCGAGTACGACCCCGAGGTCGTGATCTTCGGCAGCGGCCCGAAGCTGAAGTTCGTGTCGCCGGCGCTGTACCGCAGCCTGATCGAGCGCCGCATCGGCGTCGAGACGATGGACAGCGGCGCCGCCTGCCGCACGTACACCGTGCTCGCCAACGAAGGCCGGCGCGTGGTGGCGGCGATCCTGCTGGCGCCGGGCGGCTGAGCTCCAAGCCCCGTTCACACCGCGGAAACACGCGCATCCGGCGCGATTTGGCCATGCGAGCGGCGCACGCCGGGCATGCCCGGGGCGCCCCTCACGAGACCCATGGGCAGTTCACTCTATAATCGATGGTTGTGCCTGATCCGACTCGATGTCATCTCGAGCCGTATCAACAGACCCTGACCACGTCACGCACCCCAGATCGACCGACGGTTCGACCGAGACCCTACATGACGCCTGCACTGAACAAAGCGCTCCCCGAATTCGAAGCACTCGCCACCCGCGGCGTCAAGTTCACGCCGCATGCCTTCCAGGGCAAGGCCGTGGTGCTGTACTTCTACCCCAAGGATCACACGCCGGGTTGTACCACCGAGGCCATGCAGTTCCGCGACATGCACGCCGAGTTCGTCAAGGCCGGCGCGGTCGTATTTGGCGTTTCGCGCGACAACATGGCGTCGCACGACAAGTTCAAGCAGAGCCTCGAGCTGCCGTTCGAACTGATCGCCGACACCGAAGAGAAGCTGTGCCACATGTTCGGCGTGGTCAAGAACAAGATCATGTACGGCAAGAAGGTCAAGGGCATCGAGCGCTCCACCTTCCTGATCGACGCCGGCGGCGTGCTGGTGGCCGAATGGCGCGGCATCAAGGTGGCGGGGCACGTCGAGGAAGTGCTCAAGGCCGTCAAGGAACTCAACGTCAAGGTGGCCTGAGCGCCTCCTGCCGACGAGAAAAGCCGCCTCCGGGCGGCTTTTTCATGCCTGGACGACGGCGCCGGCGCGCCGGCCACCCGTCAGTTCGGCGCCTTCGCCTCGATCCGCACCGGCACCGTGATGTTGCAGAGATCGATGGCCCCCGCCTTGTGCACGTACCAGTCGTCCTTGCGGTTGCGCCGCAGCTCGATGATCTCGTTCCACTGCGCCACGTCGGTGCGCAGCACGCGGATGTCGGGCCGCGTGGCCTCGGGCATGTCGGCCAGGCGCTCGATCTTCAGGATGCGCACGTCCTGCTCGGGCTTGTCGTAGAAGCCCATGTTCTGGCCGCCGCGCGGCAGCGACGACAGCAGCTCCATGCCCTGCAGCACGCGCGCCACCGGCGTGATGTTGAGGTCGAGGCCGCGCGGCGACTGGCCGATCACCACGTAGAGTTCGGCGCCGTTGGCGCTGTCGACCGCGTCGCCGCGGCCCGCGCCGATGGTGCCGTAGCAGTGGGCGATCCACGCGCGGTGCGTCTTCGGGTCGGCCGCCACCGGGAAGCCGTCGACGAAGCCCGTGACCGGGGCCCAGACGTCGCGATCCTTCAGCCGGTTGATCTTCAGGCCGGCGTCGGGAATGGAGAACTCGGGCTGCAGCTTCGGTTCCGCCGCGCCGAGCGAGCGTACGTGGGCCGTGTCGTCGTCATTGGCGGCGCGGTCGCCCCACTGCGCGACGAAGTTGTCCTGCACGCGGATCACGGCCAGGCCGTCGAAGTAGTGCTGCGCCACCAGCGTGCGGATGTTGGCCGCGTGGTGCGGGGCGAAGCGCGGGGCCAGCTCGATCCACACGCTGCCCGCGGGCAGCGTCATGGCCAGCACGTCGTTCGGGTCGGGGCGCCGCCACACGCTGGCGGGGGCGTCGCGCAGGATGTCGGCCGTGGTGCGGGGCTTGGGCGCGGCGGCGGGCGCCGAGGCCTGTGCATGGGCGGCCAGCGCGGCCGCGGCGAGCAGGCCAGCGACGGCGCCGCGACGGAACAATCGGGAGGCGATGGGCACGGGGATCCTCATGGGAGTTCAGGATGCGGGCCGCTGCGCGATCCACGCATCGACCTGCTCTTCGAGAAGCCCCAAGGGTACCGAACCCAGGGCCAGCACGGCGTCATGGAATGCACGCAGGTCGAAGGCCGCGCCCAGGCGCCGCTCGGCCCGCGTGCGCAGGTCGCGGATCGTGAGCTCGCCGATCTTGTACGACAGCGCCTGGCCCGGCCAGCTGATGTAGCGGTCGACCTCGGTGGTCACCTCGTGCTCGCTCAGTGCGGTGTGCGCCAGCAGGTAGGCGCGCGCGTCCTCGCGGCTCCAGCGCTTCGCGTGCAGCCCGGTGTCGACCACCAGGCGGGCCGCGCGCCACATCTCGTAGGTCAGGCGGCCGAACTGCTCGTACGGGGTGAGGTACACGCCCATCTCCTTGCCGAGGTGCTCCGCGTACAGCGCCCAGCCCTCGCCGTACGCGTCGACGAAGCCGTGGCGCCGGAACGCGGGCTGGCCCGCCTGCTCCGCCGCCAGCGCGATCTGCAGGTGGTGGCCCGGCACCGCCTCGTGCAGCGTCAGCGCGGGCAGCGTGTAAAGCGCGCGCGACGGCAGCGCGTGGGTGTTGACCCAGTACGTGCCGGCGAACCCCGTGGGCTGCGGTGCGGGCACGTAGCGGCCCGTGGTGTAGAACGGCGCGATGTCGTCGGGCACCGGCGCCACGCCGTAGGGCTGGCGCGGCAGCGTGCCGAAGAACTTCGGCAGCAGGCCGTCGATGCGCTTGGCGATCCACGACGCGTGCGCCAGCAGCTCGTGCGGCGTGCGCGCGTAGAACTGCGCGTCGGTGCGCAGGAACCGCAGGAACGCCGGCAGGTCGCCGTCGAAGCGGGCCTCGCGCATCACGTCGTGCATCTCGGCCAGGATGCGTGCCACCTCGCGCAGGCCGCGCTCGTGGATCTCGCCGGCCGTCAGCGGCAAGGTGGTGTACTGGCGGATCTGCGCGGCGTAGAACGCGTCGCCGTCGGGAAGATCGCAGGCCGCCGTCGTCCGGCGCGCGCCCGGCACGTAGGTCTCGCGCAGGAAGGCCAGCAGCTCGCGGTACGCCGGCAACGCCTGCTCGCCGATCACGCGGCGCGCCGCGTCGCGCAAGCCGCCCTGCTCCGCCTCGGCCACGCCCGGCGGAAAGTCCGCGAAGGGCTTCCAGAACGGCGTGGCCTCGGCGTCGTCCAGCGCGGCGATGGCGGCCAGCGGCTGGTCGCGCCCGGCCAGCACGACCTGCGGCACCGTGTAGCCGGTCGCCAGGCCCTCCTGCAGCAGCTCGACGTGCTCGCGCAGGAAGCGCGGGATGTCGGCCAGCCGCGCGATGAAGCGGCGATAGTCGGCCGCGTTGCACAGCGGCTGCGCGTCGCACAGGTCCACCAGCGGGCCGTAGAAGCTGGAGTCGCTGTTGAGCGGCATGCGGTCGGCATGCGACTCGGCCGCGGCGATGAAGCCCTGCAGCTGGAACTCGAGGACCGCGCGATCGATGCGCGCCGCGGGCGACATCTCCGCCAAGGGAATCGCCGCGAGCGCCTCGCGCGTGGCGCGCCAGCGCGCGAGCCGGGCCGCGCGGCTGGCGGCGTCGACGCGCTCCAGGCGGTCGTCGTGCGACGCGTCGCCCACGCTGGTGGCCAGCTGCGGGAACTCGGCCAGGCGCCAGGCCCAGTCGTCGGCGGCCAGTTGCGCGAAGCGCCGGTCGGCGTCGGTCATGTTCAGGCGTGGTTGGCCGGCCGCGTGGCCAACCTGGTGGCGATCAGCGCCAGCGTCTCGTCGCGCTCCGCGCCGTCCAGCACGAGGCGCGGCGCGCGCACGCGCTCGTGGCCCTGGCCCACCTGCTGCTGCACCAGCTTGATCAGCTGCACGAACTTCGGCACCGTGTCCAGCGTGAGCAGCGGCAGGAACCACGCGTAGAGCGTATCGGCCGCGGCGCGCGCCGACGCGGCCGTGGCGGCGTCGGCCGACTGCGCGCGCACTGCCAGGTCGAACAGCCGCACCGACTCGACCGGCATCGCGTTCACCAGCCCGGCCACCCAGCCGGTGGCGCCGGCGGCGACGCCCTCCACGATCAGGTCGTCCACGCCCACCAGGATCGCCAGGCGGTCGCCCAGCCGATGGCGGATCGCGGCGATGCGGCGGATGTCGGCGCTCGACTCCTTCACGGCCGCCAGGTTGTCGTGCGCCCGCGCGAGCTCCTCCACCTGCTCGGGCCGGAAGTCGGTGCGGTAGGCGATCGGGTTGTTGTAGAGCATGCACGGCAGCGCGGTGGCGGCGATGACCGCCGAGACGTGCGCGCGCATCTCGCGCCAGTCGGTGGAGTACACGTAGGGCGGCAGCACCATCAGGCCGGCGCAGCCGATCTCGGCGGCCGCCTGGGCCAGCCCGCAGGCCTCGTCGGTGGACAGCGCAGCGATGCCGGCCACCAGCGGCACGCGGCCATCCAGCGCCTGTGCGAGCGTGCGCAGCACCTCGAGCTTCTCGGGCGCCGACAGCGTGGCCGCCTCGCCCAGCGAGCCCAGCGCCACGATGCCGGTGCAGCCCGCGTCGACCATCCACAGCGCGTGGCGCGCGAGGAACGCGTGGTCGACGTCGCCGTCGGCGGTGAAGGGGGTGGTGATGGCGGGCATCACGCCGGTCCAGGTCATGCTCATGGGAAGGTCTCCTCGGTGGATGGATGAGGGTCGTCGGCCGCCAGCAGGCAGGACAGCGGCGCGGGCGTCAAAGGGGGACGGATGGGCAGGCGCGGCCACGACATCACGGCGGCCAGCGTGTCATGGCACAGGCGTCCCTGGCAATGCCCCATGCCGCAGCGCGTGGCCAGCTTGGCGCCGCGCAGGTCGGGCTGGTCGCGCAGCGCCGACCAGGGCACGTCCTCGCAACGGCACACCAGCGTGTCGTCGCGCAGGCGTTCGCGCCAGCCGTCGGGCATGGGAAAGGTGCGGGCGACGGCGTCGGCAAAGGCCTGCTCGCGCGCCAGGGCCCGCGACAACGCGCGTGCCGGCGGGCGTGCCGACACCAGCTCGGCCGCCGCGTGCCGACCGGCGATCTCGCCCTGCAGGGCCGCCGCGCGGACGCCCGCGATGCCGGTGCATTCGCCGGCCGCGTAGACGCCCGGCACGCCGGTCTTCTGCCCGGCATCGACGGCCAGCGCCTCGGCCCCGTGCCGTGGCGCCGTCGCGCAACCGAGCGCCTGGCCCAGCTCGGCCTGCGGCACCAGGCCCCAGCCCGCGGCCAGCGCGTCGCAGGCGATCGTTCGCGTCTGCCCGCCACGGGCCAGCAGCACCCGCTCGACGCGGCCGCGGCCCTCGGCGGCGACCACGTGCCAGCCCGGCAGCCAGGGCGCGCCGGCGAGCTCGGCCGCCAGGCCCAGCGCCTGCGCGGCCTTGACGGGATGGCGCACCAGCGCCGCTCCGAAGCGCGCCTGCGCCCCCAGCGCCGCCTCGTCGGCCAGGGCGGCCAGGTGCGCGCCTTCGCGCCGCAACGTGGCGGCCGCGGCCAGCAGCAAGGGTCCGGTCCCGGCCACCAGCACGTGTCGTCCGGCGATGGGCCAGCCGCCCTTGACCAGCGCCTGCAGGCCGCCGGCGCCGAACACACCCGGCAGCGTCCAGCCGGGAAACGGCAGCAGGCGTTCGCGCGCGCCGGTGGCCAGCACCAGCCGCGCCCAGCGCAGGCGGCGCGCCCCCCCGGGGCCCTCGATCAGCAGCGTGCGCCCGGGCAGCGGCATCACCACGCGCGTGCCGGCCAGCACGCGCACGCCGCCGTGCGCGAGACGCGCCAGCGCGCGCGCGGCCGGCTCGGCCGCCACGCCCCGTCGGGCGCGCCACACCTGTCCGCCGGCCACGGGCGCGGCGTCCAGCAGCACGGTGTCGACGCCCGCGCGCGACGCCGCCAGCGCCGCCGCCAGGCCGGCGGGGCCGGCGCCGACCACGACGAGGGCGGCGCGCATCGACGGCGGCTTGTCCGGCTCAGGCATCGGTTCGCACCTGCATGCCGGCCGCGCAAGGCGTCTGGCAGCCCAGGCGATGGGCCTTGCCATCGATGGTGACGCGGCACTCGCCGCACACGCCCATGCCGCACAGGGGCTGGCGCCGCGCGCCGCCCGGCGAGACGTGGGCCCCGCGTCCGGGCATCGCGAGCTCCACCGCGGCCGCCACCGAGGTGCCGGCGCGCACGGCCAGCGGCCGGCCGTCGATGCTGAGCACGATGGCGGGCTTCATGCGAGGGCCCTGTCGAAGCGGGCCGGCTCGAAGGGCGCGGGATCGATCTCCGGCGTCCGGCCCAGCAGCAGGTCCAGCCAGACCGCGGCGGTGCCCGTCGCGGTGGTCAGGCCCAGCCCCTCGTGGCCGGTGGCCACCCACTGGCGATCGCGGCCCGGGACGCGGCCGATCAGTGGCCGCCCGTCCGGCGTCGCGGGACGGAACCCGGCCCAGCAGCGCAGCATCTGCAGCGAGCCGATGCCGGGCAGGAAGCGCTGCGCGCGCCGCACCATGCGCGCCATCAGTCGGGCGTCCACCTCGGGCGTGGCGTCGGAGAAGCTGCGCGACGAGCCCAGCAGCACCTGCCCCGACGCGCGCGGCTGCACGTTGAAGGCCACCGACTCGTCGGCGTCGCCGTGCGCGGCGGCGATGTAGCCCAGTTCAACCATCGCATGGCGCAGGGTGCCGGGGTGGCGGTCGGTGATGGCCAGCTGGCCCTTGCGCGGACGCAGCGCCAGCGGCGAATCGCCCGGCCACAGGCGCGCGCTGTCGCAGCCGGCGGCCAGCAGCACGTGGCCCGCGCTCACGCGGGTGCCGTCGGCCAGGCGCAGGCCGCCGTCGTGCAGCGCGGCCACGGGGCGCATCTCCTCCACGCGGCCGCCGGCGGCGCGCACGCCGGCGGCCAGCCGCGCCGCCATCTCGGGGCCGAAGGCCACCTCGTCGCCGGCCACGCGCAGCGCGCCGGCGAGGTTGCGCGCGAGCCGCGGCTCGGCGCCGGCCAGGTCGGCCGGCGACAACCAGTCGGCCTTCAGGCCCGCCGCCTGGAGGCGCCCCTGCTTGGCCAGCGCGGCGCGGCGCTGCGCGTCGTTCTCGGCCAGCCACAGCGTGCCGGTGTTGCGGCGCTCGATCGCCTGCCAGCCGTCCCACTCGCGCCACAGCCGCATCGACAGGCGCGCGAGCGCGAACTCGGCCGGGTCGTCGTCGATGGTGACGAGATGGCCCATCGCGGCGGCCGTCGCGCCGGCCCCCACGCGCCCGCCCTCGAACACGGCCACGCGCAGGCCCGCGCGGGACGCGGCGCGCGCGCAGGCGCAGCCGACGATGCCGCCGCCCACGATCGCGACGTCGAGCGTTTCTCCACTCATGCGCGGATGCCGTCGCGCAACGGATCGTCGTCCGCCCGCAGCAGCGTGGCCTCCGCCGTGATCCAGGCCCGGCCGCGGATGGCCGGCAGCACCTGGCCCGGACTGCCCGTCGACGGCGACCAGCGGCCCTCGAAGCGGCTGCCGATCACGCTCTCCTGCACCCACGCGGCGCCGGCCGCGAGGTGGCCGTCGGCCGCCAGGCAGGCCAGCTTGGCGCTGGTGCCGGTGCCGCAGGGCGAGCGGTCGTAGGCCTTGCCGGGGCACAGCACGAAGTTGCGCGAGTCGGCCGTGGGCGTGGGGGCGAACAGCTCGACGTGGTCGATCTCCGCGCCCTCGGCGCCGGTGATGCCTCGCGCCGCGAGCGCGCCGCGGATGCGCCAGGCGAGATCGGTCAACGCCTCGACGTGCGCCAGCGCCAGCACCGGCAAGGGATCGAACTGGGTGGCGTCGACCAGGAAGAACCAGTTGCCGCCCCAGGCCACGTCGCCGGTGATGGGCCCGACGCCGGGCACCTCCAGCACGACGCCGGCCGCGTGGCGATACGCCGGCACGTTGAACACGGTGACCTGGCCGTCGGCGTGCAGCTCGGTCTCGACCGGGCCCACGGGCGTGTCCAGGCGATGCCGGCCGATGCCGATGCGGCCCAGGTGCGCCAGCGTGGCGACTACGCCGATCGTGCCGTGGCCGCACATGCCCAGCAGGCCCACGTTGTTGAAGAAGATCATGCCGGCGACGCAGTCCGGCGCGCGCGGCTCCACCAGCAGCGCGCCCACCATCGTGTCGCTGCCGCGCGGCTCGCAGGCGACCGCGGCGCGGAAGGCGTCGTGGTGGCGCGCGAAGTCGGCCCGCTGTTCGGCCAGCGTCGCGCCGCGCAGCGCCGGGCCGCCGGCGAGCACCACGCGGGTGGGCTCGCCCGCGGTGTGGGAATCGATGACGGCGATCTTGTGCATGGGCCGATTCTGGAACCGCCGCCGGCTTCCGGCTTGATCGATTGCTGGCTTGGGCGTGACGATTTCAGCACAATGGCGGCATGCCCCAAGACCCCGCCCTGGCCACGCTCGCCGGCGCGCCGCGCCTGCCGCTGGCGCTGCTGGAGCGCCTGTTCGACGCCCTGCCCGACGTCGTCTTCTTCGCCAAGGACGTGCGCGGCCGCTACACCCACGCCAACCAGACCCTGCTCGACCGGCTGCGCCTGACGAAGCGCGCACAGCTGCTAGGCCGGCGCACCGATGAGCTGTTTCCCGGCGGCCTGGGCGACCGCTACCGCGAGCAGGACGAGCGCGTGCTGCGCGACGGCGTGGAGATCGCCGGCCAGCTGGAGCTGCACCTGTATCCGAACCGCGCGCCCGGCTGGTGCCTCACGCACAAGCTCGCCTGGCGCGAGGCGACACGGATCGTGGGCCTGGTGGGCCTGTCGCGCGACCTGGTGACGCCGGGCCTCAGCCACGCCACGCCGCCCGCCACCTACGCGCGGGTCGCGCGCGTGGTCGAGCGCCTGCAGCGCGCCTACGCCGAGCCGCTGCAGATCGGCGAGCTCGCGCGGGAGGCGGGGCTGTCGATCGCCCAGTTGGAGCGCCACGTGACGCAGCTGTACCGCGTGACGCCGCGCCAGCTGCTGGCCCGCGCCCGGCTCGACGCGGCGCTGGCGCTGCTGGCCGGCGACGCCTCCATCGCCGGCATCGCGCACGCCTGCGGCTACACCGACCACAGCGCGTTCGCGCGCCAGTTCCGGCGCAGCACGGGCGTGAGTCCGCGCGATTGGCGGGCGTTGCGGCCAGCATGAAAAGGTTCATCGTCGATTTGCGGGGAGCATTGGTTTGCGGGACGTGCTGGTGTGCGGGGCGTACTGGTGTGCGGGGGGCGCTGGGTCAGGCACGACTCACCGGGGGAGCTTGTTTTGTTCGTGTCCCCCGTCGGCCTGCGGCCTCCTCCTCCTTGACCTCACAAAACAAGCTCCCCCGCC
>FTKD01001372.1_pt2 | contig 13615 bp, 13 predicted proteins | sample 1658191 | NCBI WGS metagenome assembly FTKD01 (sample SAMEA3914808, study PRJEB12502) | metagenome | biome: forest; material: soil | place: Canada | collected 2011-08-03 | depth 0.3 m
GTGCTGGACAACATGGGCGTCAACATCACCGCCCTGGCCACCTCGCTCGGCGTCGGCGGCATCGCGGTGGCCCTGGCGGTGCAGAACATCCTCGGCGACCTGTTCGCCTCGCTGTCCATCGTCATGGACAAGCCCTTCGTCATCGGCGATGCCATCGCCATCGACACCCTGTCCGGCACGGTGGAGCACGTCGGTCTCAAGACCACGCGCATTCGCAGTTCCACCGGCGAGCAGCTGGTGGTCGCCAACAGCGACATGCTCAAGGCGCGCCTGCGCAATTACAAGCGCATGCACGAGCGCTGCATCACCTTCACTTTCACCGTGCCCTTCAGCACCGCTGCCGACCAGCTTGAGAAAATCCCGCAACTGGTGCGCGAGGCCATCGACGGCCGCGAAACCATCCGCTTCGATCGCGCCCACTTCAAGGATCTGGGTGGCTCCGCCTATCTGTTCGAGGCGGTGTACTGGGTGCGCCAGCCGGACTACCGCACCTACATGGATGCGCAGCAGGCCATCAACCTGGCGCTGGTGCGCGCCTTCGTCAAGGAAGGCGTGCAGCTTTCATACCCCTCGCAGACGCTGACCATCGACAGCCCGGTCAGCCTCAAGGCGGTTGCCGCCGCCGGGCCGCAGCCCAAGGCCCCGGAAAAGGCAGGGGAATAGGATGGGCGCGACGCTGCAATGCGAGATCATTCCGGTCACCGCCTTCCAGCAGAATTGCTCGCTGGTCTGGGACAGCGCCACCATGCGCGGCGCCCTGGTCGACGCCGGCGGCGAAGTGGATCATCTGCTGGAGCGCGCCCGCCACCACGGCGTGCAACTGGAAAAGCTGCTGGTGACGCACGGACACCTGGATCACGCCAGCGGCGTGCGGGATCTGGCCGAGCGGCTCAAGCTGCCGATCGAGGGGCCGCACCAGGACGACCTGTTCTGGATCGAAGGCCTGCCCCAGGCGGCGCGGCAGTACGGCTTCCCGCCGGCGCGCAGCTTCACGCCTGACCGCTGGCTCAATCACGGCGACACGGTCAGCCTCGGCTCGTTGACTTTCGATGTGCTGCATTGTCCCGGACATACACCGGGACACGTGGTGTTCCATCACGCCCCGTCGCGGCTGGCCTTCGTCGGCGACGTGCTGTTCCAGGGCTCCATCGGCCGCACCGATTTCCCGCGCGGCAACCACGCCCACCTGATCGAGGCGATCCGCACGCGGCTGTTCCCGCTGGGCGATGACAACCGCTTCGTGCCCGGACATGGGCCGATGTCGACGTTCGGGCAGGAGCGGAAGACGAATCCGTATGTGTCGGATCGGGCGGTAGGAGCGTAATCCTCACAGCTGTTCCCCCTCTCCCCATCACAGATGGGGAGAGGGGACTGTCTTGTTTGACAGGTTTCAAGCGGCCGCGGCCAGCTTGCCGTCGCGATAATCGGCCAGCGCCTGCTCGATTTCCTCGCGCGTGTTCATCACGAACGGGCCGTACTGCACCACCGGCTCACGCAGCGGCTTCGCCGCCAGCAGCAGGAAGCGCACGCCTTCGACACCGGCCTTGACCTGCACGCTGTCGCCATCCGACAGCACGCCGGCGGCGCGATGCGGCAAAGCCCGCGCCTTTTCCGCCGGGCCAATCTGCGCGCTGCCCTCATAGGCATAGAGGAAAGCGTTGTGGCCGGCTGTCAGCGGCGCGCTGAATTCCGCGCCGGCCGGCAGCTGCACATCCAGGTACAGCGGATCGGTGGAAAGCTGGTGGCTGCCATTGACCGGGCCGCTGGTCTCGCGGCCGTCGGTTGAGAAGCTGCCGGCAATGAGCTTGACGCGGCCGCCGCCGGGCAATTCCACCGTCGGGATCTCGCCTGCGGGAATGTCGCGGTAGCCGGCCGGCTTCATCTTTTCCTTCGACGGCAGGTTGAGCCACAGCTGGAAGCCGCGCATGCGGCCTTCGCTCTGCTGCGGCATCTCGGAATGGATGATGCCGCGCGCGGCGGTCATCCACTGCACGCTGCCAGGGCCGAGGTCGCCGCGGTTGCCGAGGTGATCCTGGTGCTGCATGTGGCCGTCGAGCATATAGGTCACGGTCTCGAAGCCGCGATGCGGATGCGACGGAAAACCGGCGAGGTAGTCGTTCGGGTCGTCGGAATAAAACTCGTCCAGCATCAGGAACGGATCCACGTGCAAGCCGCGCTGGCTGCCGAGGCTGCGGCGCAGCTTCACGCCGGCGCCATCGGAAGTCGGCTGCGACTCGATGACATGGACCATGGTCCTGGGGTTGGTGGTGTTCATGGTTCGCTCCTTGAAGGAAAATCCCGCCGGCTTGCGCCGGCGGGACAGTTAAAAATGCTTTGCTTGTTTCAGCAGTCCGGTCAGGGATGACCGGTTCTTGGACAGGAGGTCCATTACATCCCTTACTTCTTGCTGCGCAGCGCATCCAGACTGAGCTTGCCGGCGCCGTTGGCGACCAGGAACAGGAAGCCGCCGGCCATGGCGAAGTTCTTCATCAGCATGATCTGCGACACCTGGTCATGCCCGGCATGGAACAGCAGGGCGGTGACGATGCTGAAGCCGGCCATCAGCACGGATACCAACCGGGTGTACAGGCCGAGGATGATGGCGAGGCCGCCGCCCACTTCGATCAGTATCACCAGCGGCAGCAGGCCGCCGGGCACGCCGGCCGATTGCATGTAGCCCTGGGTGGCGGCGTAGGCGGCGATCTTGCCGCCGCCGGCCACCACGAACAGCGCGGCGATCAGAATGCGGCCGAGAAGGTCGGAATAAGCCTTGGTGGAATCGAAAAAGTTGTTCATTGCAGTACCCCTGATTAGTGAAGGTTGTTAAGACGTCGCTTATTTGAACAGTCCAGGCCATGGATGGCCTGGTGCTTGACAGGACGTCACGCTGCGAGACGTGCGGCTTCGACACTGGCTTTCGCCAGGCTCGCTTCCTTGCTCTGCGGGCTGATGGCGAGGCCTTCAGCGTAGACGAATTCCACGTCGGCCATGCCGAGGAAGCGCAGGAAGTCGCGCACATAGCTGGTCTGCGTGTCCAGCGGCGTACCGACGTACATGCCGCCGCGGGCGGCGAAGACATAGACCTTCTTGCCGGTAAGCTGGCCGACCGGGCCCTTCTCGGTGTACTTGAAGGTGACGCCGGCGCGGGCGACGTGGTCGAAGTAGGCCTTCAGCTGCGAGGGCACGCCGAAGTTGTACATGGGCAGGCCCAGCACGATGACATCGGCCTGCTTCAGTTCGTTGATCAGCAGGTCGGAGTATTCCACCACGGCGTGCTGGGCGGAGCTGCGCTCTTCCGGCTTGGTGATGAAGGCGCCGAAGCGTTCGGCATTCAGGTGCGGCACCGGCTCGGCCGCGGCGACGTCGCGCACCACCACCTTGGCATCGGGGTGGCTCTGCTTGAAAGCGGCGACGAACTGGTTGGCAAGCTGGCTGGACTGGCCGTTGCCGTTGTTGATGCTGGCGTTGATCTGGAGCAGGGTGGTCATGGCGCATCTCCTTGTAGCTGGTAAAGGAACATTCCGTTCCGGAGTGGCGCTATTTAAGTATTGATTGATTAGATAAAAAAGCACAAAATTTAGGGCTTACCTATCTATCCATTAGATAATGACTGCTAACCCACGGATTTCATTGGAACAATGGCGCGCCCTACTGGCTGTGGTCGATGCGGGCGGCTATGCCCAGGCGGCGGAAGCCCTGCATAAAAGCCAGTCGGCCGTGACCTACGCCGTGCAGAAACTCGAATCCCTGCTCGAAGTGAAGGTGTTCGAGGTGGTGGGCCGCAAGGCACACCTGACCCCGACCGGCGAGGTGCTGTACCGCCGCGCCAAGGCCCTGCTGGAAGAGGCCAGCGTGCTGGAAAACGCCGCCGGCAGCCTCGCCGCCGGTTGGGAGCCGGAGTTGCGGCTGGCGGTGGAGATCATTTTCCCTACCTGGCTGTTGCTGCAATGCTTCGCCCGCTTCGCCGAGGAACGGCCGCAGACGCGCGTCGAGCTGTACGAGACGGTGCTCAGCGGCACCGACGAGGCGCTGCTGCAACGCAAGGTCGATCTGGCGATCTGTTCGCAGGTGCCGCCGGGCTTCGCCGGCGATCAGCTGATGCGGCTGCGCTTTATCGCCGCCGCGCATCCCGACCATCCGCTGCACCGGCTCGGCCGCGAGCTGACCTTGCAGGACCTGCGCAAGCACCGCCATCTGGTGATCCGCGACAGCGGCAGCCAGCGGCGCAGCGGCAGCTGGCTCGGCGCCGAGCAGAACTGGACCTTCAGCCACAAGGCCACCTCGATTCACGCCGCCGGCATGGGCCTGGGCTTCGCCTGGTTTCCGGAGGAGATGGTGCGCGGCGAGCTGGAGCATGGCCTGCTCAAGGCCCTGCCGCTGCGCGAGGGCGGCGAGCGCTGGGCCGATCTGTATCTGGTCTTCGCCGACCGCGACTACGCCGGTCCCGGCGCGCTGCGGCTGGCGCAGATCATCCGCGAGCATGTCAGCGGCGAATGCCGCAAGCACCTCGGCGAGCAGCTCGAGGGCGGGGCCGCGGTCCCGGCCAGCGCCGCACCCGCCGTAATCCAGGCCGAGCCGGGGCGCGACGGATGCTGATGCCCTGCCGTTCCGGCTGTGGCGCCTGCTGCATAGCGCCTTCCATCTCCTCACCCATTCCCGGCATGCCCGGCGGCAAGCCAGCCGGCGTGCGCTGCGTGCAACTGGCGGAAGACTCCCGCTGCATGATCTTTGGCGATCCGCGGCGCCCGCTGGTGTGCGGCGGGCTGAAGGCGCGCACCGAGATGTGCGGCAGCGCGAAAGGCCTGTCGGGACGCGAATATGCGCTGGCTTATCTGGATCGGCTGGAACTGGCGACCAGGCCGGATTGAGCGCAGCCTGGCTTCTCCCCTCTCCCCTCTCCCCACGGAGTGGGGAGAGGGGATTACAGTGTCTTGTGTCCTGTAATTTTGCGAGTGTGATCTAACGCAGACAAGTCTCGCCGAAGGCGTTAAGTCTCCAGCGCCGCCAACTGCTCCGACGCCGCGAGCCACTCTTCTTCCATCGTCGCCAGCTTCTTTTTCAGCTCGCCCTGCTCCCTCAGCAGCTTCGCCACTTCGCCGCTGCGGCTGGCTTCGTACATGGCGGGGTCGGCGATGCGGGCGTCGAGGCTGGCCAGATCCTTCTGCAATTTCGCCATCTGCGTGTCGAGCTTCTTGATCGCGTCCTTGCGCGCGCGTGCCAGCACGCGCTGATCGGCGGAGGCTTTGCGTTCGTCCTTGGCCGAGGTGCGGTTGCCGTTCTTCGGCGAGCTGTCCCTGGTGGTATCGCGACTGCCGAGCCAGCGGGCGTAGTCGGTCAGGTCGCCGTCGAAGTCCTGGCAACGGCCGTCGGCCACCAGCCATAGCGCGTCGCAGGTGCTGGAGAGCAGGTGGCGGTCGTGCGACACCAGCACCACGGCGCCGGCGTAGTCCATCAGCGCGGTTTCCAGGGCGTGGCGCATGTCCAGGTCGAGATGGTTGGTGGGCTCGTCGAGCAGCAGCAGGTTGGGCTTCTGGAACACCACCATGGCCAGGGCCAGGCGCGCTTTCTCGCCGCCGGAAAATGGCGCGATGGCCTCGAAGGCGCGGTCGCCGCGGAAGTTGAAGCCGCCGAGGAAGTCGCGCAGCGACTGCTCGCTGGCTTTGGGATCGAGCCGGCGCAGGTGCAGGATCGCCGAGGCCTTGGGGTCGAGCTGTTCCAGCTGGTGCTGGGCGAAGTAGCCGATGCGCAGATAGGGATCGCGCATGATCTTGCCGGTCTGCGCTTCCAGCTCGCCGGCCAGGGTGCGCACCAGGGTCGATTTGCCGGCGCCGTTGGGGCCGAGCAGGCCGATGCGTTCGCCAGGGGCCACCAGCATGCGCAGCTTGTGCAGGATGGTCTTGCCGGGATAGCCGGCGTCGACCTCGTCGAAGCGGATCAGCGGCGAGGGCAGACGCTCCGGGGCGGGGAATTCGAAGGAGAATTCCGAGTCGGCGTGCGCCGGCGCCACCAGTTCCATCCGCTCCAGCTGCTTGATGCGGCTCTGCGCCTGGGTGGCTTTGGTTGCCTGCGCCTTGAAGCGGTTGATGAATTTCTGCAGATGCGCCACCTGGCGCTGCTGCTTGGCGTGGGTGGCGGTCTGCAGCGCCATCTTCTCGGCGCGGATGCGCTCGAACTGCGAGTAGTTGCCGGTATAAAGGGTGGCGCTGGTGCCTTCCAGGTGCAGCGTATGGGTGGTCACCGCATCGAGGAATTCGCGGTCGTGCGAGATCACCAGCAGGGTGCCGGGGTATTCCACCAGCCAGTCCTGCAGCCAGATCACCGCGTCCAGATCCAGATGGTTGGTCGGTTCGTCGAGCAGCAGCAGGTCGGAGCGGCACATCAGCGCCCGGGCCAGGTTGAGACGCATGCGCCAGCCACCGGAAAAGCTCGAGACCGGACGTTCCTGCGCTTCCGGCGAGAAGCCCAGGCCGTGCAGCAGGCGCGCGGCGCGGGAGCGGGCGGCATAGCCGCCGATGGTGCCGAGCCGCTCGTGGATCGAGCCGATCTTGTCGGCGTCGTGCTTCTCCTCGGCGATGAGCAGGCGCCGTTCCAGGTCGCGCAGCTCGAAGTCGCCGTCCAGCGCGAACTCGATGGCGGCGTCCGGCAGGGCCGGCGTTTCCTGCGCCACGGTGGCAATGGCGAGGTTCTTCAGAACCGAGATATTGCCCTTATCGGCGTGCAATTCGCCAAGAATGGCCGCGAACAGTGTCGATTTGCCGGTGCCGTTGCGGCCGACCACGCCGGTGCGCCAACCCGGATGGATGGTGAAAGTGGCGCTTTCCAACAGGGTACGGGCACCGCGCCGCAGCGTGGCTTGGGTCAGGGAGATCATGCGCGCATTTTAGCTCGACGGGCTTTTTATTGTGCGCAGCAGCAAAAAAGCCGGCCCCTCGTTTGCCCCAGGGCCGGCAGTTGTAGCAAGCGGTTGCGGCCTGGGGTCTAGGACTTGCCCAGCGAATCGCGGAATTTGATGTAGTCGGCGGCGGACTGCGCCGGAGCTTCCAGCATCGGCAGATGCCCCATGTCCGGCATGATGATGACCTGGGAGTTCGGCATCAGCCGGTGCAGCACTTCGGCGCCGGAATGGTGCAGGGCACGGTCGTGGTCGCCCCACACGATCAGGGCCGGCGTCGACAGGTTTTTCACCTGCGATTCCAGCGGCGCATCCTTGACCAGCTGGGCGAACACCTTCTGATTGAAGTCGTAGCTTTCATTCGCGTGTTGCGCCAGCACGGTGATCACCGCGTGCGGCACATAGGGGCGATGCACGAAGACGAAGTCCAGCAGTTCCTGGTATTCCTCCGGGGTGCGCGCGAGCAGCGGCACGTGGCCGCCGCTCTTGACGATCTTGACCAGATCGCTGTCCTGCGCGGTGGAGACCCCCGCCGGGGCCAGTAGCCACAGGCTGCCGACCTGCTCCGGATGCGCGGCGGCGTAGGCGCCGGCGATCCAGCCGCCCATGGAGTTGCCGCCCAGGTCGAAGCGGTCGAGGCCCAGGGCCGCGGCGATCTGGCTGACATAGCTGACCTGGTCCTCGATGCGGCTCTGCTCCGGCGAGGGCTTGGTGCTTTCGCCATAGCCCGGCAGGTCGATGGCATAGACGTGGAAGCGCGGCGTCAGGTAGTGCGCCACGCGAGTCCAATTGTCCTTGTCCGCGCCGAAGCCGTGCAGCAGCAGCAGCGGCTGGCCCTGGCCGCCTTCCAGGTAGACGACCTTGAAGCCGGGGATGTCGATTTCCCTGCGCTGCAGGCCGGCGGCGCTGCGTTCGGCGTTCATCGCCGCTTCGGCAAAGCGCACCGGGAAGAAAAAATCGAACACGCCGTAGACCACGGCGAGAGCGATCACCAGCAGTATCACCAGCTTGAATAACTTGCCCATCGCGGACCTGCTCCCCCTTGGCAACAATATCGCGGCCGCGCGGCGCGGCTCTATCGTGTTTGGTCGCGATTCTGCACAGGCCGCCGGGGTGTTTGCATTTGCCCGCGGGACAACGCGGGTCAGCGTCCGGCCAAAGACGGCGGGAACCGGGAGCCTAGCCCGCCGGTTGCATCTGCCGCATCAGATTTTCCTGGGCCACGCTCGCCACCAGCCGGCCGCCGCGATCGTAGATCAGGCCGCGCGACAGGCCGCGCGAGCCCTGCGCCGAGGGCGAGTCCATCGAATAGAGCAGCCAGTCGTCGGCGCGCACGTCGCGGTGGAACCAGAGGGCGTGATCGATGCTGGCGACGGCGTTATTGGGATCGAGGAAGGACATGGCGTGAGGCCGCAACGCGGTGGACAGCAGGTTGAAGTCCGAGGCGTAGGCCAGCACGCAGCGGTGCAGCATGGGATCGTCCGGCAACTGTCCGGCGGCGCGGAACCACAGGTTCTGTGTCAGCCCCGTCACTTCCGGCTGCAGCGGATTCCAGGGCTGCACCGGGCGGAATTCGATGGCTAGCAGGCGCAGCATCGCATCCCTGGCGCGCTGCGGAATATCGGGACGCGCCTGAATCCATTCCTCTGACAACTCGCGCTGCGGCCGCAGCGATTCCGGCGGCGGCACCTGCGGCATCGGCATCTGGTGCTCGACGCCGTCCTCCGGCCGATGGAACGAGGCGATCATCGACAGGATCGGCTGGCCGTGCTGGATCGCCTGCACCCGCCGCGCGGTGAAGCTGCGGCCGTCGCGCACGCGGTCCACTTCGTAGACGATCGGCAGGGCCATATCGCCCGGGCGCAGAAAGAAGGCGTGCAGGGAATGGACCATGGAGCCTTCCACGGTGCGGCCGGCCGCCACCAGGGCCTGGCTGATGACCTGGCCGCCGAACACGCTCTTGCCGCCGAGATCGCGCGACTGGCCGCGGAACATATTGTCTTCCAGCGCTTCGAGGTCGAGCAGGTTGACGAGGTCCTGAAGCACGCGGTTCATCGCTGGTTCCTGACAAATAAGCTGGATGTGATTGGCCGGGGCGCCGGTAAGCCGGCTTTCCGGGTAATCGCTTTTGGCGCGGGGCGTGACTATTATCCGGCACCGGCGGGTTGATCCGCCGGATCACATTATCCAGCACGGGGAGAGAAATGCGGAATCTTCCGACCACCGAGCCCGAAACCGGGCCGGAACTGGTGGACACGAGGCGCCGCTCGCTGCTGCAGGTCGGCCTGTTCGGCTCGCTGCTGCTCGGTGCCGCCGGCGCCACGGCGACACTCAGCGGCTGCACCGGGAGGGTCGAATCCACCGCCGCCGGCTACAGGTTCCTGCGCGATGCCGATCTGCCCCTGATGCGCGCCCTGGTCCCGGCGGTGCTCGACTCGATGCTGCCGGCCGAAGGTGCGGAGCGCGACCGGATGCTGGACGATCTGCTGCAACACATCGATCTCGGTTGTTACCGTCTGGGCCATCCGGCGCGGAAAGTGGTGGCGCAACTGTTCGATCTGCTCAATATGCGGCTGACGCGCTGGCCGCTCACCGGAGTCGGTGCCTGGGAGCAGGCCACGCCGGCGCAGGTGCAGGCTTTCCTCGAGCGCTGGCGCACCAGCTCCTTCGCCATGTTCAACGCCGGTTACCGCGCCCTGGTCAAGCTGATCTCGGTGTCGTTCTACGGCACCCGCGCCGGCTGGGCGGCGGCGAACTATCCGGGGCCGCCCCCCGGCCCCTACCAGGTGTTCAACAGCTAATGGCCATCGACGATATCTATACCCAGGGCATCGCCGGCGGCTGGAAAGTCATCGACGCTTCGACCCTGAAGCAGGACCAGACCTACGAGGCCGACGTCGCCATCATCGGCAGCGGCGCAGGCGGCGGCACCACCGCCGAGATCCTCAGCGCCGTCGGGCTGAAAGTGCTGATCCTGGAAGAAGGGCCCTTGCAGACCGCGGCCAACTTCAAGGACATGGACGATGCCCGCGCCTACGGCGAGCTGTACCAGGAGGGCGCCGGACGCGCCACCTCCGACGGCGCCGTATCGATCCTGCAGGGCCGCTCGGTCGGCGGCACCACCACGGTCAACTGGACCTCCAGCTTCCGCACGCCGCCGCCGACCCTGAAGTACTGGGCCGACACCTTCGCCCTCAAGGGCGGCAGCGAGGAGGAGATGGCGCCCTGGTTCGCGCAGATGGAGGAGCGCCTCGGCGTGGCGCCCTGGGCGCTGCCGCCGAACGCCAACAACGGCGCCCTCAAGCGCGGCGCCGAAGCGCTGGGCTGGGCCGCGCATGTGATTCCGCGCAATGTGCGCGGCTGCTGGAACCTGGGCTATTGCGGCCTGGGCTGCCCGACCAATGCCAAGCAGTCGATGCTGGTCACCACCATTCCCGGCGCGCTGAAGAATGGGGCGCAACTGGTCCATCATGTCTCGGTGCGCAAGCTGGTCTTCGCCAACGGCAAGGTCAGCGGACTCAGCGCCGAAGCCCTCGGCCCGGACTGCGTCAAGCCCAGCGGGGTCAGGATCGAAGTGCGGGCGCGGCACTTCGTGCTGGCCGGCGGCGCCATCAACAACCCGGCGCTGCTGCTGCGCTCCGATGCGCCCGATCCGCACCAGCGCATCGGCAAGCGCACCTGCATCCATCCGGTGAACCTGTCGCTGGGCATCATGCCGGACAAGGTGGAAGGCTATTACGGCGCGCCGCAGTCGATCTACTGCGACGAGCACCAGTGGAAGCACGGCGCTGCCGGCCCGGTCGGCTACAAGATCGAGACCGCGCCGATGCAGCCGCTGCTGAGCAGCGCCATCTTCGGCCGCTATGGCGACGAGCTGAAAACCGGCATGGGCCTGCTGCCGTACACGCAGTCGATGCTGTCATTACTGCGCGACGGCTTCGACGAGCAGAGCGCCGGCGGCGAAGTGCAGATCGACGACTCCGGCGCGCCGGTGCTGCACTACGATTTCAACGACTATATGTGGGATGGTTTCCGCCGCGCCTACCTGAGCATGGCCGAGCTCCAGTTCGCCGCCGGCGCCAAGCAGGTGATGCCGCTGCACGTCGATTCGAAAATCTATGCAAGCTGGGCCGAGGCCAAGGCAGCCATCACCGGCCTGCCGTATCGCAAGCAGCGCGTGCCGGTGTTCACCGCCCACCTCATGGGCGGCTGCGCCATGGGCGAAGACGAGAAGTTGACGGTGGTGAACAGCGATGCCCGCTTCCGCCACGCCGACAACCTGTCGATCATCGACGGCTCGATTTTCCCCACCAGCATCGGCGCCAATCCGCAGCTGTCGATCTATGGGTTCGCCTGCAAGAATGCGACGAAGCTGGCGGGGGAGTTAAAAGCCTAAACGCTTTCTCGCGCAAAGCCGCAAAAACAATTTGTAAATGAAACAACTCCAATCGAGGGAGTTGTTCTTGGCGTCTTTGCGGCTTTGCGCGAGATGCTTTTTTTACGAAGCTCAGAACTTCCGATCCCCCGGCGCCGGCGGCGTCCACTGGTAGACCCAGGTTTCACTCAGGGTCTGCCCGTCGCTCTTCAGGTACATGCGCAGGTTGATCGGCTCGACGCTGTCGTCGGTGGGCTTGATGTCGAACATGGCGCGCCAGCCCTTGATCGAGGCCAGCGGCCGCGCCGAGGTGATTTCCACCTTGCCGCGCGAGGCCTCGATTACCGTCTCCACCTTGGCTCCGCTGGCGAGCATGGCCAGGTTGCCGCCGGCGAAGTCCACCGCGAAGCGCCAGGAGAAGTATTTGCGCGGCTGGCCGACGATGCCGCCGATGCCGTCGCGCGTGGCCTGCACCGTGGCCAGCTTCGGCGTCGACGGCGGGGTACGGCACCAGTACAACTTGTAGCCGAACAGCAGTTCCTGCCCCGGCTGCGGCTTCTGCGCCGGGTTCCAGAAGGCGACGATGTTGTCGTTGGTCTCGTCGTCGGTGGGAATCTCCACCAGCATCACCGCGCCCTTGCCCCAGCCGGCGCCGTCGGGGCCGACGCGCGGCTCCACCCACAGGCCCGGGCGCTTGTCGTAGAACACGCCGTCGTCCTGGTAGTGGTCGAAATTGCGGTCGCGCTGCAGCAGGCCGAAGCCGCGCGGGCTGTCGTCGAAGAAGGAATTGGTGTGCACCTTGCCCGGGTTGACCAGCGGCCGCCAGATCCACTCGCCGCTGCCGGTCCACAGCTGCAGGCCGTCGGCGTCGTGGATCTCCGGCCGCCAGTCGTCGGCGCGGCGCCGGTCGTTCTCGCCGAACTGGTACATGCCGGTCAGCGGGGCGATGCCGATGCGCTCGATCGGCCGGCGCGGATACAGCGCCGCGTCGACATCCATCACCAAGGTATCGCCCAGCGTCACCAGGAAGCGGTAGGCGCCGCTGATGCTCTTCGAATCGAGCAGGGCATAGACATGGAAGCTGTCGGAGCCCGGCGCCGGCCGTTCCAGCCAGTAGCTGGTGAAGACCGGGAATTCCTCCGGGTCGAGGCCGGAATCCACCGCCAGGCCGCGCGCCGACTGGCCGTACTGCATGTCGCCGTCCACCGCGCGAAAATAGCTGGCGCCCTGGAAGGCGGCGACATCGCGCACCCAGTCGGTATGGAACAGCACGCGGAAGCCGGCGAAGCCCAGGTCTTTCGGCAGCGAGCCGCCGCGGATGCCGCTGTTGCCGTAGTCGAACATCGCCGGGTCGTAGGCCAGTTCCTGCGCCTGGCCGTTGACCACCTCGTGCAGCAGCACCGGCGTGGTCATATGCCAGCCGAGATGGAAGAAACGCACCTGGGCGTTGAGACCCTGCTCGCGCCACAGCGAATGATCGTCCTGGAACTGGATCGCCTGCCACTGATCCCAGCTCATCTGGCCCAGCTTGTCCGGAATCTGGCCGGCCCTGGGCAGGAACGGCTGACCGCTCAGCGCGCGCGCCTGACCCTTGAGCCAGGCGTAGTCGAACGGCTGCGGCGTGCCCAGCTTGCGCAGGTCGGCCTCGGCCGGGAGGCTCAGCAGCAAGGATGGAGCGGTGAGACCGAGCGCGGCCAGGGCCGCTGCGGATTGGAGTAAATCGCGTCTCTGCATGGACTGGAGAGCTTCTGGCTTTTCGGTTGGTCGGCGCCGACCATGAGCAGACATAATACCCGCATGAAGAGTTCACACCGGCCATCCGCCGCGGGCGGTTCCATCCTCGGCCTGTTTGCCGGGCAGATCCGTCCGATGCCCGGCGACGGACGCGCTACCGCCATCTTCAAGCAGCCGGTGAGCGGGCGCGTGCATGTCGGCTGGGAGGGCCTGGAAACAGACGTGCAGGCCGATCGCCGCTTCCACGGCGGCACGGAAAAGGCGCTGCATCATTTTCCGCTGGAGAATCATGACCGGCTGGCGCGGCAGTTTCCCGAGCTGGCGCAACAGTTCGTCGCCGGCGCCATCGGCGAAAACATTTCCACCGAGGGCATCGACGAGGCTTCGATCTGCATCGGCGATATCTATGCGCTCGGCGGCGCGCGCATCCAGGTCGGCCAGCCGCGCACGCCGTGCTGGAAGATCGATGCCAAATTCGGACGCGAGGGCATCAGCCAGCACATCGCCGAGCAGGGCATCGCCGGCTGGTATTACCGCGTGCTGGCGCCGGGCGAGGTGCAGACCGGCGATGCGTTCACCTTGCTGGAGCGCAATGCCGATGCGGTGTCGCTGGC
>FTKD01000206.1_pt1 | contig 13609 bp, 14 predicted proteins | sample 1658191 | NCBI WGS metagenome assembly FTKD01 (sample SAMEA3914808, study PRJEB12502) | metagenome | biome: forest; material: soil | place: Canada | collected 2011-08-03 | depth 0.3 m
GCCTGGCTGGGCCTGGCCACCGGCCTCGCGAGCGCGCTGGGCGGCGGGATGGGCATGGTCGTCTTCATGATCGGCGCGTTCGGCCTGATCTGGGCCATCGAGAAGAACCGCAACTCGGCCGCCGCCGTGCCGCTGCTGCTGGGTTTCACGTTCTTCATGGGCCTGATGCTGTCGCGCCTGGTCGGCTTCGTGCTGGGCCTGAGCAACGGCACCGGCCTCGTGATGATGGCCTTCTCGGGCACCGCCACGATCTTCTTCGGCATGGCCGCCCTGTCGTCCATCATCAAGCGCGACCTGTCGGCGCTGGGCAAGTGGCTCTTCATCGGCGCGGTGATGCTGCTGGTGGCCGGCATCGCGAACATCTTCATCCAGTCGAGCGCGCTGATGATCACGATGTCGGTGATGGCGATCGGCATCTTCTCCGCCTTCGTGCTGCACGACCTGAAGCGCGTGCAGGACGGGCTCGAGACGAACTACGTCATCGCGACCCTGGGCGTGTACCTGAGCCTGTACAACGTGTTCCAGAATCTGCTGGTGCTGCTGGGCGTCTTCGGCGGTCGCGACGAGTGACCTCGGCCGCGGCCACGCCGACAGGGCGGACCTCCGAACGCTTACTCAGTCCGGATCGGTCGCCGTCTCCTGGCGCAAGGCCTCGAACCGCGCCCGGTACTCGGAGCGCAGCACGCGCCGCAGTTCGGCCGTCGCGAAGCGCCGCCGCTCGGCCGCCGTCTTCGGCTCGAGCGGCGGCACCGCCACCGGCTTGCGGTCGTCGTCGAGCGCCACCATCGTGAAGAAGCAGCTGTTGGCGTGGCGCACCCGCTGCGTGCGGATCTCCTCGGCCAGCACCTTGATGCCCACCTCCATCGAGCTGGTGCCGGTGTGGTTGACCGAGGCCAGGAAGGTCACCAGTTCGCCCACGTGGATCGCCTCGCGAAACATGACCTGGTCGACCGACAGCGTCACCACGTAGCGGCCCGCGTAGCGCGCGGCACAGGCGTAGGCCACCTGGTCGAGCAGCTTCAGGATCGTGCCGCCATGCACGTTGCCCGAGAAGTTGGCCATGTCGGGCGTCATCAGCACTGTCATCGAGAGTTGGTGCTTGTGCGTCGAGGTCGGGGAGTCCATGCGGAGGCCTTCGTGAAGAGAACAGGAAATCAGGAGGCCGACGCGGCGCCATCCGGCGCGGCGACCGAGGCCCCGGCGACGCCGTGCCGGCGCATCGCCTCGGCGACGAAGCCACTGGCCTTCATCTCCTCGACGAACGCGCGCAGCGCCGCCTCTGCTGCGTGGCCGCGTTGGCGCGCCACGCCCATGGCCTGCCGGATGACCATGAAGCGGCCAGGCAGGACGCGCAGTCCGGGCGTGCGCCCGGCCACCTCGACCAGATGTTGGCGGATGCCGCCCGCGACGTCGGCCTGGCCGGCACGCAGCGCCTGCACCACCTCCACGGCCGTGGGCACGCGAACGAACGCCGCCTGCTTCAGCTCGCGCGTGAGGAACAGGTCGTACGCGCTGCCCTTGCCGACCACCACCGTCGTGCCTGCGCGGTCGACGTCCTCGTTGACCGTGCATGGCGAATCGTCGCGCACCAGCCAGGCGCCTTCGATCAGGATGTAGGCATCGGTGAACGCGATCTCGGCGCCGCGCTGCGGATCGATCGCAAAGAAGCCGATGTCGGCCGCGCCGCTGGTGACGGCATCGACCGACTTCGTCGCCGCCGGGAATTCGAGGGTTTCCAGCGGCACGCCCAGGCGGTCGGCCAGGGCCTGCGCCAGATCGACCGACACGCCGCGCGCGCGCCCGGTGGCGGGGTCGGTGCCGGCGAGGATCGGATTGCCGAGGTTGATCGAGGCGCGCAGGCGGCCCGTCGGGGCGAACAGGGCGGCGGTGGCGGGGTCGGGCGTGAAGGCGGTGCTCATCGGGGCATTCTCCAGGAAGCGGCGTTCCGCGCGCCAGGGCGTTTGCCGGGCGCAACATCCGGCGGCCCGATGCTTGCGTATTGAACCTATGGCCCCCGACAAGGTCATAAACGGGGCAGCCGGGCGCTCGGCCAGCGGTCGTTGCAAGATCTGGTCCGCAGCAGTGTAAGGATCCGGGCTGCCCCGACGACAGACACTCATCCCGCCACGAAAGAAAGCCCGCCATGCCCATCGCCCGCCGAACCGCTCTCCTGTCCAGCGCCCGCCTGCTGCTCGGGGGCAGCCTCGCCGCGCTGGCGTCGGCCTGCAGCCGGGCCGGCGCCGCGACGAGCGCCGCGCCGGCCCGCTTCGAGGTCGAACTGAGCGACGAGCAGTGGCGGGCCAGGCTGTCGCCGCAAGCCTACGCCGTGCTGCGCCACGAAGGCACCGAAACCCCGTTCACCAGCCCGCTCAACGACGAGCACCGCAAGGGCACGTTCAGCTGCGCCGGCTGCGCGCTGGCGCTGTTCTCGTCGGACACCAAGTTCAACAGCGGCACCGGCTGGCCCAGCTTCTGGCAGCCCTTGCCCAACGCGGTGAACCAGCGCGTGGACAACTCGCTGGGCATGTCGCGCGACGAGGTGCATTGTCGCCGCTGCGGCGGCCATCTCGGCCACGTGTTCGACGACGGCCCCAAGCCCACCGGGCTGCGCTATTGCATGAACGGCGTCGCGATGGCGTTCACGCCGGCCTGATCCCCATTCGACCTTCATTCCAGGACATCACGATGACCCGCACCGCAACCGCCGCTTCCTCGAAGACGGTCAACGTCTTTCTCACCACCATCGGCGCCGCCTGCCTGCTCGCCATCGGCCTGCACTTCGGCCTGGCCGGCGCGGCCGAACCCGCCGTCGTCATTCCCGCGCCGAGCGTGGACGAGCCCGCCGCGGGCCGCCACACCGAGACCGCCGTGTTCGCCGGCGGCTGCTTCTGGGGCGTGCAGGGCGTGTTCCAGCACGTCAAGGGCGTGACCAACGCCGTCTCCGGCTACTCCGGCGGCGCGAAGGACTCCGCGCAATACGAGACCGTCAGCGGCGGCAACACGGGCCACGCCGAATCGGTGCAGGTCACGTTCGACCCGGCGCAGGTGAGCTACGGCAAGCTGCTGCAGGTGTACTTCTCGGTGGCGCACAACCCGACCGAGCTGAACTACCAGGGCCCCGACCACGGCACGCAGTACCGCTCGGCGTTGTTCCCGCTGGACGAAGGCCAGCGCAAGGTCGCCACGGCCTACATCGCGCAGCTCGACGCCGTCAAGGTGTTCCCGAAGGCGATCGTGACGCGCGTGGAGCCGTTCAAGGGCTTCTACGCCGCCGAGGGCTACCACCAGAACTTCCTGACGCTCAACCCCGACTACCCGTACATCGTCTACAACGACCTGCCCAAGGTGGCGGACCTGAAGAAGGTGTTCCCGGCGCAGTATGCGGACAAGCCGGCGCTGGTGCCCAACGTGATGGCGTCGAAATAACGCACCCGTCAAAAAGAACGGCCCCGTTCCGATTCTTCGGGTCGGGGCCGTGCCGTTTCGGCGGCCTGGTTTACTTCGTGAGGAAGCCCAGCATCGCCGTGGCGAACTTGCCGTACGGCGGGCCGATGAGCTTGAGCGCGCTGAAGCGGGCCTGGTAGAACACCGGGCGCAGCTTCGAGAAGGTGTCGAAGCCTTCGCGGCCGTGATAGTGGCCCATGCCGGATTCGCCGACGCCGCCGAACGGCAGGTCGTGCTGGGCGACGTGGAACAGGGCCTCGTTGACGGAGACGCCGCCCGACATCACGCGGTCGAGCAGCATCTGCACCTGGCGCTTGTCGTTGCTGAACGGATAGATCGCGAGCGGACGCGGGCCCGCGTTGACCGTCCGGATCACCGTCTCGAGCGAGTCGTACGCACGGATCGGCAGGATCGGCCCGAAGATCTCGCGTTGCAGCAGCAGGCAGTCGGCCGGCGCGTCCAGCACGACGACGGGTGCCAGCTTGCGCGTGGCGCGGTCGAACGGCTCGCCGGGAATCAGCTGGATCACCGTGGCGCCGCGCGCCTTGGCGTCTTCCAGCGCGCCGAGCAGGCGCTCGAACGAGCGCTCGTCGATGACCGAGGTGTAGTCGGTGGACGCGATCGTCGGGTAGCGCGCGGCGACGATCGCGCGCGCGGCCGCCACGAACTCGTCGACGTTGGCGCGCGGGATCCACGCGTGATCGACCGTCGTGCAGATCTGGCCGGCGTTCATCAGCTTGGCAAACAGGATGCGCTCGGCGGCCAGGTGCAGCGGGAAATCGTCGCACAGGATGGCCGGCGCCTTGCCGCCCAGTTCCAGCGTGACGGGCACCAGGTTGGCCGCCGCGGCGGCCATCACCGAGCGTCCGGTCTGGCCCGAACCGGTGAACAGCAGGTGGTCGAACGGCAGCTTCGAGAACTCGATGCCGACGCCGCCGGTCTCGTCGAAGAAGCGCAGCTTCTCGGGCGGGAAGTAGGCCGGCATCTTCTCGATCAGGAACGCGGCCAGGTGGCGCGAGTTCTCGCTCATCTTGATCATCGCGCGGTTGCCGGCGGCGAACACGTAGGTGAGCGGGATCAGGCTCAGGTGCAGCGGGAAGTTCCACGGCACGATGATGCCGACGACGCCCAGCGGCTGCGGGATCACGCGATTGCTGGCGCCGATGAAGTTGCGCAGGTCCACCGAGCGGCGCTGCGGGCGCATCCACTTGCGCAGCTGGCCGATCACGTGCGAGACGCCGTCCATCGCCGGGAAGATCTCGGCCAGCAGCGTCTCGTGCACCGAACGATGGCCGTAGTCGGCGCTGATGGCGTCGCACAGGGCCTGCTTGTTCTCGCGGATGAAGCGCTGCAGCGTGCGCAGGTCGGCCTTGCGTTCGGCCAGCGTGGGCACCGGATGCGCGAAATAGGCCGCGCGCTGCAGCGCAAGCGCGTCCTCGAGCGTGCGGGCGATCTCATCACTGGTCGGGGCGGCGGGCAGGTCGTTCTTCATGGCGGGCTCCTCGGGCGACGAGACCGTGCCCGTCGTGCCTGCGATTGTCCGCCCTCGCCAATGGCCGCGGCCTCAGGGACGACCCCTGTCGCGCTGGTGACAAGTTGGCCGCTGAAGTCAGTGGTTGCGGTACCGTCCGTTCAAACCTCGTGCGCGAACGACGCCGAGTCCTCGAAGTCGGGCTCGCCCTGCGGCTTCTTCTGCGCCGGCTTCGCCTTGCGGATCAGCAGCAGCAGCGGCAGCGCCACCACCGTCAGCACGAGCATGAAACGGAAGTCGTCGAGGTAGGCCATCATCGCCGCCTGCCGGGTCACCTCGGCGTTGATCATCGCGAGGCCGCTGGCCGTGGCCGGGCTCAGCGCCGCTGGCAGCGCCGGCAGCGCGAGGTTGCCGGCCGAGACGTCGGTGGCCAGTTCCGCGTGCGCGCGCGCCGTGCCCGAGGTCAGCATCGCCTGCACGATCGAGATGCCCACGCTGGAGCCGATGTTGCGCAGCAGGCTGAAGATGGGCGTGCCGTCGTTGCGCAGGGCGGGCGCCAGCGTGGCGAAGGCCACCGTGCTGAGCGGCACGAACGTGAAGCCGATGCCCAGGCCCTGGATGATGCCGGAGACGATGATGATGTGGCTGTTCATGTCCAGCGTCATGCCCGTCATCATGTACAGCGCGATGGCCGTCAGCGTGAAGCCGAGCGCCATGATCGCGCGGGCGTCGATGTGGTGCAGCATCCGTCCCACCAACAGCATCGCCACCATCGTGCCGACGCCGCGCGGGGCCATCACCATGCCCGTGTAGACGACCGGGTAGCCCAGCAGGCCCTGCAGCAGCGTGGGCAGCAGCGCCATCGTGGCGTACAGCACCATGCCGACGATGAAGGCGAACAGCAGGCCGGTGACGAAGTTGGCGTCCTTGAGCAGCCGGCGGTCGAAGAACGACGTGCCGATGGCCGTGAACGTGTGCGCGACGAAGAACGCGAACGCGATCAGGCAGCCGATCGCCTCCGTGCGGATCTCGATGGAATCGAACCAGTCGAGCTGTTCGCCGCGGTCGAGGAACATCTGCAGCAGGCCGATGGCCAGGCTCAGCGTGGCGAAGCCGAACAGGTCCAGCTTGATGCCGGCCGGGCGGCTCTCCGGCAGGAAGCGCGCGATGCCGTAGAAGGCCAGCACGCCCACCGGCAGGTTGATGTAGAACACCCAGCGCCAGCTGGCGTTCTCGGTGAGCCAGCCGCCCAGCATCGGGCCCAGGATCGGGCCGATCATGATGCCGGCGCCCCAGATCGCCATCGCCTGGCCGATCTTCTCCTTCGGGTTGATGTCCAGCAGCACGGCCTGCGACAGCGGCACCAGCGAGGCGCCGAACAGCCCTTGCAGCAGCCGTGCGGCGACGATCTCCCAGATGTTGTCGGCCATGCCGCACAACGCCGAGGCCACCGTGAAGCCGGCCACGGCGACGAGGAACACGTTGCGGCGCCCGAACGCCGAGCACAGCCAGCCGGTGAGCGGCGTGGCGATGGCCGCGGCCACGATGTACGACGTCAGCACCCAGGAGATCTGGTCCTGCGAGCTCTGCAGCGCGCCCTGCATGTGGGGCAGCGCGACGTTGGCGATCGTGGTGTCGAGCGCCTGCATGATCGTCGCCAGCATGATGGCGACGGTGATCATGCCGCGATGCGGGATCAGACGATGGTCGCCCAGGCTCACGACTGCGCTCCCGCCGGGCTCGTCGCGGCATGCAGGTTGGCGCGCACGCGCTGCAGCATCGCCACCAGCTGTTTGCGTTCGGCCGCACTGAAGCCGGCGAGGGCGCTTTCCTGCACCCGATCGCTGACGGCGACCGCCTTCTCCAGCGCGGCCTCCGCGCGCGGCTGCAGTTCGATCGCGTTGGCACGGCGATCCGTCTCGCTCGGGCGGCGCGTGATCCAGCCCGCGGCCTCCATCCGATCCACCAGCGTGGCCACGGCCATCGGGGTGAGATCGAGGTTCTGCGCCAGCTCCGCCTGCGTCGGCGCCCGGCCGCTCTCGTTGTAGGCCACCTGGCCGATGAGGCGGCACTGGGCGCGCGACAGTCCCAGCTCTTCACGCGACAGCTGGTCGAACTGGCGCCCGTACAGGCGGCCGACCTCGTTGACGACGAAGCCGAAGCGGTGCGAGAAGTCGAGCTTTTTCATATAGGGATATATTATAATCCAGTTTATTAAGTCGAACTGAATCCCGCGGCCCGGCCGCGGACATTTCACGCGGCTTCGGGGCCGTCGGCCGGCTTGCCCGGCGGGCGGACAGCACGCCGCCCGCAGCACCGCTAACATGGCGCCTTCCCATCCGCCGAAATGGCGTCATGCCAACGTCGTCGCGCCAGCCCGCCGCCCTCCCTGAACGTCCGCCGACGCCACCGCGCTGGGCCCTGACGTTGGCAACGGCCGTCGTCGCCCTCGGCCTGCGCGCGCTGTTGCAGCCCGTGCTGGGCGACAGCATGCCGTTCCTGCTGGCGTATCCGGCGATCGTGCTGGCGTCCTCGCTGTGGGGCACCGCGTCGGGGCTGCTGGTGGCGCTGGCGTGCGCGCTGGCGGCCGTCCTGCCCGGGTTCCCGCCGACGATCGCGCCCGCCGAGCGGCCGATGCACATCGGCGCGTTCTGCATCTCGGCCATCTTCATCTGTCTCGTCAGCAACCTGCGGGCGCGTTCCGCAGCCGACGCCGGATCGCGCGACGACACCGCAACCGGCTTCGACACGCCGCTGGCCAGCTGGCTGCGTGCCGTGCTGTGGGGGGCGCTGCTGGTTCCGCTGACGGCATTCGTCGCCGCCTCGTGGTGGGGCTACGAGCATGCCGTCGGAGAAGCGCAGGCGGCCGCCGCACGCACTGCAGTGCTGGTGCGCGGCCAGGCGCAACGCACCTTCGAGATCGCCCAGCACATCGCCCAACGCGCCGACCAGGCCGCGGCGGGCGACGACGCCTCGCTGCGCGCCCGCGAAGCCGAGATCCATGCCCGCCTGGCCGACATGGTCGCCGGACTGCCGGCGGTGGTGAACCTCAACGTCTGGGACGCCCACGGCCGCCCGATCGCGCGCAGCGACCGCTATCCGACCGACCGCATCGTCGCCGTGGATGACAGACCGTATTTCCTGCAGCAGAAGAATGCCCCGGTGCCGCTGGGCATCAGCGACGTGCTCACCGGCCGCCAGACCGGGCTCGAGCTGGTCAACGCCACGATCCGCCGCACGACGCAGGACGGGCAGTTCGACGGCATCGTGTCGGTGTCGCTGGCCCCGGCGTTCTTCCGCGAGTACTACCGCTCGCTGGCCGCCGACAACCCCGCGCTCGCGCGGTTCGCGCTGGTGCGCACCGACGGCGCGATCCTGGCGACCTGGCCGCAGGCGGACGCCGGCGACCCGCGCCAGGTGGCGCTCAACGACGACGTCTTCGCGCGCGTGAAGGCCGGCGACAGCGAGGGCCACCTGATGGTGCGGTCACGCCGCGACGGCCAGATGCGCTTCGTCAGTTTCCAGCGCGTGGGGCCGTACCCGCTGTACATCGTCGCCGGGGTCAGCCGCGCGGCGATGCTGGCCGGCTGGCTGCGCTTCGTCGGCCTGCTGGCCGCCTTGCTGGTGCCGGTGACCGCGGGCCTGACCTATGTCTCGCTGGTCGCGCTGCGCAAGACGCGGCGCGAGCAGGCGATCACCGCGGCGCTCAACGACGCGGTCAAGCGCCGCGCAACGGCCGAGAAGGGCCTGATGGAGAGCCAGAAGCTCGAGACCCTGGCCCAGCTCACCGGCGGCGTGGCCCACGACTTCAACAACCTGCTGGCCATCGTCAGCAGCAGCCTGCACGTGCACCGCCACCTGCACCCGGAGTTCGGCGAGGAACGCCACGTCCAGGCAATGGCGCGCGCGGTGCAGTCCGGCACCCGGCTCACGCGGCAATTGCTGTCGTTCTCGCGCAAGCAGGCATTGCGGCCGGAGCTCATCGCGCTGCAGACCTGGCTGCCGGGCGCCGAGGGACTGCTGCGCAGCACGCTGGGGTCGCGCATCGAGATGGAGATCGCGGTGGATCCCGACGTCTGCCCGATCAGCGTCGACGTGGCCGAGCTCGAGCTGGCGCTGATCAATCTCGCGCTCAACGCCAGGCACGCGATGCCCGACGGCGGCCGGCTGCGCATCACCGCGCGCAACGAAGGCGCGTCCGAGGACGGCACGACGATGGTGGTGGTGGCCGTCGCGGACACCGGCGTGGGCATCGCCGCCGACGTGCTGCCGCGCGTGTTCGAGCCGTTCTTCACCACGCGCGCGAAAGAGGCCGGCTCGGGGCTCGGACTGAGCCAGGTGCACGGCTTCTGCGCCCAGGCCGGCGGCCGCGCGCGCATCGGCAGCGAGCCGGGGCAGGGCACCACCGTCGAGCTGGTGCTGCCGGCCGAGGCGTGGCAGTCGCGCGCGCCGGCGACGGCCGCCGCCGCCGACCCGGGACGCCTCGCGGGCCACGTGCTGCTGGTGGAGGACAACGACGACGTCGCCCAGTCCACGGCCGCCATCCTGCAGGCGTCGGGCCTCGAGGTGACGCACCAGTGGAGCGCCGACGCCGCGCTGGCGGCGCTCACGGGCGGGGCGACGCTGCCCGACATCGTGCTGAGCGACATCGAGATGCCCGGCAAGCTCAACGGCATGGACCTGGCGTTCCGCCTGCGCGAGCTGTGGCCGAAGCTGCCCGTGGTGCTGATCACCGGCTATGCCAAGCAGCTGGAGGACGCCGTCTCGGGAGGGCTGCGCGTGCTGCCCAAGCCGACGCCCCCGCAGGACTTGCTGCGCGAGCTGCGCAAGGCGATGACGGCGGCGTGAAGAATGTGCGGCACCGCACAGACGGGGGGGGGCGGCATGCATATTGGTCCGCATGTCCGACCCCTTCACCACCGACCAGTTCCGCATCCTGCGCAATGCGCGCGACGGCGTCGCCGCGGCCGCCTGGGTCTTCAGGCCGAAAGGCTATCTTCGCGACGTCGACATGCTGGTGCGCGAGCGCTTGATCACGTCGTGCGACGGCCGGCTGCAGCTGACGCCGCTGGGCGCGGCGCACCTGAAGATGGCGCCGGACTCGGCACAAGGAAATGGTGCCGCTGACGTGAACCGGATCGGCGGCGAGATCGACATCGCGCGATGCCAGGGCGCATCGACCCCATGATGCACAGCTTCCTGACCAACAACCGCGACGAGCTGATCGAGCGCTGCCGCACCAAGGTCGCCGGGCGGCCCCGCCGCGGCGTCTCCGACGCGCAGCTTGCCAACGGCGTGCCGATGTTTCTCGACCAGGTGATCCGCACGCTCCAGGCGGAGGATGTCGATGACAGCGACAGCAGCCTGCAGATCTCCGGCGCCTCCGGCGGCGATTCGCTCGCCTTGTCCGAAATCGGCATGAGTGCCACGGCGCACGGGCGGCAGCTGCTGCAGCTGGACTATTCCGTCGACCAGGTCGTGCACGACTACGGCGACCTCTGCCAGGCCATCACCGACCTGGCGTTCGAGCGCGACGCGCCGTTCAGCGTCGACGAATTCCGCACCTTGAACCGCTGTCTCGACAACGCGATCGCCGACGCCGTGACGGCGTTCGCCGCGCAGCGCGACGAGAGGATGGCACGGCGCCAGGATTCGGAGGCGAACGAACGCCTGGGCTTCCTCGCCCACGAGCTGCGCAACGCGTTGAACACCGCGACGCTGGCCGTCGGCGCGCTCGAGGTCGGCAACATGACGGTGGGCGGCGCGACGGGTACCGTGCTCAAGCGCAGCCTCGTGTCGCTGGGCGGCCTGATCGACCGCGCGCTGCTGCAGGTGCGCAGCGATGCCTGGCAGGGGCTGCAGACGTTTTCGGTCGCGGAGTTCGTCGACGACGCGCGCAGCGCGGCCCAGCTCAACGCGGGCGCCCGCGGCTGCACGCTGTCGGTGTCCACCATCGACGCCTCGCTGCACGTTCACGGTCATCGCGAACTGCTGCTGGCGGCGCTGGGAAACCTGTTGCAGAACGCGTTCAAGTTCACGCACGCGCGGACGGATGTCACGTTGCACGCGCAAGCCTCCGGGGATCGCGTGCTCATCGACGTCAAGGATCAGTGCGGCGGACTGCCCCACGGCAGCGTCGAGCGGATGTTCAGGCCGTTCGCGCAGCACGGCAATGATCGGTCGGGCCTGGGACTTGGCCTGGCCATCGCCCGGCAGAGCGTCGAGGCCGATGGCGGCACGCTGGGCGTGCGCGACCTGCCCGGCACCGGTTGCGTCTTCACGATCTCGTTGCCGCGTCACGCACCCGCGTAGGCATCCCGGCGCGGCGTCCGTCAGCCGCCCAGGTAGGCCTCCTGCACCCTGGGCTCGTCGAGCAACTCGCGCCCGCTGCCTTGCAGCACGACGCCGCCGTTCTCCAGCACATAGGCGTGCTCGGCGACCTTGAGCGCCTGGCGCACGTTCTGTTCGACGAGAAAGATCGTCAGGCCGTCGGCGTTGATCTCGCGCAGCGTGCGGAAGATGCCTTGCACGACGATCGGCGCCAGGCCCATCGACGGCTCGTCCAGCAGCAGCACGCGCGGACGCGCCATCAGCGCGCGGCCGATCGCCAGCATCTGCTGTTCGCCGCCCGACAGGTTGCCGGCCAGGCCGCTCTCGCGTTCCTTCAGGCGCGGGAACAGCGCGAACATCTTCTCGAGATCGCGCGCGCGCGCGGCCGCGCCGTCGCGCCGCGTGTAGGCGCCGAGCTCGAGGTTCTCGCGCACGGTCAGGGTCGTCAGCGTGGCGCGGCCCTCGGCCACCTGGACCAGGCCGGCGGCGACGAGCTTGTGGGCGGGCAGGGCGGACACGTCGTGGCCGTCGAACATCACCTTGCCCGCGGCCTTGGGGATCAGCCCGGACAGCGCCAGCAGCGTCGTCGACTTGCCCGCGCCGTTGGCGCCGACCAGCGTGGTGATGCGGCCGGCCTGCAGGGACAGGTCGACGCCGCGCACGGCCTCGATGTGGCCGTAGTTGACGCTCAGGCCCGCGACGGACAGCAGCGCCTCGGTCATTCGACGTCCCTCGGCACGACCGCGACTTCGTCGTCCTCGCGCCCCAGGTAGGCCTCGATCACCTGCGGATCGTTGCGGATCTGCTCGGGGCCGCCCTGCGCGATGATCTTGCCGAAGTTGAGCACGGAGATCTGCTCGCACAGGCCCATGACGAAACGCATGTCGTGCTCGATCATGAAGATCGTGTAGCCGCGGCCCTGGATGTTGACGATCTCGCGCATCAGCTCGGTCTTCTCGGTGCTGTTCATGCCGGCCACCGGCTCGTCGAGCAGCAGCAGCGTGGGTTCGGTCGCCAGCGCGCGCGCGATCTCGAGCTTGCGCTGCGCGCCGTACGACAGGTTGTCGGCCAGGTCGTCGGCCTTGTGGTCGAGCTTCATCCACGACAGCAGTTCGCGCGCGCGGTCGCGGGCCCGCTTCTCGGCCGCGCGGTACCCGGGCAGCGCGAACAGCAGGCCCGGCACGCCGTAGTCGAGATGGCGGTGCATGCCGACGATCACGTTCTCGAGCAGCGTCATCTCCTTGAAGATGCGGATGTTCTGGAACGTGCGCGCGATGCCGCTGCGCGTGATCGCATGCGGCTTGCGGCCCAGCAGGCTCGCGCCGTTGAGCGTGATGTCGCCGGTGGTGGGCGGCAGCAGGCCGGTGATCAGGTTGAAGACGGTGGTCTTGCCGGCGCCGTTGGGGCCGATCAGGCCGGAGATCGTGCCGGGCTTGACCGCGAACGACACGTCCTGCAGCACTTTCAGGCCGCCGAAATGGCGCGAGACGTTGGTGAGCGTCAGCAGGTCGCTCATTGGCCACCTCGCTTGCGCAGCCCGGTCAGCTTGCGCATCCACGCCGGGTTCCACAGTCCCTTGGGCAGGAACAGCACGATCACGACGAGGATCAGGCCGTTGACCACCGAGCGGTAGTCCTTGAAGCCGCGCAGCAGCTCGGGCAGCAGCGTGATGATGAACGCGCCGATCACCGGGCCGAACAGGCTGTTGATGCCGCCCAGGATCGTCATCGTGAGGATCTCGACGCCGCGATCGAAGCCGAACTCCTGCGGGCCGATGAAGAAGGTGAGGTGGGCATTGAGCGTGCCGGCGAGGCCGGCGATCGCGGCGCCGAGCGCGAACGCGAGCATCTTGTGGCCGTTGACGTCGATGCCCATCAGGCCGGCGGCGGTCTCGTCCTCCTTGATCGCCTCGAATGCGCGGCCGATCTTCGAACGCCGCAGCCGGGCCAGGAAGAACAGCACCAGCACCACGGCCAGCAGCACGTGCCACCACATCGTCAGTTGCGCAATCCCGTTGAGGCCCAGCGCGCCGCCGGTGAGGTCGTCGGTGTTGAGGATGAAGATGCGCACCACTTCGCCGAAGGCGAGCGTGGCCATCGCCAGGTAGACCCCGGACAGCCGCAGCACGGGCTTGCCGATGACGAAGGCCACGACCGCGGGCGCGGCCATGCCGGCCGCGACGGCGGCCGGAAACGGCCAGCCGTGGTTCATCGTCAGGATGGCCGACGTGTACGCGCCGATGCCCATGAACGCCGCGTTGGCCATGGCCAGCATGCCGCACGACAGCGTCAGGTAGATGGACAGCGCCAGCAGCGCGTTGGTGCCCAGCGTCAGCACCAGGTTGCTGTAGATGGACCAGAAGTT
>FTKD01192391.1_pt1 | contig 13534 bp, 7 predicted proteins | sample 1658191 | NCBI WGS metagenome assembly FTKD01 (sample SAMEA3914808, study PRJEB12502) | metagenome | biome: forest; material: soil | place: Canada | collected 2011-08-03 | depth 0.3 m
GCCTCGATCTGCGGCGGCAGGGCGCGCTCGCGGTCGAACGGGCCGCCGGGCGCGGCGCGCATCAGGAAGAAGGCCAGGGTGATCAGCAACAGCAGCGTCGGCACCGCGCCGAGCAGGCGTTTCAGCGCGTGGCTAGTCAATACCGTTCACCGTGGGCCTTGATGGCCCCATTCCCCGGCGGTCCCTCATCCCCAGCAGGCACGGTTGAAGTCGCCAATGGCGCCGACCAGTTCCGTCACCGCGGCGCGCTCAGGTTCGCTGAGGTAGGGGTTCCAGATATCGAAGATGAGTACCGCGCGTGTGCTCGGGCCGCGGTTCCAGGCCTCGTGTTCGAAGGTGTCGTCGAACACCACGCATTGACCCTCCCGCCAGTGGTGTTCGACGCCGCCGACCCGCAGTGCGCAAGCCTCCGGAACGATCAGGGGCAAGTGCGCGACCAGGCGGGTATTGGTCACGCCCCGGTGCGGCAGGATGTGGGTGCCTGGAGTGAGGATGGAAAAACAGATCTCCGGCCCATGCTCGCGGATGCGCACCAGCGGCAGCGTCTCGATCGCGGCTGCGGTGCGCGCGCAACGCTGAAAATTCCGCTCGAAGCGCACACCGTGGCGGTAGAAGAAAAACGCATCCCAGGTCGGCTTGCCATCGGGCGAACCGAGGTAGTCGGCTTCATTGGCCCCCTCCGACAGCTCCAGGAAAGGCTGAAAGCCCGCCCCCGCCTCCAGCACGGTGAGCAACTCGTCGCGTATTTCGCCGTGGCGGGCCTCCATTGCTTCAAGCCAGGGGAACAGTTTGCAGTCGAAGAAGGGCTGAGCCGGCAGCCCCGGGAAAAGCAGGAATTGCGGCTTCTGCCGTGGGTCCGCATATTGCGGCTGGGCCTCCCCGGTCTGGATGGCAAGAACCTGCTCCACCCTTTTCAGCGCCTCGCTGCCGTATTGGGCGCGCAGTGGTTGCAGGGCGCCGTCGAACAGGCGTCTGCGGCCTTCGCAGGCGGTGTCGATGGCATGGCGCACCAGCTCGCGCAGCCCCGGCGGGGTGCTGGCCTCGCCCAGCCAGTAACCCTGTGGCTGGGCAATGTTGAGTGCGCGGGCATAGCTGGTCAGGGCTTCGAAGTCCTGCCCCAGATGTTCCTGCACCTGCCCCAGGTGCAAGTGAGCGACGGCGAACTTCGGCGCAAACTCCAGCGCGTGACCCAGGGCTTCGGCGGCGGCGACATACTGGTCGGTCTGCGCCAGCGCAAGACCGAACAGGTGATGCGTCTGCGGATTGTCCGGCTGCGCCGCCAGCGCCTCGCGCAGCATGCCCAGGGCGCGCTCCTGCTGGCCGCCGCGCAACAACCTCATGGCGATGAAATTGAGCGCCTCAACCTGTCGCGGCCAGCTTTGCAGGATGTCCTGGTAGGCCCGCTCGGCCAGATCGGCACGCCCTTGCCTGACGTGCTCCTGCGCCGCCTCCAAAGCGATGGCGAGCGGTGTCTGGTCCGGCGAAGTGCTGGTCATTCGACATTTCCTGCGCGGGCGTGATCGGGAGCGGCAAGGTGTTTCATTCTGGATCTTCGCGAAGCATTTTACGAACCCTCGTCGACCGCATTGAAAGACCGCGTCAGTGCGGCAGCAAACTCAGGTCCTTGCTGTAGTGCACATCGAGCAGGTTGTCGTGCCAGCCGGCGACATAGGGTTTCACCAAGTGTTTCGACTCATAGTAGAAGATCGGCAGGATCGGGCTATCGTCAAGCATCATCCGTTCCGCCTGCTCCAGGCCGGCCCGGCGGCGGGCGGGGTCCGGCTCCTGCTGCGCCTGCGCCAGCAGGGCATCGTAGGCGGGATTGGCGTAGACCTCGTTGTTCTGGCTGTCGAAGCTGCGCAGGATGTTGGCGAAAGCGCTGGCGTCGTCGTAATCGCCGATCCAGCCGCCGCGGAACACTTCGGTCCGGGTCTTGAGCCCGCGGTTCTGCAAAAACACTTTCCACTCCTCGTTCACCAGCCGGGTGCGCACGCCGAGGCGCTGCTGCCACATCGCGGCGATGAGAATGGCAATGCGGCGGTGGTCTTCCTGGGTGTTGTAGCGCAGTTCCACCTCGAGCGGATGGGCGGCCGAATAGCCCGCTGCCGCGTACAGGCGCTGCGCCTCGGCAATACGCCGCTGCCGCGGCCATTGCGCCCATGGCGGTTGTTGCGGCTGGTAGTTCCAGGTATGCGGCGGCACCAGGCCATAGGCCGGCAGCGCCGTGTTCTGCAGCAGCTTGTCGGCGATGAGGTCGCGGTCGATCGCCATGCTCAAGGCCTGGCGCAGCCTGGCATTGCCCCCGAACGGCGGCCGCGACAGGTTGTAGCCGTACCAGTAGCTGCCGATATAGGGAGCCAGATGCAGCTCCGCGCCGAACAGCTGGCGCACCCAGCGCGCCTGGCTCATCGGGATGGTGTAGGTGCAATCCAGTTCGCCGGCGCGGTATCGCTTCAGTTCCGACGCCAGATCTTCCGTCGGGTAATAGACCACCTGGTCGATCGCCACATGTGCGCGGTCCCAGTAATGGGGATTGCGTTGCAACGTGACCCGGGATTGCACCACCCAGTCCTGCAGCATGTAGGCGCCATTGCCGACCAGGCGACCGGGCCGCGCGAAGTCCTTGCCGTATTGCAGCAGGCTGGGCCGATGGATGGGAAATGTCGCCTGGTGCGCGAGGAGCCCCGGCAAATAAGGCGTGGGGCCGCGCAGGCGGATGCGCAGGGTGTGCTCGTCCAGCGCCTCCACCCCCAGGCTTTCCGGCGGCAGCAGGCCCTTGCCCACCGCTTCGGCGTTCTCCACAGGCGACAGGATCTGCGCGTATTTCGAGCCGGTGGCCGGATCGACGCTGCGGCGCAGGCCGGCGACGAAATCGGCGGCGGTGAGGGCATCGCCATTGGACCAGCGCGCATCCTGGCGCAGGTGAAAAACATATTCGAGCCGGTCCGCGCTGATCTCCCAGCTGGCGGCGGCGCCTGGCACAATCTCGCCGTTCGGAGCGATGCTGGTCAGGCCCTCGTAGAGATCGCGCAGGATGTTGGCGGTGCTGACGCCTTCGCTGCGGTGCGGATCGAGCGTTTCCGGCTCGGGGCCATTGCCGACGCGCAGCACCGTCCCGGCAGCCGGCAACGGCGCCGCTGCCTGCCGGCTCGGCAGCAGCGAAAAAGCCGTTGCCAGGATCAGCAGCAGGCCGGTCCATAGCCATACGGCACGCCGGCTGTTCCGCTGCGAGGCCCTGGCGGCTGTGCGGCTCAACTAGCTCGGGGACCGGGCCCTGCGGGCGTCAATGCGGCCAGCCTTGCGATGAGCGGCTGCAGTTGCGGCAGCACGCGCTCGATTTCCGCCTGGTTGACCCGCCACTTCTCCGGCGCGGGCGGCGTCAGCGTATGCACCGAAAGCGGCAGGGGACGCGCCAGATGCTCCGCCAGCCGTTGGTCGAAATCGATTTCCGCGAAGGCGCAAATGCTTCGTACCGCAGCTGCCGGATCGCGCAGGAAGTCTTCGTAGTTCAAGGCCATCCAGCGCTGCCGCGGCAGCCCGGACAAGTCGTCGAGTGCGATCTCGTTGCTGCGCGCCCACTGGAAGGCGGCGACCTGTTCGAGGCTGGCGCCGCGCAAACGCTCCCAACCCGGCGGCAACAGCATCGACCAGGGACCGTCCCACCCCGGCAGTTGCTTGTATGTCACCCAGCCGCCGGAGCGCCAGGCCTGCATGATGCTGCTGAGAGTCTGGCGGGGGTCGCGCCACAGGAAGATGAATTGGGCGTCGGGAAACAGGGCGTTGAAAAACGGGATGCGCAGGGCGTTCTTGGGCGTCTTTTCGAGCAGGCGCGCCGGACCCTCGGGCGGCGGATTGCCGTCGCGGTCGCGCAGACGCGCGGCAAGCCCGCCATGGATATGCGCCCGCGCGGCGGCATCGGCGTGAATCTCGGTCAGGCGATTGGAACCGACCCCGCTGGCCTCGGGCCGCAGCTGCGGCAGACCCTCGACCAGACCGTGGATCTCGCCGCCCACACTGCACAGGTCGCGCGCCTGCGCCAGGGTTTCGAATAGCAGCGTGCTGCCGGAACGAGGCGCCGAAATGATGAACAGCGGCCGCCGCAGCGGCCGTGGGGATGTCGCCGCCGGCGCTCCCGCGGAAATGGTGCGATCGGTATCGCTATCGGGACGAGCATGGGCCTCGCCGCTGCTGTCCGGCGGACGCACGGCGTAAAGCAATACACGGAGCGGAAACACATCCGTCACCGTCAGGCCATTGCTGGCGCAAACCACCGTGGGGGGAACCTTGCTCATTTCGCCGCGGACGAAGTCGCGCAGCGCGGTGAAGCGCGGCCAGCCCTCCGCGGTATCCGCATAAAGGGACCACAGGGTACGCCACTCGCGGCAAAAGCCGGAGGCCAGCGCCGCAAAATGCTCGCAGGCCTTGCTCTCGGCTTCGTTCTGCGGGCGCTTCAGGTCAACCAGCAGATCGGAGGTCAGTTGCTCCACCTCCGCCGGCGGCATCACCGTGGCGAGGTTGTAGCGTTCGCAATACGGCTGGGCATCGGCCTGCGGGTCGTACGGCAAGGCTGCCAGGTCGGCGCGGCGATCGAAGCCGCTGCTTTGGGCGAGGCTCAGCGCTCCCCAGAAGGCGGCATTTCCGGTGGTGTCCGCCACCAGATGGATACGTGTTCGGGCGCTGCCGTTGTGCACGCTGTGCAGCCGCCAGTTGTCGAAAATCCAGGCCTCGCCAGCGCCCATGTGCACGGTCTGGCCGCCGCAGGTAAAGCTGACCGCCGGGTCGGTCTGGATCGGGATATGGATTCGCACCCGATGGAACCAGTGATAGTTGCTGTCGCTGTGCTCGGGCACGCCCGCGCCGGGAGTCAGGCGCATCAGCCGGGAGCGGCTGAACACCACGCCGAAGTGCGCCAGCACCTGGCGGATATAGGGACTGCGTTGCAGTTGCGGGGTCGGCAGCATGGCTCCCGCCACCGCGTCGTTTTGCTCGCCGCCGACGGTGATGAGTCTGACCGCGCTATTGCCGGCGAAGCCGTTGGGATGGCGCTGCCACTCCGTTTCGGCGAACTGCGCCGCCTCGGCCTGCAGGCGCCCGACGTCGAAACGCAGCGGCAATCTGTAAAAAGGGTTGGGCAGTTTCATCCGGGCCGTTCGCAATGGTAAGCACCGGCTCCGCCTGGCGGCGCCGGTTCCGGGGGATTATTCGCCAAGCGGCTGCGCCGGGCAATTCGGCCAACATCGGAGCATCGCGCGTAAACATTTGTAAAAGGCCTGCGGCCTGCCGGCAAGCAGGTGATAGCCTGAAATCAGCAGGGGCTCTTGAAGGACAGCGCGCAGCCACTGTAGTGGATGCATAGCCCCGTTGAATCGATATCCAGAGGCGATGCCCGCCAGGGAGGGTGCAATGACTTCAGCTGTTCGGCAACCCTCGTCCGATCGCGCGGCCGGCTAAGGATGGCGGAGGAAGCGGATGGAATGGAGCTCGCTTCCGCCGAGCATGCGATCGCCGCCTTGCGCCGCGGCGTCTCTCCGGAAAGCGCGGCGGCAGCGCTGTCGCGACAGCTGCGTCAGCGCCCACGCCCCGCCTGGCTGAACGAAGCGGAGTCCCTGTGCAGGGCCGGTTTCGCACCGGCGGCCAGCAGTCTCCTGGAACAGGCCCAGCGTCGCTGGCCGGGCGATGTCCAGGTACGGCACAGCTTTGGCAAAGCCCTGCGCATGTCGGGGGATCTGCGCAGGGCGGAATCCGAATTTCGCGCGGCGCTGGATCTGCATCCTTACCGGGAAGATACGGCCATTGCCCTGGCGCTGACCTTGCGCGACCGCGGCCGGCTGAGGGCCGCCGCCGCCGTCCTCACCGAACTGCCGGACCATCCTTCACAGCTGGAGCCGACCGCGCTGCAGCGCGCCGCACTGTTGCTCGAATGCGGCGACTACCGCGGCGCTCTGGAGTTGTGTGAATGGGCCGCGTTGCGGACGGCCGGCGGCTCGGTCAATCTGCGGGTGCTGGCGGGGAGCGCGGCGCAGGCACTGGGGCGATTTGAAGAGGTGCGCCGGCACGTTCTGGCAGCTCTGGATCTGGGCGCCGCGAATGGCGAATGGGGCGGCGCGTTCCTGCTCCTTGCCGACGCCCAGGCCTACACCTCGGATCGGCATCCGGATCTCGATCTGTTCCGACGCGCCCTGGACAACGCCCAGCTTCCGCTTCATTCCCGCGCGGCAGCGGCCTTCGCTCTGGGCAAGGCCTACGACGATCTACGGGATTTCGAACAGGCCGCATCGGTGCTGCGCCGGGCCAACGCGCTGGCAAGCAGCCAGCGTCCCTGGTCCGCAGCTTCGTGGCGCGGCTTCGTCGATCGCCAGACCACGCGGCGCTGGCCGGCGGAAGCCGTTCCAGTCGGTGGCGGGTTTGTACCGGTATTCATCGTGGGCCTGCCGCGCAGCGGAACGACCCTGGTGGCGGAGCGGTTGAGCCGGCTGCCGGCGGTCCGCAACCGCGGTGAAAGCAACTGGATACCTTATCTGGACCAGCAACTCGCCGGCCGTGGCATGGAGAACGACGCACGGGCCCTGAGCGAGGCGGCAAGATTGTATTCAGTGCAGCTGCGCCAGGACGACGCGCCGGCGCACTGGTATATCGACAAAAATCCGCTGAACTTCCGCCACCTCGGGCTCATCGCCGCAATGCTGCCCCAGGCACGTGTGATCCACTGCGTGCGCGACCTGCGCGACACGGCGCTTTCCATCTGGAGCCGCTATTTCGACGGCGCAGACTGCAATTTCGCCTATGGCTTCGAGCACATCGAGGCCTTTGCCGCCGGCGAGTCGCGGCTGATGGAACACTGGGCGCAGACCCTGCAGACGCCCATTTTCACCTTGCGTTACGAGCGCCTGACGATGGAACCGCAGGCGGTGCTGACTGAGCTGGCGGCTTTTCTGGGAATGCCCGGGATCACGCGGATCGAAAGCAGCCCACGGCCGGACCTGCCGATCGCCACCGTAAGCGCCTGGCAGGCCCGCCAGCCCATTTATCGCACCGCGGTGGAACGCTGGCGAAATTTTGCCCCTTATGTGCCGGAGCTGGAAGCGTTGGGGGGACAGGCCGATTGCACTTAGGACCATGCGCCCTGGATCGGCCAGGCGGGCTGCAACAGGTTACTCCGCCGGCCTGGTCTCAGCCGCCGAATCGAATGACGCATACCCCAATCTCCGCGCCAGCGGTTCCAGGGTTTTTTCGGCGTCGCCGAACCACTGCCGGTAATGCAGCCAGCGGCCGCGCGCGGAACCGTAGATGGGCTTGATGACCTGGTGATAGCTCGGGGTGCCAATGCGGCGGGTGCGCGCATGCTCGTGGTAGGCCAGCACACCCGGATCCCATTCCAGTCCGAGAAAATCGATCAGTCGCCGCGCGTGCGCCTCGAAATCGCCGACCAGGTCCTCGTACTGAAGATCAAGACAGTCGGGCTGCAGGCGTGAACGCTGCTGCAACCATAGCTCGATGAATTGCCGGTAGATCGATGCGGTCTGCTGCAGATTCCAGAAGCCATGCGTGGAATCGGTGAAACGGAAATTCTGCATGAAGCAGCTCAGCACCACGTCGCAGGGATGGCGAATGGCGAAGATCCATTGCGCCGTCGGGAACAGGGTCATGGCGAGCTGGATGCGCGCCAGATTGAAGGGGTATTTGTCCACCAGCCGCTTGCCCGGTTGCAGTTCGATATGCTTGGCCACCGTCTTCCAGTAAACCTGACGCAGACCCTCGATGGCGTTCGCATCGCAGTCCAGCAGGGCGGCGGGGTATCCTCCGGGCAGCTTCGACAGCGCCGTGACCACCGCCTCCAGCGCCGGCTTCTCTTCCAGCACTTGCAGCGCCGGGTGTGCGTCGAGCATTTGATCCAGCAAGGTCGTGCCCGAACGCGGGAAGCCCACGATGAATACCGGCGCCTCCGGCCTGGGCTCAACACTCTGTCGGCGGATGACCTGATCCAGCGCGGCGTCATCGACCAGCCACTCGATGCGCGTTCCGTCGCCTATCGCGGGGTGGTAGCGGCGATGCAGGTCGCGGATCAGGATGTTGGCCCTGGAAAACGCCGTGTATGCGTCTTCATAGCGTCCCAGGCGATCAAGCACTCGGCCGCGCTCGAATTCGAGTTCGCTGAAGTAGCGTTCGGCAATCAGTCCATCGAGATGCTCCGCGGAAGCTGCCCGGGCGCGGTCGAATTGCTCCAGTGCCATCTGGAGATCTCCTTCGCGGGCGCACAACTTTCCCTTCAACAGCCGATACAGCGGCAATTGAGTGGCGCTCTGCGGAACCGCCGCCAGCATCGTCGCGGACTGTTCAAGCCGGTTGGCCCGCTCATACATTGCCGCGAGATTGATCGTTGCGGTCGATTCCTCAGGGAACATCCGGCGCAGGAAAATCAGCGCCTCTTCCGCCTGATCGAAACTGTTCTCCACGATCCAGATCTTGGCATACTGATACAGCTCGGCCACAGCGAAGGACTGCCATTGCGGCTGCCACTCCGCGAGCAAGCCCGCTGCCTCCTCGGATTGACCTGATTCCTGGTACGCGCGGACGGCGTAGAGCCTGGCAAGGTCATCGGCGGGATTCCTCGCCAGGGCATCGTGCAGGGCTTTGGCGGCCAGCGCGAAATGCGCTGTGGCAAAGGCGCAGATGCCGTAGTTCACCAGGATCGTTGTGTCCTTCGGCCATTTGATCAAGCCGATCTTGAGGACGTTCAGCGCTTCCCAGGCCTGTCCTCCGGCGAGCAGGCTCGAGGCCAGATTGGCGCAATGCGAGGACCTGTCGGGTTCGACTTCGGCGAGCTCGGCAAACAGGGAGGCTGCTTCGGCCGTTCGGCCGAGACCTGCGCAAGCCAGTGCGATCCACTCCGCGCAGCGCGCCGACGGACCCGCGGTAATCCTGCCGAGACCGGAACGGAGCCGGGCCAACTGCGCCAGTTCTCCCTGCTGGAACGCCTGTGCGAGTTTTGCCGGATCGAGCTTCACGTGTACTTAAAGTGGGGCGGAGCCATCAGATCCCATGGTGTCACACCGGGATCGCCGCGGAAAAGAAAGAGGGGGCCGAAGCCCCCTCTTGAAACGCTTACAACTGAATGCTTACGACTTGGCTTATTTGAACTCCACCTTCATCTTGGCGAAGAAAGCGCGGCCGGTGAGATCGTAGGCAGTCGGATCGGACGGATAACCGGTGCCGTTGCCGCCGGTGGTGCCGGAAGCAACGAACTTGCCCTTGGCGTCGCCCAGATCGGTGATGCCGAGCGTGATCGTCGTACCAATCTTCACGATCTTGTAGGAACCCGTCACGTCGATGTAGTTGTTGTCACCCACCTGGCGCCGGCACTGAATCGTATTCCCGGTTCCCGGACCCGCACTGACCTGATTGCCACCGGTGGTTGCGCACTGGCCGCCATCGGCGACGTCGATGACCGAGTCCTGGTTGAGATGGCCGCTGGGGTCCGTGTAGTAGATGCTGCCTTCGCGGACGTTACCGATGTAGCGGTCATACAGCGTTGCGGACCAGGGCCCTTCGTTCCAGTAGACGGCCAGGGTCCCCTTGAAACGCGGGAAGGTACCGTTTCCGCCACCATCGGTCTGACCAGCCAGGGACTGATAATCCGCCTCATAGCCGTTGATGATGGTGGAAGTCTTGAACGACACCAGATAAGTGGCATCGGTGGTGATGACGAAACTACCCGTCTGGAAATTGCCGATATGAGTCTTGGGATAGCTCAGCTTGAAGCCGAAATCGAGGCCTTCGGTGCTGAGGTCGCCCAGGTTCAGAGTGGGCTCGATGCCAAGGTTCAGGTTGCCCGTTACGTCACGGGCGACGGCGCCACCGTACTGGCAGGCGACACCGCCGCCGAAGCAGGCATTGGCCGCGGTCTGGGTGCCCAGCAAACCGATGTCGTTCTTGATCGAGTACTTGTAGAAATCCGCCTCAACCGACAAGGGCTTGTAGAAGGACGGGCTGAAGACCAGACCAAAATCGGTAGCGAAACCCGTCTCCGGCGACAGATTCGGATTGCCGGTGCGGATGGCGCTGCCCTGAGTGTTGGCAGCATGGAAACTTCCGTCCGTCGGAACGTTGGGACCGCAAGCCAGATCACCGTTGGCGGTCCGGGGATTGGTAGTGCTGCCGTAACCGTTGCAGGGATCGGTAAAGAGCGGCGAATCCTGCGTATTGCCCTTGAACAGGTCGTTGACGGTGGGCGCGCGGAACACATCGGTGTAGGTGGCGCGTACCAGCAAGTCGCTATACGGGCGATATTCCAGGCCGTACTTGGCGTTGGTGGTGGAACCGAAGCTGGAGTAATCGGAATAACGCACGCCAGGGGTAAAGTCCAGGGACTTGACGCCGGGCAGATCCTTCAGGATCGGGATGCGCAGTTCGCCGAAGATTTCGCGTACGTTGTAGTCGCCGTTGGTGGCCTTGGAATTCGCTTCCGACAACAGGAATTGCTGTTCCAGCGCATCCGGCGTGTTGGCGAAATGGTAGGAGCGGAACTCGAAGCCGAAGGCGGACCCGACCATGCCGGCGGGGAGCGGGAACAGATCTCCGCTGAGGGTGGCGAGGAACTGCGACTGATCCTGAACCGTCGAGGTATTGGCGGTGACCGCCAGGCTCTTCACGGTGGCGCCCTGGGTGCCGAAGACATCCAGCGGCACGCACTGCGGGATCGGTGCCCCTGTTTTTCCGCAATGCGCTCCGGTGGCGTCGATATACGACGGCCCCAGCTGATTGAACAGGTTGCCGAAGTTCAGGTAGCCGTAGTCGTTGTTGACCTGATCGATACGGCCATAGGTATAGCCGACGTCCCAATCGAAACGGTCAAGCAGCTCTCCCTTGAAACCAACCGTACCCTGGTAGGTGTTGGTATTGGAGGTCAGGATGCGGTCGCCTGCCAGAGTGGCACGCAGGGCATAATTGGTGACGTCCGCGCCAAACGGGTTGTAGACGCTGCTCGCCGAGATCGGCACCGCCGCGGTCGGACTGATCACGCCCTGAATCGTGCCGGTATCGAACGGCTCCGGCGCGAGCTGGGCCAACGACGTCACGTGCATGAAGAAGGCATTGCCGTAGAACTGGATGTCGGGCGTGACGTCATAGCTGCCGTTGCCGAACATGCCATAGCGCTTGGCGGGCGTGAGCAACAGATTTTCCGGCAGGAAGTTGTAGCGATCCGTCGGCCCGGGCTGGGCGTTGTTGATGAAGCAGCGATAGTTCGCGAGGTTGCCCCCGGTAAAGCCGTCGGTACCGGCGATACGCGTCACGCTAGTGCAGGTTTTGCCGCTGGCGTCGGTAAAGCTCGGAACCTTGAATTTTCCCGTGGGTGCGCGGCTGGAGGTGCCGGCGTTCGGGTCGAGCTGCGCATAGTAGTAGGCAGTCGGCTGGCTGGACACGCCGCGCTTCGAAGCCTTGATGGCGTCGTTGCGGTCGTAATCGAGGCCGAACACCGCGCGCCCCTTCGGGCCGTTGGTGCCGTAGGTGGCATTGATGTTGTGGTGATAACCGTCACCGCGGGTGGTGATGCCGGCAGTGCCTTCCAGCTCGCCGCCCTTGAAGTTCTTGCGCGTGATGATGTTCACCACGCCGCCGATGGCGTCGGAACCGTACACGGCCGCGGCGCCTTCCTTCAGCACTTCGATACGCTCCACCATGTTGATGGGGAGTGAGTCGAGATCGACATAACTGATGTCGCTGAAGGTGGTGCCGATGACGCGGTGCCCGTCAAGCAGCACCAGGGTGCGCTGGGCGCCGAGTCCACGCAGGTTGACCGAGGCGCCGCCGTTGCCGCCGCCGTTGTTGACCTGGGGGTTGGTGACTACGCCCTGTGCCGCGGGAATGCTTTGCAGCAATGCGCCGAGGGTGGTTGCACCGGTCGCGGCGATGGCCTTGCGGTCCATCACGAAAACCGGATTGGAGGTTTGCGATTCGGCGCTGCGAATGCGCGAGCCGGTGACTTCTACGCCTTGAAGCTGTGCTGCTGCGTCCTGTGCAAGTGCAACCGCGGGGCTGATGGCGGTATATGCCGCACCCACCACAAAACCCCAATAGATCGCGCGCCGAATGCGCGCGTCGGTGCTCAATTTCATCTGTAATCTCCCTAATTTCATTTGGACGCCTGCAAAGGAACCACCCCGCCCTGCTTGCATGCGTATGACGCTTTGAAGAATAAGCACGGTATTCGCCCCCGTCAAGACTTATATTTGGCGCCTCTGTCAAGCGATGGATCGCGGCCTGCAACGCATCGTCAATGCTTGCGTCCGCCTAGTGTTCCGCAACGCAATTAAGGAAGAGCGCTTGATGCGCGTGTGCCAGTTGCCAGCAGGCCCGCAGCGCAGCGAAGAATCCTGTGGAACCGGCCATTGCCGCCGCTGCTGCGCCGCGAAGCGTGGAGGAGCTTGCGGAGCGCGAGGCCATCGCCAGGCCATCGGTGTCGGTGGAAACGGGCGAATGCACAAGGGAACGCAGGCGCGTAGTCGCTGTGAATGGCGCGAGGCGCCGCCAGAATGAAGATGGTTCCCCCTGCCCAGGCAGCGCAGATCTCCGGCCGCGATCAATGCAGATGCGGCGCGCCGACGACGCCGGGAAAATACCTGATTTCCCGACAAGCCCAAGCCAGACTTTCAGATGTGTGGCGCTTACACCCGTGTCCAGTGACTACCTGGGCGCATTACCGAATAGTCCGTGGCGATATCCGCGGCTAGTGATGGCTGACGCTGACGGACGGATCATATTTGAGAAGATCCGCTGGCGTGGTTCCGGATTGACGGTCGAGATCGTCACGGGAGTAGCTGCTGCCGTGTTCGCCATCGAGGCAGCCGGATTTTCCCGGCTGGATCAGGGATCCGGACTCGCGAAGACAGTGGGAACCCAGCTGCTTCTGGGAAGCGGCGGCGCTGTCGGCCTGGCTTGTCGCGGCTGTCTGAGGCGCCGGGCCTTGCGTCGCGTCGTCGGCTGCATGAATTGCCGCGGACGACAGCAGGAGCATCAAGGCTGGTAACAAGGCACATTTGTTCATCTTTCGCTCCGGGCTTCCCGTCAGAATGCGCAAGGAAGCCGGTAATCAAGGTACCACAGGGCCACTGCATCCGCGCACATCGGCGAATGCCGCGTGGATTCTTTGCGAAGGCCGGAACTCCGCATTTACTCAATCCAAATCAGGCACTTGCCATGAAATGAGCTTGCCACCCTCAAATAGCGCGCTGCCGCTTACCGCACTGCCGCATTTACCGTACTGCCATTCAACGCGCCCCCGGCTGCTTCGATCGAAGTGCTCCTTGCCGACGGCCTGTTCCACCTCGGCCATGCTCTCGCCACGGTAGATGCCGCGCCAGTTTTCCGCGTCGTTCCATTTGGCCGGCGGCGGTCCCGCGAACATTTCGCGGCTGCACCCGGTGCGGTCGTACGGAGGGGCAAGCGGGTCGATGTAACTCGGCGTGTTGATCGGCACCAGCTTGTAACCCTGAGGTATCGCGGTGGCGGCGGCGCCTTCGCCGGTCACGGTGACGAC
>FTKD01001373.1_pt6 | contig 13524 bp, 10 predicted proteins | sample 1658191 | NCBI WGS metagenome assembly FTKD01 (sample SAMEA3914808, study PRJEB12502) | metagenome | biome: forest; material: soil | place: Canada | collected 2011-08-03 | depth 0.3 m
CAGGACGCCGACCTGACCTGCCGGCGCCTGGCCCGGCTTGCGCCCGACATCGCGCTGGCCACCGCGCACACGCTCGCGGACGCCCGTGCGCGCCTGGCCGCCGACGAGACCGGCGACGGGCTGCCCGACGTGCTCCTGATCGACGTGCGCCTGCCCGACGGCAACGGACTGGAGCTGCTGGGCGAGGTGCGCGCCCGCGTCCTGCCCGTCGCCGTGGTGATGCTCACCGGCTCCGGCGACGAGGCGCTGGTCGTCGCCGCGTTGCGCAGCGGCGCGGATGACTACGTCGTCAAGGCCGGCACGTACATCGATCGCCTGCCCGCCACGCTGGCCGGCGCCGTCGTGACGTTCCGCGCGGCCTCGGCGCTGCGTTCGGCGCCCATCCGCGTGCTGTACGCCGAGCCGAGCGCCAGCGACGTCGACCTGCTGCAGCGCCACCTGGCGCGCTACGCGCCGCACGTGCAGGTGGAGGCCGTGTCCACGGCGCAGGAGGCGCTGGCGCGCCTGCCGCCGGCCGTCGCCGAAGGGCCCGACGTGCTGCTGCTCGACTTCAAGCTGCCCGGCATGAACGCGCTGGACGTCGTGCGCGAGGTTCGCCACGAGCGCGGCCTCGCGCTGCCCATCATCGTGATCACGGGCCACGGCGACGAGACCAGCGCGGCCCAGACGCTCAAGCTGGGCGCCACCGACTATCTCGTGAAGCAGGACGACCTGTGGCACCGGCTGCCGGTGGCCATCGAGAACGCCTGGTACCGCGGGCAGCTCGAACGCGAGCGCGGCGCGCTGCGCGAGAGCGAGGAGCGCTTCCGCCAGATGGCCGAGGCGATCGGCGACGTGTTCTGGCTGAGCGATCCGCAACGCCAGGTCGCGCTCTACATGAGCCCTGCGTTCGAGCGCATCTGGCGCATGCCGGTGGCGGCGGTGTATGCCGACTGGCGGGCGTGGCTGGCGCATGTCCACGAGGACGACCGCGATGCGCTGCGGGCCCGCATGGACGACCTGTCGCAGACCGAGCTCGAGATCGAGTTCCGCGTCTGTCCGCCCGGCCACGAGACGCGCTACGTGCTGATGCGCGTGTACGTCGTGCGCGACGGCGCCGGCTGCCACATCCGGCGCGCCGGCGTGGTCCAGGATGTCACCGAGCGCAAGGCGCAGGAGGCGCGCATCGAGCACCTGGCGTACCACGACTCGCTCACCGGCCTGCCCAACCGCGCGATGCTGATGGATCGGCTCGCGCAGGCGTTGTCGCAGGCACAGCGGCTCGATCAGCAGGTGGCGGTGCTGTTCATCGACCTCGACCGCTTCAAGCTCGTCAACGATTCGCTGGGCCACCCCGTCGGCGACCAGTTGCTGCAGGAGATCGCACGCCGCCTGCGGGCCTCGCTGCGCGAGAACGACACGGTGGCGCGCGTGGGCGGCGACGAGTTCCAGGTGGTGGTGTGCAACGTGGCCGGCTCGGTGGACGCCGCGCGCATCGCCGAGAAGCTGATGCGTACCCTCGGCGAGCCCTTCGTGCTCGAAGGCCAGGAGCTGCACGTCACCGCCAGCCTCGGCGTCAGCCTGTTCCCGCGCGACGGCGCCAGCGGAGAGCTGCTGCTGAAGTATGCCGACACCGCGCTGTACGAGGCCAAGGGTGAGGGCCGCAACGCCTACCGGTTCTTCAGCCCCGAGATGAATGCGCAGGCGCACGGCCGCCTGCGGCTGGAGAACGACCTGCGCCGCGCCGTCGAGCGCCACGAGCTCGAGCTGCATTACCAGCCCCAGCTCGATCTGGCCACCGGCGAGGTGTGCGCGGTGGAGGCGCTGGTGCGCTGGCGCCACCCGGTGCGCGGCCTCGTGCTGCCCAACGCGTTCATCCCGATGGCCGAGGAGACGGGCCTGGTGCTGGGCATCGGCGAGTGGGTGCTCAACGAAGCCTGCCGCCAGGTGGCGCAGTGGCAGCGCGAAGGACTGGCCGACAACCTGTCGCCGCTGCGCGTGGCCGTCAACATCTCGGCGCGCCAGCTGCAGCGTCCGGGCCTCGACGGTGCGGTGCGGCGTGCGCTCGCGCAGAGCGGGCTGGCGGCCGATTGCCTGGAGCTGGAGATCACCGAAAGCAGCGTGATGCTCGATCCGCTGCATGCGCAGAGCGTGCTGCAGTCGCTGCGCGAGCTGGGCGTGCTGTTGTCCATCGACGACTTCGGCACCGGCTACTCCAGCCTGGCCTACCTGAAGCGGCTGCCGCTCGACCGGCTGAAGATCGACCGGTCGTTCATCGGCGGCATTCCCGCCGACTCGGACGACGCCGCCATCGTCGAGACCATCATCGTGATGACGCACAAGCTGGGCCTGCGCGTGATCGCCGAAGGCGTGGAGACGTTGGAGCAGCGGCTGCAACTGGTGCGCCAGGGCTGCGACGAGATGCAGGGCTTCCTGCTGGCGCATCCGGTGCCGGCGACCGAGTTGCCGGCGCTGCTGAAGACGCTCAAGGACGCGGCGGCCGCGGCGCGGCTGATCGCGCCTTGACGCCGGCCTTTGCCGGACGAATATTCAAACTGATTGATACGGTTTTATTCTGCGACTGCCAATCGGCGAGGCGCGGGATTTAATCGTCAATCTCGGATACAAATATCACCTCCCGATGCGCTGGCTTGAATATACCTCGAACTGGGTATTGCCCGGTCGACGAATAACATGACGGATAAATAGTCGCGACCGTTCAGTTCTTGCTATTCGGTCGCCCCTTGTCAGTGCTCGCAGGTCACACATGACCATTTGACGATACGGGTAATTTCGACCTGCGTCACAGCAGGTGATGCGCCGCTACCCTGGGTCTTCAGGCACAAGCAAGGTCGGGGTTGGAATCGCAAGCCTCGAATTGCCGGTCCGGGCTGCCCGGAATATGGGTCGTACCGGGGGAGTCGCTTGTTTTCAATCAAGGCTGCGGGTTGAATCGCGGGAAAACGAGATGATCGTTAGCGAGCCTTCAACGTGCCGACGCTGCCCGTTTATATTCTGCGCTCCGGGGGTAATTAATCCCCACCAACATTGTTTATTTCGGAGCGCTCACATGACCAGATTGGTGAATGCAGGAACTCATTTCGGTGCACGCAGCCGACTCAGCTTGGCGCTGGCAGCCGCCTTCTCGGGTGCCATGGCCTTGAGCGGTCAGGCGAGCGCGGAGACCGTCGCGACGCAGCACGTGCGCGACGCCATCCGCGGCGGACAGGCGCAGATGGTCGGCAGTCCCGAGCAGACGCAGGTCATGAGTCTTGACGTGGTGCTGCCCGTGCACGACCGGGAAGCGCTCAAGGCCCTGGCGGCCAGCGTGTCGGATCCGCAAAGCCCGAACTTTCGCCAGTACATCACGCCGGCCCAGTTCACCGAGCGCTTCGGCCCGACCCAGTCCGACTACGACACCGTGGTCAGCTACATGGAAGAGCGCGGACTGAAGGTGGTCGGGGGCTCGCGCGACGGCATGGAAGTGCAGGTCAAGGGCAGCGTCGCCAACGTCGAGAAGGCCTTCAACGTGACGATGCGCAACTACAAGCATCCGACCGAGAACCGCGTGTTCTTCTCGCCGGATCGCGAGCCGACGACCGACATGGCGGTCAAGCTGTGGCACGTGTCCGGCATGGACAACTTCTCCATCCCGCACGCGAAGTACGTCAAGCGCAGCGACTACGCGGCCGCCCACGGCATCTCGCCCGAAGCGGTCGTCAGCCACGCCACCACGGGCTCGGGCCCGTCGGCGTCCTTCCTGGGCAGCGACATGCGCGCCGCCTACTACGGCGGCACCGCACTGACCGGCGCCGGCCAGCATGTGGCCCTCTTCGAGTACTACGGCACCGATCTGGCCGACCTGACCACGTACTTCAAGAACATCGGCCAGACCAACAACGTGCCCGTCACGCTGATCTCCACCGACGGCACCAGCACCGCGTGCGCGTACAGCAGCGGTTGCGATGACGGCGAGCAGAACCTCGACATGACGCAGGCGATCGGCATGGCGCCGGGCCTGGCGGGGCTCGAGATGTACGTCGGCTCGACCGACACTGCCATCATCAGCGCGATGACCACGCACAGCCCGCTGGCGCTGGCGATCGGCTGCTCCTGGGGCTGGACGCCGGCCGACGCGAGCACGCTGGACCCCTACTTCGAAAAGATGGCCGCGCAAGGCCAGAGCTTCTTCGTCGCCTCGGGCGACAACTCCACCTGGAAGAAGACCGGCGCCGCCGAGGCGTGGCCGGGCGATGACGCGCACGTCATCTCGGTCGGCGGCACCGACCTGGTCACCGCCAGCGCGGGCGGCGCGTGGAAATCGGAAACCGCCTGGGTCGACAGCGGCGGCGGCATCTCGCCGGACAGGATCGCGATCCCCGCCTGGCAACAGATCTCGGGCGTGATCACCACGGCCAACAAGGGCTCGACGACGCTGCGCAACGGCCCGGACGTGGCCGCCAACGCCAACTTCACGTTCTACACCTGCGGCGATCAGCAAGCCTGCCAGGCCAACGTGTACGGCGGCACGAGCTTCGCCGCGCCGATGTGGGCCGGCCTGGTCGCGCTCGCCAACCAGCAGGCCGCCAGCCAGGGCAAGGCGGCGGTGGGCTTCTTCAATCCGAAGATCTACGCGCAGAACGTCACGGCTAGCTATTCGACCGGCTTCCACGACATCACCAGCGGCAAGTCCGGCATCTACACGGCCGGCACCGCGTTCGACCTGGTGACCGGCTGGGGTAGCCCGAAGCCTGCGGTGATCACGTCGCTGACGCAGTAAAAACAGTCGCGTTGTGTCCAGTGCGGGCGGGAGGAGAGGCTTTCCCTTTCCTCCCGCCCGATCGCGTTCCGCTCAATCGCGCACGCGCTTCGCCGATTCCGGCACGGCCTTGCGCGCGAGCAGCTTGACGGCCGGGGCGACCGCCGGCGGTGTCGCCTTGCCGTCGTCCACGTAGAAATTCACACGCGGTACGAAGCGCGTTTGGGTGAGCGCGCCAGACGGGGCGTCGTAGAGGTCTTCGTTCTGCAGGCTCAGGCCTCGCCCCACAACTCGCCCATCGCCCGCGCAAAGCCCGCACTGATGCGTTCGACATGCGCATGGTGATGCTTGCGCAACGCCCAGCGGCCGGCCACCATCACGTCGCGCCACGGCCGGCCGGGGCTGGAAAAGACGAGGGCGTCGAGCCAGCGCGCGGACGGCAGGCCGACCAGGCTGGCGTCGTCAGGATCGACGACCAGCAGGTCGGCGCGTGCGCCCACCGCGATTCCCCATGCCGCATGCCCGGCCGCGCGTCCCCCGCCCGCGCGGGCGCGCTCGAACAGGCTGGCGGCGGTATCGGGTTGCGGGCGCGACGTGCGGCCGTGCGCGGGGTTCGCGACGCCTTGCGGCTGCGCGCAGACGTTGCGCCGTTCCAGCTTCAGGCGCTGGCCGTACTCCATCCAGCGCAGTTCCTCGCGCCAGCTGCGCGTGACGTTGCTGTCGGAGCCGATGGCGAGGTCGACGTCGGCGGCCAGCCACGCGGGCACGTCGGTGAAGCCGTCGCCCAGGTTGGCCTCCGTGCCGGGGCAGATGACCACGCCGGCGCCGCTGGCGGCCGTCGCGGCGATCTCGCCGGCGTCGACGTGGGTGGCGTGCACCAGTTGCCAGCGCGAGTCCAGCCAGCCCTGCGCCGCCAGCCACGCGACCGGCGTCTGGCCGGTGGCCGCGACGCAATCGCGCAGCTCCGCGCGCTGCTCGGACACATGCACGTGGATCGGGCCGTCGAAGTTGGCGGCGAGCTGGCGCAACTGCGCGATGGAGTCGGGCGCCGCGGCGCGCAGCGAGTGGATCGCGAGGCCGGCGTTGAGCGGCACCAGCGAGGCGCGGCCGGCGGCGGCCACGCGGGCGTTGAACTCCCGGCTGCGTTGCCAGACGTCCGGCGCGCCGGCGTGGAAGCGCCGTTGATCGAGGCGCAACGACGGTGCCGCGAAGCCGGCGCGTTCGTACAGCGCCGGCAGCAGCGTCAGGCCGATGCCGGCGTCGGCGGCGGCGTCGGCGAGCGCCATCGAGAGCGCCAGCGGGTCGTCGTAAGGCGTGCCGTCGGGCCGGTGCTGCAGGTAGTGGAACTCGCACACCTGCGTGTAGCCGCCGCGCAGCAGCTCCACGTAGAGGTGCGCGGCGATGGCGCGCAGGCTCTCGGGCGTGACGGCGTTGGCCACGCGGTACATGCGGTCGCGCCAGCTCCAGAAGTCGTCGCTTTCGTCGGTTCGGCCGTCGCGGCTCTCGGCCAGGCCGGCGAAGGCGCGCTGGAAAGCGTGGCTGTGCGCGTCGACCAGGCCGGGCAGCACCGGGCCGGCCAGGTGTTCGGCGTCGTGCGGCGCGGGCACGCCGGCGGCGATGTGCGACCAGTGGCCCGACGCATCCGTCTCCAGCACGACGGACCGCTGCCAGCCGCCGTCCACCCACGCGGCCGGCGCCCAGTAGCGTTGCAAAAGCGGCTGCGCCACCGTCATTGCGGCGTCCAGTCGCGCAGCGTGCGCAGCAGCTCGCGCAGCAGCGGCGTCACCTCCGCCACTTTGTCGGCTCGGAGCGCGTACGGCGGCGTCTCGTCCATGTAGCAATCCCAGATCATCTCGAGCTGCACCGCGTGGATGTGCTCGTCGGGCCGGCCGTAGTGGCGCGTGATGTAGCCGCCCTTGAAGCGGCCGTCGACGACGTGCGGATAGCGCTCCTGCGACGCGAGCACGCGCGCGAGGGCGTCACGCAACGCGGGCGCGCAGCTCGCACCGTCGACCGTGCCCAGGTTCAACGCCGGCAGCCGGCCCTCGAACAGCCACGGCAGTTCGCTCTTGATGCTGTGGCCGTCGAAGATCACCGCATGCCCGTGCTCGGCGCGCAGGCGTGCGAGCTCGGTGGCGATCGCGCCGTGGTACGGCTGCCACCATTGCGCGATGCGCTGCGTGATCTCGGCAGGCGTGGGCGCGCCGCCTTCCACGTAGATCGGGTCACCGGTGAAGAAGCGCGTGGGGCACAGCTCGGTGTTGTTGGCGCCCGGGTACATCGGCGCGTTGTCGGACGGCCGGTTCAGGTCGATGACGAAGCGCGACGCGCGCGGCTGCAGCACGCTGGCGCCCATCTCGGCGGCGAAGGCGTAGAGCTGGTGCAGGTGCCAGTCGGTGTCCTCGACGTTCAACGCACGCGCCTGGTAGCGCGAACGCAGTTCGTCGGGAATCAGTTCGCCGCAATGCGGCAGGCTCACCAGCAGCGGCGTGGTGCCGGGCCTGAGGTGGAACGACGGGTGGTCGGCGATCATGGAAGGTGTCCTGTCGGATCGGCGCCGACGACCGTGCGTCGGCAGGCCGGGTGGCCGAACCAGTAGGCCAGCTCGCGCGGGTGCTCGTGTTCCCACAGCGCGAAGTCCGCGCGTCGGCCCACGGCCAGTGTCCCGCGGTCGGCCAGCCCCAGCGCGCGCGCGGCGTTCACGGTAGCGCCGCGCACGGCCTCCTCGGGCGTGAGACGGAAATCGACGCATGCGAGATGGATCATCAGCGGCAGCGACAAGGTGGGCGAGGTGCCCGGGTTGTGGTCGGTGGACACGGCCATCGCCACGCCCGCCGCGCGCAACGCCGCGATCGGCGGCAGCCTCGTCTCGCGCAGGAAATGGAACGCGCCGGGCAGCAGCATCGCCACCGTGCCGGCGGCGCGCATTGCGGCGATGCCGGCGTCGCCCAGGTACTCGAGGTGGTCGCAGGACAGGGCGCCGAACCGGCTCGCCAGTTCGGCGCCGCCGGAGTCGCTCAGCTGCTCCGCGTGGAGCTTGACCGGCAGGCCCAGCGCCGCCGCCGTGGCGAACACGCGCTCGACCTGGGCGGGGCTGAAGGCGATGCGTTCGCAGAAGGCGTCGACGGCGTCGACCAGGCCCTCGGCATGCCACTTCGGCAGCCACTCGCAGACGGCCGCGATGTAGTCGTCGGCGCGGCCTTCGAACTCGGGCGGCAGCGCGTGGGCCGCGAGGCTGGTGGCGCGCACGCCGACGCCGGAGCGGCCCAGGCGGCGCGCCACGCGCAGGCACCTGGCCTCGTCCTCGAATGACAGGCCGTAGCCGGACTTGATCTCCACCGTGGTGACGCCGCCGGCGCGCAAGGTGTGCAGGCGACGCGACGCGAGCGCGAACAGCTCGTCCTCGCTGGCCGCGCGCGTGGCCGCGACGGTGGAGCGGATGCCGCCGCCGGCCTTGGCGATGTCCTCGTAGCTGGCGCCCTGCAGGCGCAGCTCGAACTCGTGGGCGCGGTGGCCGCCGTAGACCAGGTGCGTGTGGGCGTCGACCAGCCCGGGCGTCAGCAGCGCGCCGCCGAGATCGTGTTCCTCGACGACGGCGCCGCCCAGCGCCGGCAGGTCGGCCTCGGCGCCGATCCAGGCGATGCGGGCGTCTTCGGTGACGATGGCGCCGCGCTCGATCAGGCCCCAGCCGTTCGCGTCCGCCAGCGTCGCGACGCGTGCATGACGCCACACGCGGCGCGCGGGCGCCGGCGTCGCGGCGACGGCCTGCACGGGCAGGCCGGGGGTGAAGGATTCGAGGAAATCGGTCATCGAGTCGGGGCCAGCAGACGAATCCAGAAGCCCAGCATGGCGTGTTCCTGCCCGCTGCCCGTGCCCGGCGACGGCTCGACCCGCCAGGCGCCCGTCGGACCGAACGGCGGCTCGCACCAGGCGAGCGACAGGGCGGGCATCTCGACAGGCGCGTCGCCCGCGCCGTGCAGCGTCGACGCCTGCAGCGCGAAGTATCCGAAGCCGGTACTCGCACCGGGTTCTGCTTCATCGAGCAGCGTGGCCGACGTGACCAGCGCGTCGGCCTTGTCGCGGCGCACCATCACGTTGAGATCGTGCGTGGCGCCGGCCAGCAGGCTGCAGCCGGGCGCGTCGGCGCCGTCGAATTGCAGCGGTGCGTCGCCGCGGCGGACGTCGCGCACGCGGTCGGGCCAGGCCAGGCGCACGCCCGCGCCGGCCAGCACCGCGAACCAGCGCGTGATGCCGGGAAACGGCGAGAACGGGCCGTCGGCCGCGATGTCGGCCACGCTGATGCGCAGCGTCCAGTCGTCGGGGCCCGACGCGGGCAGGCGCAGCAGCTCCCGGGTGACGCCGCCGCCGTTCTTCCACGGCAGGGGCGCGGCGCTGGAGGCGGCGACGAGCATCACGGCCGGAACTGGCTTTCGAGCGTGTAGCGCGAGCCCGGGTGCACCAGGCGGGCGAGCGTGACGGGCACGCCGCGGCTGACGGTGCGGCGCACCACGATCAGGCACGGATCGGTGCGCGCGATGCCCAGCACCTTGGCCTCCTGCGCGGTGGGCAGCGCCGCCTCGATGGCCACCTGCGCCTCCCACAACGGCGCGACGTCGAGCAGGTAGTGCGTGGGCGTCATCTGCGTGAAGTCGACGTCCAGGTAGTCGGGTGCGCAGGCCGGGTTCACGTAGCGGTCCTCGCACTGCAGCGCGACGCCGTGTTCGTGATGCACGATCAGCGTGTGGAACACCGTGGCGCCGGGCGCCAGCCCCAGGCGCTGCGCGAGCGCGGCCGGCGCGGCTTCGGCACGCTTCAGGTGCACGGTGGCGTCGTGGCGGTGGCCGCGCTTGTGGATCTCTTCCTGGATGTCGTTGATCGTCAGCGTGGACGACACGCGATTGAGCTGCGCCGCGAACGTGCCCACGCCCTGCAGGCGCGTGATCAGCCCGGCGTCCTGCAATTCGCGCAGCGCCCGGTGCACCGTCATGCGGCTGACGCCGAACTGGGCCACCAGGTCGGCCTCGGACGGCATCTGCGTGCCCGGCGCCCAGCGGCCGGCCTCGAGGGCGTCCTTCAGATACTGCTTGACGCGAGCGTACGGCGGGCGCGGCGCTGAACCTCCGTTCACGGGCGCGCCGCCTGCGCTGGTGGAGAGCATCTCCTGCGAGGCGCGCGGAGCGTGCGCGGCAGGGTGGGCGGGTTGCGTGCGCAGACGGGTGCGGGTCGATGATGGCATGGTGCGATCCTACTTGCACAAGGTTGTCTAGACAAGTAGAGTACGACCCGTACGGGTGTCCTCGACGCCCGGTGAAACGTCACCGCTAGCCAGCGCGATGCATCTCTTCGCCGAACACCGCATACCTTGTTTTGGGGATGCGGCCGGCGAGTGTCGCGCACCTGCCACCCTGTCGGAGAAGCTCCGTGAACGACCTGTCCAACGTCCCTGCACCCTTGTCCGGCGCCTTGCCGCGCCCTGTGCGCGCGCCGCGCGGCACCGAGATCTCGTGCCGCAACTGGCTGATCGAGGCGGCCTACCGCATGCTGCAGAACAACCTCGACCCCGAGGTGGCCGAGAACCCGGACGCGCTGGTCGTCTACGGCGGCATCGGCAAGGCGGCGCGCAACTGGGACTGCTTCGATGCGATCCTGGCCGCGCTGCGCGCGTTGAAGGAAGACGAGACGCTGCTGATCCAGTCCGGCAAGCCGGTGGGCGTGTTCCGCACCCATGCAGACGCGCCGCGCGTGCTGCTGGCCAATTCCAACCTGGTGCCCAGGTGGGCCACGTGGGAGCACTTCAACGAGCTGGACCGCAAGGGCCTGATGATGTACGGCCAGATGACGGCCGGCTCGTGGATCTACATCGGCAGCCAGGGCATCGTGCAGGGCACCTACGAGACCTTCGTCGAGGCCGGCCGCCAGCACTTCGGCGGCAGCATGGCCGGCCGCTGGATCCTCACGTCCGGCCTGGGCGGCATGGGCGGCGCGCAGCCGCTGGCCGCGAGCTTTTCCGGCGCGAGCTCGCTCACCATCGAGTGCCAGCAGAGCCGCATCGACTTCCGCCTGAAGACGCGCTACCTCGACGAGCAGGCCGCGACCATCGACGACGCGCTGGCCCGCATGCAGCGCTACGCGGCCGAAGGCCGGGCGGTGTCCGTCGGCCTGCTGGGCAACGCGGCCGAGATCATGCCGGAGCTGGCGCGCCGCGCGGCCGCCGGCGGCGTCCGCCCCGACCTGGTCACCGACCAGACCTCGGCGCACGACCTCGTCAACGGCTACCTGCCGGCGGGCTGGAGCGTCGAGCAGTGGCGCGCCGCTCAGGCCGACCACACGCAGCACGCCGCGCTGCGCGACGCCGCGGCGAAGAGCGCGGCGCAGCACGTGCAGGCGATGCTGGCGTTCCAGAAGCTGGGCATCCCCACGGTGGACTACGGCAACAACATCCGCCAGGTCGCGTTCGACCAGGGCGTGCAGAACGCGTTCGACTTCCCCGGCTTCGTGCCCGCCTACGTGCGCCCGCTGTTCTGCCAGGGCAAGGGGCCGTTCCGCTGGGTGGCGCTGTCGGGCGATCCGGAAGACATCCGCAAGACCGACGCGAAGATGAAGGAGCTGTTCCCCGACGACGCCGGCCTGCACCGCTGGCTGGACATGGCCGGCGAACGCATCGCGTTCCAGGGCCTGCCGGCGCGCATCTGCTGGATCGGCCTGGGCGACCGCGACCGCGCCGGCCTGGCGTTCAACGAGATGGTGCGCAGCGGCGAGCTGAAGGCGCCGATCGTCATCGGCCGCGACCACCTCGACTCCGGCTCGGTCGCCTCGCCCAACCGCGAGACCGAAAGCATGCTGGACGGCTCGGACGCGGTGTCCGACTGGCCGCTGCTCAACGCGCTGCTGGCCACCGGCGGCGGCGCCACGTGGGTGTCGCTGCACCACGGCGGCGGCGTCGGCATGGGCTACTCGCAGCACTCGGGCATCGTGATCGTGTGCGACGGCACCAAGGAGGCCGATGCGCGCATCGGCCGCGTGCTCTGGAACGACCCGGCCAGCGGCGTGATGCGCCATGCCGACGCGGGCTACGAGGATGCGCGCGAAGCTGCGCGCCGCCACGGCCTGAACCTGCCGATGCTCGGCTAATTGCTCGGGTGCCAGGTCTTGCCTGTACCCGGGCGAGACCTGGCATCCGCTTGAATCGAACCAGACCATGAAGACTCTCCAACTGAACCCGGGCCTGCTGACGCTGGCCGACCTGCAGGCACTGCATGCCGGCGGCCTCGCGCTGACGCTGAACCCGGGCGCGCACGCGCCGATCGCCGCCAGCGCCGCCGTCGTGCAGGCCGCCGCGGCCGGCGACGTGCCGGTCTACGGCGTCAACACCGGCTTCGGCAAGCTGGCCAACAAGCGCATCAGCCAGGGCGAACTCGAGGCGCTGCAGCGCAACCTGATCCGCTCGCACTCGGTGGGCGTCGGCGCGCCGCTGCAGCCGGCCGTCGTGCGCCTGATGCTGGCGCTGAAGGCGGCGTCGCTTGCGCGCGGCTATTCGGGCGTGAGGCAGGAAGTCGTCGACACGATCCTCGCCGTGCACAACGCCGGGCTGGTGCCGTACGTGCCCTCGCAGGGCTCGGTGGGGGCGTCGGGCGATCTCGCGCCGCTGTCGCACATGACGCTCGCGTTGATGGGCGAGGGCGAGATGCTGATCGACGGCCAGCGCCTGCCCGCGCTCGCCGCCCTGGAGAAGGCCGGCATCGCGCCGCTGACGCTGCAGGCCAAGGAGGGCCTCGCGCTGATCAACGGCACGCAGACGTCGACGGCGCTCGCGCTGCACGCGCTGATCAGCTTCGAGCCGGTGCTCGAGTCGGCGCTGGTCATCGGCGCGCTGACGGTGGACGCGGCGCGCGGCAGCGACGGCCCGTTCGATCCGCGCATCCACGAGTTGCGCGGCCAGCCCGGCCAGATCGATGTAGCGCGCTACTACCGCGCGCTGCTGGCCGGCAGCGAGATCCGCAAGTCGCACATGGAAGGCGACGACCGCGTGCAGGATCCGTACTGCCTGCGCTGCCAGCCGCAGGTGGTCGGTGCGTGCCTCGACCAGCTGCGCCACGCCGCGCTGATCCTGGTTCGCGAAGCCAACGCCGTCACCGACAACCCGCTCGTGTTCGCCGAGGACGGCGTGCTCGTGTCGGGGGGCAACTTCCACGCCGAGCCGGTGGCGCTGGCCGCCGACGCGATGGCGGTGGCGATCGCCGAGGTGGGGGCGATCGCCGAACGCCGCATCGCGATGCTGATCGACGCCGGCGTGTCGCAGCTGCCGCCGTTCCTGTCGGCCGACGCGGGGCTGAACTCAGGCTTCATGATCGCGCACGTGACTGCGGCGTCGCTCGCCAGCGAGAACAAGTCGCTGGCGCATCCGGCCAGCGTCGACTCGCTGCCGACCTCGGCCAACCAGGAAGACCACGTGTCGATGGCCACGTTCGCCGCGCGCCGGCTGCAGCCGATGATCTCCAACGTGGCCGTCATCCTCGGCATCGAATGGCTGGCCTGCGCGCAAGGCATCGAGTTCCTGCGCCCGCTGCGCAGCTCGGTGGCGCTGGAGCAGGCGCATGCGTTGCTGCGCGAGCAGTGCGCGGCCATGCCAACCGATCGCTATCTCGCGCCGGACATCGAGCGTGCGACGGCACTGGTCTCCGGCGGCTCGCTGTCCGCGGTGTTCCGCAACATCGAAGGCCTGCCGACGTTGTGGAAGCCGGCCTGATCCGCGCCTGCCTGCGCCCGGCTTGACGCTCAGCCGGGAG